>JAABUN010000213.1_pt1 | contig 152184 bp, 115 predicted proteins | sample 5559311 | NCBI WGS metagenome assembly JAABUN01 (sample SAMN10711877, study PRJNA513370) | rock metagenome | isolation source: Antarctica rocks | place: Antarctica: Victoria Land, Siegfried Peak sud
CAGCGACAGCGCACCGAGCCGCTGCGATTGGTGCCGAAGCGTTTGCAACGGGCGCTCTTGCAGTGCGGGCAGGTTTGAGTAATCACGACCACAACTTACAACAGAAACGCGCTTAAATCCAATGCCGCCCGCGCTGCTGGAAAAGATCGGTCTCGCGCCCGCCCCACGCAATCCGCCCCCGGCCGCGCCCCCGGCCGCTTCGCCGTAAAATGCCGCGTTTCCAGCGCGCGCGCGCCGGTCGGGTACAACAAAAGGCATGAGCACCGCCGCCCCTAAACCCGTTCCCAACGATGCGCCCGCCCATGACGGCGTGCCGACCGCCCCGACCGCCGTGCCCCGGCCGATCTGGCCGTTTTTGCTTGCCATCGCGCTTGTCGCCGGGCTTGCCGAACTTGCCTACGCTGTGGTCAACGTTTCGACCCTGCCCGTGTTTCTGGATTACGGGCTGGGACTTCCGAAACTGGTCGGTTTTTCGCTGACCGCGTTTTATCTGTCCGAAGCCGTGTTCAACTCGCCGATGGGGTCGCTCGCGGACCACCTGGGACGGCGGCGGCTGATGGTGGCCGGATGCGCCGTGTCGGTGGCGACCTGTTTGGGAACGTCGTTTTTGCGTATCCCGAACGGCGGCGGAGCGGCGACGTATCTGGGAATCGCGGCCCTGATCGGGATGCGCATTCTGGACGGCGCGGGGGCCGCCGCCCTTTGGCCGGCGGTGTTCGCCTCCATCGGGGACCGGGTCGCGCCGCAGCGGCAGGCGGCGGCGATGAGCGTGCTGAACATCGCCTATATCGTCGGGCTTGCCTTCGGGCCGCTCGTGGGCGGGTTCGTGAACCGCGCGTTCGCGGCCGGTTTCCGCGTCAACAGCGTGAACCAGTACACGCCCGCGTTCTGGGTGGCCGCGCTGCTGTTCGCAATGGCGGCGGGTTTGGCGTACCTGGTCGCCCCGTCCAAGAGCCAGCAGCAGGCCACGGCCGAGCAGCACGCGGCCGAGGGGGCCGAAGCGGGCGTGAGCGAGGCCGCCGCCCAGCAGCACGGCGCGTTTTCGCTTGGCGCGGTGAAAAGCGCGCTGCGGCGCATTCCGGTCCTGATGCTGCTTGTGTTTTTGACCTTTCTGGCCGTGGGTCTGATCGCCCCGAACGTCAAACTGTTCGTGATGGAAAACTACCACCTGATCGAAAAGCACGGCGTTTCCGAAGCCGAGGTTCTTTTCGGCAAGCTGCTTCTTTATCCCGCCCTGCTGATCGCCGCGCTGTCGGTCCCGATGGGCCGGCTGGGCGACGTTTGGGGCAAAACGCGCTCGATCAAGGTAGGCATGGGGCTGTGCGCGCTTTCGCTGTGGCTGATTTTGCTGGTCAAAAGCGAGTGGTCGGTCGTGGTGCTCGGCTCCCTGCTCGGCATCGGGTTCGTGCTCGCTTTTCCGTCCTACATGGCGCTTTTGTCGGATTTGACCGGGCCGAGCGAGCGGGGCGGGATCATCGGGGCGGTGCGCATGGCGCAGGGCGTCGGCGCGATGGTGGGCGCCCCGCTCGGCTCCGTTTTGTACGTTCATATGGGAAAATTGTCGCCGTTTCTGGCGGCGGGCGGGTTGCTCACGGCGGCCTTCGCGCTCGCGCTTTTCTTCATCCACGAACCCCGGACCAACACGGCCGCGGCCCAAACGTGACCCGCGAACCATGCCGACGACGACAAACCCGCTCGAAAAAATCCGCGCTTTCCTGTTTCTGTCCGACTCGCTCGCAACCGCCGGGCAGCCCACCGAGGCGCAGATGGCGGACGTCGCGCGGGCCGGCTACGAGATCGTCGTCAACCTCGCCCCGCCCACTTCGTCGAACGCTTTGCCCGACGAGGCCGCCGTCGTGCGGGGGCACGGCATGGAATACGTTTCCCTTCGCGTCGAATGGGAAGCGCCCACGATTCGAGACGCGGAAACGTTTTTCGCCGTCATGGACGCGAACCCACGCAAGCGCGTCTTCGTTCACTGCGCCGCGAACATGCGCGTTTCCGCCTTTTTGTACCTGTACCGGACCCTGTGCCAGAAGATGCCGGAAGCGGACGCGGCGCGCGATCTTCACCGCATCTGGGAGCCGAACGAGCGCTGGCGGAAATTTATCAACGAGGTGAAAAAGACAATGACTGAACCAAACGAAACCGTGAGTGAAAACGTCGGGACGCGGCTGCTTTTCGAGAACGACCGGGTGCGCGTGTGGGATTTCGCGCTCGCGCCCGGCGAAACGATGGAGCGGCACACGCACCAGAACGACTACTTTTTTCTCGTCACGCAGGGCGGCCGGCTGCGCATCCCCGACCCCGCCAAGCCCGGCGGCGCGGGCGAATTGGAGTACCACGACGATCAGGTGACGTTCGTGGAGGTGGGCGAAAACGGCATCGTTCACGGCCCGCTGACCAACGCGGGCGACGCCCCGTACCGAAACTTCGTCATCGAGTTGAAAAAATGAGCACGAACCAGAACTACGTGAATGGGACATGGACGCCGCTGCAATCAAACGGCCCGACCTTCGAGCGGCGCAACCCGGCCGACACGCGCGACAAGATCGGCGATTTTCCCGACTCGCAGCAGGCCGACGTTCAGGCCGCCGTGTACGCGGCCCGGTCGGCCCTGCCCGCTTGGCGGCGGCTGTCGCCGGACGCGCGGGCGCAGTTTTTGTTCAAGGCCGCCGATCTGCTCGAAAAGCGCAAAACGGAGGTCGCCGCCGCCCTGACGCGCGAGGAGGGAAAATCGCTGCCCGAATCGGCCGGCGAAACGGGTCGCGGCGTGGTGCTGCTGCGCTACTACGCGGGCGAGGGATTGCGCGTGGGCGGCCACGTGCTGCCGTCCACGAACCCAAACACGCTTTTCTTTACCGAGCGCGTGCCGCTCGGCGTGGTCGGTCTGATCACGCCGTGGAATTTTCCCGTCGCCATCCCGCTATGGAAGGCCGCGCCCGCGCTCGTGTACGGCAACACGGTCGTGCTGAAGCCGTCCGATTTGTCGCCGCTGACGGCGCAACTGCTGGCCGAGATTTTCCACGAGGTCGGTTTGCCGCCGGGCGTGTTCAACCTGGTGCAGGGCGGACGAACGGCCGGCGAGGCGCTCGTGAACGCCGACGGGCTGAACGGCGTTTCGTTCACCGGTTCAACCGCGACGGGCAAAAGCATCGCGCGGACGTGCGTCGAGCGGGGCGTCAAGTATCAGTTGGAAATGGGCGGCAAAAACCCGGTCGTCGTGCTGGAAGACGCGGACATGGCGCAGGCGGTCGAACTGACCGTCCAGGGCGCGATGAAATCGGCGGGCGAAAAATGCACGGCGACCAGCCGGGCCATCGTCGTCGAGGCGGTTGCCGACGAGTTCACCAAAGCGGTCGTTGAGCGGGTTCGTCACCTGAAACTGGGACCGGGCACGGACAAGGACGCGTACCTGGGACCCCTGATCTCGCAGCCTGCCCGCGACAAGGTGCTGGGTCACCTCGAACAGGCGCAAACCGAGGGCGCGCGCGTTTTATGCGGCGGCAAGGCCGCGCATCGTCCCGATCTGGCGAGCGGCCACTACGTGTGGCCGTCCGTGCTCGACAACGTGACGCCCCAGATGACCATCGCGCGCGAAGAAGTCTTCGGGCCGGTCCTCGCCATTTTGCGCGTCAAGAACCTGGACGAGGCCATCACGGTCGCCAACGACGTTGCGTACGGCCTGTCCGCGTCCGTGTTCACGCGCGACATCGGCAGTGCGCTGCGCTTCGCGCGCGAGGTCGAGGCGGGCCTCATCCGCGTGAACGGCGAAACGGCGGGCGTGGAGCCGCAGGCGCCGTTCGGGGGCATGAAGGCGTCGAGTTCGTTTTCGCGCGAGCAGGGGCAGGCCGCGAAGGACTTTTACACGCAGATCAAGACCATCGCCATTGACCGGGCGGGGATGTAGATGCGCCGCGCCCTCCTACTTGGGCACCTTGCCGAAGGCATAGCGGTAGCCGACGGCGGCATAGCGCAAAATGTCGTTGAAGTGGATCACGTCGGCGCGCACCAGGGCTTCGTACTGGCCCACGATGCGCCCCGCGTCGCCATGCAAAGCCGGGTTGTCCGTGGCGATGCTGAGGGGCACGCCCGCCGCCTCGCACCGCGCGAAGACGATGCCCAGTTCGCGCAGGTCGGTGAGGGTGTTGGTGCGCAGGTAGGTCGTCGGACACACTTCGAGGCAGATGTTGCGGGCGGCCAGTTCGGGCAGCAGGTGCGGGTGATGCAGCGCGATCTGGATGCCGTGCCCGATGCGGTCGAGAAAGGGGAACAGGGCCGGATGCACGTCGGCCAGGTCCGACTCGGCTATGTGGGCGGTCGTTTTGAGGCCGCGTTCCTTTGCTTCCTCGTACAAGTCGCGCCATTCGTCGGGGGTGGGGCCGCCGGGCTGGTACGGGCCGGCCAGGTCCACGCCGGCCACGTCGGGCAGGCGTGCGGCGAGGTCGAGGATCGCGCGGTTGAGGGCGGGCGGAAAGCCTCGGTCCAGGCACAAAATGAACGCGACGGCGATGGGAAACTCGGTTTGCGCGGCGCGGATGACCTGGCGGGTCACGTCGGCCATGAGCGCGACGCGGTCGGCTTCGGGCAGGCCGGTAGGAGTGCGCTTGTACGGATTGAAGCGCAGTTCGAGGTAGTCCACGCTTTCAAAAACGGCCGCGCCACGCACGGCCCGCAACGCGAAGTAGGGCACGTCCTCGGCTTGGAGCGCCTCGACCAGGTGGTGAACGCTCAGGTAATCGGCCAGGTCGCGGAACGGGCGGCTGAACTCGCGGGCGAAGTCCTCGTAAGCGGGGAAGCGGGCACGCAAACGAACGGCTTCGGGGCTGTGTTCTCGTTTCTCCACGTAGCCCCACAAGATGCGCGGATGGGTCGCGCCGCCCAGGTGGCGGTGCAGGTCGGGGAAGTTCATACCGGCGTTGTACCGCCCGCAACGGGTACGCGCAGGAAGACGGTGGCGCCGCTGCCGGGCGACGACTCGATGGTGAGCGTGCCGCCCGCGAGCGCGACGCGCTCGCGCATCCCCAGCAGGCCCAGGTGGCCCACGGATTTACCCGTTCCGGAATCACCGAAGCGCGCGTTGGCGGGAACCTGTTCGGCTACGAACGCATGATGGAAGTGGTCTGCGAAGCCTTCGCGCGCTCGGCCGCGCTGCCCGACATCGGCGCGGGCCTTTTGTCGGCCGCCCGTGACTTCGCGGGCGGCACGCTCCACGACGACGTTTGCCTGCTGCTCGTGCGCCACCGGAGCGCGCCCGCCGCCCACCCGACCAATTTATGAACACCACTACCCCGCAGCCACGCCTGACCGACGCCGACGCGCTGCGCGTTTTCGAGGAAAGCGGCGCGCTGCTGTCGGGCCACTTCGTTTTAACCAGCGGCTACCATTCCGACCGCTATTTTGAAAAGTTCCACGTCCTTCGCCATCCCCAGCACGTCGAAACCCTGTGCCGCGAACTGGCCGAACGTGCTCGGCAAACGCGCCCCGACGTTGTCCTCGGCCCCACTACGCTGGGCGTCCTGCTCGCCTACGAGGTCGCCAAGCATCTAAGGACGCCCGCCGCCTATGCGGAAAAAGCCCCGCCGGGCGCACCGACCACGCGAATGCTCCGGCGGCCCGAACACGTTGCGCCCGGCCAGCGCGTTTTCGTCGTGGACGACATTTTAACGACCGGCGGCTCGATCCGCGAATGCCTCGAACTCGTGAGTGCAATCGGCGCGACGCCGTGCGGCGTGGGCGTTCTGGTGGACCGGTCGGCCGGCGGCGTCACCTTCGGCGACGACGTTCCGCTCGTGTCCCTGCTGACCCTCAACGTGGAAAAGTGGGCGCCAAGCGAACTCCCGGACTGGCTCGCGGCCATTCCCATCGCGCAGCCCGGCTCCACGGGAAAAAAATAACGGCTTTCCCTTGACGTGAAAAAGACCCGGCGGGGAACCCTGCCGGGCATTTTCGCCATTTGGCCTTGGGCTACCGACGGGCGGTTTTCTGCGCTGCACCTGCCGCCCCGTCGGTAGCGACGGGGCGGGGGAGGCGGCCGGCCAACTGATCCTTGAGCACGGACACGGCTTTGTTGAGTTGCGGATCATGGGCCGTGTCGTCCGGGTCGGCCTTGTAGGCTTTTTGCATCGCCTCGGTGTCCGCGTTCGTTACCTTGACTTCGATGTCGGGGACGATGCCGCCGCTAATCTGCTTGCCGGCCTCGTCCAGTTTCTTGTTGATGTCCACGTGATTGGGCGTGAAGTACCTTTGGGTCGTCACCTTCACGGCCGCGTCGCCGGAAACGGGGATGATTGTTTGCACCAGCCCCTTGCCGTAGGTCGTCGTCCCGATAAGGGTTCCGACGCGGTGATCCTTGATCGCGCCGGACACGATCTCGGAAGCCGACGCCGACCCGCCGTTCACCAGCACGACAACCGGGTACTTGCCTGAAACCAGCGCGCGTGACTGGTGCTTGTTTTGCTCCACGTCAAGCGACGACTCTTTTCCGTTACGCTCCTGCACGATCACGATTTTGCCCGACGAGATAAAGCGCGACGCCAAATCCTGGGCGATGTTGAGCAGGCCGCCCGGATTGCCGCGCAAATCGAAAATCAGCGCCTTGAGACCCTTTTTCTCTAACTGCGACAGGTGATGTTGAAACTGCTCGTCGGCCTGCTCGTTGAACTGGTCCAGCGCGATGTAGCCCACGCCGGATGCCGCGTCCTGCATCCGCGACTTGACGATGGGCGAATGGATGATGGCCCGCTCGATGACCAGATCGAAGGTACGCTCCCCGCGCTGAAGCGTCAGGCGCACGTTCGTGCCTTCCTTGCCCCGAATGCGCGACACGAGGGACGAAACGCTCAACCCCTGCACCGGCCGGCCGTCCACGGCGATGATAAGGTCGCCGCGCTGAACGCCTTTGCGCGCGGCGGGCGAGTCCTCAATGGGCTTGGCGACGTAAATCTGCTTTTTCTCGTTCACGTCCAGTTGCGCCCCGATGCCGCCGAAGTCGCCCTTCGTGTCCTCCATCTGGCGCGCGAACTCGTCGGGCGTCCAAAAAACCGTGTACGGGTCGCCCAGGGTGCGCAGCGATCCCCGAATGGCCGCGTAGGTAAGTTTGGTCGAGGACGGCGCGGCGGCGGCGGCAATGCCGGTTCCGTTCGCGCCGTAATAGTTCGCGCGCAAAACACGCAGCACGCCCGCGTACGTTTCTTGAAGCGGCAACTCGCCGTCCTGGGCCGCCGCCGCCGCGCGGGCGGGCGCGGGCCGCATCGCCCGCGCGACCCGCGCGGGAATCAGGCGAAGCCGCTGGGCGAGCGCGTCCGGCTTTTGACCGGGCTGGAGCACGTCGGCCGAAAAGCCGCCGAAAAAGCCGGCCGCGACCACGCAAAATCCGACCAGGAACAAAAAGAAACGGCGCATGACGGAAGGTACCTCGATCTCGATTAGCGGGACGGGTCGGCAGCGCTGGCAACGCCGGAACGCAGCGCGCCGGCGGCCCGGTTCAACACCTGCTCTTCGGACGTTCCGGCCGCGAGCGCGATGGCGGGGGCGAGGCCGGCATTCTGCCAGTCGGTCCCGGTTGCGCCGATCAGTTTGCCGGTCGTGAGCAGAAAGCCCGATCCGTCCGCGAGCGGGAACAGCGTTTGGATCAGGGCATCGCCAAAGGTCCGGCCGCCCATCAGCGTCGCCACTCCTTTGTCGCGCAGGGCGACGGCAAGCGCCTCGGCCTCGTTCGCCGTGCCCTTGTTGACCAGCACGACGATGGGCCGGGGCGCGGTTGGGGAAGCGGCGGCGGGCGCGACGCTTTTTCCGGTTGTCGCCGAAACGGGCGGGCCGGCGGCGGACAAGGCGACGCGCTTGTTTTTCGGCCCGACCAGCGTGAACAAATTGCCGGTATTAACCACGCCGCCGCCGCTTCGCCGGGTTGCCCGCAGCAAAGCGCCGGCCACGCTTTGAACGACCGGCAGCGGCCCGCCCGGATTGTCGCGCAGGTCCAGAACGATGCCCCCGTTGTTGTCGTTCGCAAGCGTGCTTGTCAGCGCGCCCGCCGTCGCGGTCGTGAAAACGGGCACGCGAACATAGGTCGCGCCGCCCGCGAGCGCGCGGGTTGCGGGGGCCGGCGCAGTCGTCGCCGCCGTGGTCACAACGAACGTCAGCGGCTCCTTTGCACCGCCCGCCCGCTGCACGATCAGGGTGCGCTTTTCGTTTTCGCCCACGGTCAGGGCGCGGAGCACCTTTTCGAGCGTCACGCCGCTTTGCACGCGCTGGAACAGGGCGTCGCGCGCGTCGTTCGCCTTTTCCACCTCGTCCGAAGTCGCCTCCCCGCTTTCGATGCGCGCGACCACGCGATTCAAAACGGCGAACGGATCGGCGGCGGTCAAAACGTACTTGTTATCCACGCTCGTGATCACGTCGCCCGCGCGCAGGCCCGCTTTTTCGGCCGGCGAGCCGGGCAGGGGCGCAACAACGGTAATTTTGTGCTCGGTGTAGCCGTCGCGTTTCGTGCCGACTACGCGCAAAGCCGCCCCGATGCCCGCAAACCGCCCGTCCTTTTCCTGGGCTTGCAGCGCGGCTCGCTCGGCCGGCTCCACGAAACGACAGTTGGGATCGTTGAGCTCGGCGACCATTGCTCGAACCGCGCCCTGCGCCATTTTGGTCTGGCCGGGCAGTTTGTCCACGTACGAATCCTTGACGGTCGCGTACACTTCCTCGAACAGCCCCACGGCGTTCAGGAACGTGGCGTCGTCCTCGTCCTCGTCGGCGGTCGGGGCGCCGGGGCGGGGCGGAGCGGCGGCCGCGTGCAAACCGGGCACGCCGCCGTATGCCGGAAAAGAACCGCTCGCCAGCATGTCGGCCTGAGCAAGGCGCGTGCCGGCCAAGCCGGCCCGTCCGCCGACGAGGTGATCGGTGAAGCGCGCGCGCAGGTGCGCGCCCCCGGCGAACGCGGCCCCGGTCATCACGCCGAGCACGCCCAGCGTCACCAGCGGGGCGGCGGGGCGGTTGCGGCGCAAACGCTCCTTGCTGCGGCGCGTGCTGCTTATCGTCGTCGTCGGCGTCGTGCGGGGTGCGGCCACGGGTCTGCGCTCCATTCGTCGCGTCGTCCTGATTATGGGAAAGTCACGGCAAAACGCGCGCCGAAAACCCGTCTTTTGGCGGCGCGCGAAGTCCCTCATTTTATCATCGGGCAGTTCGCGTCGCTATGAAGGGCGGCGCAAGCGCGGCCCGCCTGCTTTCTTGACAAGGCAAGGGGCGCGCGCAATAATCAAGTGCGATTTTTGCGCGTCCGTGTCCGTACTAAAGCGCAGATAAAGACACGCGCGCGCGTCCGCCCTCCCCGAATCGTCCGCCGCGCGCGCGTTTTCGCCGGCCGCGCACGAACCCCGACTTCGCTTTTCTCGTTTTCAAGGAGATTTTTCGTTGAAGCCCGAACGTTTGGCACTTATTATCTTGGCGCTCGCGCTCGCCGCCGCCGCCGTCGCCTTCGGGCCGCTTGCCTTTCCCCACAGCCGCATCGGGCGGGCCGGACAGCCCAAACTGGGCCTGGACATCCGGGGCGGCACCCGCGTGGTCCTCAAGGCCGACACCGCCCGTTTGCCGGCCGGCGTCGCCTGGAACCAGGACACCAAGAATGCCGTGATTCGCATTCTGGAAAACCGCGTCAACGCCAACGGCGTCGCCGAGGCCAGCGTCGCCGTCAAGGGCAGCGATCAGTTCGTTGTCGAACTGCCCGAGATCACCAACGACGCCCAGGTGCTGGAACAGCTGCAAAACACGGCCCAGTTGCAGTTCTTTTACTACGGTGACTGGAAAACGAACCGCAATACGCTGGGCCGCTACGACTTCCAGCGCGCGGGCGACACGGGCGCGGCCCGCGAATCCACGTCCATTTTGGACCGCAACGCCCCCGGCGGCGGCAAGGTGTTCCGCGACCCGTTCCATTTGAACCTCGCGCTGCGAGACCTGATCGCCGCGGGCGCATCGGCGGGAACCGGCAAAACCGTTTCCGTTCCGCTGCCCGCCGACCTCAAGGAACTGCCGGCGGCGGCTTCGCTGCCCGGCGGAACCGTAACCCTGGCCGCCGCCGACGCCAAGCAGCTGGACGCGCTGACCGAAGAATTGGCCGCTTTCAAGGATTTCTTGAAGCAGGCCGAACTCAAAATGACCGGCTCGGACCTGTTGTCCAACGCCCAGGGCGGGTTCTCGCCGCAGGGCAGGGCCGGCGCGGTCGTGACGGTCAACTTTAACGGCGAAGGGGGCCGCAAGTTCGCCGACTTCACCCGCGACCACGTGGGCGAAATCCTGATGGCCTATTTGGACGGCCAGATTCTGTCCACCCCCAACATCGAAGAGCCGATTCTGAACGGCAGCGCGAGCATTTCGGGCTTCGCTACGGTCGCCGACGCGCAGCGGCTCGCCAACTACCTGAACGGCGGCGCGCTTCCGGTCCCGCTCAAGATCGTGCAGCAGCAGCACGTCGAGGCGACGCTCGGCGCGGACGCGGTTCGGCAGGGTCTCACGGCGGGCGTGGTCGGCATCGCGGCCGTTTTGGCGTTCATGATGCTGTACTACCTGCTGCCCGGCGCGATTGCCTGTGTGGCCCTGATCTTGTACGGCCTGCTGACCTACGCTATCTTTTTGCTCATCCCGGTCACGTTCACGCTGCCGGGCATCGCCGGCTTCATCCTATCGGTCGGCATGGCCGTGGACGCGAACGTTCTTATCTTTGAACGCACCAAGGAAGAACTGCGGGCCGGCAAGGCGCTGCGCCCCGCCGTCGAGGCCGGTTTCCAGCGCGCGTTTTCGGCGATCTTCGACTCGAACTTCTGCACCGCCGTCACGTCGTTGTTTTTGTACAACTTTGGGACCGGCCCGGTGCGCGGCTTCGCGCTCACCCTTCTGATCGGCGTCGCGGTTTCGATGTTCACGGCCATCACGGTTTCGCGCACGCTTTTGCTGCTGCTCGTTCGCACCCGCGCGGGCCGCAACCTGAATGCGTGGGGCGTGAACCGGACGTGGCACCCGCGCATGAACGTGGTCGGCAAGCGCAAGTTCTGGTACGGCGTGTCGCTCGCGGTCATCGTGCCCGGCCTGATCTTCGCCGCCCTCGGCGGCTTCAAGCCCGGCATTGACTTCACCGGCGGCTCGGAACTCACGCTGCGCTTTGCCAAGCCGGTCACGAGAAGCCAGGTCGAGCAGGCGATTCGCGCCCAGAACGTTGCCGAACCCATCGCGCAGGTTGCCGAAAACGGCTACGTTTTCGTGCGCCTGCCGCAAAAAAACGGCCAGCAGATGACCAGTCCACAAGCCGCCGCCCTGGTGCAAAGCCTGAACGGCCGCTTCAACGGCGGCGTGACGCAGGAGGGTTTTGAAAGCATCGGGTCGAGCATTTCAAGCGAACTGACCCGCAACGCCCTGACCGCCATCCTGTTTTCCTCGCTGTTCATCATGCTGTACCTTGCCTCTCGCTTCGCCGTCGGCGGCTTCGTGAACGGCATCAAGTTCGGGGCTGCCGCTGTGATCGCCATGCTGCACGACATTGCCGTGCTGGTCGGCGTGTTCGTGATTTTGGGCTACTTCGCCAACTGGAAAATTGACTCGCTGTTCGTGACCGCCGCCCTCACCGTGATCGGTTTTTCCGTTCACGACACCATCGTTATCTTCGACCGCATCCGGGAAAACCTGCGCCTGCGGGCGAAGGGCGAAGTGTTCGAGGACACGGTCAACAAAAGCATCAACGAAACGTTCGCGCGCTCGATCAACACCAGTTTGACCGTCGTTCTGACGCTCGTCGCCCTGCTCGTCCTCGGCGGCCCGGTCATCCGCCCGCTGAACGCCGCGCTTCTGATCGGTATCATTTCGGGCACCTATTCGAGCATCTTCAACGCGGCCCCGCTGGTCGTGGACTGGGAGCGTTGGTTCGGCGGCCGAAGCCGGGGAGCGGTCGTGGCCGCGACCGGCGGCGGCGAACCGCGCCCGGCGGCACCCGCGCGCCCGGCCCCCTCACTTGCCGGCAACGGCGCGGCGGCAACGCCCGGCGCGCGCCCGATCCCGCCGCTGCGCCCGTCCGCGCCCGGCAGCACGACCAACGGCGACGGCGGCGCGCGCGCTTACCCGCTTGCCTCAAACGGCAGCGGCGACGGCCCGGCCCGCCCGATCCCGCCGCCGCCCGGACCCGCGCGGCGCAAGCGGCGGATGTAAACGCCAGCCCCCTCTCCCCCTTCCCTCGGAGGGGACGGGGGAGAGGGGGCAGTACGAAAGCGCCTCCGGTGGACAACCGGGGGCGTTTTCGCTATCATACGGGCAGCCTGCCGCCCATCCCCTCGCCGCCATGCTCAAGCCTTATCTGCCGCTCCTCGCCGGCCTCGCCGTTGTTGTTCTTGTGACCGCGTTCGCTTTGATGAACCGGACCGAGGTCGCCGTTTGGCTGTTCGGCTGGCGCTGGTGGCTGCCGCTGGTGTGGGTGATTTTGGGCGCGTTCACGGCCGGAGTCGCGGTCGGCGCGGGCCTGTCGCTCCGGCGGCAGTTTGATCTTGCGGCCCGGCTCGAAGCGGTCCGCACCGTTAATGCCGTCCCTGTCACGGATGGCGCGAAGGCCTTCCCCGCACTCGAGGAAAACGGCGCCGCCCCCGTCATTCCCCAAACGGAAGAAGTGACGGTGGCGCAAGCCTTATGAGCGACAGCAAGGTAGCGATGGGAGACACGGACGATGCGGACGACGCCGAGGTAATTTGGCGCGTCGCCGCGCCCGACCCGGCCGTTTCGGACGCGCTCGCGTCCGCGCTCGACCTGCCGCCCATCGTTGCCCGGCTTTTGGTAAACCGGGGCGTGAGCGAACCGGACGCTGCCGCCCGGTTCCTCGATCCATCCCTCGACGACCTCCATGACCCGCACGCGCTGCCCGACGTGGACAAGGCCGTTGAACGGCTCGCCCGCGCGCTGGAAAACAAGGAGCGCATCTTCGTCCACGGCGACTACGACGCGGACGGCGTGACCAGTGCGGCTTTGTGCCTGCGCGCGCTTGCCCAATTAGGCGCGGATGTTATCGGCTACGTTCCCAAGCGAACCGAGGGCTACGATCTCCAGGCGGCCGGCGTGGACCGCGCGAAGGCGGCCGGCGCGCGCCTGATACTGACCGCCGACTGCGGCGTGTGCGCGGTTGGGGCCGTGAAGTACGCGAACGAGCAGGGTCTGGATGTCGTCGTCACCGACCACCACCGGCCCGACCCGGCCGGCTTGCCGCCCGCGGTCGCCGTGGTCAACCCGTACCGCGACGAGTGCGCGGCCCCGTTCAAGGATTTGTGCGGCGCGGGCGTGGCCTTCAAGGTCATGGACGCGCTCGTCGCCCATGTTCAGCCGCGTTTTCGGCGTTCGTTCCGGCAGTCGGCCCTGGATTTGGTCGCGCTGGGAACAGTCGCCGACGTGACGCCGCTCGTCGGCGAAAACCGCGTCTTCGTGCGCCACGGTTTGCTTGCGCTCGCCGAGGCGAAAAAAGCCGGCATTCGCGCCCTGCTCGTTTCCACCGACCTGCTGGACCGGCCGCTGACCGCGCGCAACATTTCGTGGAAACTCGGTCCGCGTTTGAACGCCGCCGGCCGCATGGAGGACGCCGACCTCGCGTACCGTCTCCTCACCACAAAAGACCCCGACGAGGCCGAATCGCTCGCGGTGCAGATGGCGGCCCTTCACGACAAATCGCGCGAAGAAACCAGCCGCGTCACCACCGAGGCCCTCGCCGCCGCTTTGTCGCCTGAACACGAGGACCGGCGCGTGCTCGTGCTCGCCAAAGAATGGTGGGGGAAATCGGTCGTGGGCATCGCCGCCGGGCGCATCGCCGAGCAAACCCGGCGGCCGGTCATTTTGCTGTCCTACGACAAGGAGCAGGACGTGTGGCACGGGTCGGCCCGCTCGTTCGGCGCGTTCAACCTGCACACCGCTTTCCACGACTGCGCCGATTTACTGGGACGCTTCGGCGGCCACTCGGCCTCGGCCGGCGTGTCGCTTCCGGCCGCGAATCTTTCGGCATTTTGCGACCGGCTGCACGAACTCGCCGAGGGCGTGGTTTCCGTCGAACCGGTCGTGCCCGAACTGTTAGTGGACGCTGAGGTGGACGGCAGCGAGTGGACTTTGCCCATCGTCGAGCAGCTGTCCCGTCTCGAACCATTCGGCCGCGCGAACCCCGAACCCGTTTTCGTCACGCGCGGCGCGCAGGCGCTCGCCCCCACGCGCATCGGCAAGGACGGCAACACGTTCCGCATGGACGTGCGCCTGCCCGGCCTGTTCCGCCCCCTCAAAGCCGTCTGGTTCAGCCACGGCGACTGGGCCGACAAGATCACCGGCGGCGACGAGGTGGACATCGCCTACACCCCCACCATCAACAACTGGAACGGCCGCACCAGCGTCGAACTCAGCCTCCACGACGTTCGCCTCGCACGATAAAGTAACCGTAAGCAAGGAGATACGCTTGTGCTGACCAAACGCCGTGCAACCATCAATGACCTGTACGCCGTGCCGGACAACCGGAAGGCGGAGTTAGTCAACGGGGAGATCGTGCTGCTTATGCCGACCGGAGACGAGCCGGGATATGCGGGCGACGAAATTTTCGTGTCCCTGCGCGAACACGCCCGCCGAACCGGCCACGGCCGGGCCGTGGGCGACAACAAAGGCTTTCGCGTCCACCTGCCCTACCGGGAATCCTTCAGCCCCGACGCCGCCTTTTACACCGGTCCCCGCACCGGGATGCGCTTTTTCGAGGGCGCCCCCGTGTTCGCTGCCGAGGTCCGAAGCGAAAACGACTACGGCCCCAAAGCCGAGCGCGAAATGGCCGCCAAACGCGCGGACTACTTCGCGGCCGGAACCCTGGTCGTGTGGGACGTGGACCTGCAAAGCGACGAAGTTATCCGCAAGTACACGGTCGCCGACCCGTCCCATCCGACCGTCTTCCGACGCGGCGAAACGGCCGACGCCGACCCTGCCGTTCCCGGCTGGACCTTGCCCGTCAACGACCTGTTCGCGTAGGACCGCCTGCGGTATTTTCCGTGTAGGCGTCCGTGCTATACCGCAAGATTGCGGCATAATCAGATGTTGGGCCGCTTAGAAGCATTGGGCTGTTTGCAGGAGCACTCTCAGGAAATCTGCTGGATGTGGCTATGCTCCTCATGTTTGAGGAAAGATAAACAGGCGCTCGAATGGACCGGCGAAGATTTGTCACCTCGGTTGCAGGTATAGGAATTTCCACAATCGGAGCGCCTCATGCTTTGGTGGAGCAAAACCAAAGCCAGCCGCTCAGCCTCGCCATCGTTCCGTCCTCGTTCACGACTGCTAAACCGGACGATCCGAACTTAGTACAGGGCGTTCTTCGGATCAAGTCCAGCCTGCGCCACATCAACGTGGCTATCCACAATAGTTCCAAGTATCTGGTCAGGCTTTGGGATGAGAACAATAGCTGGGGCTTCGACAATCTGCATCTGGAGATAACTGCTTTGGCGGACGAACCGGATGACAAACTCGTATCCTTGGAGAAGCCGATCATCGTCAAGCGCAATGGGGGCGTGGGCTGGTCCGCCAATTTTCCTCAAGTATGCCCGTTGCCGCCCGGAGAGATTTTGGTGCGGGATGTGGAGTTACCTGTCAAGAAGGACAATAAACTGACTCGTCTTTCTGCCTGGTCGTATCTGGACTTCCCCCTGCCCGAGGGGGCCTTACACAAAAAGATGCGCATGCAGGCGGTGTTCACAATTCCTGAGGACGATTCCACCAAGACGTATCACGTTTGGACCGGCAGGATCGTTTCGCCAGTATCTACCTACTTGGTCAGACAGGAAACCGTGGAGGTATGGCGGCCTTGAAGGGAATGATCAACAGCCTCAACAGAAGCGGCCCAACCATCGCTTGCACCGGACGCGAAAGCAGCGCATCCAGGTCGCCAGCAAAGGTTTGCCTGCGCTACTGCTCAGGTGCTCGCGCCGGTGAAGCGGGTCGTTAGGGCGCAACCGCTTCCCGGAACGTGGGGTAGAAACCAAGGCCAACGATGAACAAACCTTTCGCTTGGGCAATGCTGCTCGCGCTCACCAGTGCAACGTGTGCCCACGCTCAGCAGCCCCCGCTTCCGCAGCCTCCGCCTATAGTGATGTCGAGGACACCAGACATTCCCACCGACTCGTGGGTCTTTGGCGATTTGCGACGGCTGCAAGACCGCAAGCGGTTTGGTCAATATCCAGACCGGTCGAATGGCCTTCGTGCCTACACACGCCAAGAGTTTGCCATCCTCATCGCGCGTGAACTGCCGACGCTTGGCAGCACGTTCGACAAGGAGGTCCAGCAAGACCCTGAACTGCTGAACGCGCTTTACCGGCTTCTTCAAGAGTTTGCACCCGAACTTGCGCGCAACAGCGTTCCCCTCCTGGCCGTCCGGGCGCGCATGACCATGTTGGCTCAAGCCAGAGACGAAGGAAAAGCGACCGGACCGTTCCCGGACGTATCAGAAGGGCACTGGGCTTACCAAGCCGTAGAAACGCTGCGGCAGACAGGCATTATCATTGGCTATCCTGGCAGCACGTTCACAGCGCGTTGACCAACAGCCCAGCGCCCTAACAAACGCTTGCACCGAACGCGAAAGCAGCCTTTAGATGTCGCCGGGCTTCGCCATCTCTTGCCTGCGCTACAACCCTTCTGCTCGCGTCGGTGAAGCGGAGCGTTAGACCACGTGCGTTTGACGACTGGTTTGATGGTGGGTGGGGCGGCGGGGTTGCCGAGCCGCGCCCCGGCCGTGACGGGACGCACGGCGAGGATGCCAAACGCCGCGACGCGAGCGGAGGAGCGCGCGGTAAGACTGCCGAACCGGTCCCTGCAAGTGACGCAGCGTTCGGCAGCACGGGTACCGGCCGCGAGCTTGCCCGTCGCCGAGCACCTCACCCGTCTCGAACCGTTCGGCCGCGCGAATCCTGAATCGCATCCTCGTCACGTCTGGTTCGGCTACGGCGACTGGCCGACAGAATCACCGGCGGCGACGAGGTGGACATCGCCTACACCCCGACCCTCAACGCGTGGAACGGCCGCGTGAGCGTCGAACTCAGCCTCCTCGACATCCGCGTCGCGCGGTAAAACCCTTGCGGGAGAACAACGACGAAAACCATCCTGATCTCAAACGCTTCGGGACGAGACGCGCGCCATTCTTGCCCATCTTTAATCCGCCTCGTAACACAGGCTGCAATTCTCAAGCAGATCGTCGAGCTGGCCGCCCAGTTTTCACTCACCAAGGTTGTCGTTCCAAGCGCGTTGCTGTCGTCCGAGCCGGGGAAAGCCATCGCGCAACCACCGCGCGCGCTTGTTGCTCTTGCCTGACAAAAGAAACGCCGCAGTCTGAGCCAGGAGCCAGCAACGCGGCCGAAACGATACCCTGGAAGTCAAAGGCGGTTGGTTTTTTGGGACCGCTTCAATTGGCAGGCACGATGCTGAGTTCGGCGAGCGAGGCGAGATTTTGGCCGGAACGTTCGCTTTTGACGACGATTTTGAGGTAGCGCGCGGTTTTGGGGGCGGGCAAGGTCAGGGTTTGCAGCGTGCCCTCGTCGCGGAGTGTGCCCTTGAGGACGGGGACGCCGAAGTTGTTCGGGTCGTTGCTCAAAAACAGTTCGTAGTCACCGATGCGCCCGTTGGAGCCATCGGGACGCGGGGTGAGCAGCACGGCTTTGACGCTGATGGGCGCGTCCATGTCAACGGAAAGCGGGAAAGCGAGTGCGGCGGGGGCGGTTTTTCGGGGCCGTATTGCGAGTGCCAGATGGTGTCCGGGTCGCCGTCTAAAACGTGATTCGGGTCGCCTTCGCCGCGCTGGAAGCTGCTGGCAGTCGCTTTCCACGCGCGGCGGTCAACGAAGGGATCGAGGGGAACGACGCCTTCGAGGGTCTGGCCGTTTTTGGCCGTGCCGCGCCCGCGAAGCAACCCGCCTTGCGCGAACGCGAACGGCGCGGCGAAGGGTTGCCAGGGCACGCCGTTCATCGAATAAGACAGCGCGTCGCCGTTCGCGTCGAGCGAGATGAGGCCTTTGGCATCGCGCGTTGCCAGAACGGGCCACGGGCGATTGGGCGGGGCGACGGTGCGCGCGATTTCGGTCACGTCGGAAACGCTCGAAGGCAGCAAACGCAGGCCGTAAGAAAACGCGGTCGCGTCCGCCGAGTTGACGAGGTACTGCGGCAAGGGACGGGGGCCGCAGCCCGCCGAACCCACGCCGAGCGTTTTGGAAGCGAGACACAGAACGGTCGCGCTTGAGGGTGGCAGGTCAATGCGGTATTCGGGCGTTTCCATCTGCTCGTCGCTGTAGGGCAGGGCCGAGAATTGAAGCGGAGCGCCTTCGGACTGCGCGAGCAGCGTCGGCATCCCCGCCCCGCGCAAGGCCAGCCAACTCGCGTCCTCGTGGTTGCCGTTATCCATCGGTTTGGCGTAGGGCGTCATCTGCTCGGCGACCGAACTGGCATAGCGGCCGATGTCCGAGCCGCGCTTGCGGTCGGAATAGTTTTCCATCGGGCCGCGCGCCAGGTAATCCACGTTGCCAAGTCGCTTGTCGAGCAGCATCCGCACGCCGACGCGGGCGAGCCGTTCCAGGCGCTCGGAACGTCGAAATTCCGGCGATAGGAGCCGACGGGGTTGCGCTCTTCATACGCCGTCCAGTCGCGCGGCGGCGTGCTCATCACGCGCGGCCAGTCGCGCTGAAAGGTGTAGCCGATGTTGCGGTAATACGGCGTGCCGTAGCCGTGCAGCTGCCAGTTCGAGGGTACGGGAATGGTTTTCCACGTGCTGTCGTTGAAGTCGGCGCGGTAAAAATCAACCGGCCGCATCGCGGGACGCGGAACGTAGTGGAATTTCCACGGCCCGTTGAGCGAACGCGCAAACGACGACTCGGAGCGGCTGGCCCGGATCGCCTCGTTCCTCGTGGCGTAGGGCATCAGCGTCGCGTGCCAGGGCTGTTTGTTGACGCTTAAAACCTGCTCAGTTTTCGATTTCGGGCGGAAGCGGCGCATCCGCTGTTTCAAGCGCGGCGGCCGGAAGGAATCGCCTGCCCCGCGTGGCGAAGAAAAGGGCGCGCGTCCTTTGTCGTTTCCCGTTCAAAGTCGTTCGCGCCAGCAAAGGAGTATACGCGTGCCTGTTAAACCCACGCCGACGCCCAAATCGTGGCGGCCGTCGCGCCTGTGGACTGAACCGTAAAATGCCGCGCAAAATCGTTTACGTGCGGGGCAGCAGCCGCAAGGTGTGCCAGATGACCGGCGAGTTCGACCGTTCGCTCGGACCCGGCCGGCGTGCGCCCAACCAAACGGAAACGCGCTGGGGGCTGAAAGGCACGGACCTGGGCGCGTCGTTCGAGCACAAAGGCCGGTGTTATTTCCTGTTCGGCGACACGAACCCGTCCGGCCCGAACAACGATTTTCGTCCCCGTGACGGCGACGCCATCGCGTACACGACCGACACGAACGTTGAAGCCGCGCTTGGCGTCCGGCTGCGCTTCGTGACCGCGCCGGACGGTTCGTACCTTGCCCCGCGCGCGCCGGGCCTTTCCACCAAAGGCTTCGAGGTGCCCACCGGCGGCTTCAGTCATCAGGGCCGGATGTACGTTTTTTACACCACCGACGTGCGGTTCGCGCCCGGCAAGGGCGCGCTCATGAACCGGTCGGTTTTGCTGCGCTCCGACGACGACGGCCGCACCTTTCAAAACGTGTACACGGTTTCGCGCGACAAGATCATCTACGTCGCGCCGTACCTGGTCAACAACGCGGACTGGCCCGGTTTGCCCGACCGGACCGGGCGCGGGCTGCTGCTGTGGAGCGCGGGCGCCGCGTACCGGCGCGGCGACCCGTACCTGTCGTACCTGCCGCTCGGCCGCGTCGAGGACCGATCCGCGCTGCGCTGCTTCGCCGGCCGGAACGCAAAAACAGGCCGGCCGCAGTGGAGCGAGCGGGAGGCCGACGCCGCCGCGCTCTTCGCGCACCCGTGCGTGGGCGAGTCGTGCGTGACCTGGAACCCGTTTCTGCGCCAATGGCTGATGCTCTACAACTGCGGCGACCCGCCCGGCCCGCGCGGCATCGTTTTCCGCGTTGCGAGCGCGCCCTGGGGACCGTGGTCCCAGCCCGCCGTGCTGTTCCATCCCTGGACGGATGGGGGCTACGCCCGCTTCATGCACGCGCCGAACCGTGACGCGCTCCACGACGCGGGCCGCGAAAACGATTGGGGCGGCGAATACGCCCCCTACGTCGTCGAGCGTTTTACCGTCGGCGACGCCGCTCGAACGACCATCTACTTCACCCTGTCCACCTGGAACCCGTACAACGTCGTGTTGATGAAGGCGACGCTGGAGGCACGGACCTGAAAAGAGAGAAATGAAAAACAAACAACTCCATCCGCTTGCCGCCGTTTTTGCCCTCGTCCTCGCCCTTGCCGCGATGGGCGTTTGGGGCTGGCGCGTCCTCAACCGGGGCGACATCGGGCCGCACGGCGAGGACTATTCCATCCCCGCCGTTCAGCCCCAGTCGTACCGTGCGCCTAACGCGTCGGCCGGCCCGGCCGACGCCGGCGCGGGAAATCGGCCCCGGTGAAGATCATCGTCGTCGGGGCGGGCGTGGCCGGCCTGGTATGCGGGCGCACGCTGCTGCGGGCCGGGCACCATGTCGTCGTGTTGGAGGCGAGCGACGGCGTGGGCGGGCGCGTGCGCAGCGACGTGGTGGACGGCTTTGTTTTGGAGCGCGGCTTTCAGGTGCTGTTCACCGCCTACCCGGCCGTGCGGCGGCAGGTGAACCTGGACCGGCTCGACCTGCGCATCTTCGATCCGGGCGCGATCATTGCGCGGGCCGGCCGCCGCCACGTCCTTTCTGACCCGATTCGTGACATAGGCGCGTTTTTACCGTCCCTCCTGACCGGCATCGTGTCCCCATTGGATAAAGCGCGCGCCGCTTTGCTCAGCGCGGATATGGCCCGCAAAACCGTGGACGCCATCATGGACGACGGACCGGACACGACGACCGAAGACTTCCTGCGTCGGCGCGGCTTTTCGGACCGATTCGTCGCCCACTTCGCGCGCCCGTTCTTCGGCGGCGTGTTTTTGGACGACAGTTTGCAAACCAGCGCGCGCGCCTTTCAGTTCGACTGGAAAATGCTGACCGAAGGCCGGATCGCCGTTCCCGCTGGGGGAAACGGGGCCATCGCCGAGCAGGTCGCCGGATCACTGCGCGCGGCGAACGCTATTCGGCTGAACGCCCACGTCAACGCCCTGGTGACCAACGAGAACGGCCGGTTCGTCGGGGCGCGGCTCGGCACCGGCGAGGTGATCGGCGACGCCAACGCGGTCGTGGTCGCCACGCCCGCGCCCGAGGCCGCGCGCCTGACCGGAAAGCCGAACCTGCCCCACGGCCAGACGAGCACAATCAACCTGTACTTCGCCGGTTCCGCGCCGGTTTATGCGGGCAAAAAACTCGTCCTGCACGCCAACCAGAACCCGTTCGTCAATAACGCCGTGCAGGTAACGAACGTCGCCCCCGAACAAGCGCCGCCCGGCCGGCATCTTTTGTCGGCAACCGTCTTAGGCGTGCCGAACGGGACGGATGACGAACTTTTCGCGCGCGGCATAGCCGACCTGCGCCGCATGTTCGCAGGCGATTCGGCCGCCCTGTCCGCCCTCGCCGCCTACCGACCTCTCCATCTGTACCGTATTCCCTACGGCCAGTTCGCCCAGCCACCGGGCATCCACGATACGTTGCCCGGCAACGACACGGGCGAGCCGGGCCTGTTCTTCGCGGCCGAGTTTACCGCCGCCAGCAGTTTCAACGCCGCCATGCACAGCGGCGAAAAAGCCGCCGCCCGCATCCTGCAAACCGGCGTTTAATCCGTCTTCCGCTCTGCGCGCAGGGTCATCAGGGCGAAGCGGGGCAGCAGGGCGACCTTGCTGATCTTTTTGGGATTCGAGGCGAGCCGATACGCCCATTCCAGGCCGCTGTTCTGCATCCAAACCGGCGCGCGCTTGACCGCCCCGGAAAACACATCGAACGTGCCGCCCACGCCGATGGATACGGGCACGCCGAGCGCGGCCTTGTGCCGATCAATGAATTTTTCCTGCTTGGGGATGCCGAGTGCGACCAGCAAAACGTCCGGCCGGGCGGCCTTGATCTGCTCGACCACGGCCGGCTCGTCGGACGGCCCAAAAAAGCCGTCGCGCCAGCCGACGACGTTCGCGCCGGGAAAGCGGGCGCGAATTCGGGCGGCGGCCTCTTCGGCAACGCCGGGCGCGGCCCCGAAGAAGAAAATGCGCCAGCCCTTTTCCGCCGACAATTGGCACAGCCGGGCGGACAGGTCCACGCCGCTTACTTTGGCCGGAATCGGCGCACCCACGCGTTTGGCGGCCCATAAAATGCCCGCCCCGTCAGGCGTCACCAGATCGGCTTTGTCGGCGATGCGGGCGAATTCGGGGTCCTCGGCGGCCGTGACGACCATCGAGGCGTCGGCGGTCAGAACGTGGCGCGGCGGGCCGCCGGAGGCGATGAAGCCCCCGATCAAGGCCAGCGCGCCGTCCATGTCCACGCGGTCCACGCGCATTCCATGCAGGCGGATGCTGTCCAAAGGAGAGTTGATTTCCATTTCGGGAAGATTATAACAGCCGGCGCAACCGACCTCGTCGCCATGTCTGGGAGTACCTAAAGTTTAGCGGGTAAGAATTGTGCCAGTCCGATGTTGGCTCGCTTCAACTTGGGCTTGCCATGCCAGAGTTGGCAGCGTCGGTTGTAGCAGTAGGCGAACAGCCAGAACGCGCGCCGCAACGTTTCGACACTGCGGCAAAAACAACGGCTGCGCCGGTGCAGGCGGCCCAGATAGTGCCGGATTTCGGCGTTGCTGCCCTCCACGCTGTAGGTCTGGCTCTTGTCGGGTAGCGCCTCATGCGTGCCCTCGTAGTGAAGCAACGTCGGATACGTGTTCAGCCCGTCGCTGTAAAACTGCCGGCACGAACGCGGCACTTGATCTACTACCGGTTGCATGGTGTCGAAGGTGCGCTCCTCCACCACGGCCCAGCTCACCAGGGAGCGCGTGAGCCGGTCTACGGCTGTTGCGATGTAGACCCAGCGTTTTTTTGCCCCTTGCGTGCTCCCACAAAGATGTGGACCTCGTCCAACTCGACCGTTTCTGCCGCCACGGCTCCGGCAGGCGGCAGGGACGACTCGCCCCGGCCTTCCAGTTCGACCTGCGCCGCAGCCAGCCAGTTGGCGACGCTTTGCGGGTTCACGCTGACCATGCGCGCCGCCGCGCGCAGCGACATGCCTTCGAGCACGAGGGCCAGCGCCTGCTTTCGCGTCTGGGATGGGTAGCCCTGAGACTTGGGATCGGGCGTGTAGTCCTTGTCACAGGCTACGCAGTGCCGGCGCGCGCTGCCCGTGGCGGTGCGTCCCGCCTTAGTCTGGCGCTTGTCACTGCCACAGTGCGGACAATGCGGGCAGGTTGGTGTCAACATGAAACACAGTTTACCCGCTAAACTTTAGGTACTCCCCATGTCTTCGTTCGTTGACCCTGTTTCGGCCCCATGCTATAATCGTCGTTGCCATGGCCACGGTTTTTCTTCCGGTTGAATCCTTTTTTCTTCTTCTCGGCGGCCGCAACGCTTCGCCCGCCCGGCCAACGATTTCCGGGCGCAAGAAAGGACTTTCCTCGTTATGACCCCAGGCGGCGACGACACCGAGTCTCTGCGCGAACGGCTGCGCAAACTGGAAGCCGACCTACGCGAACGCAACCAGTACGTCGGGCGGCTCGAAAAAGCGAACCGCGACATGGAGCAGCGGCTGCGCGAGGCCAGCGAGTCGAGCCAGCCCACAGCCGAGCTGACCGAACTCGAAGAGGCTTTGAAGCGCCTCGTCGCCCGCATCGCCATGATTCTTCAAGCGGAAAAGTGCGTCTTCATGATTCACAACGTTGAAGACGAGCTGTTGTTCGCCGAAAAGCCCGCGCTCGGTTTTGGCGACGACGAACTCAAGTTGTTGCGCGTTAAGGAAGGCCAGGGCGTGTCCGGCGAGGCGTTCCGCGACAACAAGGCGATCATCGTTTACGATGCCCAAAGCGACGAGCGTACCGTCAAGGATCAGGTCGGCCCGCTAGGCATTCGCAACGGCGTGTGCGTGCCCCTGATCGTCGAGCGGCGCGACGAGGAAACGAACCGGGTCACGGACCGGCGCACCATCGGCGTGTTGTGGGTGTTCAACAAGCGCTACGGCAACATCTTCATCGAGGAAGACGTTCATCTGTTGGAGCGCCTTGCCAAAAACGCCGCCTCGATCATCAACACGGCCGAAACGTACCGCAAGGTCGTTCACGAAAAGGAAGAGCTTGTTGAAAACATCGAAAGCCTGTACGCGGGCCTGATCATGGTCAACAAGAACGGCCGCATCACCCAGATGAACGCGAGCGCGCGCGAAATGCTGGGCGTCACCGCCGACGACATTTCGAGCGGCAAAACGTTCGACGCGGTCATCCAGGACGAAACGGTCAAGGACATTTTGCGCCGGGCGTTGGAAGAAGAAACGGGCGTCGCCGAGGAAGTGACGCTGAGCGAACCGGACAACCCCGAAGCCCAGCATACGTTCCAGGTACAGTCCGCGCTTGTCCGCAACGATGTCGGCGACACCATCGGCACGGCCGCCCTGTTCAACGACATCACCGAGCTCAAGAACGTGGACAAAATGAAAACCGCGTTCGTTTCCACCGTGTCGCACGAACTGCGCACGCCGCTCACGTCCATCAAGGGTTTTATTTCGACGCTCGTTCAGGATGTGGAGGGCTTTTACGACAAGGAAACGCGGCAGGAATTTTACGTCATCATTGACACCGAGTGCGACCGCCTCCGGCGTTTGATTGACGACCTGCTGAACGTGTCGCGCATCGAGTCGGGCAAGGCCCTTTCGATGAACATCGGCGACGTGAACGTGTCGGGCATTGTGGAAAAGGTCGTGCGTACGCAGACCGCGAGCACGTACAAAAAGGCGAGCCATTCGCTCACGTTCGATCTCGATACGTCCATCCCGCCGATCATCCAGGCCGACGAGGACAAGGTCGAGCAGATTTTCAACAACCTGGTCAGCAACGCCCTGAAGTACGCGCCGGGCGGCGGCGAGATCAAGGTCGCGGGCAAGATGATGAGCGGCGGCGAGCTGATCCAGTTCGCCGTGTCCGATCACGGCATGGGCATCCCCAAGGAGCACCTGGGCAAGATGTTCCAGCGGTTCCATCGCGTGGACAACCGCGATACGCGCGAAATCGGCGGGACGGGCATCGGCCTGTTCCTGGTCAAGGCGCTGGTCGAGATGCACCACGGCAAAATCTGGATCGAGTCCGAAGTCGGCAAAGGTACGACTTTTTTCTTCACCATGCCGATCACGCAGCCCGAACAAGAAGACGGCGACGGGCCGCAAGGGCAGGGCATGAACATCACCGGGTAAATCGGCCTCCATCTCGTTCGTTCGTGTCGGGGGCGCGATGACTTTTGGTTCGTCGCGCCCTTTTTATTTTCAATGGAAGACGCTTCGTTGGCTTCGCTGCCGCCGCTCGCCCCGGTCGGGGTCGAGATCGTGCGCGCGCCCGGCGCGCGCGACCTGCCGCTGCCCGCCTACGAAACGCCCGGCGCGGCCGGCATGGATTTGCGCGCGGCCGTGGACGAACCGGTGACGCTCGCGCCGGGCGAGACGTGTTCGGTTTCACTGGGTATACTCCTCGCAATCCCGCCCGGCTACGAGGCGCAGGTGCGGCCCCGGTCCGGCCTTGCCGCGCGCAGCGGAGTGACGCTGCTGAATTCGCCAGGCACCCTCGACTCTGATTTTCGCGGAATCGTTCATGCCATCGTGATCAATCACGGAAACGAGCCGTTCATGATCCGACGCGGCGACCGTATCGCTCAGCTCGTCGTCGCGCCGGTCGCGCGCGTGGCGTGGCGCGAAGTGGAAACGCTGGACGTAACCCCGCGCGGCGCAAATGGCTTTGGCTCGACCGGCGCGCGCTGAAGAAACCTTTTTTTCTGTCCCCGTGGCAACCCCGATTCCCAACTCGTCGCCCCCAACGTCCGGCGTCGCTGCCGCCGCCGAGGAAGAGCGCGTCGTCGGGCCGCTGCTTGCGCGGGCCAATCTGCTGCGTTTGCGAGGGCAATGGGATGAAGCCGCCGTGGCCTGTACCGAAGCCCTGCGCTTGGTCCCCAACTCGCCCTCGGCGTGCAGCCTGCTCGGCGACATCTACGAGGCCCAGCGCCGTTTGGACGAGGCATTGCAATGGTACGGCATGGCCGTCGAGTTCGACCCGACGAATGGAAGTGACCGGGCCAAGCTCGAACGGGTTGCCCAGGTTCAGCGGCGCGTTCTGCTGCGCGAGGAACACGAGGCCCATCTGCGAACGCGGCGAACCGTTCCCGCCGCTGCCGGCCCGGCCCGCGACCGGACGTCTAACGCGCACAAAACCCTGCAATGGTTTGACCGAATCTTTCCTCCCGGCCGCTGGGACAGCGCGGCCCGGCTGATCTTGCTGTCGTGCGGCGCGATGGCGTTTATTTTGTTGTTCGCGGCCGGCTTCGTGTATCTCAGCAGCCGCGATGACCGAGCGCCGGGCGGCGGCGCCCTTGACGCACCGCTGTCAGCTGACGCGGCACCGGGCACGGGGCAGAACGTGGTCGTGATGCCGCCCGCGCCTTCCCCGATCCCCGCGCCAAACGATGCAGCGAGCGCGATGACCGGTCCGAATCCGTCCGCGCCTACCGGTACGGGCAATGCGGTTTTGCCCGCGCCGCCGCCCCTCACCCCAAACAGCGGCGTGCCCGCCGCGCCGCTTCCGGCGAACAACGACCCCGCGCTGCTCGACGCGCTGCGCCGTGCCTTCGCCGGAACGGCCGGGGGCGGCATTCAGGTAGCGGCGGCCGAGGTGGACGAGCGCGTGCCCCAGATCAGCCTGTCGCTCGTGCTGCCCGCGTCGGCGGCCGGCGGCGTGCCCGCCGAGGCGCGCGCGCGCGTTTTGCGCGCCGCCGCCCGCGCGGTTCGCGTGGCCGGCGAACAGCGCCCGCGGATTGATCGCGCGCTCGTGCGGGTCCAGTTCGCGCCGCCCGCGGTTCCCAGCGGCGGCGCGACGCTGGCTTTTTCCGGCGAAACGGCGACCACGGCGGTGCGCGCCGCGCGCGGCGAATCCGCGTCCGAAACCGTTTTGCGCGGCCTGTTCATCAACCCGGTTTGGGGAAGCGGCCTCGCCCCTTAACTCCCAATTCTGGGGGACCGGAGGGGATCGAACGCAGAGGCGCGGAGGAAGCGCGGAGAACGCGGATGTCGGAGGAGAGAAAAGAAACTCTCTTCGGGCCTCTGCGAACCTCTGCCTCTTGGCGTCTCGGCGTTTAATCTTCCTCCGGTCCCCAGAATTAGGAGTTAGGGGGCCGCCCGGCGGCGCAGGGTGAGCAGGGCGACTTCGGGCGGGCAGCAGAACCGAACGCGCGGCGGCAGCATCCCGATTCCGCGCGTCACGAACAGCGGCATTCCCTTTACGTCGAAGCGTCCGGCCGGGTACCGTTTGCCTTCGGGGGGCAGCACGAGCGGCCCGACGCCCGGCACGACTACCTGCCCGCCGTGCGTGTGCCCGGACAACTGCGCATCCGCGCCCGCGCGCGCCGATTCCGCCGCCCGGTCCGGCTCATGCCACAGCAGCAGGCGAAAAACGTCCGCCCCGCGCGCCACCTGGGGAAAGAAAAGTTCGGGCACGACCGGGCGCACCAGCGAGGAGCGCAGCCCGACGAGCACGAGCCGCGCGCCGGCCCCGATGGGGATCGTCGTCGCCTCGTCCAGCAGCGGCGTGATGCCGGCCCGCAGCCACGGAACGCGGTCCGGGTTGTCGCCGGGCGGCGCTTGAAAATCGTGGTTGCCGAAGATGGCGAAGACCCCGAAACGGGCGCGGAGTCGGCCGAGTTCGCGCGCCGCCTCGTTCATGTCAATCGTGCGCGTGGCCGGGTCGCCTGCGAAGTTGTTGACGTAATCGCCGGTGAGCGCGACCAGGTCAGGTCGTTCCTCGTTAGCAATGTCCACGGCGGGGCGAAGTCGGGCGGCGGGAAAAATGCTTCCGCGAACGTGAAAGTCGCTCAGGTGGGCGATGCGAAAGCCGTCGAGGGCCGCCGGCAGGTTTGCGACCGGCAAATCGGCGCGCGTCAAAACGGGCCGGAACGGTTCAATCCCGGCCGCGTAAACGCTTGCGAGCGCGCCCGCGCCGAGCGTGCCGCGCAGGGTTCGCGCCGCCCCGCGCCGCAGCAGTTCGCGCCGCGTCACGGGAGCGGGCGGGGCGAACTGCGGCGTCGCCGTGTCGTTCACCGTGTCGTGTCCGTCCATGTTGTTTTCGTTGTACCGTGCGGCCGGGCGCGCAACCGGAAGCGTTTTGCGCCGTTCTTGTTTGCGGAGGGTGAAACCGTTGAAGCATTCGTTGTTTGGCCGCGCCGCCATTACCATCGCGCTTTTCGTCGTCGCGTCGCCGGTAAACGCGCAGACGCCAGTACCCGCTCGTGACCCGTACGATGCCGGCGTGTATCTGCTCAAAAGAGGCACGTGGTTCGAGCGCGCTGCAAACCGGCTGAACGAGGCCGCGAAGGCAAAACCGGATGATTTTCGCGTTTTTCTTGCGCGAGGCTGCGCCAAAGCAAACCGGGTCGCCTCGCTTGCTTACGCCGCTGCTTTCACCGAAGACCTTGCCAATAACGTCCGTGGCTACCCCCAGGAACTGGCCGACTGGGAGGCCGCGCAAAAGGACCCCGAAAGCGACGAGTACGGCGACGAGCGCCCCAAACCGCCTGTTTCGTTTACCTTCTGGACAAAGGACGATCATCGCCCGTACCGCCTGACGCCCAAAGAAGCGCGCGCCCGTGTGGACGAACTGGGCAAAGTCGCCGCAGAGGATTGGGACAAAGCGCGCGAACTCGCCGTGACCGACGACGAGCGCGCGGAGGCCGATTACGTGCGCGGCTGGGGCCTGCTGCTCCTGGACAAACATCGGCTGGAGCCAATCGCGGACGAAAAAGTAGTGGCCAAAGACGCCCCGGCCGACGAGGAGGAAGAGGCGGACGACGTTCCCGCCCCACCGTCCGCGCGTGTCGTCGAGGCCCGTAAGGCGCTTGATGAGGCCGTCAAACTCGCCCCCGAAAACGCGCTTTACTGGCAAGCCCTGGGCGACGTTCTGCTAAACGGCATGGCGAGTCCAAACGCCCTGAAGGACAACGCGCCCGCGCGGGCCGCCTACCAGAAATCGCTCGACCTTGAGCCGCGCAACCCACTGCTTTGGTATCTGCTGTACCAGGCCACGGCGAGAACGTTGACCTTCGACCCCGCGCCGGACAACGAGGAACGACGCGCCCGCGCCCGAACCTACCTCCTGAACGCCGCCAAATCTGATGCAATGAACGGCTTCTTTTGGTATCAACTCGCCGCGCTCGATTTGCGGGCCACTCCGTACTGGAAAATCAATGAACGAGCGGGGACCGACCGCGAGTCGTCGTTCGCCGAAGTACTTGCGGGCGCGACCGAGGCGGACCGCAAAACGGCCCGGGACGCAATCGCCCTTCTGGAACGCGCGAACGCCGTTCCGCGCTACGCCGCCGTTCGCTACCAGCCCGCCGTTCCCGCTCTTCTCGCCCGCGCCTGGGACTACACGGCTCGCTTCGCGTCCTTTTTCGACGAGGGAACCGGCTTCCGCAGCCTCGCCCGCCAGGTTTCCGGTTATGCGCAGGCTTCCGCCCGCGAAAACCACACCGGCGATGCGATCCGGGCCGCTCGCGCGATCATAGGCATGGGCTACCGGCTCCTCGGCGACTGGCCCACGAAGGACAAGACGCCCGGCGACAATACGCTGATCACCTCGCTCGTCGGCTCGGCCATCGCGGCCATCGGGCACGCCACGCTCGTCAAGGTCTACGAGGAGGTGGGCGACGAAGCCGGCCGGCGGCAGGCCCTGACCGAACAGGATGCGCTCCGGCAGCGCGCCGCCGCCCGCAACGAAGCCTTTCAGATTGAAATGGCCCGTTCCGAAGCCGCGCGCGAAGACTACTGAAATTCCGGTCGAAAACGGAACGGCCGCTTTGCCGCTCCTACTTTCACGCTCGGTAAAGGACACGCCGTTGACAAATTCCCGCCGCCGCTTTTTTGTCGCCTTCCTGCTGCTTGGCGCGCTCGCCGCTCCCCGCGCGCTTTTTGCCGCCCCGTCGCCGGCCGCGTCCGACCCGTACGAAGCGGGCGTGCTTTTGCTGAAAAGCGGACGCTGGTTCGAGCGCGCCGCTCTTCGGTTCGGCGAGGCCGCGAAAAAAGACCCAAACGACTTTCGCGTTCCGCTTGCAAAAGGTTGCGCCCACGCGAGCCGGGCCGCCGCGCTTGCCCACGCCGCCCTTTTCGCTAGCTTTCTGACGACGTACCGCAAGGAATATCCGACGATTTTGGCTGGGTGGGAAGCGGTCCAGAAAAATCTCGACGGGGACAACCCCGGCAACCCGCGCCCGGAACTTCCCTCGCCCGATTTCGTGTTTCGCACCAAAGACGACAACCGTCCGTTCCGGCTGACACTGGACGAGGCCGACGCCCAGTTTGCCGCGCAAAGCGCCGAGGCGAACGCCGCGTGGGACGCGGCGCTCGCGCTCGCCCGAACGCCCCCGGAGAAGGCCGAAGTGGAGTACACGCGCGGCTGGGGCCGTCGCCTGCTCGCGCGCCACGACAAGTTTCTCGATTTTTTGCGACAGATGCGCGCGCAGATCGCTTCTGACCGCACGGATGAGTTTGTCTTTACGCCAAAAGCGCCTCCGCAGGACGCGGCCCGCCGCCCGAAGCCTTTGGAAGACCTTGAAGCGGCGACGCGCGACGATCCCGAAAACGCGCTGTACTGGCAAAGCCTCGGCGACGCCGTGGGCGGCTATGTGGGCTGGATCGCGGACACCGCTCCCATGGGTGCGGGAAACATCACGGGAGAAGCGGCAGTGGTGGCCGACACGAACCGAGCAATCACCGCGTACCAGCGCGCGCTTGTTCTTCGCCCGCGCGACGCTTCGCTCTGGTACCACGTGTCTCGGCTCCTGCTGAGGCAAAGCGGGGCAAACGGAGTGGGCGGCGCGCCGCCCGCTCCCGAACCGGCCTTGGACGCACTGCGAAACGCGGCCCGCGCCGACCCGCAAAACGCGTTCGCGCCGTATCAACTCGCCGCGTTCGGCTTCAAGAAAGTCACCTACGGGCGTGTACTCGGCTTCGGGGCGGATCAGCGCGAGGAAAAACTGGCCGAAGTCGCCGGGGCGGCGAACGAGGACAGCCGCAAAACGGCGCGTGCGGCTCTCGTCGACATCGAGCGGGGCAACCGGGCCGCGCGCTACGTCGTGCCCGTTTATTCGCCGGCCGTTCCGCGTCTGCTCCGGGCCGCCTGGGGCTACGGCCGCTATTTCGAGGGTTATCATAACGCGGACTTTTCCGCGGGAAACCGGCTGCGCGAACTGGCCCGCGCCGCCTGCGGCTACGCGCTCGTCAGCGTCCGGGAAAACAAGACCGGCGAGGCCGTGCGCGCCTGCCGCGCCGTGATCGGCATGGGCCTGGTGATGGCAGGCGACTGGCCGGCCGAGGAGCGCACGCCCGACAGCGGCGAAGTGCTCACCGCAATGACCGGGTCGGCCGTGGTCGCCGTCGGCTACGACACGCTGCAACAAGTTTATGAGCAGGCGGGGGACCGGGAGGGCGCGGCGCGGGCCGCCGCCGAGCGCGACACGTTCCGCCGTCGCGACGACGCCTACCGGAAAGCCGTGCAGGCAAAAGCCCTCGAAAACAGCGGCATAGCCCTGATGTTCAAATCCTACTGAGCGGCTGAGGCTCGTGCCTCTGCCCGCGTGATACACTTTGCCGGAAATGGGCAGCAAGGACGACAAATCGGGCGCGCGAAAAACGGTCGCCTTGAACCGGCGGGCACGCCACGAATACTTCATCGAGGATACGGTCACGGCCGGCCTTGTCCTCGCCGGGACCGAGGTAAAGAGTCTGCGCGCGGGCCGCGCGAACCTTGCCGAAGCCTACGCGCGCATCGAAAAAAGCGGCGAGGTTTTCCTGCACAACATGCACGTCGCGCCGTGGGAGCAGGGCAACCGCTACAACCTCGATCCCGTCCGCTCCCGCAAACTGCTTTTGAACCGGCGCGAGATTGACCGGCTGAGCGGCGTCACGCTGCAAAAAGGCCGTACGCTCGTGCCGCTGTCGTTATTTTTCGAGCGCGGCTTCGCCAAACTCGAACTCGGCGTGGGCCTGGGCAAAAAACTTTACGACAAGCGCGAAAGCATCGCCGAGCGCGACCGCGACCGCGAAGCCCGCCGCACGCTCGCCAGCCGCAGCGATTAACCCTTATCATGGCGAAACTTCTCAAGATGCCCGTTCTGGGGCAAAGCGTCGAAGAGGTTCGGGTCGTTCAATGGTTCAAGGCCGAGGGCGACACCGTGGCGAAGGGCGAGGCCCTTGCCGAGTTCGAGACCGATAAAACAAACATCGCCTGGGAAAGCCCCGAAGACGGCATCGTTCGGCGCATCCTGGCGGCCGTGGACGCCTACGTTCCCGTCGAAGCGCCCATCGTGATCGTGGCCGCGAGCGCGGACGAGCCGATTGACGATCTGCTGCCCGGCGGCGCAGTAACGAACGCTCCGGCGATGGCGGCGGCGACGAACGGGCACGCGGCTCCCGTCGCCGCGCCCGCCCCGACGAACAAACTGGACGCCGCCGCCGAAAACGCTCCCGTCCTCGCCTCGCCGCGCGCGCGCCGCGCGGCCGACGAAAACGAGGTGGACCTTGCCGCGCTCGCCGGGCGGGGGACCGGCTCGAACGGGCGCATCGTCGAGCAGGACGTTCTTACGTTCCACGAGGAAGCAGCGGCCCAGGCTGCCCTCACGGCCACGGGAACCGGCCGTGCCGCACCCAAAGCCAGCCCGCTCGCCCGCGCCGTTGCCAGCGACACCGGCCTTGACCTTGCCGATCTTACCGGCACGGGCGCGCGCGGGCGCATCACGGCCGGCGACGTGCGGGATGCGACGACCGGCGGCGAAACAGCGAAGGAAACGCCCGCGCCGCCCGCCTCCGGCACGCGCACGATCACGCTTTCCGGCCTCCGAAAGCGGGTGGCCGACAACGTAGCCCGCTCCGCTCGGACCGCCCCGCACGTTACCCTGAACCTGCGCGCCGACATGACGGCCGCCCAGAAACTACGAGCCGATTTGCTCCCGGCCGTCGAAGCCGCGACCAATGGCGTGCGCCTGTCGCCGACCGACATTATCGTCAAGGCCGTCGCTCATGCGCTGCGCGAACACCCGCACGTCAATGCGCACATCGAAAATGACACCTTGACGCTGTTCGACGAGGTTCACGTTGGGCTGGCCGTGTCGCTCGGAGTGGACGGGCTGATCGTGCCGGTCATCCGGGACGCGAATAGCAAAGGGCTTGCCGACATCGCCCGCGCCCGTCATGACCTTGCCGCGCGCGCCCGGTCGGGCAAGTTGGGGCCGAACGACCTGTCGGGCGCAACGTTCACCGTGACCAACCTGGGCGCGTACGGAATCGAAAGTTTCAACCCGATCATCGCCCCGCCGCAGGTCGCCATTCTGGGCGTGGGCGCGATCCAGGATGCGGTCGTTGCCGTTGATGGCGTGCCGGCCGTGCGGCCCCTCGTGGGTTTGTCGCTTTCGTTCGACCATCGGGCGTTGGACGGCGTGCCGGCAGGGGCGTTTTTGTCACGGGTGCGCGCCCTTCTCGAAAACCCCGGCCTGCTGCTGGTATGAAATCCGCGCCGGGCGAAAACCTTTGGTACGATGGAAAGGGGCCGCGACATGGCCCCTTTACCTTGCCTGCCCTGCCCGAAAGGAACCGACTTGTTCACGTCGCTCTCGCCCCTTCGCCGCCGCCCGTTTTTCCTTTGCGCGAGTGTCGTTGCTGCTTGCGCCGCCGCCCTGCTGCTGCCCGCGCGCCCGGCCGCGGCCCAGTTCTCGCTTTCGTTCGTTTCGGGCACGTCGAAGACCGCCGACAGCGACCTGCGCATCGCTCAGCCGGCTTCAGGGACCGACATCACGTTCCGCGACGTGAAGTGGAAAACGCGCCCGTTCAGCGGCTCGATTTACTACGGCTACCGTCTCGAATACTTTTTGCCGAACAAACCGCTTGGCTTTGATCTGGACGTCAACCACAACAAGGTGTACTCCAACCCCGACCAGGTGCTCGCCACGTCGGGCACGTTCCAGGGGCAGCCGGTGAGCGGCGACACGCGTTTGGGCGACCGCGTCCAGGAATTTCGGATCACCAACGGCGTCAATACCATCGCCTTTGACGTGCTGTACCGGTTCGCCGTTCGGCCTTCCGCGCGCTACCCGTTCGGGCGCGTCACGCCGTATGTCGGCGGCGGGCCGGCGTACTTCGTGTTGTGGAGCGCCAGCACGGTTGCCGGCAAGGTAGGCGGGCATCGTTACGAAAACAGCGGCTTCGGCTTCCAGCTCAAGGCCGGCGCGCGCTACCATTTGACGCCCGATGTCGCCCTGTTCGGCGAACTGAAATACACCGACGGCAACGGCGAGGTCAGCGTCGCAAACGGCGGCACGGCGTCCACCGACCTGCGCACCGTCCACACCGTCGCGGGCCTCGCGTACACCTTTTGACGTTCCGATGATCCCCGCTGCCGCTCCCATCACGGACGCCGCCCCGCCGCTCGCCCGCGTTCTGCTCGTGGACGACGAGCCGGCTATCGTCGAGGCCGTGGCCTACAATCTGCGCCAGCAGGGGTACGCCGTGACTGCCGCCGGCGACGCGGAGGCAGCCCTGCGCGCCTTCAAGGCCGAGCGGCCCGACGTGATATTGCTTGATGTCATGCTGCCGTCCGCGAGCGGCTTCGAGGTGTGCCGCCGTATCCGGCAAACCGACGCGCGCGTGCCCATCCTGATGCTGACCGCGCGCGTCGCCGAGGCCGACCGCGTTCAGGGCCTGGAAATCGGCGCGGATGATTACCTGGTCAAGCCGTTCGGAATGCGCGAACTCGTCGCCCGCGTCAAGGCGCTGCTGCGGCGCAGCGCCAGCGGCGACGCGGACGAAACGGGAATCCCGGCCGCCGCGCCCGCCTTAACCTGCCGCGCGCTTGGCCTGGTTCTGGACCCTGAACGGCGCGAAGCGCGCATCGGCGACCGGCCGCTGACGCTCACGCGCAAGGAATGGGACCTGCTCGCCCATTTCCTTTCGCATCCCGGCCGCGTGTTTGACCGCCAAACGCTGCTCGCGCGCGTGTGGGGCGAGGATGCCGCCTTCGTGGACGAACGCACCGTGGACGTTCACGTGCGCTGGCTGCGCGAAAAAATCGAACCCGCGCCCGGCAAACCCGAACACCTGCTGACCGTGCGCGGCGTCGGCTACAAGTTCCAGGGCTGAACTGAAAAATGCCCGGACTGCTGGACCGACTTCTTGCCTCGCTGAACCCGCCCCGCAGCACAGCGGCGGCGGCGGCCTTTTTGGACCAGCCGGCTGCCCCCGCCCCCACAGTGGCCTTGAAGCCGCTCACCGACGCGCTCGCTCACGGCGTTCTTCTGGTGGACGCGGCGGGCCGAATCCGCGCGGCCAACCCGGCCGCCGGCCGTTTGCTCGCCGCCGACCCCGCCGATCTCACCGGTCAAACGCTGCTCGAAGCCACGCACCTGCAAAGCATCGCCGACCTTGTCGCGCAGCCCGGCGGCGGGGAAGCCGAGGTGCGCACCGTTTCCGGCGCGTCCGGGCCGCCGCTGACCCTGCGCGCGCGCGTCGTGCCGGCCGGCGAAAACGCCGCCGACGGTTTCTGGCTGATCCTGGAAGACCAAACGGAACTGACGCACCTTCGCACCGTCCGCACCGAGTTCGTCGCCAACGTATCCCACGAACTGCGAACGCCGCTCGCCTCGATTCGCGCAACGGCGGAAACCCTCGCTGACGGCGCGCTGAATGACCCGGCCCTCGCCGCCCGGTTTTTGGACACGATTTTGCGCGAGGCGGACCGCCTGGTTCACCTGTCCAACGACCTGCTCGACCTGTCGCGCGCCGAGCGCGGCGAGTTGCGCTCGCGGGCGCGCTTCGATCTCGCCGCCCTCGCCCGCGACGTGGCCGCGCGCCTTGCCGCGCCCGCCGAGCGGCGCGGCGTGGCTCTCGCCGTTGCCGCCGCCGACCCTGTTTTCGTTTTTGCCGACGCGGGCGAGATCGAGCAGGTCTTGTTCAACCTGCTGGACAACGCGCTCAAATACACGCCGGCCGGGGGGCGTGCCACCCTCAGTATTTGCGAGCACGCCAACGATGCGCGCATCGTGGTCGAGGATACCGGCATCGGCATTTTGTCCCAGGACCTGCCGCGCCTTTTCGAGCGGTTCTGGCGGGCTGACCGCGCCCGCACGTTTCGCGGCGCGGCCGAAAACGGCGGAACAAGCGGAACCGGCCTCGGACTCGCCATCGTAAAGCACATCGTGGAAGCCCACCGGGGAAGCGTGCGGGCCGAAAGCGAACTCAACCACGGCGCGCGCTTCACCGTCATTCTGCCCCAGCCGCCCCCGAATTGATTCCGAGGAACCTCATGCAGACAACCCCGCTTACCGACCAGATCGCCAACATTCAGCCGCTGTGGATCGTGCTGATCGTGCTGGGCTTCACCGCCGTTCGGATCGCGCTCGCAAAGGCCGAACAGGGCTGGGCGCGAGCCATTTCCGAAACCTGCGACACGATTAACTTCGTGCTCATCCTCGCTTTTCTGCTGGTGCGCCCGTTTGTCGCGCAGGCCTTTTACATTCCCAGCGAAAGCATGGAAAACACGCTCCTCAAGGGCGACCGGCTGATCGTGGACAAGTTTTCGTTCCGGCTGCACGAACCGAAGCGAACCGACGTGCTTGTTTTTCAAGCGCCGCTGAGCGCCACCGACGGCGAGCCGAACGTGGACTTCATCAAGCGGTGCATCGGCCTGCCCGGCGAAACGGTTGAGGTGCGGGGCGCGCGGCTGAACGTTGGCGGTCAGGAATACGGCCCGGACGGCTACGGCGGCATGACCGCCCACGATTATCTGCGAACGCAACTGCGCTTGTCCGACGAGGAAGAAATTCGCTTTTTCCCCGACCACGTTTTGATTGACGGCACGCGCACGATGAGCAAAACGGACCTGGCGAACGAGCTGGGCCGGCCTGGCGATTTGGTCACGATTACGCCCGGCGTCACCCTTATCAACAACAAGCCGCTGAACGAACCTTACATTCGGGAAGACCCTGGCTACGATTACCCGCCCCGGCGCGTGGGTGAGGGTGAACTGCTCATGCTGGGCGACAACCGCAACCGCAGCAAGGACGGCCACGTTTGGGGCACGCTGGAGCGGCGCAGCGTGGTCGGCCGGGCCGCTTTCGTGTTCTGGCCTCCCGCACGGCTGGGAGCAATCCGTTGAATCGGGCCGCAAACCGTTCGCGCTCGCTCGCGGCGCTGCTTATCACGGCGGCGGCAGCCACGCTCGCTGCCGGCGTCGCGCTGGGCGGCTACCGTGAAAACGCGCCGGCAGCCGGCGGCGGCGTGGAGCCGCAAGCGCGCGCGCGCGTGGATGCGATGCGAACGGCCTATAAAACGATGCGCTCGTATCGCGGTGACGTTTCGGTGGTCACGTCGGGCGTTCCCGGTTTGCCCGTCTCGCGGGCCACGCTCGTTTACCAGAAGCCCAACCGGATCGCGGTCACGGCCACGACGCCCGAAGGAACCGAGCGGGCGGTCTGCGATGGAACCAATCTTTTCGCCACGCGCGCGGGCGAAACAAAAAAATACCTGAAGCGGCCCGCCCCCGCGACCGCGCAGGCCCTCGTGAGCGCGCTCGCCGAGGCGGACGTTGCCGGGCCGGGTCTCGCGGCCATTTTGTCGGGCGGCGATCCGCTCGCGCAGTTTGGAGCGGCTTTGCAAAGCGCGAAAACGCTGCTCGAAACAACGGACCGCAAGGTGGACGGAGTGCCGGTGGACGTGATCGTCGCCCAAATCGCGCGCGACGACGGCCGGGGCAAAACTACGCGCGCCACCTTGACGCTCGCCATTGGCAAGCAAGATCACCTGTTGCGCGAGGCCGCTTTTTCGCAGCCGTTCGGCAAGCAAAGCGTCACCCTCACCGAAACGCACACGAACGTTTCGCCCGACGCTGTTGTGCCGCCCGGAACCTTCGCCTTCACGCCGCCCCCTGGTGCGCGTCCCGTCGCCTCACTGGACCCGTTGCCCTACGACGACCGGCTGATTCCCGGCGCGCGCCCGCTTGCCGTCCGGGGCCGGGATTTGTCGGGAAAACTTGTTTCGCTTGATCAGCACAAGGGGCGCGTCGTGCTCGTGGACTTTTGGGCTACCTGGTGCGGCCCGTGCGTCGCCGAGATGCCCAGCGTCGTTAAAATCTACCAAACGTACCACAAGCGGGGCTTCGACATCATCGGCGTTTCGCTCGACAAGCCTGGTGAGGGGGCGAAGGTGAGCGCGTTCGTCCGGCAAAACAACCTTACGTGGCCGCAGATTCACGCGGACGCGCCCGAAATCGCGCGCCGCTACGGCGTTCAATCCATTCCGTTCACCCTTCTCGTGGGGCGCGACGGCAGGATCGCCGCCGTGCGCGCGCGCGGGGCCGAACTCGAAGACGCCGTGCGCGCGGCCGTGGCGGAGGCGCGTCCTGCCGGAAAATAATGGCCCGGCGGCAACTTCACGGCGGCGGGGCTGCGCGCCGCTCGTGCCTCCCCTGATCCCCGTCGCCCTGTTATTTTTCGCCTTCGTGTGGCCGACCCCGTGGCGCGAAACCACCTACGAAGGCGCGGCCGTGCGCGTCAACCGGCTGACTAACGAGGTGCGGGTCGCCCGGCCCGGCGGCGGCTGGGAAGTTTTCGGACGCACGAGCAAGGCCGGCGCGAACCCGCCCCCGCCCGGCGCTTCCGATCCGACAGCGGCCGACCTCGCCCGCGTCACGGTCAGCGACGTGCGCGTTCTCGCCGGCCTGCCCGGCGGCCTGGTGCGTGCCCGCGCCACGAGCACGCTTGCCCGCCCGCTTTCCGGCGACGTGCTTTTTCACTTCGTTCAAGATCGCCGAGGCGCGAGTGAAAACGAGGAGCGCGAAATCCGCGGCTCGATTCGTCTGCCGGCGGGCGGCTCCGCCGACCTCGCCATTCGCACCAACCTGACCCTCGACCCCAACGACGTACTCAATCTCGACCTGCGGCCGGCTCCCGTCACGGCCACGCTGCACCGCTGAAGCGTGCTTGCCGCAGGCATGGATAGGAGGAAAAAAATGGTCTCTCGTTTTCGACTTCGGAGCGGACGGCGGGCCGCGTTGCTGGCGCTGGTTATTGTTCTTGGCGTCGTCCCGGTTTTTTGGCTGACCGCCCTGTTCTCGCGGCCGGAGCGCCGTCTGCTCGAAGTCGCTACCCGGCTCGTCCCAACGAAAACGTGGCAGGGCGGCATTGGGCACTACCCCGGTTACGAACCCTATTTTTTTCTGTCCGACCACGAGATAGTACGCCTGGGAGGCAACTTCAACCGTTTTCAGCCCGTGCGTCTGGACCTGAAAACCGGCCGGGAAACGGCGCTTGCCATCCACACCGGCTCGATGCGCGCGACGCTACAGACACGCTCCTTCAGCGTCTCGCCCGACCGAAAGTGGCTGCTCTGGATAAATAACGTTCACCGCTGCACCCGCGCACCGATGGACGAGGCTGTCGTTGCCGCCGCGCTGGACCGTTCCGGGCGGCGCGAAACGTGGCCGCATTTAGGGGGAGTCGGCGTACCGTTTTGGCGCAAAGACAGCCGGGGCTGGGCAAGCTGGACGTTGACCGGGGCGTCACCACGCCCCCTCTTTCGGCAGGTCCGCCTTGATGATCCGGAGCCGAAACCGACTGCCGCCCCCGCCATCACGAGCGGCGAAAACATCCCGCTTCTGCTCGGCTATTCCGGTGTTGGGGAGCACGCCGTTTGCCTGGATCAGCAGCAAATGCGCCGCATCGGAATCTTGGAGCGCGTCGAGCAAGACAGCACCGGCTACCTCAACATGGCGTTGCGGGCGCGCACCCGAAATCCGGCCGCAACGTTCGTGACGATGGACCTGTCCGCCGCGCCGCCGGTGGCGTTGCGCCGCTTCACGGCGCCCGTTCCGCTCGGCGCGGCGCGCGCCGCCGTCGCCTTATCGCCCGACGGCAGGCGGTTGGCCTGGATCGTCGAGACGCCGACCTCGCGCCTGAACGGGCTGCGTGACGCACTCAGCCGCCGGCTTCCCGCACTTTTTCCGCCCGTTTCAAGGCCGCCGAGCGTCAGTTTGTGGACCAGCCGGCTCGATGGCGGCGACGCGCGCGAGATCGGCCATACCCCGAAACTGCGCGGGCATTTCAGTGGAGCGTTCACCGGCGACTCCGCGCCCAGTGCGCCGCAATGGACCCCGAACGGCCGCAAGATCGGTTTCCTGCACGACGGCTTCCTCTGGATTGTGCCCGCCCCCGAAAAATAGAAGGGGGTGTTAATCCAGCAGTTCGTAGCGCGTGTTGCGGCGGCGCGGTTCGTAGCCCGCGTCGCTGATGAGCCGCTCGATCTCCTCGATGGGAACGGTGAAAACGCAGCCGGCGGCGGAAACGACGTTTTCTTCCATCATCGTCGAGCCGAAGTCGTCCACGCCGTAGCGCAAACTAATCTGCCCGATCTTCGGCCCCTGCGTCACCCACGAGGCTTGCAGGTGGGGGAAGTTGTCGAGCATCAGGCGCGAAATCGCAATCGTGCGCAGATAGTCGAAGCCCGACGCGCGCGCGCCGCCGAGTTCGGTCCCATCAGGCTGGTAGTTCCAGGCGATAAAAGCGCGAAAGTGCGCGGGGTAAGCGGCCAAACTCTCGTCCTGCAAATCACGCAGCCGGAGCAAATGCTCGACCCGATCCTCAAACGTGTCCACGCTGCCGTACATCATCGTCGCGCTCGTGTGAAGGCCGACCTGGTGGGCGACGCGCATACAGTCAAGCCATTCCTCGGCCGTGTCTTTGTACGGCGAAATGAAGTTGCGCACGCGGTCGGTCAGAATTTCCGCGCCGCCGCCCGGAACCGAATGGAGGCCGGCCACTTTGAGCCGGGTCAGGGTTTCGGCCATGCTGAGGCGGCTGATGTTCTTGACGTAGATCAGTTCGGCCGGGGAGAAGGCATGCAAAATGACCTGCGGGAACCGCTCCTTGATCGAGCGCAGCAAGTCTTCGTACCACTCGATTTTTAGTTTGGGGTTCAGGCCGCCCTGCATCAAGACCTCGATGCCGCCCACGTCCACCATCTCCTGAATTTTCTGGAAGATGGTTTCGCGCGGCAGCACGTAGCCGCCGTCCTCGCCCGGCTTGCGGTAAAAATTGCAAAACTTGCACCGCACCCAGCACACGTTGGTGTAGTTGACGTTGCGCCCGACGATGTACGTGACCGTGTTCGCGGGGTTCTTTTGTTGCCGGACGTGATCGGCGAGCAGGGCGAGTTCGAGCAGGTTGGGGTGGTGGAACAGGCGCAGCCCGTCGTCGGCGGTCAAGCGCCCGCCCGCCAAGACTTTGTCCGCGATGTCGGTGATGTCGCTTGTTCCCACAGGCCTGGTTTGAAGCGCGGTTGCCAGCTGGGTTTCCCGGATTGCGCCGTCTGCCGCCGCCACAATTGCTGCCACGTCAATACCCTCCAAGTCTGCTCAAGTTCGTAATTTATTTCACAAAGTCATGCGTATCGTACCGGTCCGCTTCTTGGCTGTCAAGAAAACCATCGCTCCTTTCGGGAGAGTTCGTTGCCCTGCGCAAAACACGGTATTTCGCATAAAACAAGTCTTTTAACCGGTCTTCCCACACGCCGGAGCGGCGGGAATTGCAAGGGTTCGCTCGTGAGCCGCGAGAAGCGTGGATCGTCGTTTCCCCCGAAACTGGCGGCTTGGCGCATCTCGCATCTTCGGATGCACTGACTACTCCCCTGCGACACGCAGGAGAGAAAAGAGGACCCGTTTTGAACCGTATCTTCCGCGTTTGCAAAAAGCAGGCAATTTCCGCGAGCGCCGTTCTTGCGCTCGGCATCGGCGTCGGCACGGCGGCGCACGCCGACCTGATCTTCCTCGGCCCGACCGACCTGGGGGGGCAGGGAATCGGAGCCGTTTCGACGATTCTTTCCCTGACGTCGCCTGGCAACTCCACGACCCAAACCGCTTCTGTCGGCCGCAACGCCGCCGGAACCGCCGATGTTGTCATGGGCGAAGCCGCCGCTCAGGGTAATAACCAGACACGGACCCTGGCCGAACTGGGCGTCACCCAGGCCAGCAACCTGCGCATCATTCTTAACCTCAACGAACCGGGGAGTGATCCCCGCATTACCCTGACGGACCTGACCCTGAACGCCTTCAACGGCGGCACCCTGGTGTTTTCCGGCAGCTACACCGGTCCGGACCTGAACCTGACCGTCGCCGGCCAGGGAATCGGCAACTCCGGTTATGTATTCGGTCTGGACGCCCCTCAGGCGGCGGCGCTGCAAAGCGTCCTCACCGCCAACACGCGCATCGGGATTGCCTCCAGCCTGATCAACGCCGTGGGCGGCTTTGAAACCATCAGCGCTGGAAACGCCCGCACCCCGGCGGGCGTTGTTCCGGAGCCGGGAACGATGGCGCTGGCCGCCACCGGACTGCTTCCGCTGGCCGGCGCGGTGATCCGCCGCCGCAAAGCGTAGGCAAAGCAAGGCGCGCGGATACGCGCGGTGGGACGCAGGAAACAACACCGTTTGCGCTGGTGACGGAAAAGGGCCGCTCGTGAGAGCGGCCCTTTTTTCGTCTTCCCGTAAGCAAGACGCTTGTACCTTCACTTGTACCTTCACTTCTATTCGCGGGGTTGGGTTTCTGTCAAAAGGGATGCAGCCAGTGAAAAGGCGCCCAGGCTCGCCAGCGCGCCGCGTACGATCTCGCTGTCGTCCTGATGGCGAGCCGCCGCGCTCAACAGGGCGGCACCTAAAAGCGCGTCCAGAACGAAATGCGCGGGCAAAGGCAGCACCTTGAACGCGCCCAGTTCGTAGCGCGTCAGCAGGCTGTAAGAAAGCACGAAAACCGCTCCGGCGTCGGCGAAGCGGGCGGTTTCTTCCTTCGCGCCCAGCAGCCGGAACAGCGCGGGCAGAACGGCGACGGTGGCGTAGTCGAGCACGCCGTGGACTTTGGTGGAAAAGAGTTTCATGGTTGCGGCGGGTTTACCCGCAACAGCCCCCTTCCCCTCCCCCGCGACGGGAGAGGGGAAGGGGGAGGGGGCTGTTCTTATGTATTCCGGGCAGGACACGCCCGGCGCGCGGGCGAAACACAGTTCGTGTGTTTTGCGTTTGGCCGCGTTGCCGCGCCCGCCCGCCCGCCGTTCCGAAAGGTTTTAACGTGATGTTTCTTCCCGCCGCCTGCTTTCGCCGAAAAGGAGCCGCCGCCGTGATCTCCTGTCTCAGCCTGTTTACCGCCGCCGTTTCCGCCGGCCTGCCCGCGCGCGCCCAAACGCCGCCCGCGGCGCCGCCGCCGGAGCGCGCCAGCGGAACGGGCGTTTATGAGCACCTTCGCCGCGCCCGCATTACCGTGACCGGCGAAGGAAGTTTGGCCGGCAGCCGCTTTACCCTGCAAACAAAGGACGGCGCGCGGCTCACGCTGGGCGCGTTCCGGCCCGGCGCAGGTGGTGACGCGGCGGGGCGGGCGACGGCCGAGGCCACGTTCCCGATGCCCGCGCGCGGCGAAAAGCCGCTTGGCGTTCTGCGCATTGTTTCCGAAACCGGGGAAACGCTGGGCACGGTCCGTTTGCCGGAAGCGGACGCGGTTCGGCGCGACGCGTTTACGAACGCCGGCCTGCGCTTTTCCGGGCCGGAACGGAGCGGCTTCGTTTTTTCCGGCCTGCGCTTTCCCCAACCGGAATTCGCCGAACCCACGCTGGTCGAGGATGCCGTCGGCCCGTACACGCTTTCGACGGTTTTTTATGATGCCGACCGCCAACCGGTCACGCAGGCCGACAAACCGGGCCGCTACGCCGCCGTCGTTACCATCACGCCTGAGGACAAAAGCGCGCCGGCCGCCAAGCGGTACGTCACCTTGTTCCGTTTGCCCGACGGCGCGATGGACGCTGCCCGCAAGCTGCCCGCCCGCGAGCGCGCTTCCGCCTTCGCGCCTCGTTTGCCGGCCGGCACCCTGGGCGTGAGCGAGAACGCGGCCCGCGAACAAGCGGCTTTTTTGGGGGATTACCTCGTCGGCCGGTTTTACGGCGGCTTTGCGGACGACCCCGGCAGCGCGATTTTGCTTGCCGGCCTGTTTGAAAGCAAGCCCGGCGACAGCCCGACCGACCGCAACAGCCCAGGAGAGCGTAACCGCCGATGGACGTTCGCCCTGCGCCAAACGCTCGGCGACGCGCCCGCCTACCGTTACCTGGTCAACCTGCCCGCCGGCTACGACGCGAACGACGCAGACAAACGCTGGCCGGTTCTTCTTTTTCTGCACGGGTCGGGCGAGCGCGGCGACGACCTGGAAAAGGTGAAGGTTCACGGCCCGCCCAAAGTTGCCCCGGCCCGAACCGACCTGCCTTTCATCGTCATTTCGCCGCAGTGCCCCGCGAACGAGCGCTGGCTGCCCGCCGAACTCGTTGTTCTGCTGGACGAGGTGGCCGCGAAGTACCACACCGACCCGAACCGCATGTACCTGACCGGCCTTTCGATGGGCGGTTACGGAACGTGGAGCCTCGCAACCGAGTACCCCGACCGGTTCGCGGCCATCGCGCCCATTTGCGGCGGCGGCGACCCGGCCGACGTTTCGCGCATTCGGCAGGTGCCTGCCTGGGTTTTCCACGGCGGCAAGGACCCGGTCGTGCCCGTCGAGCGCGCGCGCGAAATGGTGGACGCCTTGAAAAAGACCGGTGCGACCGAGGCGAAGTTGACCATTTACCCCGAAGCCGGCCACGATTCGTGGACGCAAACCTACGACAATCCCGAATTGTACGCCTGGCTGCTCGCCCACAAGCGCGGCGCGCCCGGCGTAAAATAGAACGGCGCGCAGGCTGACAAAATGCGACTGGGCCTTCTTTCCTTCGCCGATGCGCTTGCGTCGCCTCGGCGTCTGGCCGACGCCCTTGAGTCGGCCGGACACTACGTCGTGCTCGCGGAAAAACCGGCCGCGTCGGGCGTGGCGGCAGCCGAGGAAGCCGCGCGCCTGGCCCGCGCGGACTGCGACGGCGCGATTTTTCTGTTTGACGGAACGGCTGCGCTCGAAACCGTGCCCGGCTTGGTGGTTCAGGCCGCCCTGCACGCCGCCTGTCCCGTTCTGCTCGCAGGCGACGACCTGCCCGCCCTGCTTGCCGCGTCGGGTGCGCTTGAGGAAATCGGCCTCACGCCCGGCCGCGCCTTCGGCCCGCCTGACGACGCCACGACGCTCGCGCGTTTACAAGCCTGGGCGCACCTGCACGACCCGGCCGAGCGGCGGCGCGGCCAGGACGCGGCCGGCAAACTTTTCGGCAGCCGCTACGCCCTATTTGGTGACCCGTCGCCGGACGGCGTTTTCTTTGACGCCGCCCGCTGGCTGACGCAGTTCGGCGTTCACGTCCAGCACGCGGGCGCGGGCGCGCTCGCGGGCCGCTCCGTGCGCGACTACTGCGCCGCCGAAGGAGTCGCCTTTTGCAGTCTGGGCCGGGCCGCCGACGGCGGTCCCCTTACGCTTTCCGATGCGCCGCCCGTCCTCGTCGTCCTGCCCGCCGCGTGCGGCGCGGACGGCGCGCTGACCGTTCAACTGCTGAGCCTCCTTGCGGCCGGTGACGACGCGGCGGTTTCGACCCTCGCGCTTGCCGGTCCGGATTTGAACTCGCCGGACCGGGTGCGTGTGCAAACCGTTGCCGCCGACGCCGCCGCCGCCGCCGCCGCCGCCGCCGCGACGATGCTCACTTTCGCGCGCATCACGCGGCGGCTGGGGCGGTTCGTCTGCCTGCTCGTGACCGGAACTATCGAGGAGGGGGCTTTGCTGCGCCCTGACTGCGGCGTGCAAACCCTCCTTTCGGCTGCCGCCGCCCCCTACCTGCACGCCGCGCCCGGCGATCTGCGGGCCGCGCTCAAGGCTGCCTGCGAAACGCTGGACGTGGAGCCGATCCTGCTCGTCTGAAGGCAGGTCGTCGCCGTTCCGTCCAAAAGCGCGGCGAAAACGAAAGAACCAAGGGAGAAGTTCAACATGCGCGGACGTGTGCGCGGCGGAGCGGCGATAACGGCGGTCTTGCTGGCGGGTTTGACGGGCTGCGGCGGGGGAGGCGGCGGCAATTCGTCCGTTCCCGCGCCGACCTACACGGTCACGGACCTGGGCACGGTTCAGAACAATGGCGTGGCCCGGCGCATCAACGATGCCGGCCTCGCGGTCGGTTACGCGGGCGAAAACGCCGCCGCCCCGCGCGCCTTCGTGGTGCGCGGCGGGCGGGAAGCGGCGCGCGATTTGCCGCTTCCTAAAAACACGAACGCGAGCGTCGCCTACGGCGTGAACGACGCCGGACAGGTGACGGGATCGGCGATCACGAGCGTGGGCGCGACCGAGCGCGCGTTTGTTTTCGATGAGCCGACCGGCGCGCTCACCCAGCTTCCCTCGCTTCCCGACGGTCAGGACCGCGCCGAGGCGCGAGCCGTCAGCAGCACGGGTCAGATGGTCGTCGGCAGCGCGTTCACCGGGCAGTCTTTCAGTGGGCCGGGCGTGGGCACGCCCGCGTTCCCGATCTTCCACGCAGTTATGTGGCAGAACGGGGCGATCCGCGACCTGGGAACGCTGGGCGGGCAGGCCGGCGAGTTCGGCTACGCCACCGACGTAAACGACGCCGGCCAGATCGTCGGAACCAGCGGCCTGCGCGCCTTTCTTTACCAGAACAACAAAATGACCGCGCTTGGCGGTGACGAAACGTCGGCCGAGGCGGTCAACGGCCGGGGCGACGTGGCCGGCAGCGACCGCGACCAGGCAGTGGTGTGGCTCGCCGGCAGCGGCGAACGGCGGCTGGGAAAATTGAACAACAACCCGACCCGCGCCTGGGACATCAACGACGCGGGCGCGGTCGTCGGCGAGGCGACGACGGCTGCCGCTGCCTCGAACTACGCCGGCTCACGCGCATTTTTGTACGTTGCCGGCGGGCGGTTGATGGACCTGAACCGCCAGATTCCCGCCAACTCCGGCTGGACTTTGAACGCCGCGCTTGGCATCAATAACCGGGGCCAGATCGTCGGCGTCGGGACCGTGAACGGCGTTCAGCGCGCCTTTTTGCTCACGCCCGTGGTCCCCGCTCCGTAAAGCACGAAAAGCCTCCGGCTTTTTTGAAAAAAGCCGAAGGCTTTGGCGTGTCGGACGCCCGGTTTTACGTCGCGGACAGCGCGGCTTCGACGGATGGGGCCGCCGCGTCGTCCTCATCCTCCGCCGTCGCCCCGGCCAGGAACGGGCGGACGGCGGCTAAAAAGGCGTCGGGCTGCTCCTCGTGCGGCAGCGCGCCCGCGTCCTCGATGACCTCCAGTTTGGCGTGCGGGTTGCGCGACAAAAACGCCTGCGCCTGCGACAGCGGCGTCGTCGTGGCTTCTCGGCCCCACACGAGCAGGGGCAAATCCTCGATTTCGGGAAAGGCATCGGCGACGTTGACGTTCAGGTAGCCGGACAAAAACGAGGGCAGCACGTTTTCGCCGCCCGGCTGGTGCGCGGCCGTGTGGTACTGCTCGACAATCTCGTCGGTCACGCGGGCCGGGTCGGCGTAAACGTGCTTTTCCAGATACGTTCGGATGTATTTGCGCGACGCGACTGCGTTGTAAAACGACGTGCCCAGGATCGGCGTTTTCAGCAGCGCGCGGCCCAGCGCCTTGCCCGCGCTGATCGGGGATGCCAGTTCCTCGATGCCGGTCGGCTCGATCAGCACCAGCCGGCGAAACAGCGACGGGTCCCGCCGCGACAGCGCAATGACGTAGGCCGCCGACAGCGATGTTGCGATCACGTCCGCCTCGCCTTTGCCGCTCCCAACGCCGATGACATGCCGCGCGAACTCGTCGAGCAGGTTGATGTACGTGCCGTCCGTGTAGGCGAGCGGCGGCTTGTCGGACTTGCCGAAGCCCAGCAGGTCGAGCGCGTAAAGCGTGTGTTTTTCGGCCAGCCGGTCCCACACGTTGCGAAACTCGAACGACGAGCACCCGGCCCCAACAGCGTGAACGAGCAAAAGCGGCGGCCCGTCGCCGGTCTTCTTGTAAAACACGTCGCCGTCCGGGGTGGGGAAGTAGCGCACCTCGCCGGAAAGTTTCGAGGTAAGCGGCGGTGTTTTGTAAAAGATGGCGGCGTTCGCAACGGCCGCCGCGCCCATGGCGGCCCCGGTCCACAAAAGCGTCTTGAGCGTCTTGCTGCCGCCGTCGTCGGTATTCTTCGTGTCGTCGAGGTTCGTGTGCCTGGTCATGACACGATGATACCCAGACGCCTTGCCGGGGTCAATCGTTACAGGGGTTTCCGGCCAGGCGCGGGCGACGAACGGCGCGGCGCGAACGTCCGCAAACCACCGGACAGCAGCCAACATCGTACTGAGAAGCCGCGCACCTTGTCCCCCGCCCGCGCCGCAAAGGCCGCAAGGAACACCGGCCCCGATTGCGTCGTCTTTTGGAACGGCAGTATAATCAGAAACCGTTGCGTAACGCTTTCCCCCGCTCGCCCGCGTCCGGCCCGCTCCGGGCGCGCAGGAGTCTTTTCCATGACACCCCGCCGTTTTCGGCCCCGCCGCCGCCGACCCGCCGCCTTCACGCTGATCGAGCTGTTGACGGTCATCGCCATCATCGCCCTGCTTGCCGCCATCATCTTCCCCGTGTTCGCCACGGTGCGGGAAAATGCGCGGCGGGCATCCTGCATGAGCAACATGCGGCAGATATACCAGGCGGTTCGCGGCTACCAGCTGGACAACCGCAAGTATCCCGAATTCTTGTTTTCGCCGGCCGTGGACAACACGGGCAAGGAAGTCATGCCGGACGCGCTTGCCAGCGCGGTTTCCATGCAGGTGGCCGGCTCGCGCCAGGGCAACCAGGACCTGATGGGCAAAAGCATCTACCCGGAATACGCCCGTTCGGTCGAGATTTTCCACTGCCCCAACAACTACTTTCCGGGGGGTGAGGCGGCGACGCGAACCGGTGCGCCGGCCGTGGCCGTGGTGGAGCGGCGCGAGCCGAGCGCGGACACGACGCCGGTTGATCTCGTCAAGCGCGTTTTTTACAAGTTCGACAGCTACGACATGAACCGGCGCATTGACCCGGCCACCAGCAAACTGGTTGCCGAAACGCCCAACGGGTTCGTTTCGCGCTACCGCACGCTGTGGACCAACCTTGCGAACCTGAAGCCGAAATCACCAACGAACCCCGACGGTGACCCGGAAGCCGCGTTTACTAAAGGCTATCGCAGCCAGTTGCTGTGGCAGTCGCCGTCCGACGAGACGCTGATTACGATGTGCAGTTACCATGTCGAGCAGGGCGCGGCGATTATGCTGTCCCTGAACGGCACTGCTCGCGTCGTTCCCATCGGGAAACTTAACACGCTTCAAACCAGCAACGGCGGGCCGACATCCGACCCCACGACCGACTACGATTTGTATAAGATCGGTCCGGCCGACTGACGCGCGGGGAAGCGCGGCGGGGAACAAAGGTTTCGCCGCCGAAGTCGTAAAACAAAGATGAGCCGGGGAAAACGCCCCGCGCTTGGAAGGCTTCAGGGGCCTGCCCGCAAACCATCGCCGCGCAGGCCCTTGTCGTGACTGTTTCCCCGAAACAGGACGTGTATGGCAATGACGAAGACGACCTTTTCCGCCCCGCACCCCCGCGCCGCCCGGCCCCGCCGCCGGACCGCGCAGCAGCGAGGCACCTCGCTGCTCGAAGTGATGGTTGTTTTGATCATCATTCTAATCGGCGTGTTTACGGTTATCCAGATTTTCCCGATTGGCTTCCAAACCATCGCGCAGGCCGGCAACCGCTCCATCGCCACCCGGCTCGCGCTTCAGGCGACCGAACAGTTGAAGAGCGACGACGCCAACTTGCCGCTTGGCGTGCTGCCCACTCTGCCTCCTGGCTACCCGTCCACCAGCGACAACCTGGACCCGGACATCCTGACGCCCTTTCGAGACGATAAGGGAACGCTTGGGACCGAAGATGATACGTGGAGCACCGTTCCCTACTTTCAGGACGTGAACAAGGCGCGGCGCATCGAGGGCGAGGCGGTCAAGGTGCCCCTTTCCACGGGCGTGGCCGGCTCCGTTTACACGCTCAAGTTTGGCCCAGCCTACATGGAACCGGACTTTGTCGAGGACGAAACCGCCGACTTGAAGGATTTCCTGAACATCTATGGCGCGCCCTTTCGGGGAATCGCGGTCGAGGCGGAAACGGTCAATCCGGGTGCGGCGCTCGGCCTGCTGCGCGGCCCGAACACGTATTTGGTGGACTACGGCGAGCAGAACGAGGACGCGTATTTCCTGTTCCCGAAGTCCGGCCGTGACTTGATCTACCGCCTTTCGTTCACCTACTACGAGCCCAGCAGCAACACGAACCCCGACTCGAATCCCAAGACCGTGCCGGTGGAAACCTTCAACGTCCCCGTGTCCGCGATCCAATCCGGCACGTGGATGAAAGTTGGCAACTTCCGCGACATCGTTCCGGGCAGCGAAAAGGTCAGCCGGGTTTTCCAGCGCGTTGGACGAGCCGACGCCTTTGATCCCAACGACCCGTACGAGTTTAAACTGCTGTCCAGCAACGTTCCCAAGTCGGCGGCGGCCCCGGCGGCCGAGAAGGTGTATGCCAACGTCGGCGTCATCGCCTTTAACCCGACCGGCGCGAACTACGCCGAGCGCACGGCTTTCGGCCAGCAGCCGTTCACGGCCTTCATGGACTACACGGTGCTGGACTGGCACATTATTCATGAGGACCGGGAAGTCCCCACCACGTTCTTCAGCGGCGGCGATTCAATCCCCCTCAAACTGACCCTGGGAAACATTAAGCGGTACAACTTTTCGTCGGAAATCCGCGTCGGTCTGCCCAACGAATCCGGTCCGGGCGAGGTGGGATTGCGCAAGTATTCCGGTTTGTACGGCGTTTACGCCGGCGTGGCGGACCCGGCCCAGCCGCCCGACATTCAGGTGTTCAACCTGCAAAACGGCGTGGCGGCCTACACGGGCGCTCCTCTTTTGCGCGGCGATTATACCAATCGGGCCAATGCGCCCGACAGTGACGCAGACTACTGGGTGAGCACGGAACCGCGCTCCGGTTCCTACAACTCCGGCACGATTTTCATCAATCCGAAGCGGGTTCCGGCCGGCACCCAACTTCGTATTTTGTACAAGGCGTCCGGCGACTGGGCCGTGGCCGTGCAAAAGGCGTACGCCCAGTACAAGCAGGTGGGCAATCCGGGCGACGCGCTGCCCACGATCTTCGGCGCGGGGCAATTTGCCCGTAGCCCCCAGGCCGGCGAGGGAACGCGCCTTTACTTTAACCGCAATGACCTGAACAAGAGCATCGTGGTTACGTTCGATTACCTGCGCAACACGGGCGCGGCCGGCGAGCAGGACACGGCCGTGCGGACCGCGCCGATCCAGCTGAGCATCAACAAGCCCGGCGAGGGCTTGCAGGATCGGCTGGCCTACGTGGACCTCGCCGATCCCCGCAACCACGTCATGCCGCAGGTGGCCGGCGACCGCAACTGCGCAATGATCGGCCTGAAGAACCGCGCATCGTGGCGCGTCTTCGGCAGCCCGATCGGCGTGTCACTCAAGGTGCGCGTCATCTACCGCGACAACGGCAACCGCTTGCCTCCCTTCCCCGGAACGGGCGAGGCGTCCGTCGCGCAGGCCTTCGGGCGGCAGTGGCGGGTTCAGGATATTGACACCTACATCACTCGCGCCTCCGGCGTGGAGTAGCGACGGGCGCGAGCGAGCCACCACTCATGAGCAGCAGCAAACATCAGGCAACCGGCAAAACAGCGCGAACGACCGCCTTCACCTTGATCGAACTTCTGGTCGTCATGGCGATTTCGGTGATTTTGCTCGGCCTTCTTTTCGGGCCGATCATTCAGGCGTTCAACGTGACCAACCGGACGCGGGCGATCACGAGCGCGCAGGACGCGGCCCGCTTCGGATTGGAGCGGATTACGCGCGAACTGTCCCAGGCGACCTTCGTGTTCGACAACTCGATCACGCCCATCGTGTTTCCCATCGGGAGCGGCAAAACGGACCGCTTCGGCGGCGCGGATGTACCCATCAAAACCCCGACTGGCTACGACGCAGCGCGCGGCGAGGTGCCATTTTTATTCGCCAAGGTGGATTTCGTTCCGGCCGCGCTTGGAGCCGGCGCGGCGAGCGCGGCGATTGACCCGACGACCGGGCGGCCGCTGGGCGGGCAGCCGCTGCGTTTCCCGCTCGCGCCGGGTACGCGCCTGATCCGGTACTTCATCGGACTGCGGCGCAACGTCGTGCGGCCGGCCGGCGGCGGCGCGCTCGTGGCGCAGGTTTACCAGAACCCGTACGAGTTCCGTAGCGACCTTAACTACAACCCGTTCATCGTATACCGCGCGGATTTCGACCCGCTCGACCCCAACCTGATTGATCAAAGCGTCGCGCGGGGCAGCACGGATGATTTCGCCCGCAATGGCGGCGGTTTGAACGACCCGAACTTCTTTTACAACACGAAAACGGCCGCGAACGGCAAATCCTACGGGGAAAACTGGAAGGCCGTTGCGTCTCCCTTCGTGTCGGCCGCGAACCTGGACATGATTTCCTGGGCGCGCGACGGGGCGACCCAGAAGATGCTGGACGAAAAGTCCATCGGGTTGCCGTTCCGCCCTACGGCTGGCTTCAGCCCCGCCGCCGTTGTGGGCGACACGGCCACACCTGGATTTCTTGCCGACACGGGTAATGCTAACCCGAACGCCGTTCCGTCGGTGTACACAGCCGCGAACGGCCAATGGGTGTTGCCCTACAAGGTCACGCTATACCGGTTCTCGTCGCGCAACCAGATTGCCGACCTGCGCTACGGCACGCTCAGCGTCGTGTTCCGCCGCAACCCGACTACGGGCGAGCTCGAAGCCACGCACCGCAGCAGCGGCAGCCTGGCGATCCCCGATGCGGCGGCCGACAATTCCGACTTCACCTACCGCTTCAGCACGCGCGGCACGGTTTTCGTTAAAACGCGCAACCTGACCTTCGAGGTGGACCCGCTCAAGGGGCGGATCATTACCGCCTTTCCACCGCTCGCCGGTGACGGGTCAGGCCGCCCGGTTTTCGACGAGGATAAAAGGTCGCCCACATACGGCATCCCCATCCAGACCGCGCTTCGGATGAACACGCGCCGCGTGCTCGCCGGAATGCAGTCGCCGCTCGTGCCGCCGCCGACCGAAAACATCTACCCGGACAACGCGGGCATTACCTCGATCTACCTCGCGCCCGAATTTACGGCCGACCCCGAAGACGCGAGCCTCGCCACGCGCAAGCCGTATTATCGTCTGCCGCTCGCCGGAGCCGTGCCAGACCCGACCTCCGTGGGCGACTCGGTTTCGCCGTTCTCGACCTTCGGGCAGGGGCTGCTGGTGATTCGCGGGTCGGAGCGCGTGCTCGGCCCGGAAAGCGACTCGTCGAACGTAGTAAGCACGGGGCTGGGTGGGACAAACGTTCAGCCACTTGTTCCGTTTTTCCAGATTTCCGAAGCCGCCGCCTACAATCGGGCCATCGTCACGCCGGAAGGCGTGGGGGCCGGATCGGGCGGAACGTACCGCAGCGACGGGGCCGCGCCCACAAATTACAAACTGCATGGGGACGATCAGGACGCCGCCCGGCCGCGCATTGATTTCGACGAGCCGATCACCGACTTTTCCAAAACGCTGCCGCGCGGCCTGCCCGCCGCGCGCGCGAGCGACCCGGCCGACCAGCAAAAAGAGGTCCAGGTCACGTTTTTCTGGCAAAACAACTTCGCCCGCGAAACCGACACGGCCGCGACCGACTTCGGCTACCCCGTGGACTCGCGCGGCAACTCGGTTTTCGACGGTGAGGGCGGCTCGATCCGGCCCGAACCCGACGCGGTCAAGGTAGATTACTCGACCCGCTCGCTGATGAACGTGCGTTTGGGCGCACGCGTGTACGACGCCGCGAGCGCACGTCCTCAGAGTGTGGACGTGGCCGATCGCGTCAAGATCAACAACGTGGGTCGCTAACCGATGAGCGAACGAAATAGCGAGAACGCAGCCATGCAGCGGGATGTCCGAGGAAAAAAAACGGCTGGGGCGCGGCGGCGGCGCGGCGAGGCTGGGCAGTCGCTCGTCGTCGCCATCATCGTGTTGTTTATTTTGCTGTTCGTGGGCGGGCTGTTCATCGCGCTCGTGGCCCGAAACCTTCAGCAAGCGCGACGTGCCGCGCAGGTGTCCGGCGCGAACGGCTTTGCCGAGGCGGGCCTGCGCTACATGGACGACCAGTTGATGAAGTCGCCCGAAGGCGCGGACTGGCGAACGCTGCCCGACGACGTGCCCGGCGACCAGGACGGCGACGGCAGCCTCGTTGACATCAACCGCAACGACCCCGACTTCTTCTGGCTCAAGGAATTCGACCCCACGACCGGCGAGGGCGGCTTTACCCGTGTGACGTTCGGCGGGCCGTCGGCGACGCGGGGAAACCTGGGCGGGCGCGCGCTGGTTCGCATCACCTACCAGCCCCGGCCGGACGACCCGAACAGCAAGTACCTCAAACTCGAATCCGTCGGGCGCGTGGGCACGATCAACCCGAACGACCCGACCACCTTCGGCAACTCGGAACGGGCGGGGCTGCGGCGCGAACTGGTCGCCTATAAGAGCATCGGCATCATTGACTACGCCCGGTTCGTGACCAACAAGGACCGCAAGCCGACGGCTGCCTCGTTCGGCTCGGCCCGGCTGGTTCAGGACAGAAACACGGCCGCGACGACCGACGCGCCCGTGCTGCGCGACATCGAGTCGCAAACCGTCGGCCCGATCCGCATCAACGGCGACGTGACCTTTTACGGCGACAACCTGTTCACGCTCGTGCCTGGCCGGGGCGATCAGATCGAGATCGCGGGCCGCATCCGCTTGAACGACGTCAGTCCAACGCTGCTCGCCTCCGACCCCGCGCCGGCAAAGGGAAGCACGGTCGGCCGGCCCATCGGGCGGCTGCTGGTCGGCGCGGCGGGCGCGGCGGCCCCCACGAACAACAACGTGCTGCCCAGCGACTCGCCGCAATTCACGACCCTGAACGGCTTCGTGCGCGACGGCGTGGCCGCCCCCGACGTGGCCGGCCTGCCACGCTCGATTTCGCGCTTGGAGCCGCCGGTCATTGACGCGCCCACCGGGCCGAACGGCCTGACACGCTTCCGGGCGCTGACCCGCGACGCGACCGCGCTATCGCCGAACGAAACCGGCCCGAACCCGGTTGCCGTCGGCATCCGCGACGACGGCACGGCGGGCATCATCGGCTGGGGCAGCGGCCTGTATATCAACAACCCCAACGACGTTCAAACCGCTTCCGCGCTGCTGTCGGGCGGCGCGACCGTGAGAGGCGACTGGCTTCAGCCCACGTCCGGCAACGGCGGCCGGCGCACGCCGTATTGGGATGGCGATTTCACCTACACGCCGCCCGGCGTGGACATCGAACTCACGCCGCGCTACATGCGCATCACCCAGTTCGTGGACTCGACGGCGGGCCGCACCCGCTCAATTTTCCGCAAGCCGGACGGCACGCCGCTGCGGGGCTACACGCAGACGATTCGTTACACCTACGTTCCGAAACTGGGAGCGGGCGCGGCCCAGCAGCAGCCGAAGGCCGGCCTCGCCCCGGACGACACGACAAACCCGCGCTTCAAGTTCGCCGGCTACCCGCAGGGCGACTTTGTGATCTTCGCCGAGGGCAACATTCGCATTCGGGGCGTGGCCGGCGGGCTGGACCCGGAAACGCGCCGGGCGTTTCTGCGTCACCTGACTTTTGTCTCCAACGGCACGATCTACGTAGACGGCAACCTGTTGCGCGACAACATCACCCCCGACATCGAAAACACGAGCGACCAGGACGGCTTCCCGCTCGCCAATATCAAGGGGCGCTCGTCCATCGCGCTGCTTGCCCGCGACTACATCTGCGTCAACACGACCCAATTTTTAACGCCCGGCGCGAGCGACTTCACCAACGAACCGGGAACGGGCGAGGTCGTGCGGCGCATTAACAGCGGCAACGATCCATTCAACTTCCGCCTGACGCCCGGCCCGATGGACCGCACCAACGCCACGCCGCCCTACCTCACGGCCACGACCGATGCCGCCGGCCTGCCGTCCGTCAAGTTCTTTTTCCGGCACGGGTCGGAGTTCACCACGGCGGCTCCGGGCACCGAGGGCGCGGCAATCAATCTGTTCGTTAACTCCACGCCGGCCGGCACGCCGAACCTGTTCGACTTCCAACCCAATCCTCAACAAACCTTGACGCTGATCGTGCCCTCGCTCAGTTACGTGGATCAGGTCTTCGACGTGGGCGCGGCCAACCCTTTCCTGTTCCCCAACGCGCCCAACAACGGTGCGCCGTTTGGCTTGAACCCGCCCGTGGTGGGCCTGGGCAACCTGCTGGCGATAAACTATGACGTGAGTCCCGGCGGCGACCTGATCGTTCCGCGCGCGGCCTACAAACTCAGCCGTTTGGGCGTCGCGCCGCTTGACGTTCGCATCGAAGCGTTCATGTACGCGCAGGAAGAATCGTTTTTCATCATTCCCGGCCCGTGGTTCAACCCGGACCCGAACGACACCTACCAGGGTTACATTAACGGGATTGACCCATCCACGGGCACGCCGCGCAACCGTCGCGCGGACGAGGACACGATTCTGGGAACGCCCCGGCGCGTGAGCCACTTCTTCCCGTTCTACCGGCAGCCGCAGGACGTTCGGATCACCTTGTACGGCTCGGTCGCTGAAAACCAGACCGCGCCGGTCGGCGATCAGGGCGCGTGGCTGGAAAAATGGGGCTGGGTGCCGCGCTTCATGGGTTCAACCGGCCTGCCGGACACGGGCGGAAGCCCGGTCGGGGAGCAGCGCACCGCTCACGGTCCGCGCGGCGTGTACAACGACCCGGCCGCTATTTACAAGTTCCCGGCCAAGCCGTACCCGACCGGGAACCCGCCGGCCGATACCGATTCCGGGCCAGGCAACGGTATTTTGTTCGAGTTCGATGACCGGGCGATTTTGCCATACGTCCGCAAACCAGACGGCACGTTCCTGCTCGATAACAACGGTCGTCCGATCCCGCTTCGCGCGGACGTTTACGGCCGAACCCTACCTATCGTGCCGCGCCTGCCGGTCGCGCAGGGTCTGCTGTTCTTCGGCGAAAATCCGGTCCGGCAGTAAAGCGCGGGCATTTTCCGTCACAGGGCATGTTCGGCAACGGCCACACGGGTTTTCAACGTTTTAAGAATACGTTAATGGAAGTTCAAGGCGAATCGGCCATGAAAACAATATCGGCTCTTGGTTCCCGGTGGCTGCGGCGCACGGCCGTGCCTGCCGCCGCGTTGCTCGCCGCCTTTGTCGCGGCCGTGCTTCCCGCCGCCCCGGTTCGCGCGCAGGCGGACGCGCTGGCCTATTCGACCACGCGGCGAACGTTCAACGTCGGCAACCTGCTGCTTCAATCCACTATAGACGCGGATCGCAATGGCGTTATCACCGACACCGAAGCCGCGCGCGGGCCGGAAAACCCCGATCCGTTCGTGTTCTACATCGCGGACGACCGCACGGACGTGAAGCCGCTCGATTGGGAATTTGTTAATCCGTTCGCGCCCAAGTCGGTCACGCAAACCGAGTTGTCGCGTTGGGCGGCCCGCGACCCCCGCAACGGCTACCAGTTAGGCCAAAAAGTCACCAAGGACATGGCCGCCTACTGGGAAGTGGATTTGCAGAAAACCCCCCTCGAAGACCTGCTGCGCTACGACCTTCTCTTCATCACGAACCATCGCATCACCGGGTTCTCGCCGGTCGAGCGGGAAAAACTACGCAAGCTGATTGACGCGGGCGGCATCGTCTGGATCGAGGACTGCGGCAACATGCGCGTGGACCCGACCGGTCCGTTCGTGACCGAGCATCTGCAGTTCGCCGGTAACTCCGGCCTCGGCGGCGGCGGCGGCGGCGGGCCGCTCGTGCTGTTGGGAAATCACCCCATCCTGAACAATCCGTACAAACTCTCCTTTCAGGAAATTGCAAATTTAGGCGACAAGAACTACGGTAACTACCACATGCACGCGGCGGCGAACATGGCCGTCGCCCCCAACCCGGAAACGCTCATCAACATCGTGGGCAACCGGGGCGCGAACGGCCTGCCCTACATCGCGGCCGGCACGTACGGGTCGGGCGTGATTATCGCTACCTCGTCGGATTCGGGCTGCGACATCAACGACTACGCGGGCGGCTTCAACGGGCCGTCGGGCGGTAATTCGGGCGCGTACTGCGGCCCGAACAAGCAGACCGCGCACGCCGAAGATTTGAAGTTCGTTTACAATCTGGTCGCCTGGGGCAGCGCGAGCAACACGGAGCGGCGCAACGGGCGACGCACGGCGGCTGCCTTTCAATCGGTCGGCGCGCCGCTTTTGACCCGCTTCGACTTCACCACGCCCGGCACGCCGGCTGACAGCATCGTGCGGGGCGTGTCGTCCCCGCTGGTCGTTCAGGGCCTGCTGATCGTGACCGGAACCGTGAACAACACGCCGGTTTTGCGCGCTTACGACACGCAGCCGTACCAGGATTTGGACGGCGACGGCAACGGCGACGACGGACTGCCCGACCTCAACCTGGGCGCGCCCTACGACGAAGTGTGGCGCGTGAACCTGCCCGGCGGGGCGGGCGGCGGCGCGACGGTGTTGCCGTCCGCGCCCACGGCCGCCACTCTGCCCGACGGCACCAACGCCCTTTTCGTCACCCTGCCCGACGGCACCCTCGCCGGCTACCGCGCGTTCCCCAACACGAACGGCCGGCTGAACATTGCGGGCCAAACGCTTCCTGGCTTCCCCAACGCCACCGTGGGAGGCGGAACGTACCCGCCCGGTACCGTCTCGTCGCCCAGTCTCGCGCCCTCGCCCGTTTACTTCGAGGGGCGCGTCCACGTTGTTCAGCCCGACGGCCGGATTCGCTGCGTCAGCGGCTATCCGCGCGCGCCCATCGCGGCCGGCGCGAATCTGTGGCTTTCAACCGATGCGGCCGTGACCACGCCCGGCCCGGTTGTGCCGCTCGGCCCGCCGACCGTCGGCTTCACCCGGCTGACCACAACACGACTCGCGCCAAACTCGAACAACTCGACGCTTGATCTGATGCTGTTCCAGCCCGCGTCCCAGACCGGCGCGAGTGGGGCGGGCACCGCCACCAAGGCGCGCGTGCTGCCGTTCTTTTTGGGCGCGCGTAACGAGGTGCTCACGACCCCGTCCGGCTCGGACGGCACGGGCGTTTTGTACGACACGCGCGCCTTTGAGGGCGGCGACCGCTACTACGTCGCCGACCCGACCAAAGACGGGCCGTTCGTCGCCCCGCGCGTGCAGGTCTTCGCCAACGAAGCCGACGGCTCGACCGGCCGCCAGAACTATCTGCTCGGCCGGCCGACGGCCCGCTTCGTTGGCGCGTTCATGACCAGCGGCAGCACGACGCAAGGGCGCGTTCGCGTGACCGGGTTGGGGGGAGGCGGCTTGCCCACGCCCGACGACGGCGTGGTGGTCGTCGTGGACTACGACGTGCTGTACGTCACCAACGCCTACGGCAAACCGGCCAGCCTGCCCGCCGACGGCACGCGCTCGCCCAACAATCCCGCCCTCGCCACCAACGGCACGGACATAGCGCCGGGCAGCATGAGCACCGTCGCCCTCAGCCCCCAAGATGATCTGATCTTTTCGGCCCTGGAATCGGACACGAGCGCGGGTGGCACGCCAAGCGTCGTCAGCAGCATCTACGCGCTAAACGAGCAGCCCGGCGTGGGCAACTCGAAGGCGCGCTGGCGCTTCACCCTGTTCACGCCGCAGGCCGGCGCGGACGCCGGCCTGCCGTTGCCGAGTGGGACCGACTTCGATCCGTACCCGCTCACCAACGCGCTGGGCTTCGCCCCCGACTATCCGAAAACCGACTCGGCCACCGCGCTTCCTCAGCCCGAGGCGCTGACCGAAGTAAAGACGCTCGGCGCGCCCATCGTCACCAGCCAGGGTGTCGTTTACGTGTTGGCGCGGGCAACTTCGACCGCAAATGGACCGGTCACGGTCCTGATGGCATTTACGACTAACCGTGAGTTCGTGTTGCGATTGCCCCGGCCGCTCGCGCCCGGCACCGGCGTAACCATCTCGCAAACCAACGCGCTGACCGGCCAGCCGGTCCAAACGGTGCTCAGCCAGGGCGGGCAGGGGCAGAACGCGCAGTTCGTGGTGGATGCGGGCCGGGGAACGATCACGCTGACGAACTTCGTGTCGCCGCTCGGTAACGGGCTGCCGATGTCGGCCTCCCAGTCATTTATTGTCAAGGCGACTCTGGCTGGCGCGACCGCCGAGCAGACCTTCGTGTTCCGGCCGCAACCCGCCGCGCTGGCCGCGCCGGGCGCTCCGCCCATCACCGAGGACATCACCGGCACCCCGATCACGCCGCTGCGGGGCGACTATTCACCCCTCCTCTGGTACTACGTGCTGCCCGGCGAGCCGCGCTCGTCGCCCACGCTGGCCGGCAGTTATCTCTACTTCAGTACCTTTGTGGGCGGCAAGGCCACGCTGATGGCCGTGGACTCCGACCCCAAAGGCAACGATGCGACCGTGCGTGAGGGCCGGCAAATCTTCTTCGTCGCCGACAAGATCGGCAACGCGAATCCGGTCGTCAACCACGCGCGCTGGAAGCACCCGTTGGTCGGTCTGCCGGGCGCTCCGGCCGTCAATCTTAGCGGCGCGCCGGTCGGCTCGGAAGGTCTGCTCGCCGTCAACACGGACCAGGGCACGTTCGTTTTCGACGAAACGCTGACGCTCATCAGCGACGGCAAGCGCGTGATCGAGGTCAAGCCCGACAGTTCCGCCGCATGGGTGCTCGACGCGACCGTGAAGCGCACCACGGCCGGCGGCGAACTGCCCTTCTTCACGCTGGGCGGCGGCATCGCCAATACGACTCCGCCCACGGGCCGCGTTGTCGAGGAGCGCAAGGCGATTTCGCGCCCGTCCGTGGTGCGGCGTTTGGGCGCGGCCGACCTGATGATCGCCGACACGGGCAATAACCGCGTCGTGCGCGTCGGCCGCTCCGGCGAGGTGATCTGGGAACTCGAAAAGATCACTGACCCGTTCGGCATCGCGTCCAGCGGCGACCCGCTGACCCTGAACGGTCCGACCGACGTTCAGTTCTGGCCCGTTACCCAATTCGACAACAACAACCGTCCGGTTGGCTACGAAGCCCACTACCTGATCGCCGACGCGAGTAATTTCCGCGTGATCGAGGTCGTGGACTTTTACGATCAAAACGGCCGGATTCGAGAAGACCTGCCCGGAAACACGCGCGGCGAACACGTTCTCGTTTGGACGACCCGCACCACGGCCCGCGAAGGACGCCAACTGCGCTTCCAAAGCGCGGCCCGGTTCCTGGGCAGCCGCAGCCTGCCCGCGCCCGGTCCCGGTCTGGTGACGGGCGTTCCTACCCTGGTCGCGGTCGTGGGCAACCTGCGCGCGGCCGGCAGCGGCGCGTCGGCTGCCGTGGACTTCACCGGCGGGTCGCTGGTCAGCTTGAACTACAACCCGTACAATCCGTTCAACGTGGACTACCCGCTGCGCGACGGCGCGGGCGGCATCGCCGGGAACTTCAACCCGTGGCCCGGCCCGCCCAGCGCAACTGCCACCGCGAACGAGCCGGGCGGCAACGGCCTGATCTCGGAATCCGTGGACGATCTGGTCATCCCCGGCCGGGACGCACTGGGTCAGATAGACCCGGCCGCGCCCGGCACGGTCAAGCGCATCTCACGCCCGCTGTACTTTGAGCAGTTGACCATTCCGGGCACGAGCGGCCTGCCCGGCGTCAGTCCCGTGCCCGGCCGTCGCCAACTCTTCCTGCTCTGCGACGCCGACGGAGCCTACGAGATCGAGCCGCGCCTGGTCACCAGTGGCGGCGTCACGCGCACGGTTCGCTTCGTCAACTGGTTCTTCACTCAACGGGACTATGACCTGATCAATGGCGTAGACCAGGGGAACCCGGCAGACCCTAACGACGATACTGTTTTTGACAACGATCCTAACGATCCTATCGGTAGCCGCCGTCTCAAGTTGTTCGATCCAGTTACCAAGAGGATTTATGCGCCTGGTACCGTGGTGCCGGGATTGGCTGCCCAACTGCCCCGATTCGTGCCCACATCGGTCGCCAAATTGCCCAACGGCGATTATCTGATGACCAACGCCTACACGGGCGCGAGCCGTGTGTTCGGTAACCGCCAGTTCAATGGCGAAGTCTTTGAGGTTAAGCCGAACGCCCCCAGCGTCTGGAAGGTCCGAGGTACGGGCCGTTTTTCGGACTTCAGTGCGCCGCGTATTGTCAACGTTCCAGACCTGACGGAACCGCTTGACCCCATGAAAATGCGTGAAATCCGGCAGCAGATGGGCACGGGCCAGGGCAACACGCAGCTTCTGGAACAACCATTGTTTGCCAGCCGTCTGTTTTAGGTAGCGGACGCCTTCGCGTCCGCGTGGCCCTCACCCCCTCCCCTCTCCCGCTGCGGGCGAGGGGTGCCTGTAGTTACCGCTCCTCCTTGTTGCACGCGAAGCAAAGGTGGACCTGGTAACAGGCACCCCTCGCCCGCAGCGGGAGAGGGGAGGGGGTGAGGGCCACGCGGAAGCAAACACCTGCACCGCGCGCCTCACCTTCCCGCATCCTTGCCGATTAAACAAACCATGAAGTCCCGGTTTACCCTTACGTCTTCGCCCGTCGCTCGCCGCCGCGCCGCTTCCGAGCGCGCCGCCGCAGGAGAGCAGCAGAGCCGGCGTCGCCGCCGCCTGACGGGCTTCGCGGCGGCCACGGCCGTCGTTGCGACCTTCGCGGGTGTGTTCGTCGCCCGCGCCCAGGAGGCCCGACCCGGCCCAAACGGGGCGCGCTTCCCGCGCGTCCACCACGACGCCCAGAACACGGGCCGCGCCCTCAACGAGCCGTATCAGGGCGTGACTCAGGGCAATGTGGGCGCGTTCCAAACGCCCCAAAACCGTACCGGTTCGTTCGACGTGGACGGCTGGGGCTTTCCGTTCGGAGCCGCCAACGCTCTCACGCCGGGAACGTTCGTGCTGCGCCCGTACGTGCTCCTTGACGACACGCCGGCCGGCACGCAGCCGCCGCTGCCGCCGCAGGTGCTGGGCGGCTTCGTCACGGCCGATCCAGGCTGGACGACCGTCGCCGGCCCGTCCGTCGAAGCGCAGAACGCGGCCTACACCCGCATTCTGGCGCGGGACCGCGAGACAGACACGGTCCCCGACGCCTTTTTTACCTGGCAGCCCACGGTCCCCGGCACGGCCGGCACAATCACCCGGCTCGCGGTTTCCGTGCGCATTCCCAGCCCGCCGCCTAATCCCGATCCTGCCGTTCCGGCCACGCAGGAAACGCGCATCAACGACGCCGAGTACATCGTTACTTGTCAGGCCGGGGCGAACGCAGCGACGATTAACGTTTCCGTGCGCGCCTCGCAGGAAGGCGGCGGCTGGCGCACACTCACGAACGCGGCCGGGCAGGTCTTGTTCTTCCCGTTCCTGGTTCCGGCCAACGGGCAGCCCTCCCCGAACGCTCAGGTGCGCCTGTCCAGCAAAACGAGCAACGACCTGACGGCCACGACCTACGTCATCGCCGACGCCGTCCGCTTCGTTCAGCAGTTCGACGCAATTCAGGCCACCCCGACCGTCACGCCGCGCCACGGCGGCCGGCGCGCCGCTGCCGGCGTGCAGCCGGCAACCGGTTCGGCTTACCAGGCCGGCGCGTTTTCCGGCTACGATCCGGCAACGAGCGCTATCGGCCTCCAGGCGGGCGAAACGCCGGGCGACTTTTCGACGCTGTTTCAGGGGCCGGCATCGTTCATCACGCCGAACCCGACGCCGCCCGGACGGCCCACGAATAACACGTTGTATGGAGCGCCCATTTTTTCGCAGATGCAGGTGATTGTGGCGCGTACCGAGTACGTGCCTGACCCGAGCAATCCGCTGGGCAGCATTCCCGTCGGGGCGGTGTACGCCTTTGACTGGCTGACCGGCGCGCCCGTGTGGCGCTTCCCCGACCGCACCTATCTGCCCCAGGGCGGCGTCAAAAACCTGGAAACCTACACGGGCGCATACGGCCCGGGCGTGCGCAACGGCGTCGTCCCGCTGCGCGTCGGGCCGGGCGGCTCCGGTATGAGCGGGCAGCCCGTGCGCCAGCCCGCCATTCCCGGCATCGGCGCGATTGACAAGAACGGCGACGGCACGATCCAGGACGACGAGGTGTTTATCGTCGGAAGCGGAATCAACGTCGCTAAACGGGCAGGGCAGACGACGCTCCGGCCGGGCCAGCCGCTTGATGCGAACTTCGTGGATGAGGCGCTGGGCACCACCTCGGGCGCGCTTCTGTCGTCCGTGACCATCGTGCCCGACGTGGTGGTTGAGGGAATCGTCCAGATTCCGCGGCCGGACGGCACGACCGTGGGCGACACCTCAGGCCGCTACTTCACGGTCGGAGCGGACGCGACGGGCGCGCCCACCGCGCTGCCCGTCGTGCGTCCGGTCGCCTACGTCGCCGCGAACAACGGCGTCGTTTACGCCATTGACCCGTACGGCAACGGCGACGGCCGCTACTTCAATCCCGACCCGGCCCGCCTGAACCCGCAGGCGACCGACCTGGGTAATTTCCGGCCCGGCACGACAAACGTATTGTGGACGTTTAACGCCGTGTCCGGCCCGCAGCGCCGCCGCGCCGGGGGGACCGGAGCGGCCGAAAGCGAAGTCGAGTACAACAAGCGGCTCAAGGGCGAGGTGCCCGCGACCGAAGGCTTCGGCACATCCGCCCCGACCGCCGCCTACAACCGGCCGCGCAACCCGGTTTTCACCGGCGACCCGCAGCCCGCCGCGATCAATCCGCTTCTTGACGAGCAGCGTTTGTTCGTCGGCAACGAGAACGGCTACCTGTACGCGCTCGACAGCAAGGCCGTCAACCCGCCCGCCAACCCGCAGGTCCCGGTTCCCGGTGCGCTGCCGATCCGCAAAGGCGACATGGCGCTTAAAGGCGACCCGCCCGCGCAATTCGCTAACGAGCTGCGCTGGTGGTTCGAGGCGCGCGCGGCGGTAACGGGCGCGCCGGCCGTGTCGCAAAGCCTGCTGGATGCCGGGGCCAATCTGGGGCCGAGCCGGGGCGTTTACTTCACCACGGCCGAGGGCCGCGTTTACTGCACGGACTGGGAAGGCCCGGTCAGCAAGCCCGCCGCAGCCGGCAACACGCCCACCCGTCGCAACTGGGACGGCTTAGTTGACTCGGATGCTACTCGGTACCTGAACGACGGCTGGCGCTTCCGCAACCGCCAGCCCGCCCGCGACCCCAACCTTCCCGGTGATTCCGCCCTGCCGCTCACTGCGGGGCGCAGCGCCGACGACACCGACGGCACGATCCGCCCGCGCTGGACGTTCCCGCAGCGCTTCGTGGACGTGGTAGGCACGGACAATAAGATTTCGGACGCCAACGCCGCCGACTCCATTTCGGCGCGCGACACCAACGGCGCCCTCGCGGCGACCAAACTCGCCGCGCCCGTCACGCTGGGCGCGTTTTCCGGCTCGGCCAGCCTGCTTGAGTTTTCGGCCCGGCGGCCGGACGGAACGGTTGCCAACCTGCATTACGTTCTGGTTGCCGCCAACGATCAGGCGAATGAAGCGCCGACCACGGGCAAGGTGTACCTGCTCGACATGGCCGGCGACCGCGTAAGCGTCCTGACCAACCCGACGCGCAACGCCGCTACCCGCGCGGTCCCGCAGCCCTTCGATCAATTCGCCCTCGGCGGTCCGGTCGGCACGGCCACGCCCGCGTGGACGTATCGCTTCCTGTATGGCTCGGACACCGGCAAAAACAACCTGACCAACCTCGTGCCCGGCGACGGTCCCGTGCCCTTCCTGGTGACGCGCGCGGCCGAAGTCGCGCCGTCGCGCCGCCTGATGCCGACGGTTTTCGTGGGCGGCGTGGGCCGCCTCTTCGCGCTCGACTTGGACTTCGACACGGCCGTGTTTGAGCGCTGGCCGACCGACAAGAACGCCATCCCCGGCCCCAAGCCGCGCAAGGCGGACGGCACCGTCCAGGACGACCTGATTCCGCCCGACCTGACGACCGACGCGGTTGCCGTGCTGGGCACGCGCACGCGCCCCGACGCCGCACTGACCTACGCCGACCTCACCCGCCCAGTTTTCGGCCGCACATACAGCCTGCTGGGGGACGACGGCGGCGTCATCTCCAACCTGACGATCACCGGCGGGCCGCTTCAGCCGCGCGGCGCGTCCCCGGCGGCCGGCCAGCCGGCGTACCCGCCGCTGCCGACCAACGATCCCGGCGGCTATAAGAACGTGACCGATCCAGTCACGGGCGCTTCTCGGCCCACCCAGGTGGAGCAGAACATCCTCGACCCGCGCACCCAGGACGATCCGTCCGGCAACCCCGGCGACACGCCCACGCCCGGCGCGGACGAACTCGCGGTCGGCTTCCAGTATCCGGCTTTGTGGGTCAGCACCCAGTCCGGCCAGCTGCACGAGATCAGCACCAACATTGAGGGGGAGGACCGCACGACCGAGGCAGACGCTTTCTTCGGTGAAAGCACCGCGCTCGGCTGGGCCTACACGACCGACCCGAACCGCCAGAATGACCAGCATGTTCAGTTAGACCGTTACATCGGGCCGGGCGGCGCGGGCGGCGCGGCAATTATCAGCAACGTCTACTTCGAGGGGCTGGACCCCGATTATCGGAACCCGGACCCGGCGGCCACCAGCCCCTATCCGACCGGCCAGCCGCCGCTCAAGCCGCGCGCCCTCGCCCTCACCGACGACGGCACGGGCGACGCGGGCTTCCCCCTTGACGGCAACGGCCTGCTGTACGACCCGGACGGCCCCGCCGCGAACAAGACCGGCACAATCCGCGTGCCGCGCGAGCTGGGCGCGAATGACGACAATCCATTCGCCTCCCGCGTGACCTGGATCTATTCGGGTGGGCCGGACGGCGTCATGTACGCCTTCACGCCGGTCGCTCGCGGCTCGAGTTCGGGCAGCGTGCCCGGCCAGCGGGATGGCGGCTTCAGCAGCACTCGTCAAAACCCGCAGTTGAGCGGCGACCCGAAGGTAGATATCTTCGATGAGGCCGACTTCGACGCGCTGCTCGCAGCGGCTCAGGGCGGCACCCCGATCCGTCCCGACCGCGACGGCTCACTGGGCGCGGGGGGAACCACGATCCGGTCACGCGCCGCCAAAGGCAAAAACAACTTTTTCGAGTGGGGCGAAACAATCTATATCGTCGCCTACGACCTGAACGCTGTGACCGGTTCGGGCGACCCGGCCTACGCCGACGCGCTCGCCACCAACACCGGTCCGAACTCGGTCACGATCACCGTCACCAACCTGCTGAACGGTCAGCCCGTGCTGACCCGCGCGACCTCGCTTCAAACGAAAACCGGCTCGTCCGACCCGGCTACCTACCAGGGAGATAATCCGCGCTACTTCGGGCGCGGCGGTCCGACAGCCTCGCCGTCCATTCCCTTTGGCCTTGCGTTCTTCGCGGTTCGGCTCGACGGCTCCGGCCCGCAGCAGCCGCAGACGCCCGGCCGCCCGCTTCAGGTGCGCGTCACCCAGCAGATACTGCAAAAGATTTTCTCGCCCGGTGGGGCGGTTATCGGCACGCGCCGTGTGCCGCTCGACGGGCGCGGCACGGGGCCGAACGAAGCCGCCATTCGTACCTACCTGCTGCCCCAATTCATGATCGCCAACCCGTTCGCGGTCGAAAGCTTCCTGACCGACACCGTGGGGCGGCGCGCGACTGTAATTAACGGGGACGGACAAAAGAACGTCATCGGCCCGTTCTACAACGGCCTGAACGGCAACGCCGTGGACGACACGGAAAAGGGCCGCGTTATCACCGACCGGTTTACCACCAGCCCAGTCGGGACCGGGGCGAACCAAACGCCCACGGCTGGAACCGAGGACCCGGATAAGGCCACCTTCTCGTATAGTCAGGCGCTCGCCAACGGCAACTTGATCGCGCGCTACGACCTGCGCCCGTACCAGAACGCCCTGCCCGGTAACGCGCCGGGCACCACCCTTCAGCGCAACCGGGGACGCGGCCAGCGCGTCATCAACGACCCCGACTTTTACGTTCCCATCGCGTCCGGCACCGGCTACGTCGGCCACGGCTCGACCGGCTCGACCGACCAGACGCCGACCGTTCGCAACCTGAGCGTCTTCAACCGCAGCCGTCTGGTGGGCTTGCCGCGCGTTCGCGTCGCCCGTGACGAGATGCAGTGGCGTTTCTGGCCCGGTCTGCTGCCCAACGCGGACGCCGACGACGCCCTCAACCCGCGCCGCCAGCCTACCGCGATGAGTTTTACCGGCGTCATCAACCCGCTGCCGTGGGAAGAAGCCCCCAGCGAAACCAAGCCCTGGAAGCAGGGCAATGCCATCGCCAGTGCGACCGGCGGCGACGCGGGCGCGGACGCCAACCGCAGCCAGGACTACCCGAACGTGGACCGGAGCCAGATTTCCGCCAACGTCGGGCGGGCCGGCGGCGACCCGACGACCGGGCCGGCCACCCTGCCGTTCCAGGGCGGTACGGGCGTTGGAGCCGACGGCCAGCTGCGAACCTTCCCCCGACGTGGCACGCCCGCCGTCGGTCTGGGCATCAACGTCAAGGTGCCGATCCACCAGCCGGCTAACCTGGTCGCCAACGGCAGCCTGACCTCGACCTACATTGGCCCGAACCCGGCCGACTCGACTGGTGGCGCGGCCACGGCCGCGCTCGCCAGCGGCGTTATTGGCCCGGTCCAATTGCCACGCGGTATCGCCAACCGTGTCATCCGTGCGGCGGATGCCTCCGGCAACATCACGGCAACCAGCCCGATTACCCTCACGCCGTGGGGCTATACGGCCCGCCTGCTCGTCTACGTGGACAGCAACGGCGACGGAAAATTCGACCGGGGCACGCAAAATACGGTCACGGCGGCCGGCGGCGTGGACCCCAACAACCCCGATATTTCGCGCCAAAGCAACATCGAGGAGGCCTGCCGCGAAGTCGAAGTCTGGGTCGGCGTGCCCGTTGACATTCGCATGAAGTCGGTTGAGGAAGTCGTGGACCTGACCGCAGCCCTCGGCCTGCCGCACGGCTTCGGCCAGCAAAACGGTCTGCTCGGCTACACCGGCGACGGTGCCGACCCGCTCGGCCTCGGCTTCGGACCGCCGCCGCTCACGCTCGCCTACGACAACTTCTTCAAGACCGCCAACGTGCGCAACGACGGCAACGTCAACCTGTGGAACGTGCGCGCGGCCCGCCGCGCGGCCGTTCTCCAGGGCAGCGCGTTCGTCGAGCGGTTCCTCCAGATGCGCTCGAACCTGGTGGACCAGAAGTTCCACATCGCAGCCTTCGGTCGTGACCCGCTCGTCACCACGTTCGGCACGGACCCGATCACCGGCAACCCGTACGGGCCGGGCGGACTTATCCCGAACCTCGTCACCTCGCTCGACGAGCCGTACGATCAGAACTGGAACGCGGCCACGGGCGCGGCTGGCTACCCGGCTGACTACGCCCGGTTCAGCGGCCGGCATACGCTCCACAAGGCGCGGCCCGGCCAGCAGCAGGGCACGCTCCTGAGCCTGCCGGACAGCCCGGACAACGCGCCCGTTCCGCCGAACCTGACGTTCGCGCCGCGCGTCGCCCTGAGCGTTCCCATCGGCACGCCCTCCGGCGTCTACTCGTCGCGCATTCAGTTCTTCGAGGATCACGACACGCCCGATCCGCGCACCGCCGCAGGCGTCGCCGATTTGCTCAACCCGTTCGGCGTCCGGTCGTACCATCCGGCTCCGTTCCTGACCACGAGCGGCGAGATCGCGCCCGCCGGCCCGCTGTACGGCGGCCGGAACGACTTCCATCCCGGCGACGCCACACGGCCCGGCGGAAAGGCAAAAATCTTCCCCGCCGAGTTGGAAGGCGTATGGCGTCCGCGCGGCGCGGTCGTGAACGGCACCAACCCGCCCGTTCCGCAGTACCTGCCCGCGACCGATCCGGCAACGACCCTCAAGGCGACCGTGGTAGAAAGCCCGCTGACTGGCCAGACGCCCGATAACCGCGTCAACCCGCTCACCGGCCTGCTGCCGGCCGTGGACCTGTTCTCGCTCGTGGACCCGCAGGACGGCCGCGCGTCGGCGGCCGTCGCCCCGGCCGCGTTCCGCTCGGCCTTCACGGGCGTGCTGCACGTCTACTTCAGCCGCAGCGCGAGTGACGGCAGCATTCTCAGCCCCGGCGACGCCCGGCCCGGCCAGCCGCTGCGGCTGTTCCGATCCCGGTTGAACTGGGACCTGGGAACCGGCACCTGGAAGGCGGCGAACTTCGGTACGCCCCTCAATCCGGGCGCGGAAAACACGAACACGGGCCGCTGGTTCACGGCCCCGCAGATGGTCACGCCGCCTCCCGCCGCCGCACCGGGTCTGCAAAACGCCGCGCCGTTTATCCTGCACGAAGTCACCCGTGACGATGAGGGACGGCCGACTGACGAAAACGCGGTTTTGTACTGGGTCAACACGGAGGTGGTGCCGGGCGGCGCGCCCATCAACCGCCTCGTTTACGCGCCGGTCAACAACCGAACGACTGGTGAACTCGGGGCGGCACGGCCATTCCTTAATCCGGAACAATTCGACCCATCCGCGCGTCGGCTCGGTCCCCGCGCGGTCACGATGGGCGGGCCGAGTATCACGTCCGCCGATCAGCGCAACCAGCTGGTCGTGCTGTACTACGGCGGCGCGGCAGGCCGATCCGCCCTGTTCTACAGCACGGCCATCGACGCGAATCATGACGGCGTGCCCGACAACAACAAATACGGCGGACCGGAAACGCCCCTCCCCATCCCGGCCGCCATCGCGTCCGCGACCGATCCGATGGGTATCGCGCGCTTCTTCCCGCAGGGCGCGCGCACGCCGGGCCTCAAAGACCAGCAGTCCCAATGGGCGCTCGACGTGTACTATTCGGGCGTGTCGCGGGCCAACCAGAACGCCGACGTGTACATGACGCGCTACCGGGCGCGCAACGCGGGCGGCAATCCGCCGCGCATCCAACTCGACGCCGTGCCCCTGCCACGCATTGAAGGGGAAATGTTACAGGCGCCGACCCGCGAGCCGGTCTGGGTCAGCCAACACGTATCCTGGCTGCGCACGCCGCTTAAATTGGGCAATGTGAACAATCCGGACCTGCCGGTCGTGCACATCACTTACCGCAGCGGCGCGCCCGCCACGGATCTGCCCGAAACCGGCAAAACCTGGCAGTACGACGACGCGAGCGGCCAGTTGTTCACGTCGTACACGCGCATCGTCGGAGCGCGCACAACTCTGAACGTGGTTTACGCGGACACGTCGGCGGGCACGCTTCGCTTCCGGGGTGAGGGCATCCCCACCTCAGCCGACATCGTCCGGCTCGACTACACGCCGCAAACCTACCGGATCACCCAGGACAGCGCGAGCGACGTTGCCCCGGTTGCCTTCAGCGACGACACCGTGCTCGCTGGAACGGACAACACCAACACGCGCAACGACGTTTTGCGGCGGCCGAACGGCACGCTGCCCACGAATCGCCAGTGGACCGTTTGGCAGAAGGGCGCACGGGCGGATCAGCCCGCGTCGCTGTACTACAACACGCGGCGCGTCGGCATTGACCTGCGCCAAGTCGTCAACACCCCGATGCTGAAGGACGAGAGCATCGAACTGACGCAGCGCGACCCGGCGACCGGCAACCAGGCATTCGTGAACGTTTCGGTCACGGGCGCGACCGGAACGAACATCCCGTGCGACGTGGACTTCGCCAACGGCCGCATCTTCTTCGCCGCCTCGCTCGACGGCGTCGAAGTCAGCCCCGCAACCGCTACCGGTATTCGCATCCGTGTGGATGTGGTGCAACTGAACGCGAATGGGGCCATCAGTAACCGGCGCACGCTCAATCCGACAGGCCGCCTGGCCTTGATTGACGACACGGTCACGGAGGAGACCGGCGCAAACCGGGGCCGCCTGCTGTCACGTACCGCCGTCAACGAAGGCCAGCCCAGCGCGTTCTCCGATGCCTTCGACGGCAATGCCGGCCTGCCGAACGATCAAAAGCGACGGGGCGACCCGACGCTCCAACCGGGCCGAGTCTGGCTGTTCTGGACCAGCCCGCGCACCCGCACGTACGACATCTACTGGCAAACGCTCGCGCCCAACTTCGAGTCGTTCAGCCTGACCGGCTTCGGAGCGACCGGCCCATAGGACGTGACGGGGAAAACGGTATAACCAGAAGGGCGGCGGCACTTGCCGCCGCCCTTTTCGGGCTTTGTGAGGTTATTGACACGCCGGGGGCATCGTGCTAAAATGGCCCGAAATTGGGCGGAAGAAGGACGGGGTAATACGCGTGGGAAAACCGAGCGGCGGATCGTTTATCGGCCTCGACATCGGCTCACAGACCATTAAAGCAGTTGAGGCGCGCGGGGCGGGGACGGGCCTCCAAATCAGCGCGCTCGGCATCGAGAACACGCCGCCCGGCGCGGTTCAGGGCGGTGTTATCACCGACCCCAAGGCGCTCGGCGCGGCCATCAAGGCGGTACTCAGCAAAAACGGGATCAAGGCAAGCCGCTGCGTTTCTGCGGCGGCCGGGGCTGCTTCGGTCGTCGTGCGCGTGATCGAGGTTCCCCGCATGACGCCGGCCGAGCTGGCCGAAACCATGAAGTGGGAAGTCGAGCGCCACATCCCCTTCGCGGCGAACGACGTTGAGATGGCCTACCAGACCATTGACGACCCGGCCGCCGCCGCCGACCCGAACAACCCCAACATGGAAGTGCTGCTCGCCGTCGCCCAGCGCGACATGGTGGCCGCCCATATCGAAACGCTTCAGGCTGCGGGTCTCAACCCCGTTGCCGTGGACGTTGAGCCGCTCGCTGCGGGCCGCGCCCTGATCAACGTTCCCCGAAACGGTTTGGACCAGAAAAACGTCGTCGTCGTCAACATCGGCGCGGCCAACACCGACGTTTCCATTTTCAAGGCGGGAACTCTGCGCTTCCCGCGCAGTTTCCCCATCGCGGGTGATAACTTCACGCGGGCGATCGCGGACCACATCGGAATGGGCATGGACGCTGCCGAAGAAGAAAAACGCGAAAATGCGACCGTATTCATGGACCTGATCGGCGGCGGCGCCGGTTTGGGCGACGACTTCGGCGGCGGGGTCGCTCCGGCCGGCGGCGGCGACATTGGGCGAACGCCCTTCGACTTCGCCGCCGACATCAACATCCCGATGAACACGCCGTTCGCCAGCACACCCGCCGGTGAGGGTTTGGCTCCCGTGTCCGCCTCCCCCTTCGACATGACGGAAGACGCCCCGCCGGTTGCCCCCCCGGTCGAACTTACCCCCGAACCTGTGGTTCCGCCGGCCGCCTCGCCTTTCGACACAAGCGACCCGTTCGCCGCCGCGATGAGCAGCAGTCCCGCTGCGGCCGGACCGCTGGCCAACGTTCCCGCCGACGACCCGCGTACCCGCCGCCGGCGCGAAATCTTCGACGCCCTTTTGCCGGTTTTAGGTGAGTTCGCAGGTGAGGTGCGCCGTTCGGTGGATTATTTCCGTTCGCGCTATCCCAACGACACGCTGGACCAGATCATCCTGTGCGGTGGGTCGGCGCGCATCCCGAACCTGGACCAGTTCCTTCAAAGCGACCTGGGCGTGACCACAGTGGTTGCTGACCCGTTCGCGGGGATCAACGTGTCGTCACGCCAAATGTCGAGCGAGCGTTTGCAGGAAGTCGCGCCGTCCTTTGCCGTGGCAGTTGGTCTTGCCACGCGCGACGCTCTTCTCGGCTCGGACAAAAAGTAGCCGCCCGCGTCTCGTTTCCGCTGAAGTTATCACCGTCCCGGCCGGTCTTACCCGCCAAGAAAAGACCGGGGCGAGGAGTAAATCAAGTATGCTGCGCATCAATCTGCTGCCCGCCTATATCGGCGAAAAGAAAAAGACTCGTCTGGCTGTCGTTGGCGCGTCACTCCTGGTGGCGGCGGTTGCAGGCGGGTCGCTGTTCGCGTGGAACCACCAAAAGCAACTGGTGGAAACTCGTGAGACCGAGGCCACTGCCAAGGAGACCGAGGCGACTGCGGTCACGCAGCTGCAAACGGATGCCACGGGCATCCGAAGCGCAATCAAGCCGATCACGGACAAGCGCGACTTCATTGACGCGGTCCTTTTCTACAATAAATTGCGCCCGCGCATTTACCGCCGGGTTGCTCGTTACACGACGAACAATGTTGAGTTCAGCTCAATGAACGTGTCGGGTCAGGCGCTGGCGGTCAGCGCGTTTGCCAAAAAGACATCAGATGTCGGCCGGTTCCTCATTACCATGTTTGGCAACCCCGACCTGAGTGCGGTCAGCGTGACGGGCGTTCCCGGTTGGTCCGGGCCAGGTGGTATTGCCGGCGGGGGGGGCGGGGGCGGCTATCCCGGTGGCGGCGGCGGCGGACGCCCCGGCGGTTATCCGGGATCCGGCAGTGGCAACCCTTCGAGCCTCGGCGGCGGCGGCAACCTCGGCGGTGGGCAGCAGCCGAATCGTCCTGGATTTCCCTTCACTGTTGCGGCAACACTTATTTACCCGGTAGCACCGCCTAATCCCCCTGGCGCGGGCGGCGCGGGCGGTGGCGGCGGCTATCCTGGTGGTGGGGGCGGCGGCTATCCTGGCGGCGGCGGCGGTGGCTTTTCTGGTGGCCCTGGCGGGGGTGCGCCCTCTGGACCAGTGACTAGCGGTAAGGCCGGTGCGGAGTGATCCCGCTACTCTAAAAATGTGGCGTCACTGAGAATGCGCAGCAACTAAGGATACAGTTCATGCGACCAAAAAGTAAAATTACCCGGATCCAAATCCTGATCATTGCGGGAGTCTTGTCCCTTATCATTGCGGGTGGTGTCTTCTTCGGTTTGATCCGGCCGCTAAATGAGCGAATGGAAGCCGCAAACACGAAGTACACGACGAATGAACCTATCGCGGCGCAACGTCCCGCCGCCGAGGCGGACAAAAAGGCGGCGCAGGCGGAAGTACAAAAGGCCAAAATGGAGTATGCCCGGTACGAGAAACGTTTTTTCTACCGGAAGACTACAGCGGGACTGAAGCCTTTGGTGGATATTTCGGACCGCCTGTCCGCTTTGCAGCAGCGCTGGCAACTCCAGGGCCAAAACGGACTTGGACCGGAAGTTCTTGCTTTTCTTCGCAAGGACAAAAGCGTCCGTATCACGCAGGCTGGGTTGTCCATCCCCCCTCCACCTCAGGAGGCGAACGAGGCGGTGGACAATCTCATCGTTTTGCCTTTGGGTAGCGTCGCCGTCGAGGGCACCTTTGATAGAGTGCTCGATCATACGGTTCGCTGGAATCGTTTCAATCGCTTGATGTTGGTGGACGGTTTGGCACTCCAGGGTAACTCGCCGCGTCTTGCGGGCACATACGCACTCACTTGCTTCATCTTCACCAGTGGTGATACGCCAGGCGCGGAAATACCCTCGGCAGGTGGCGGTGCGGGCGGCGGCGGCGGCTATCCTGGTGGTGGGGGCGGCGGCTATCCTGGCGGCGGTGGCAGCGGCTATCCGGGCGGCGGTGGCGGCCTTCGTCCTGGAGGTTCCGGCCCAGCGCAGTAGGCTGCGGCGCCGTTTCGTGAGAAACCATCTTTAGTTTACGAACGAAGTACGCGAGTTAAGAAACCATGGCGAGGACAAGTCCGAAAATCAGCGCAGAGATATTCAAGGACCGGCGCGTTCAGATCGGCGCGGCAATAGTGGCGCTGCTGAGCATCGCAGCCGTCCTTTTTCTAACGGTGTTTAGCGGCGGCGGCAGTAGCGGCGGTGATACTACCGCTGTCGTGCCTCCCGACGCGGCGCTGGACGGTGCCGTGCCTGATCTAGGCATTCCGCCTGTGGGCGGCGGGCCGGCTCCTGCTAACTCTGGTCCGCGCGTCGCGGGTGGCCGGGGTCCCGCCTCCGGGCAGCGAGCGGCGCTGTCCGACACCAACTCTTTTGCCGATGCCCCGCCGGGGATGCAGCTGCCAGCTGGCACTGGCGCTGCGTCCACCGCGCAGACTTCCCCCTTTCCCAGCGGGCCGGGGGAGCCAGCCGGAGGACCCGCCCCGGCCGCGTCCGGCGCCGCCAAACCGGCGCCGATTAAGTCCGGCGTACCCGCAAAGCAGCCGCGCCAAGACCCGTTTATTACTTTTTATCGGCAGGTAACGCCGCGACCTCCTGCGTATTTGTTTGCTCAGCCGCTTCGCGTCGCTTCTTACCCGAAGCCGCCAAAGGTTGGGCCGGCATCGAATGGAGGGGATCTTTTGGGACCGCTGCCTTTCGTGGAGCGGCGGGTGGCTGGCATTCTTTACAACGGAACGGTATCGGCTATTCTGGAAACGGGGGCGTCCGGCCCCGGCGGGCAGGTAGACGTTGTTCAGCCGGGTTCGCGAGTGCCGAGCGGGATCGCCGGTATTGCTGACTTGACGGTGGAATCTATTGGCGCAACCCAAGTCGTTTTGCGCTCCGAAGACAATCGCCGCGTTGAGGTAAAACTGACTGGACTGCCGGAGGGCGCCCGGCCAAACAACCCTGGCGGCGGCGGGCCAGGGGGTAATCCTGGTGGCGGCGGTGGATACCCCGGCGGATTTCCTGGCGGCGGCGGTGGCCGTCCGGGCGGCGGCGGACGCCCTGGTGGGGGAGGGGGAGCGGAGTAGTTTCGTGAGTACGACTATGTCGTTAAGAAGCCATCTCTCGTAAGATGGCGGAAACGTTCAAGAAAGGTTTCAAGACCATGAGAAAGTTGTTTAGCACAAGTCTTATGCTGTCGGCGGGGCTGGGGGCTGTGCTGGCCTTCGCCCCGGCAACGGCATATGCACAGACCGGCGCCGGCCAAAAGCCGATTCCGCCGATCACTTTGGACCTGCGTGACGCGCCCATCAAAGACGCGCTGACGCAACTGTTCAACACGGCGAACGTGGACTTTAGTCTGGACCCAGCTGTCCAGGGCTACATTCCCGCCCTTAAGATCACGGACCAGCCGTTTGAAGGGGCGCTTCGTTTGGTGCTGCGAAACGCGCAGCCGCCGCTCACCTTCACGCGGGAAAACGGCGTTTACATCGTTCGCCCACGTCGTGCGCCGGATGCCACGGCGAACGCAGGGGATGTACCGCCGTCGCTGGACGACCCGAACAGCACACTGGGAGGCTCGAAGAACGTTCCTGAAAAAATCTACCTGACCTACGTTGGTCCGGAGATCGCGGAAGCGCTCGGCGGATCGGTTCTGCGGCTGTCGCAAAGCAATAACCAGCAGGGCGGCGGCGGCCAGGGCGGCGGTGGTCTTGGCGGCGGCTTTGGCGGCGGCCAGGGTGGCGGTGGCCTGGGTGGCGGCGGCGGCGGTTTGGGCGGCGGCGGCGGCCTGGGCGGCGGTGGCGGTGGCCTGGGTGGCGGCGGCGGCGGTTTGGGCGGCGGCGGCGGCCTGGGTGGCGGCGGCGGCGGCTTCGGTGGTGGTGGCGGCGGTGGTTTTGGCGGTGGCGGTGGCGGCTTCGGTCGCTGACGCATCACTCGCCATACGGAAGTCAAAGAAGGAAGGGGCGCACGGCAAAGGGAAACCTGGCGCGTGCGCCCCGATTCAAATCAGGAGGACAGTAATGCAAAATCCCCGTGGGCCTCGGTTTTCTCGCAATGGTGCGGCGACCACCACAATTACCTGCGCGCTGACGGCTTCACTGCTGAACCTTGGCGTAAACGCGCCATCCGCGCGTGCTCAGGTACCCGCCGCGCCGGCCGGCACACGCCTGGTTACGGTGGAAGTTCAGGACGCCAAGATGGAGGAGGTCATCCGCCTCCTCGGTCAGCAGACGAACCTGAATAACATCGTTATCAAGCCCCTGCCCGGCGGAACGTTCAGCCCGGTCACGCTGCGGCTTTCCGATAAGCCGATTGACGTTGTATTACGCGCCGTGGCAACCGCCGCGGGCGCGACCCTGACACTGGATGAGGACGGTTACTACACCCTTCAGCCGAACAATGGGCAGGTTGTTCCCACCTCGCCCGTTCGTTCGGCGACGGCACCCGCCTCCGTTGATCCGCAAAACGCGGTCGCGGTTCGCCCTGCCGCTCCCGCGCGCGAGCGGCAGATTACCAAAATTTATCTGAAGTTTATGCAGCCGAGTACCTTTGTCAGTCTGACGAAGGACCCGACTTTTCTGCACATGCCCGGTCAGATAAACACGGACCTTCAAGAACTGGGTCGGCCTCGCATTCTGCCTTCCCCGCCGACAATTCAGGTGTTGCCGAACGGAACTGCTGAGCAAACAGCCGCAAATGGCGGAGGCTATAATGCCGGGCGCGGTGGTGAGTCAAACGCTTTTTCGGCGGGGCAAGGCCGGGGTGGTTTGGGCGGCGGTCTTGGAGGCGGCGGCGGTCTGGGCGGTGGCGGCGGTTTGGGCGGCGGGCAGGGCGGTGGTCAGGGGCAGGGGTCTCAGCTGCTGCCTGACGGAATTACTTCGGTACTGGGCGTGGACATTGACAACTCGCTGCTCGTTCAGTACGACGACCCGGCCGCGCTCACGGCTTTCCGAGACATCATTCGCCTGCTGGACGTGCCGCCGAAACAGGTGATGATCAAGGTCGAGTTCATTGACGTGAGCGTTAATGACCTGACGGCCTTCGGTATTGACTGGCAGATTCAGCCCGCCGGCAACCTGGGCTTGAACATTCCCTCGATTGGTTCGGGCGCGTCCATTACGCTCGCCTACGCCACGGGCAACGCCGTCGCCTCGCTGCGGGCGGCTTTGACCCGGGGCAACACCAACGTCATCCAGTCGCCCATCGTCACCACGGTCAACAACGGCGTGGGATCCGTTGTAATCCGGGACAATATTCCGCAGTTCACCACGCAGACAATTATCTCGGGCAACGGCAACACCATCACGCAGCCGAACGTCCAGTTTATCCAGGTCGAGAACGGGCTGACCGTTCAGCCACGGATCAATGGCGACAACTCGATCTCGCTGACCGTTCAGCCCCAGCTTTCCAGCTTCACACCTGTCTCCGGTCCAGGCGGAATTCAAAGCGTTCAGACCCAGACGCGCTTCGTTCAGGCGACGCGGCGCATCCAGAACGGGGAAACGATGGTGCTGGGCGGTTTCATCAGCAAGACGGACTCGCGCAACTTCCAAAAGGTGCCGATTCTTGGTGATCTGCCGATCATCGGCAGCCTGTTCCGCTCGCGCCAGCAGACCACGCAGGGGACCGAAACGCTGGTTTTCCTGACGCCGAGCATCATCGAAGACGTCGCAACGGGAACCACGGGCGCGGTTTCCACGCCGCCGACGCCATAGGCAGCGTACGCCGGGGGACGCGCGCATATTGTCGCAACGCGCTTGTAAGGGCTGGGAAACGCGGAGGCGCGCTCCCAGCCTTTCTTGTTATAGCCTGTTATGAACCTGGTTCGTACCAGCAAATGCTATCTGCTTGCAAGGGCAGCCAAAATCTTGCGATCCAGACCCGTTCGTTATTGGAATTGAAACATCAGTCTCCACCTCTTTGCACCCGCTTCGGCTTGGACGACGCCGTGTGTGAGGTTGTCCTGACGCCCGCCTTCGCCCGCCGGCTTCGACGCGCGGAAACCGAGTTCCTGGGCCAAGCCCTGTGTGAAACCTGCTATCAGGACTTGTTCGGCCACATATCCAGCGTGGAGGACTTAGTGCAGCGACACAGGCTCGCACCGGCGAGAGGGGTATAGAGGCGGCGCTTGCCATGATCGAGCGCGCTCGATGGTGATGGGCGGCCGATGGTCGGTGAGGAAGAAGCCACGCGCCTGGCCCGGCCGTGCGCTGCTGCGTACTGTGCCCGGCGGTAATCGCGCAACGAGCGCGGGAGGCAACGGCATGGCAGGAATCGCGCAGTCTACGGCATGAGTGGCGCTGCTTGGACTGCGAGGAGACGATGGTCAACCGGTGCTACGAGACGGCGCTGGCTAAAGAACGCGCCGCAGATTAAGGCGGCTGACCTTATCCTTGTAACAGGCAAAACGGACCGTCGACTTCGACGGACCGTTTTGCTGGCAGCAATCCTGGAACCCTACAGCGGGCGCACCCTTCGAATCTACTCAGATTTGTTTAGGGCCCGATCTGGACAGTATCACTGTTTAGGGCTGGATCTCGATACCCGAGGAACTGGGTAAACGATCCGTCCTCGGGACGCTCAATCTTGATGATCTTTAGCGCGTACTTCGTGCTTGAAATAGCGTAACAAGAACTTGATTGGTCTGCTAAGGCGTTGCCCTGACTCGCCAAGGGCAGTGCGAGGTAGCATACGCCCTCGGAGTCCACGTACGTGCTGGTGACACCCACATGGTCATGCTTCCGGTAATCGTATGCGTACGCGTAGCTGGAATACCCGTTGGCGCTTTTGCTGGCGCCTGAACTTCCCAAATTCGTCTGTGCCAAGGAGGACGCACTGCCATAATATGACTCGGCGTAGCAGTCTTCGTGGCCCCCGTACCGGATGTAGATGTTGATAAGGTAGGAAGAACCGGTCGCCGGGCCTTGAATCTTGTAGGTGACACTACCCGTCGCTTGATATTGCTTTGTTACCTTGCCCTCATTACCTGCCTGGAGACCGGCGTTCAATTGGACATCCCAATAGGGAGTATCCAGCGCATCCAGGGTCTGCGTGAGGTTCAGGGGGCTTGGAGGATCGATATAGGTTGTGGTTCCTCCATTGATGTCGGTGTACGTCCTGGTGACATTGACATTGGCGTTGGACGACACGACAGAGTACGAGAACTGGGCAAGGGCCGGGCGAGCGCCACCGCCCAAGAGAGTGACTGCCGCAATCAAGGCACATAGCCGTGCGGCATTTGCCAGGAGCGCCGGACCTCGGCTACTTCGGTGCGTCCGGCGAGGGCGAGGAAACGAACGAAAACACCTGTAACGATATTCGAACATATTCACCTCATTGCGAATGATGACGACGGTGTCCCGGTCGCAGCGCACATAGACATTGCTGCCTTGAAATGCCTGAGCGTTGCGCAGTGGAACTTGGGGGAGTTAGGGCATTAGGGGTTTCAGGCGGGACCATTATACATAAAACGATGGAAGGAAGTCAAATCAACAGGTTGACGACGAAAAATCTTTCGGTCCATTGCTGATCCCATCCCCGTCTGCTCTGCGTAATGTGGATTGCACAGTTCGAGCGTCGAAGATCGCCGCTCTGGGCTGCGGGTTTCGCCCCTCTTTGCCGTCGAGTTGGCGTAGCAGAACGCGCAGGTCGTGAATCATCGTTTCAAAACAGCCCGCCTCGATCTAGTGCCGGGTTTGTTGGTACACCGCCTCCCAGGGCGGCAGGTCGTTTGGCAACATGCGCCACGGGGCACCCGACCTGACCAGACAGCGCGGCGCGTTGAACACTTCGCGCAACTCATGCTTGCGTTGCCCGGATTCGGGCGGTAACAGCGCAAGGTACGGGGCCACGCAGGCCCACTCGTCATCGGAAACGTCGGACGGGTAAGGGCAGCGAGGCGAAGCAGGGTTCACACCCTCAGCATACAGCCTGACCGCTACACTGGTTCATAACAGGCTTTAGCGGTGCCGAGGGTTGCGGCGCGGGCGTCCAACGAACGGTAAACTGAACCGGAAAAGTGCCATGTTTCGATTTTTGACAGCGGGCGAGTCGCACGGCCCCGCCCTGACAACCATTATCGAGGGGCTGCCCGCCGGGATGCCGCTCACGGCCGAGCCGATCAACGCTCAATTGCGACGCCGCCAGGGCGGATATGGACGCGGCGCGCGGCAAAAGATCGAGTCCGACGCCGTGGAAATTTTGGCCGGCGTGCGCTTCGGCGAAACGCTTGGCTCGCCCGTCACGTTGCTGATACGCAATCGTGACTGGGATAACTGGCGCGACCGGATGCGTATCGAACCACGCGCGGTCGGCGACGACGGTCCGCGCGCGGTCACGGTTCCCCGGCCCGGCCACGCGGACTTCGTCGGCTTGGTCAAGTACGCGCACGACGACATCCGCAACATTTTAGAACGCTCGTCCGCTCGCAACACGGCCACGCTGGTCGCCGTCGGTGCGGTAGCGGGCGAGTTGCTCGGATTGTTCGGCGTGCGGATCGTGTCGCACGTGACCCGAATTGGCTCCGAAGCGGCGTCAGTACCTGAAGGCTTAAGCGCGGACGAATTGCAGGTTCGCGCGGAGGCGTCCCCGGTGCGCTGCGCGGACGAGGCCGCCTCTGCCCGGATCGTCGAGCGAATCAACGAAGCCAAGCGCAAGGGTGACACGCTGGGCGGCGTGTTCGAGGTGGTCGTTTTCGGGCTGCCCATCGGGCTTGGTTCGTACGTTCATTGGGACAAGCGCATTGACGGCCGGCTCGCGCAGGCAATGATGAGCATCAACGCTATCAAGGGCGTCGAGATCGGCATGGGCTTCGAGGCTGCCGCCACGCCCGGTTCGCAGGTCCACGACGAATTCGCGCCCGGCGTGGGCGGCGACGGCATTCAGCGCCTGACGAACCGCGCGGGTGGGACCGAAGGGGGCATCACGAACGGTGAACCCCTCGTGATCCGGGCCGCGATGAAGCCGATTGCGACCTTGATGCGCCAATTAGGGTCCGTGGACGTTCAAACTGGGCAGGCCGCGCCCGCGTTCGCCGAACGCTCCGACGTGTGCGCCGTTCCCGCCGCGGGCGTGATCGGCGAGGCGATGGCTGCCATCGTTCTCGCCCAGGCGTTCGGCGAAAAGTTCGGCGGCGATTCACTCGTCGAGATGCGGCGCAATTTCGTGGGCTACCAGAATTTTGCGCGGCGCGACGCGGAGGCGGCCGTGCCTGAACCGCGTCCTTCATGAACCGAAGCTCGCTTTCGCCGCGCAACGTCGTTCTTGTGGGCTTCATGGGGAGTGGCAAAAGCACCATCGGACGCGGGCTGGCGCGGCGGCTGGGATGGCGTTTCGTGGATACGGACGAGATGGTTCGGCGTGCCGCCGCTGGCCGGGACATTCCCAGTTTGTTTCGTGACGAGGGTGAGGCCGCCTTTCGTGACCGGGAAAGCCGGGCGATTTGCGAAGCGGTCGAGGGAAAAGGACAGGTGATCGCGACCGGCGGCGGGGCGGTTCTGCGGCCGGAAAACGTCGCGCGTCTGCGCGCGGCGGGAACGGTTGTCTGGCTGACCGCGCGCCCCGAAGTGGTCGTTGCTCGCACCGCTTGGCGCGCGAATGACCGGCCGCTGCTCGCCGGAGCGGGTGACGACCTGCTCACGCACGTATTGCAAATGCTGGGCGAGCGCGGGCCATGTTACCAGGACGCCGCGCACCTGATCGTGGACACATCGGATCGGCCGCCACACGCCATCGTGGAAGAGGTCCACCGTAAAACGCTCCGGGCGCGCGTACCGACAGCGGAAGAACAGCGTTGAGCGCACTTAACTCCAGGGCCGCGACACACGCGCCGCGACGGGTTACGGTCGAACTGGGCGGCGGGCGCGATTACGTTATTCACGTCGCGCCGGGACTGCTTGATGCGGCGGGGGCACTGTGCCGGAGCGTCGCGCCCGGCTGCGGCCGCGCGGTGGTGATTACCCAATCGCCCATCGCGCGCCACTACGAGACGCGTTTGCGCGACGGCCTGAAACGCGCGGAGTTTGCCGTTCAAACCGTTTGTTTCGAGGACGGGGAGCAGCACAAAACGCTGGCGACCGTTGAGCAGCTCTACCAATCGCTGTACGCGGCGCGGGCGGACCGCGAAACGCTCGTGGTCGCGCTGGGCGGCGGCGTGGTGGGGGACGTTGCCGGCTTCGTGGCGGCTACCTACAATCGCGGTTTGCCGTACGTTCAGGTTCCGACCACACTGCTTGCGATGGTGGACTCGTCGGTCGGCGGCAAGACCGGGGTGGACTTCGCGCGGGGTAAAAACTTGATCGGGGCGTTTCATCAGCCGCGCGTCGTGATCGCCGACACGAACACGCTGAAAACCCTGGCCGACCGTGAAATGCGGTCGGGCCTGGCCGAGGTTGTCAAGTACGGCGCGATTCGTGACCCAAAACTGCTGCCGAACCTCGACGGCGTGCTGGCTAAAGATGAGGCGGCCGAGCAGCGCCTGGCGGAAATCATCGAGCGTTCGTGCCAAATCAAGGCCGACGTCGTGGGCGGCGACGAACGCGAAGAAAACGGCCTGCGGGCAATTCTAAACTTCGGACACACGGTCGGGCACGCATTGGAAGCCGCGACCGACTACATTCGCTTTCGGCACGGCGAGGCGGTCGCAATTGGGATGGTGGCCGCGGCCTGCATCGGCGAGGCGGCCGGCGTCACCGCTCCCGAAGCGCGACACGCAATCGCCGCATCGGTGCGCGCTTTGGGTTTGCCGGCCGCGCTCCCCGGCGACGTGAGCCGGGACGCCGTTTTGTCCCTGCTTTCGCTGGACAAAAAAGCCCACGCGGGCCGCGCTCGCTGGGTGCTGCTGCGAACGCTGGGCGAGGTTGCGCCCAGCGCGCCCTGCTTTCTGGACGAACAAGCCGTGCGGTCCGGGCTGGCGCTTCAAGCGAGCGTTTACGGCGACGGCAGTGCGGCGGCGGAGCCGCTCGCGTGAGGACCGGCGGCCCGGCCGAAAAACGCTTATCGAGTGGTGCGCTGCTGCGCGAGGCCGTTCTTTGCGTCTGGTTCGTTTTGACCGGCGCGGCCTTTTGGGGAGCCTTCGCGGGTTTTTCTTTCGCGGCTCCGCTGACCGCGTTTTATGGGCTGTTTCTGGTCGCGGTTGTTGTTCGGCTCGCCCTGCGGCTTCTTCGGCGCGGAAACGATTCGACGCTCAAAAAGAACGATCCTCGTGTATAACCAGCCATGACAAGTCCCGGAACTCCTTTTCAGTCCCCCGCCGAGCGCGCGGAGGAGCACGGCGGCGAGCCGGGCGTGTCCACGGCAATCGGGCGTGTTCTGGCCGGGCGCTACGAGGTTCTGGAGGCGCTGGGAACGGGTCCGCTGCTGGCCGCATTTCGCGCCCGCGACCGCGCTCTGAACCGGATCGTCGTCGTAAAAACGCTGCTGCCCGCGCTGGAATCCGGTGAGCCGCGCGCCGCCACGCTTGCCGAGCGGGTTCGCGCCGGGCTGTCCGGGGTCGTGTCGCTCAGCCACGCGAACGTGACGCGCGTTTACGACGTGGGCCGCGACGATGTTTCCGACGGAACCGGTTCGGCCGACGGGCGGACCTTTCTTGCCGAAGAATACGTTCGCGGCATTGACCTGAAGGAGCGCATCCGGCGTGTCGCCCCGTTTTCGCTGACGGCCTCGGTGGATGTCGCGGTCGCGGTCGCCGAGGCGCTGGAATACGCGCACGCGCGCGGCGTGGTGCATGGCGATCTGCGCCCGCAAAACATTTTGATCGGGCCGGAAGGGCAGATCAAGGTTTCCAACTTCGGTTTGTCGTCCGCGCTCGCCCTGCTCGCAGACCCGGTCACGCTGCTCGCCGTGGTTCCCTACACGGCCCCCGAAGTCGCCGAATCGCGGTCCGCCTCGGCGTCCGGCGATTTGTACGCGCTGGGCATCGTTTTGTACGAAATGCTGACCGGCGATTTGCCGTATCGCGGCGACAGTTTGGCCGAAGTGGCGCGGCGGCACGCGAGCGACTCCGTTCCCGCCCCGCGCGTTCTCAATCCCGGCGTGCCGCGCGCCCTCGATGGGCTGGTGCAAAACGCGCTCGCCAAGCAGCCCGGTGAGCGTTACGGCTCGGCGTCCGCGCTGCTTGCCGACCTGCGGGCCGTGCGCGACGCGCTGCGGCAGAGCGCGTCGTTGTCCTGGTCGCCTCTTGACGCGAGCGCGAGCGCCTCGAACGGCGCTCCGGCGCGCGCCGTCGGCGACGAAACGGCGACTATCATGACGGCGGGCCGGCGTGCCGCCGCCCCCGTTCTGTCTCGTGAAGCGGAGTCCACCATCGTCATGCCGACACCTTCCCCGGCCGCCCGGCGCGGCGGCAACGGCGGCCGGCGTGCCGCGGTCTCGGGTGAGCCGCGACGCAACGGCGGCCGCTGGCTGGCCGCGCTCAACCTGTTTTTGTTCACCCTGCTGGTGGCGAGCGTCGCCGCGCTGGGCTACGTCGCCTTGTTTTTCGTGCGCGCTCCTCGCGACGTGATCGTTCCCAGCCTGGTCGGCCGCTCGCTTGATGAGGCCCGCACGTTTGGTCATCAAAGCAATTTCAAGGTAGCCGTGGTTGAGGAAAGTTACCGCGAAAACGAGCCGGCCGGGACGATCTACCAGATGAAGCCCACGGCCGGTTTGAGCATCCGCGAGGGAAAAACCATTTCCGTCTGGGTCAGCAAGGGGCCGCGCTTGGTGGACATCCCCGACGTTCACGACATGAGCATTGAGCGGGCGCGGCTGTTTATCGAGAAGGTCGGTCTGCGGGTTGGTAAGGTCGAAAAAACCTTCGATGAGGTCGTCGCGGCCGGCAACGTGATGCAGCAATCGCCCGATCCTCAGCAAAACAAGCCGCGAAACACACGCGTGGACCTGGTTCTTTCCAAAGGTCCCGAACCGCCCCCGCCGCCCATCGAACCCGCGCCGCTCCCCGAATACACCCCCGACGACCCGGCCGGCAGCGGCGCTTCGGGAGCCGAAAGCCCCCCCGCCGACGAGGGGACGCAGGCAGGCGACGCCTCAGGCATTACGGGCGACGACAGCGGCGGCGCGCGTGCGCGCGTTTTTGACCTCGATTACCCGGTTCCGGCCGACGAAGCGCAGCATCGCATCCGCATAGACGTGACGGACCGCGAAGGCATGCGCACCGTTTACGACGATGTGCAGGAAAGCGGTCAAAAGTTCCACCATGAGGTCGAGGGCTACGGCCGGCTCATCAACATCAAACTATACGATAACGACGTGCTCAAGTACGAAAAGACCCAAGGGGGCAAAACGGGCCGATGAGCGCGTTCGCAAACGTGCTGCTCGCTCCCTCGCTGCTGTCGGCGGACTGGGCGCGCTTCGGCGAAGAAGCGCAACGCTGCGTGCAAGCCGGAGCCGACTGGCTGCACATAGACGTAATGGACGGCCATTTCGTGCCCAACCTGACCTTCGGCGCGGACCTGGTGCGCGCCCTGCGGCCCCTCGTTCCCCCGGCTGTCGCGCTCGACGTTCACCTGATGGTCGAGCGTCCCGAAGCCCTCGTCGAAGCCTTCGCCGAGGCCGGCGCGACCAACATCACCGTTCACGCCGAGGCGACCGTTCACTTGCAGCGGCTGCTCGCCCAAATCCGGGACGCGGGCTGCCAGGCGGGCGTCGCTTTGAACCCGGCCACGCTGCCCGACGTTTTGCGCTACGTTGCCCGTGACCTGGACCTGGTTCTGGTAATGACGGTGAATCCCGGCTTCGGCGGCCAGAAGTTTCTTCCCCACGCGGCGGCAAAGGTTGCGGACGCGGCCCGGCTGCGAACGGAAACGGGGGCCGGCTTTCGCATTTCGGTGGACGGCGGCGTGGACGACAAAACCGCGCCCGGCCTGGTTGCGGGCGGGGCCGACGCGCTGGTTGCCGGCTCGTTCGTGTTCAAGCACGCGGGCGGGGTTGAGGGCGGGCTGGCCGCGCTGCGGCAGGCGGCGCGGCGGTTGTGAGCGTTTTTCCCGCCATCGTCGGGCTGCTGTTCGCCGCCGCCTGCGTGTACACGGTCGTCGCTTACCCGAACAAGTACGGCGCGCTCACGGGCCGCTCGCGCCTTTACCGAACCGTGGTCGCGTTTTTACTCGATCTGCTGCTCGGCCTGGTTCTGCTGGGCGCCCTGGTGGACTGGACGCCGCCCGCAGACCCGGCCCTGCGCGTTTCGCTCGCTTTTCGCTTCATCGCCTACACCCTCGCCTGCGTGTTCCTCGCGCTGTCGCTTTTGTGCCTGGCCGCGCTCGACTGGCTGGAAATCCAGGTCGTAATTCGCCGCTCGCGCCGCGACGTGCTGGTCAAGATGGCCGAGGAGGAAGCGCGGCGACGGGCCGCCGGGCTGACCCCGCAGGGGCCGCCCGCCGACGAGCCGAAAAGCGCCGACACGACGAAGACGCCCCCGCGGGAATGACGCCCGCGCCCGCGCCCGACGAGCATTTCCTGCGCCGCGCGCTCGTGCTGGCGCGGCGCGGCGGCAAAACGCACCCGAACCCGCAGGTCGGCGCGGTCATCGTTCGGGAGGGCCGGATCGTCGGCGAGGGTTTTCATCAGGGCGTCGGCACGCCGCACGCGGAGGCTGCCGCCTTCGCCATCGCCGGAGAGCGGGCGCGCGGCGCGACGATCTACGTTACCCTGGAGCCGTGCGCGCACACGGTCGCGGCCGACGGAAGCCCGCGAACGCCCTGCGCGCTTCGCTGCCTGGAGGCCGGCGTCGCGCGTGTCGTCTGCGCCCTTTCCGATCCCGACCCGCGCGTTTCCGGGCGCGGCTTCGAGCGGCTCCGCGCGGCCGGCGTGGAAGTTACCGTCGGCGTTTGCGAGGACGCGGCCCGTCACCTGTTGCGCGCCTACGTCAAGCAGCGCACAACCGGCCTGCCCTACGTGACGCACAAGGCGGCCCTGACCCTCGACGGCAAGATCGCGGCGCGATCCGGCGACAGCAAATGGATAACGAGCGCGCCGGCTCGCCGCTATGTGCATCGCGTGCTGCGCGGCCGGAGCGATGCCCTCGTGGTCGGCGTCGGCACCGTCTTAGCCGACGACCCCGAACTCACCACGCGCCTATCGAGCGGGAACGGGCGCGACGCCATGCGCGTCCTTATAGATAGCCGTTTGCGAACGCCGCCGGCCGCGAAGGCGGTCCGGGCGGCACGTTCGTCGCTCGCGGGTACGATGATCGTAGCCGCCGAGGGAATAACCGATGAAGGCCGCCGCGCCGCTTTGGAAGCCGCCGGAGCCGAAGTCGTTTTCGTTCCCTCGGACGCCGAAAGCGGGCGCGTAGACGTTCGAGAAGTGGCCCGTTTGCTGGGCGCGCGCGGCCTGCTGGCAGTTTTGCTGGAAAGCGGCGGCGAACTCGCGGCCTCGTTCTGGCGGGCCGGACTGGTGGACGAGGTTTCGTTTTTCGTCGCGCCCAAGATCATTGGCGGGCGCGGTTCGGCAACCCCGGTCGGCGGCGACGGAATCAGCGCGGCGATGGCGAACGCGGTCACGCTGGACAAATTGACGGTACGACGTTTCGGACCAGACATCGCTCTGGAAGGAAAGGTGGACGCGCGGTATGTTTACCGGAATCATTGAACAGCAGGGCCGGATCGCGGCAATCGAGGGCGCGCAGGACTCGGTCCGGCTGATCGTCGCCGCGCCGGGTATCGCCGAGGACGTGGTTTTGGGCGAGTCGGTCGCCGTTGACGGCGTGTGTTTGACGGTCGTGGAAATCGCCCCGCCGCAAATCACGTTCGACGCCGTGTACGAGACGATGCGAAAAACCACGCTCGGCGTTCTTTTGGAAGGCGATCCCGTCAACCTGGAGCGCAGCTTGCCGGTCGGCGGGCGGCTGGGCGGCCACATCGTTCAGGGCCATGTGGACGGCACGGGCCGGGTGGCCTCGATCCGGCCCGTCGGCAATTCTTGGTTCATCTACATAGACGCCGCGCCTGAACTGATGCGCTACATCGTCACCAAAGGTTCGGTCGCTATTGACGGAATTTCCCTCACCGTTGCCGAATCCGAGGACCGCACGTTCGCGCTTTCGATCATCCCGCACACCTGGGAAAATACCAACCTCCAGCACAAGCGCGCGGGCGACAGGGTCAACGTCGAGTGCGACATTTTGGGCAAGTACGTCGAAAAACTCCTCGACGGTTATGCGGGCAGCCGAACCGAAGCCGAACGCGGTGGCGAGATGCGCCGGGACTACGCCGGCAACGTCGGCGCGGACCTGCTCGCCCGCTCCGGCTACGTCGCCACCGAAACCGACAACGAAAACTGGTGAGAGAAGAAGCCGCCGAATGAATTCGGGGCTGTAAAGGTACAAAGTCCGCCTGCGCGGACTATTTGTAGGCATTGAGCCTGCGAAGGCAGGCTTTGTACCTTTACAGCCCCGAATTCATTCGGCGGCTTCTTCTTGCCGAAAGCAACGTCATGCAAACTGAAAACGCTGGCCCGGCCCCGTTCGCGCGCATCGAGGATGCGGTCGAGGATTTGCGCGCGGGCAAGATGGTGATCCTGGTAGACGACGAGGACCGCGAAAACGAGGGCGACTTCGTGATGGCGGCCGAGTTCGTCACGCCCGACGCGATCACGCTGATGACGCGCCACGCGAGCGGCATCATCACCGTGCCTATGCCGGCCGAGCGGCTGCACGCGCTCCAACTCGACCTGATGGTACGCGAAAACAGCGAAAGCATGAGGACGGCTTTCACCGTGACCGTGGACGCGCGCGAGGGCACGACGACCGGCAGCAGCGCGGGCGACCGCGCACTTACCATCCGCAAACTCGCCGACCCGAAGGCAAAGCCGAACGACTTTAACCGGCCCGGCCACGTCAACCCGCTGATGGCGCGCAAAGGCGGCGTACTCAAACGCTCCGGCCACACCGAAGCCGCCGTGGATTTGATGCGTCTCGCCGGACTTCAGCCCGTCGGCGTCATCTGCGAGATCATGGGCGACGCGGGCGAGATGGCGCGCGTGCCCGAACTTGCCGAACTCGCCCGCCGCTTCGACCTCAAACTCATCACCATCGCGGACCTGATCAAGCACCGGCGTCGGACCGAAAAGTTAATCCAGAAGCGCGCGACCGCGAAGTTGCCGACCAAGTACGGCGACTTCGTCGCCCATGCCTACCTGTCCGACGTGGACGACAGCGAGTACGTCGCCTTCGTGATGGGCGACGTGACGACCGGCGAGCCGACGCTGTGCCGCATCCACTCGTCCTGCGTAACCGGCGACCTGCTCGAAAGCCTCCGGTGCGACTGCGGCGATCAGTTCCACCTTGCGCTTCAACACATCAGCGAGGCAGGCCGGGGCGTGCTGCTGTACATCACGCAGGAAGGACGCGGCATCGGGTTGGTCAACAAGATGCGCGCCTACGAATTGCAGGACAAAGGGGCCGACACGGTTGAGGCCAACGAGCTGCTGGGCATGAAGGCCGACCTGCGCGACTACGGCATCGGGGCGCAGGTATTGGTGGATTTGGGCCTGAAAAAAATTCGCTACATGACCAACAACCCGGCCAAACTTGCCGGCCTGGACGGCTTCGGCATCGAGATCAGCGAGGTCGTTCCGCTGCGCGTCGCGGCCAACCCGCACAACGAACGGTATCTCGAAACCAAGCGCGAAAAAATGGGCCACTTCTTTTCGCCCCAAATCGTTGAAGGCGGCGGCGGTGAGGCGAGCGCGGACGCCGCGTAAACAAAGGAAAAGGAATTCGCATGACGCTTTCTTGCCGGACGGCCGCGCGTATGACCGCGGGCGGCATCAGTTTGGCCGTTCTGGGCGCGCTGCCGGTCCGCGCCGACGTGACCATCACCTCCGCGCTGACCACGAACGCCCCCAAGCAGATGCCCGGCCGGCCCGGCGGCGGTGGGTCCGGCAATCAGACCACGCACCAAACCGTGACCGCGTACTACAAGGGCGACAAAGTCCGAACGCAGACGAGCGGCGGCGCGGTCGTGTTGTACGACGCGGCCACGGATGCGACCACGATCTTGAACCCAGCCGACAAGACCTACACGCTGAACGCCAGCAAAAAGATGCTCGACCAGGTCAAGCCGTTTCTGTCCATGTTCAAGGTGAGCGTGGACGGCGGCGTGACGCCGGGTGCGGCCACGAAAACCATCGCCGGCCTGCCCGCGCGCAACTATCGCGTCAACCTGCAAATGAAGATGGGCATGAGCGGCAGCGCCCCGGCGGGTGCGCCGGCCGGCACTCTGATCAGCATGAAAATGGCCGGCGAGCAATGGGCGTCGAGCGCGGTCAGCCTGCCCACGCGCGTTCAGACGCAGATGACCACGTCGGGCCTGCGCGCGCTCGGCGGCATGATGCCCGGCATGGAAAAGATGGCCGGCAAGATGACGGCCGTCAAGGGCCTGCCGCTGTCGAGCCGCATGACCATCACCATGACCACGCCACAGGGCTTGGGCGGGGCGATGATGGGCGGCGGGGCCCCGGCGCGGGGCGGCAAAACCGGCCCCATCGTCATCACGACCGTGACGGACACCCAATCAGTGAGCCGCAAGCCGCTGCCTGATTCGCTGTTCTCCGTCCCGGCCGGCTACCGCGAGGTCCAGCCGAACGTTTCTGGCAGGGGCGGCTTGCCAGGCGGCGGCGGCCCAGCGATGTAGCCGCCGAACGTATTTACCAGAAAGGCCGGGCCACGATCTGCGTGGCCCGGCCTTTTTCGTTTTTTACCGCCGGCTACTTGGCCGGTGGCGTCGCCTGCGCTGCTTTCACATCGTCCTTGCGCACGAGCGTCAGGCGGTACGCGAAGGTCGGGCCGCCGCGATTTTCCGCGTCGGTCAGTTCGATGAAGTAAACGCCGTCGGCGGGGGTGCGAAACGTGAGCCGGCGGTCCTTTTTCTCGTCGCCGGCCGCGAGCGCAAGCGGGATGCGGCGCGCGTTGCGCAGGCGGACGATGGCGTCGAGCGGCGAACCGGCGCGTCCGGCAAGAAGGGAAATTTCCCATGTCTCGCCCGCGTGCGCCTCGAAGCGGAACAGGTCGGCCGTGTCGCCCTGGGACAGCGCGCCCGTCACGGCGACGGATGCGGCCGCGGCGGAAAGCGGCATTGCCTGCGCGAACGTTGCGTTCGGCCTCTTTACCTCTAATTCCGCCCCTGCGGGCGCGACGACGGCGATGCGGGCGGTCGGCTTCTGGTCGCCCTCGTGAACAAGAATCAGGTCGTACACGTCGGGCGGGCAGTCGGCGGGCGCGCTGACCTCGACGGCTACTTGCTTTTTCGCGCCGCCGCGCGCTTTCGCCGTTTCGGCGTCCGTGTCCTTGATCTCGCCCATCTTGACGACGAGCGGCGGCTTGGCGGCAACGGCGGTCGGGGCAAGGTTATTGCCGTAAACGAAAACGGTCGCCGTCTGGCCCGCGCGCAGGGCGAGCAGCGACGCGCCCTTGACTTCCGGCTTCGGTTTGTCTTTGTCGTCGGCCCGCGCGCAGGCGATGAACAAGGCGGCAAAAACGAGGGCCGCCAGTACCCGTGTGCGGCGGCGCATCATTTGGCGACGCCCTTCGCCGCGATCCGGGCCGCGCTCGCGGCCGGCGGCAGGCTCACGGTGCGGAGCAGTTTGCCCGCCTTCGCATCCCAAAACAATACCTTGCCGTCCTGCGTGCCCGCCGCGACTGTCTGGTTGTCGCCCGCGACGGCAACGCTGTAAACCCAATCCGAAACGTCGCCGAACGACTGCTTTTGCTGCGTGCCGTCGCCGCTGAAAACCTTGACCGTTCGGTTGGACGCGCCGTAAACGAACAAACTGCCGTCGGGGCTGAAGGCGCAGGCGTTAATGACGTCGCCCTCGTTCAGCGTGCGGAGCGGGTTTTCCATCTTGCCAGAAGGCTCGATTTTCCACACGCGCACGGTTTTGTCGGCCCCGGCCGTCGCCAGCAGCGTACCGTCATGGTTGAACGCAACGCGAGTCACGCCATCTTGATGGGCGGAAAGCGAGGCGACGCGCTTCCAGGTCGTCGTGTCGGTCAATTTCGCGCTGCGGTCCGCGCTGCCCGTCGCCAGCAGTTTCCCGTCGGGCGAATAGGCGACGCCGAACACAGCGTCGGCATGATCTTTCAGCACACGCACGCACTTGCCGGTCGCCGCGTCCCAGATGCGAACGGTCTTGTCGAGCGAACCGGTGGCGAGCTCGGCCGCGTTCGGCTTCCAGGCGACGGCGTAAACAACGTCAAAGTGTTCCTGGAGCGTGCGAACCGGCTTCCCGGTCGCCATGTCAAAAAGGATGACCTCGCCCGCGACGCCCGCCGCGCCGCCGGCCGCCGCGAGAAACTTGCCGTCGCTGCTCCAGGCCATGGCCTGCACCTGATCGCTCGGCCCGGCCAGCGTTCGCGTGACGGCTCCGGTCGCCGGGTCGAGCAGGCGCACGGCGCGATAGCCGCCGCAGGCCAGAGTTTTGCCGTCGGGCGCGTAGGCGAGGCAAGTCACCGGCGCGGGCAGGCGCGTCACGCCAATTGTTGCGGCGGGCGGCGCGCCGGGAACCCGGACGGCGGGAGCAGTCGTCGGAGCGAGCCGGAGCCGCGCGGCGTCGAACTTCGCGCCCTCGTCAATCCAGCGGCGCAACAGCGCAATGCTTTCCATGTCAACCGCGCCGCCGGGAGGCATTTTGGGCTGCATCTCGCCGGTCAGGTATTTGACAAGCGTACCGTTCGCGCTTTTGCCCGGCACGACGGCCGCGCCGTGCCGCCCGCCCCTCAGGAGCAGATCGCGCGTCGTCATCACGAAACCGCCGCCCGGCGCGGCCCCCGCGTGGCAGCCCGCGCACTGCTTTTCCAGCAACGGGCGCACCTGCCGCTGATAGGAGACGGGAGGCGGAGCCGCGACCGAGTGTGCCAGAAAGCCCAAAACGAGCAACGGCAGAGCGACGGCGACGAGAAAAAGCGCGCGGGGGATTTTCACCTGTCTACTTCCACAGTTCGTGGATGGGTTCGCAGTCGGGCAGGATAGGCACGGGGCGGCCTTGCGGGGTGACGAGCGTTTTGGTGTAATCCACGCCCAGCGCGTGGTAGATCGTGGCGGCGACTTCGGGTGGGCGGATGGGTCGCTCGGTGACATATTCGCCGCGCTCGTCGGTTGCGCCGATCACTTGACCGCCGCGCACGCCCGCGCCCGCGAACAGCATCACGCCCGCGTTGCCCCAATGGTCACGCCCGGCGTCCTTGTTGATTTTGGAGGTGCGCCCGAAATCGCCGTACATGGCGACAAGGGTATCTTCGAGCATCCCGCGCTGCTTCATGTCCTTGAGGAGGGCGGCGACCGCCCGATCAAAGCCGGGCAGGGACTTGTCGCAGCCCTCGAAGATGTTGGAATGCATATCCCACGCGCTGTACGACAACAGAACGAAGCGGACGCCGGCTTGCAGCAGACGGCGCGACAGCAAGGCCTGCGCGCCCCAGCGGTCGGCTTTGCCGCCGTAGGCTTCGCGCACGCTGTCCGGCTCCTTGTTCAGGTCAAAGGCCTGCCGGGCCTCGGAGGACAAAATCATCTGGGTCGCGCGCTGGTAAAACGTGTCCATCGAGCCGACCTGATCCGAGCCGTCAATGCGGCGGGCCAGGGTGTCCACAGCCTTTCGCATACTTTCGCGCCGGTTCAGACGCTCGACGGGCACGTCGGCCAGGAGCGACAGGTTGGGCACCTTCCAGTCGGCGTTCTGGCAGTCGCCGGACTTGAACGACTCGAAGCGTTCGCCCAGCCACGCTGCCTTGCCCAACTCCCACGTGAACGAATGGTTGCGCGGGATGGCGGCGTAGGGCGGGAGGGTGTTCAGCGGCCGGGTCTCGTGCGCCACGACCGCCCCAATAGAGGGATAATCGCCGCCCTGCATCACGCCGTAGTTGCCGGTCAGCATCCACTGGGCGGCCGTTTCGTGATGGTCGCTTCCCGTCACCTGCGAGCGGCACAGCGCGAACAGGTCCGTGATCTTGGCGAGTTCGGGCATCTTGTCGGAAAAACGGATGCCGGCGAGCGTGGTCGGGATCGTGCCGTACTTGCCCCGGATTTCCTGCGGCGCGTCGGGCTTGGGGTCCAGCGTGTCGTGGTGGGTCAAGCCGCCGCCCAGATAGATGAGCAGGACGTTTTTGGCCTTTGTTTTCTTTGCCGCCTTATCGGCCGCCTGTGCGGCCTCCATGCGTAGCAGATCGGGCAGCGACAATCCCAATACGGACAGCGCGCCCAGCCGCACGAAATGGCGGCGCGACACGCCGTCGCACTGCACACGGCCGTTTCCGGCGTCCACGTCAAGCATGATGGTTTCCTTGTGGCGCATACGCCTCTGAAGCCGGTTCCGTCATCGCTGCCCACTCGGCAGGCGTGAAGGTCAGCACGGCCGTGATCCGGCGCTGGTCTTCCTGGTTCAGCCTTTGTTTCAAAACGTTCCAAACACGGTTTTGGCGCTCGATCTGCTCTAAACCGGAAAAGCCATCCCAGATAAGAAAGCCGCCAACCTTGTGCGGCGGGCGCGGTTCCAGTTCGTCGCGGCTGTTTGCAAACTCCGCTTGGAGTACGCGCCTTAACTTGTTGATGAACGATTCCATTGTTTGATTCCTACTCCAACGACGAGCGAAGCGGCGCTCACGATTCGCCGGCTGCTTTCCTTGAGAAAGTCCCCTTTAACGCCACGGCTCAAGCCGGTTTTGCGCAGGTAAGCGCGCAACAATGTGTTTGACCGAAAACGATGATCGTTGTTCCAGCGAGCGGCGACATCCCCGACTGCCGCGCTGACCTCGGTTTTTATCCCCTCCGGGATAAGCGCATCGAACCGGGATGCCCGATACAGCGCGTGCAGGTCATGTCGGGCGTCGAACTCCGGGTCGAATCGGAAGCGGTACGCCCGAAATAGGCATTCCACGGCGAGACCGGCGACGTAGTGGGACAGGACGTACTGCCCGGCTTCATGCAGTTCGCGGCCCGCCGTGACGTGTTCCTCTGCGGCGGTTCGGTACACCTCGGCGGTGAAGCCGGACGAGGCCGTTTTTGGCTTGCGGCTCAATAATCGAACTGAAAATCCTTGCTGTTCACGAGCGCCCACAGCAGGTCCTGAAAAGCCTCTTCGCGGCTGGGCGCTTTTTTTACGGCCGCCAGCAAGGACTTGTTTTCACCGGGGGTGGGGCGGCGGGCAAGCGCGCTCAGAAACAGGGTTTCGAGAACGCGGGCGTCGTTCTTCTCGTCCTTCAGCAGCGACACCAGAATGTTGTCCGGCGACTTAAGTTTTTGCTGAACCGCCTCGCTGTTCAAAAGGGCAAGGGCCTGCGAAACGGCGGGGCTGCAAGCGCGCTCGGTGTCAGACGGCTGGACGCGCGGCGGGCGGCCGAACGTGTCGAGCATCAGCGACGGAATTTCCGCATCGGCGAGTTCGATGGCGCGCGCGCCGAGCGCCATGTTCTGGAACTTGTCGGGCACGCCCGTGACCTGCGCGAGGGCGTCCACTAACTCCTCGGCGGGCAGGCGGCGGGCCGGATAATGCGAAAAATTGCGCGTGTCAATTCGGTTCGTCTTGTTCGGGACGGCCGACAGTTGATAGGTGCGCGACTTCAGGATCGTCGCCATCAGGCGCTTGAGGTCGTAGCCGCGCGCGACGAAATCGCGGCACAGTGCGTCCATCAGAACCTGGTTTCGGGGCGGGTTGGTCGAGCGGATGTCGTCCACCGGTTCGACGATGCCCTGACCGAAGCAGCGCGCCCAAACGCGATTAACGATGTTCTGCGCGAACGCGGGCTGTTTCACCATCCACTGAACCGTTTTGACGCGCCGGTCCTCGTTTTTGGCGAAGCCCAGACGCATCCGGTCGAGGGGCCGGGCCTCCATCAGTTCGTTGGTACGCGGTTGGCGCACGTCGCCGCCGCCGGTGCCGTCAACGCGTTCGGGAATGCTGCCTTCTCGCGTACCCTTGCCGGTCACCTGCTGCCACAAAGCGACGAAGTGGTAGTAATCGTCCTGCGTGGTTTTTTCGGTCGGGTGGTTGTGGCACCGGGCGCAGGCGATGCGGCTGCCCAAAAAGACCTGTGCGGTCATCTCGGCCGTGTTTTCCGTTTTGCGAATCCAGTACTTTTCGCCCTCTTTTTGCGGAGCGCGGCTGATGAAAAAGAACGCGGCCCGGTTCTCGTCCGGGTCGCCGGTCGCGGTCAGGATGTCGGAGGCGATTTTGTCCCACGGCCGGTTCGCGTTGAACTGTTCGGCCAGCCACGCCTGAAACTGCATGGCGTTTTTGCGGCCTAAATACTCGCGGCGCAGCACGAACAGGTCGCCGAACTTGAGCGCCCAGATCAGGCCGAATTCAGGCCGCTGAAGGAGCGCATCCACAAGTTTAGCCCGCTTGTCCCCGTCGCGGTTGTCGAGGAACGTGCGGGCCTCGTCGGCGGTCGGCAGCGTCCCGATGGCGTCAACGTACGCGCGGCGCAGAAATTCGGAGTCCGAACAAAGGCCGGACGGCTCGACGTGGATTTGCTTCAATTTGGCGTTGACGGCATCATCCACGAAATTCGCGCGGGGAGCGAAGGCGGCCGGACGGACGGCCTGCACGAACGGGGCGACGAAGCGGGCGACGGCGACCTTGTCGCGGTACTTGACGACCACGGCGGTTTCGCCCGCGCGCTGCTGCGTGACCAGCCCAGTCTCGTCCACGGTCGCCACGGCAACGTCGTTGCTGGAAAACAAAGCGCGGTTCGTCACGTCCTCGCTTCGGCCGTCGGAGTAAACGGTGCGAACCACGAGCCGCTGTTTATCGCCCGCTTGAAGGCCGTCGCGGTCGCCGGGCAGGACGATCAGTTTGGCGAGCGTCGGCTCCTTGCCGGTCGGGCCGGGCGTGCCCTGCTGGAGCCAGGAAAGAAGAATGCGGTGCTCGCGGCTGTTTTTATCCAGCCGCTTGCCGCCCGCGTGGGCGATTTCCATCAGGGGTTTTTTTATAAAAAGGCTGCGTTCGGGGGCTTCGCGCGTGATGCGCCGCCCGCCCAGTTCGCGCGTGATGCGAATCCAGTCGAGTTCGGGCGCGTAGCCGCGCAAACTGAGCCGGAACCCGCCCTTGCCCTGCTGCGCCCCGTGGCACGCGCCCGACGAGCAGCCCAAACGCGACAAAACCGGCACCACGTCGCCAACGAACGAGGGCGCGAAAACGGCTTTCGCTCCGGTCACGGAAACCGGCACGCGCGCGCTGCTTTGCCCGTTCCACGAAGCGATCACGAAGGCCTGGCCGTCGCCGCCGGGCGTGATTTCACCCGGCGACGCGACGCGGGCGACGTTCGGGGAAGTGGAGCGAAAAACGGCGGCGTCCGTCACGTCACGGCGCGCGCCGCCGGGCAAAACGGCGGTCACGAGCAGCCGCTGCGTGGCCGTGGGGCCGGCAAGGCGCACGTTCGCGGGAACGACTTCGAGCCGGACGGCCTGGCGCGGCGGCGCGGCGGCTACCTGCGTTGCCGCCGCGAGCGCGAATGGACCGGCAAGATACGACGCGGCAAGAAGCAGGGTTTTTGTTGTCATGAGGGCGGACGCGAGCGGCAATGTTGGCGTCTTAAGAGTGGCTTATTGTACAATGCTTCGGTCCGCTTCGCCCCACGATTCCCCATTCCGCAACTTTTCGAAAGGCCTGCCTTCGTCATGCCGCGTGTTTCCTTTTTGACTTTCTTCGGCGTTGCTGTCGCCGTTGTTTTTGCCGCTCCGCTTCCCGTTCGCGCCGACCTCAAAATCGTTTCCGAAGTCACTTCCGTCAAGGACGGGATGACGCAAAAACCGTTTACCGAAACCACGTTCGTCAAGGACGAGATGGTGCGCGAAGACCGCGACGACGGCGCGTCGTTCATCCACGACCTGACTTCGGACACCTATTTTTACCTGGACAACCTTCACAAAATTTGCGCCACGCTGTCCGGCAAGGGCCAGGCCGTGCGCGAAAGCGCGCTGAACAGTTTGATCGCCGAAAACGCCGACTTTTCCGGTACGGCGAACGTGAAGCCGGGCGGCAAAACGAAAACCATCGCCGGCCACGTTGCCAAAAACTACACCTATTCGGCCACGATGAAGGTCAAGATGCGGGGCAACGCGCGCCAGTTTTTGACGCTTCGGATGACCGGCGAAACGTGGGTCGCGCCAAGCATCGCCATCTCGCCGCGCGTCAAGCGGATGGAGGACGCCGCCTTCGTGCGCAGCCTCGGCCCGCTCGCCCGCGCGGCGAATCCGCTGCTCGCCAAGATCGCCAAGGTCAAGGGCTACCCGCTGTCCAGCCGGTCCACGACCGTTCTGGTCATTTCCGGCGCCGAAGCAGGCGCGACCCAGCAAACCGTGACCCAGACCCGCACTGCCACTCTGGTGAGCGAGGACCGGATAGACGACGGTTTGTTCATCGTGCCGCCCGCCTACCGCGACGTTTCGCCGGAGCCGAACATGCTCCCCGACGACGTGCGCTTTACCATTATCAATTAAGATGCCCAACTTTTTCGAGGGGAATTTTTCGGCCGCCGGCCTGCGCCTGGGCATCGTTGTGTCACGCTGGAACGACTTCATCACCGAGCGTCTTCTGGAAGGCGCGCTGGACACGCTGAAGCGCAGCGGCGCGGACGCAGAAAAATCCGTGGATGTGGCGCGCGTGCCCGGCACGTTCGAGATTCCGGTCGTCGCCAAGCGGATGGCGGATTCGGGCTGCTACGACGCGATCATTTGCCTGGGCTGTTTGATTCGGGGCGCGACCGCCCACTTTGATTACATCGCCAGTTTTTGCACCAGCGGCATCGGGCAAGCGATGATGGGGTCGGGTGTGCCGGTCACGTTTGGCGTGATTACGGTGGACAGCATCGAGCAGGCCATCGAACGGGCGGGCAGCAAGGCGGGCAACAAGGGGGCCGAGGCGGCCGGCGCGGCCATCGAGATGGCGAACCTGCTCAAGGCGCTGCCGCCGGCCGCCTGAATTATGCCTGCCACGCTGCGCTTCGGCGCGCACATGCCGACGGCCGGCGGGCTTTTCAAGGCCGTGACCGGCGGCGCAGCCATCGATTGCGAAACCGTTCAACTTTTTACCGCTTCGCCGCGCCAATGGAAAAGCGCGCCGCTCAGCCGCGAAGCCGTTCATGCGTTCCGGCGCGCGGTCGAGGCGACCGGGCTGTTCCCGCTGATCGCCCACGACTCGTATCTGATCAACCTCGCCACGCAGGACGAGGCTCTTTTGGAAAAGTCTCGGCAGGCGTTTTTGGCCGAGATGACGCGCGCCGAATTGCTCGGCCTCGATTACGTCGTGACCCACATGGGCGCGCACGTGGGCGCGGGCGAGGAGGCCGGAAGCGCCCGTTTGTGCGAATCGCTCGACTGGCTGCACCAACGTATTCCCAACGTTCGCGTCCGAATCGCGCTTGAAACGACAGCCGGGCAGGGAACCACGCTGGGCGCGCGCTTCGAGGAGTTTTCGTTTATTTTTAACCGCGTCCAGGAGCCGGAGCGGCTGCGCGTTTGCCTCGATACCTGCCACGTCTTCGTCGCCGGTTACGATTTGCGGACGAAGGAGGCGGTCGCGGCCACGCTGGATGCCTTCGAGGCCCATGTCGGCCTTCACCGCCTGTGCTGCCTGCACGCGAACGACGCGCAAAAAGAACTTGGCTCGAAGGTGGACCGGCACGCGCACGTCGGGGAAGGCTGCATCGGGGCGGCGGGCTTCGCGGCTCTGCTGGCCGATCCGCGCCTGCCCGACGGCCTGCCCGTAATCGTCGAAACGCCCGAAGCCGAAACCTGTCACCGGCGCAACGTGTGGCATTTGCGGCAATTGGCAAAGGCGTAGCCGGTGTTGTACGTTCGGGAGCGCGCTCAGCGAAGGCTGGCCGACATCGAGGCCGCCGTTCACCGCGAACGAATCGCGCTCGGCCCCGTCGAATTCCAGTTCGGCGAAGCAGCCTGGTCCCACGTCGTTCCCGGCCATGCGTGGCGCGGCGCGGAATCAGCTGCCTATTTTCGCGGCCGGTTCACCGTTCCCCCCGCCTGGGCCGGCGAGCGCGTCGGCTTGTTCATTGACTTCGCGGGCGGCGTTGAGCCGCTTCTTTACCTGGACGGCACGTCCGTTCAGGCCCTCGACTACAACCATTCAAACGTTCTGCTTTACGATTCGGCGGCCGGCGGCGAAACGCACGACTTCGCCGTGGAAGCCTGGGCGCCCACGCGCGGCGGAACGTTCACGCTGCAAGCGGCCGATCTGGTTTACGTGGATCGTGACGCCTACGCGCTGTTCTACGATTGGACCGTCGCGCTTCAGGCCCTCGACGTTCTTCCTCCGAACGGCCGCGAATACCAGAGCCTGCTGCTCGCCCTTGACGACGCTTTGTGCGCGCTTGACTACACCCAGGCGGACCCGAACGAGCGGCCCGGCGGCAGCCACCGTGACCTGCGCCTCGCCAATCGAACGCCCGCTTTTTACGCTTCGCTGCCCCAGGCACGGCAGACTTTGCGCGCCTTTTTCGACACGTTCAAGGCTGACGAAAACCGCGAGCCGGCTCTGACCCTGTCCGGCCACGCGCACGTTGACGTGGCCTGGCTGTGGTCGCTGGAAAACACAAAGCGCAAAATCGGCCGCACGTTTGCGACCGCGCTTCGCTTGATGGACGAGTTTCCCGAATACGTTTTCACGCAGTCGCAGCCGCAATTGTACGCCTGGGCGAAGGAGCGTTACCCGGAACTGTACGAGCAAATCAAAGCGCGCGTCGCCGAGAAACGCTGGGAACCGACGGGCGCAATGTGGGTCGAGGCCGACTGCAACCTGCCATCGGGCGAAAGCCTGATCCGGCAAATTTTGTTCGGCCGGCGTTTCTTTCAGCGCGAGTTCGGCATTGAAACAAAGGTTTTGTGGCTGCCCGACGTGTTCGGCTGCCCGGCCGGCCTGCCGCAGATCATTAAAGGCTGCGGCCTGTCCTACTTCCTCACCACCAAACTCTCGTGGAACCAGACCAACCGGATGCCGAATGACACGTTCTTTTGGCGCGGCCTGGACGGAACCGAGGTTCTGACCCACTTCGTCACCACACCCGAAGCCGGCCAAACGTCGCAAACCTACAATGGCGTCGTGGACGCCGCGTCGCTCGCGGGCGCGTGGGACAACTACCGCCAAAAGAACGAAAACGCCGACCTGCTGTTTCTGTTCGGCGCGGGCGACGGGGGCGGCGGCCCGACACGCCATGACATCGAAGCCGGCCGCCGCTTCGCCGACCTTGCCGGCTTCCCGCGCTGCACGTTCGGCCGCGCCGAGGACTACTTCGAGCGGCTCGGCGCGCGCATGGCAAGCAATTCGCGCCTGCCGGTTTGGGCGGGCGAACTGTATCTGGAAACGCACCGGGGAACGTACACGTCCCAGGCGCGAAACAAGAAAGCAAACCGCGAATCGGAAACGCTGTACCACGACGCCGAACTTTTCAGCGCGCTGACGCTGGTGGAGTTGGAAGCCGGGTACCCGCAAGCCGACCTGAACCGGGGCTGGGAACTGATCCTGCTGAACCAGTTCCACGACATTTTGCCCGGCTCCAGCATCGCCAAAGTGTACGAGGAATCGCGTCGGCAATACGAAACCGTGGCCGAAATCGGGAACGCCGCCCTGAACGCCGCCCTCGACGCCATTGCGGCTGCCGTGGACGTTCGGCGCAACTCGGTCGTGGTGTTCAACCCGACCGACACGGTGCGCGAAAGCGAGGCGGCCCGCGTTACCATTCCGGCCGACCTGGGCGACGTGGAGTTCACGGACAAGGAGAACGCGCCGCTTCCCGCGCAAGTCGTTGCGGAAACCGAAACGGAGCGCACCTACCTCGTGCTGGTCAGCGAGCCGGCCGCGATGGGCTACGACACGCTCACCGTTTACCCGGCCGGCGGCCCGCAGGAGGCGTCCACAGTGCGCGCGGACGCCGAAAAGCGCGTTCTCGAAAACGACTTCGTGCGCGTTACCTTCGACGCGGCCGGCGAGATCGTTTCCCTCATCCACAAGCAGGTGGACGAAAACAACGGCGGCGAAAACGAGCGCGAAATCACCGCGCCCGGCCAAACCGCGAACGCGCTCACGCTTTTCGAGGACAAGCCGCTCCGTTACGACGCCTGGGACGTGGACGTTTTTTACAAGGACAAGCCGTACCCATTGCGCGAAATCGGAACCATCGAGGCCTTTGAAGTGGTCGAGAACGGGCCGGTTCGGGCGGGCTTCGAGATTCGCCGCCGCTTTCTTGGTTCGACGTTGACGCAGCGCGTTTTTCTCTACGCCCACTCGCCGCGCGTCGAGTTTGAAACCGACGTGGATTGGCGGGAGCGGCAGATGCTCCTCAAGGCCGCCTTTCCCGTCGCCGTCAACGCCGCGCGCGCGACCTACGGAACGCAGTTCGGGGCCGTTGAGCGGCCCACGCACCGCAACACCGGTTGGGACGCGGCCCGCTTCGAGGTGTGCGGCCACCGCTGGGCCGATTTGAGCGAAGGCGACTACGGCGTCAGTCTGCTGACCGACGGAACCAAATACGGCTACGACGTTCACGAAAACGTCCTTCGCCTCACGCTCCTGAAAGGTGCTGTCTCGCCCGACCCCAACGCAGACCAGGGCCGCCACACGTTCACCTATGCCCTGCTGCCCCACGACGGCGACTGGCGCATGGAAACGCTCGACGAGGCGTACGCGCTTGGCTGCCCGCTTTTGTCGCGCTGGGTGCCCGCCCGGCCGGGCGGCTCGCTCCCCGCTACCTACACCCTTGCCACACTGGACGACACCCGCGTCGTGATAGAGACAATCAAAAAGGCCGAAGACCGCGACGACGCCCTCGTCATCCGCGTTTACGAGGCCATGAACACGCGCGGAACGGCCACGCTCACCTTTGGCTTCGAGATCGCCCAGGCGTGGGAGGTCAATTTGGTCGAGGAAAACCCGGTTCCCGTTCCGCACAAGCGCGACGCGCTTTCCTTCGCCTACCGCCCCTTCGAGATAAAAACCTTCCTTGTCAAACCCCGCCGCTGAGAGCAGCCCCCTCGCCCGCGACGGGAGAGGGGAAGGGGGCTGCTTACGAGGGCGCCTTTTGCGCCTGACGGATCGCTTCGTAAACGAGGACGCCGGCCGCGACGGTGACGTTCAGCGACGACGCGCCGTTCGCGGCCATCGGCAGGCGCACGAAGTCGGAGGCGGCTTCGCGCGCGGCCGGGCTGACGCCGTCGGTTTCGTTGCCCACCACGAGCACGAGCGGGCGCGCAGCGAGGTCCGCGTCGAAGGCGAGCCGTTCGGCCCGCGCGGACGTGGCGGCCACGCGCAGGCTGGGATGGGCGGCCCGCAGCGCCGCGAGGGTTTCGGCCAGATCGGGAACGAGGCTGAGGGGCAGGCGCAAAATCGAGCCGGTGGTTGAGCGCACGCATTGACGCGAAAACGGCTCGGCCGAGTCCGACGACAACAGCAGGCCCGTGCAGCCGGCGGCCTCGGCGGTGCGGATCAGCACGCCCACGTTGCGCGGGTCCTGGATTCGCTCCCCGGCCAGCACGAGCGCGCCGCCGGGCGCGGTGGCAAGCAATTCGTTTGGCGACACGAGTCGTTGGGCGACGACGGCGACGGCTGTGACGGCCGTTTCGTAACCCGTGCCGACAAGTTTGGCGATCAAGCCCGCGCTTGCCAGCGTGTACCGGGGAACGGCGCGCGCCGCGCACGCCTCGGCGAAGGTGTTCGCCTCCGCGTCGAGCGCGAACACGGCTTGCACGGCCGAGGGCGAAACAAGCGCCTGCCGCACCAGGTCCGCACCCTCGACCAGATACGCGCCCGTTTCCGCCCGCCTCGCGGGCCGGGTAAGCGCGAGCGCGGCCTGGAACGCGGGATGCTTGATGCCTCCGACCGGCTCCGACAAAAACGCCATGTCAGCGTTCGCGGAACGCGCCGGCCTCGTCGTCGCGTGTCCAGGCGAAAAGGCCGTCGGGCAGCGGAACGTTCAGGCGAATCGTGGTGACGGTTTCGCGCAACAGTTCCTGGGCCAAGCCGCCGTGGACCCCGAAGCGCACGATTTCCAGAGGGGCGAACGTGCGCGCGTCGAGAGTCAGCGTGTCACGCGACAGGCCGCGGGAAAGCGTGATCTGGAAGGCATCCCGCTTGCCCGGCCCGGCCGCAACGCGCGCCGCGCGCAGTCGAACCGGCGTGTTCTCATTCGCGCTGTCCATGCCCCAATCGGCGGGCGGCCAGAACGGGGCGCGCGAAAAGAACTGCTCCACCAGGTAACTGGCCGTGTCGAGCGGATGGGCGATGTATTGGGTCAGCGCGCCCCCAAATCGTGCGCGCGTCGTCGGCTGGTTCGGCCCGCGCGCTCGGTCGTAAAGGATCGTTCCGTCGCACACGCGAACACGGCAGGCTTCAGGCTGGCTTCCCGAAAATACCAGCCGCGCGCGGCCGGGCCGCCGCAGCCGCGCCCAGGTTTGAAGAATCACGCGCCCCTCGCCTTGATGCCGCAAAACCGCCTGGGAGCGATATTCGAGCGTGTCGGCGAACGCCCAGCGCGCACCCAGTTCCCGCAGCAAGGCGCTTGCTTCCGGGACCGCAATAGGGGAAGCGGGCGTGTCGTCGGGGCGTGAGCAGCGCGGCATGAGAAGAAGCGTGAAAGCGAGAGAGCGCGCGCTCGCGGTTATTGTTTGCCGGCGGCGCGAAACGGCTGCGGCGCGGCCGGCGCGTACGCCCAAACGAGTTGCAGCAGTTCAACGTAGCCGGCCGAAAGCGCGCAGCGTTCCGCCAGCGCGTAGAGCGCGGTCGCCCGGCGCGTGCTGCCCGCGTCTTCCAGATTGTGCGCGTCGGCGAGCAGGCCGGAAACGTCCAGCAAAGCCGTGTCGAAATCCGGGGGGAAACAATCCGTGGTCGTCATTGCGTGTTTCCTAGACCGCCTGTCCGTATTGTCGAGTCACTTTCGGGGGTCGCAGTTCCCGCAATTATACCCATCGCCCTCGTAATGAAACCGGCAACGCAACTGCGGCCGTTTCCGCTCGTCTCGACACGCCTGCCGTGCTACAATCCGCGCGGGAAACCCCATGATGACGTTTGCTGCCACAACGCCCGCCGCACCCCTTATCGAGGCAGTCGGGCTGACCAAACGCTACGCGGCGGGCGGCAGCCGTTTGGCCCACGAACGCCCCGCCGTGGATGACCTGCACCTGCTTGTCGCGCCCGGCGAATTGTTCGGTTTTTTGGGCGAAAACGGGGCCGGCAAAACCACCACGATCAAGATGCTCACCGGCCTGATCCCGCCCACTCAGGGAACGGCCCGCATCGGCGGCTGGGACGTGCGGCGCGACCCGCTCCAAGCCAAAGCCCTGATCGGCTACATCCCTGACAACCCGTTTTTGTACGACAAACTCACCGGGCGCGAGTTTTTGCGCTTCGCGGCCGATCTGTGGCGCGTGCCGCCCGGCCCGGCCCGCGAGTCGCGCATGAACGATCTGCTTTTTTTGTTCGAATTGGACAACAAAGCCGACGCCTCGATCAGCGGCTATTCGCGTGGGATGCGCCAAAAGATCGCGCTTGCCGGCGCGCTCATCCACGACCCGCGCGCGTTGTTTTTGGACGAACCGACGGTGGGCCTTGACCCGCGCAGCACGCGCCGTTTGCAGGACGTTTTGCGTGCGGTCACGAGCCGGGGCGCGGCCGTTTTTCTGTCCACCCACGTTTTGTCGGTCGCGGCCGGGCTGTGCGACCGCGTGGGGATCATGCATCAGGGCCGTTTGGTCGCGCTCGGCACGCCGACCGAACTGACCCAAAACGGCGCGCGCGGCCTGGAAGAGGTTTTCCTGAGCCTGACCGGCGGCGCGGGCGAACAAGACGAGGTCGCGCGTCTTTTGGGCGGCAGTGAGGGCGATGCGGGTATTCTTGCCCCATGAAGCGTTTGGGAATTGTCCTCGTCGGCGTCGCCGCTTTCGCCATCTTTTTGGTCGGCTGTTCGCTCGATGGCTTGCGGCACAACCCCGCGCTTCAAGCGGCGGCGCGCGATCAGCGGCAGGCCGTGCTTCGCGCGGCCGTCGCCGAAGCCGGCCGCGCGGACGCGGGGGGACGAACCGGGGCGGCCGACAGCCGTCTCGACGAGGCTGTGCAGGCGCTGGGCGGCGGCGCGAACGCCTACGCCACAATCGGCGAAAGCGTTCGGGCGCAAAACCGGCCCGCGCTTGCTTTGCGGCTGCTGGAGCGCGGCCTCCAAAAAGCGCCCGACGGCCGTGACGACCCGCTGCTCCTCGGCGCTCTCGCGCGGGCCGCCCGGCAAAACGGGAAAACAAACCGCGCGGCCGAAGCCGAGCGACAGGCTGCGGCTCGCGCCGACGCGATTTTGCGGGCGGAGGCGGGTGTCGGCGTGCGGCGCACGTCGGAGGAAAGCGAGCAGGCCGCGAACCGTTTGCTCGTGGCCGGGGCGTACTTCCATGAATACGCCAAAAATACTCCCCAGGCCCTCAAGGCGTGGCGCGCGGCCCTCGCCCTGGTGCCGGACGAGCCGACCCTGCTCAACCAGGTCGGCTACACGCTCGCCGACGAGGGAACCACGCCGGCCGAGTGGAACGAGGCCCTTGATCTGACCCGCCGCGCGCTTGCCAAAGCGCCCAACGAGGCGATGATCCGCGACTCGTACGGCTGGGCGTTATACCGGCTGGGCGACACCAAAGCCGCGCGCCGCATTCTGCGCCAGGCCGCCGACGACCTGCCCGACGAACCGGACGCGCACTACCATCTGGGCGTGGCTTTGGCGAAGTTGGGCCTTTCCAACGAGGCGCGCGCCGAGTTCACCCGTACGCTGCGCCTGCGTCCCGACCACGAAAAGGCGAAAACGGCTCTCGCCGGCCTGCCCGCCGTGCCGAACGAGCCGTCCGTCGCGCCGCCGCCCGCCGGTTAGTCGCCCTCGCCGGTCGGCGCGCACCAGGCCAGCACGTCGGCGAAGCCGCGCTCTTCCCAAATACCAAAAAGCGGGTCGCGGGTCAGTTTCGCCCGCGTCAGGGCGGGACTACTCAGGCCGCACAAGAACCGGGCCGCCTGCCTTGCCTCGCCGAGCGCGTCCGGGTGCGCGGCGCGCAAAGCGTCGAAGGCGGGAACGTCCAGGCCGGCGGGGAGCGGCGCGGCGTTTTCGTGGGACGCGGGCATCTTTTGCCGACGCCCGCCGGACACGCACCAGGTACAGTGGCCGCACGGCTCGGTTCGCGTTTCGCCGAAGTAGGCGATCAGCGCGTTCGTCTGGCAGCCGTCGTGGGTGACAAGTTCGATTACCTGACGGACGCGGGCGACTTCGGCTTTTTCACGCGACAGGAAGCGTTCGCCCAGCATCGCGGCGAGCGCGTCGGCGTCCGCGGTCTCGCGCAGCCGGAAGAAACGCTGGCGGGCGTCGGCGACCTTGAGTTCAATCAGGCCGCGCTCGGCCAGCACCTCGACGGCCCGAACAACGCGCCGCCGTTCCTGCCCCAGTTGCTCGGCCATCTCGTCGGGGTTCAGGGCGTACCAGATGCGGCCCTTTTTGGCGTGCGCGAACAGGCCGGCGACGAGTTCGCCCGGCGTACCGGGAAACTGTTCGAGAATTTGGGGCAGGGGTACGGACGGCCGCATCTCGTAGCCCGCATAGAACGGCGTGCCCTGGCGCAGCACGCCCGCGAGTTCCAGGTAGGTAAGCACGGTGCGGAGCACGAGCGGGCGAACGTCGTGGCGGCCGGACAAATCGAACAGGGACACGTCAAAGGTTTCGCCGCGCGCGAGCAGTTCCGTGACCAGGGCGCGCAGGGTGGCGGGCGAGGGTGTGTCCCCGTAGGCGAAGTTTTCCAGAACGGGCACGTCGTCCGGGCAGGCGAGCACTTCGACCAGGCTGGGCTTGTCGTCGCGGCCCGCGCGCCCGATCTCCTGGCTGTAACTTTCCAGCGACTTGGGCAGATTGTAATGGTAGACGTAGCGCACGTTCGATTTGTCAATGCCCATGCCGAACGCAATCGTGGCGACTACGATGCCCGCATCCGACGCCATCCATGCCTCCTGCACGCGGCTCCGGTCGTCGCTTTCCATGCCGGCATGATAGGCGTGTGCCTCGCCGAAGCCCGCCCCTTGCAGCAAACCGGCGACGCGCTCGGCCGTTTTTTGCAGCGTGACGTAAACGATTGCCGGGCCTGCCGCACGCGCCTTGAACCGCTTGACCAGCAGCGCATCACGATCTTCAACCATGACCGGCGTGGTGCGAAGGTGCAGGTTGTGCCGGTAGAAGCCGGTCACGACGGCATCCTCTTCGGCAATGTCGAACGCGGCCCGGATGTCGGCAACCACGGCCGGCGTCGCGGTCGCGGTCAGGGCGAGCACGCGCTCGGCGCGGACGATGTCGCGGGCGGCCTGGGCGAGTTTCAGGTAGTCGGGGCGGAAGTTGTGCCCCCATTCGGAAATGCAGTGCGCCTCGTCAACGGCGAACAGGGCCACCTTCGCGCGGCTGATCTGGGCTAAAAACCGCTCGTTATTGAAGCGTTCCGGCGCAACGTACAGCAGTTTGAGCGTGCCGTCGCGCAAACCGTCGTTGACCTTTTGCGTTTCCTCCAGGCTCAGTGACGAGTCCATACGGGCCGCCGCGATGCCCTTCGCCCGCAAAAAATCAATCTGGTCCTTCATCAGCGCGATCAGCGGCGAGACGACAAGCGTCACGCCGTCAAGCGCGAGGGCCGGCAACTGGTAAGTAAGCGACTTGCCGCCGCCGGTCGGGAACACGGCGAGCGCGGAGCGGCCCGCGAGAAGAGCGTCAATCACGCGCTCCTGACCGGGCCGGAAGGCGGAAAAGCCGAAGTGTTTTTCAAGCAGGGCATGAGGATTCATGGCGGGTTGGAGCCTTTGGGAACGGGCGGAAAACCAATGCTGCATTGTAGCGTGCGCGCTCTCGTTGCTACCGTGCGCGTCCGCTTCGTATAATGTTGACAGACACGCGCGCTCGCGCGCAACCGGCGCCCCGGTGCGCGCGTCTTTGTCCGTGGCGGCAAGTGAGAACGCCCCGCCCGCGTTTTTGAAAGGTTCCCAAGATCATGACGCCTTTTCCGGCACGTTTGCCCCGATGCCGCCATTCGTTTCCCATTTCGTTTGCAATGGCGGGCGGCCCGCCCCCGCCGCCGCCTGGATCGGGCGCGCGCGGCGACTTTTACGCCCCCCCGCCGCCGCCTCCCAAGCGCAAAATGTCGCCGTGGGCCTGGGTGGGGATCGGGTGCGGTTTGTTCACGCTGCTGAGCCTGGGCGGCTGTTTCGCTTTGTTCAGCGTCGCCAGAAATCGCTTCCAAACAGCGATGAAACAGCCCATCACCGAGCAGGGAGTCGCCGCGTCGCTGGGAGGCGTGCCGATCTATCCCGGCGCGCGCCTCGACATGGACATGACGCGCGTGATCCGGGCGACGTTCGGCATCGTGGGCGGTTTGTCGGGCGGCAAGGTGACGTTTAATTGCGGCGTGTACCGCGTGCCGGCCATCGCGCCGGAAAAACTGGCCGCGTGGTACGCCGCCAAACTCAAGGCGGCCGGCTGGAAAACGATGCCGCGTCCCCCGGCCGGCTTTAACAATCAGCGGCAGGGCATTACCGAGCAAAGCCAGTATGCCAAAGGCGATCAGCAGGTCGTCGTGCAGATCGGGTCCGCATCGGCGATGCGCGCCGGCAAGAGCGGCGGCGGCGGCGCAAGCGGCGACGGCGCGAAAACCGGCAGCACGCTGATCCTGACAGCCGTCAAGGGCGCGGGGCGGGTGAACTGACGCGCGAATAGAAAAACAAACGGCCCGCGCGCTAAAAGCGTGCGGGCCATTTTACCTCGAGGCGTCCTGTTTACGTTACGCGCCCGGTTCTGCCCGCCGCACGAAGGCTTCCAGCGCGGCGACGTAGGCTTCAAAGGCGCGCTGGCCGGCCCCGGTCGGCGTGTAGGTCGTGCGCGGCTTTTTGCCCACGAATTCTTTGCGAACCGAAATGTAGCCGTGTTCTTCCAGAACGGCCAGGTGGGTGGACAGGTTGCCGTCGGACACGCCCAGTTCGCCCTTCAGGTAGTTGAAGTCGGCCGCACCGGTGGCGACAAGGAGGGACATCGCCGCGAGCCGCACCTTCTGGTGGATCACGTCGTCGAGCGCGTCAATCGTGTTTCGTACCGTTGCCATCGCGTTTTTGGTTCGTTACCAGCCGTAGCGGCGGCCCATGAACACGCCATAGGCGATGTGGAAGCCGCCAAACGTCAAGGCCATCATGAGCATCGGGGTGAACAAGGCGTTGGTCGGCAGCAGGAGCGTAACGGCTCCGGCCGCCAGGAACGCCCAGCCCAGAACGCTCACTTCGGCCCGCGAAAACATGCCCACGCCCAGCAGCGACACGGCGTAGCACACCATCCAGATGCCGTTCAGATACAGGTAGCCGGCGCGCAAACTGGGGTGCAGGGCGAAAAAGATAGAAAGAATCACGGCGGCCAGCAAACCGGGCGCGGCCGCCCGCGCGAGGTGCCGTCCGAGCGGCGAGCGGGCCTTTTTGCCCACATGGGCCGCGCGGCGCTTGGTCAGCAGCGCGTCGGCGGCGAGCGAAAGCGCGAAAACCAGAACCCAGACGCCGATGAATTCATAACGCTTGAGCGGCCACGGCGCGCGCGCGACCAGGGTTGCCGTCGCCAGGCAGCCGGCAAGCGCGATCAATCCGACCGCGACGCCCGACAAGCCCGACAAGGTCGAGTGGCGCGTCGAGCGTTCCATCGCCTGCCGGATAACGCGCAGATGTTCCTCGGCCTCGCCCGGCGAGGTGACCACCCGGAACACGGGCCGGGCCGGTTTGAGCGCGGACGCGGGTTCGGGGGACGAGGAAGACGAGTGGGTCACCAGGCGCATGAGGGTTCTATCTTTGCTCGGCAAAGTGCTCGTTTGTTGGTACCACGGACGGCGGGGCGGTGTCAAGGAACGGACGCGCGCGGGAGCGCGCGAGCCGTGCTACCAGTTGAGTTTGATCTCGACGTGAGCCAGGGCTTCGTCGCGCGCGTCTTTGTACGCGGGAAGGTCGCCGCCACGGTCAATCCAGCGCGCGGCAAGCCCGATCTGCGTCAGGCCGCCGTCGGGCTGGAACTGGTAGGCCAGAACGTAGGTGTCCATTTCGCCCGTTTTGTCGCCCTCGGTGATCTGTTCGTCCAGGTACGAGAGTTCGTAACTTGTGCCGGCGGCCCCGCCCGCCCCGGCTTTGGCGGCCGGGCCGGTCAGGGAAAGGGCGAACGCGCGGCTGCTTGTTTTGGCCGTTCGATCACAGGCGGTGCGGTATTCGCCCGATAACTTCGCGCCCTGCCCCAGGCCGGCCGTGTAGCCGATGGCCTCGGCCGCGCGCTTTTCCACACTGCCGTCGGGCTTTTCCGGGTTGCCGGAAAAGCGGTAGGTGATGATCTGGTCGCGGGCGAGGCGGTACGCGGCCGTGATCGCGCGCGACACGACCTGCCGGTTCATGCCTTCGGCGTCGGGGACGGGCCGGACCTTGAGCTGAACGTCCGCCTGGAGCCGGCTCTTTTTGTCGGTCACGAAGCGGATGCCCTTGCCGATCACGACGGGCTTGCCGGGCGCGACGCGGTCGCCGTATTCGAGAGCGAGCCGGCCCGTGCGGAACAACTGGCCTTCCAGCACGACCTTGCGCGTGCGGCCCGCGCCCGGCGCGGGGCCGGCTGGGGCAGGTGCGTTCGCCGCCGCCGTGCCCGGCTCCCCCGCCGCCGATGCGGTTGTTTTTGCCGACGTTCGATCCGCGCCCAGCGTGAGCGCGACCGTCGCCTTTTCAAGTGGGCCCACGTCGAGCGGGCGAACCGTGGCGACGCTGATTTCGTCCTTTTCGGTTTCGCCGGCCGCGTCACGCCGGTCATCGTAGGTCGTGCTGGCAAGGGCGACCTTGACGACCCCGCCGGGCGCGGTGCCGGACACGCTTTGTTCGCTTTGCGTCTCGTCGCGGTCCTGTTTGGTTTGCGGGTCCTTGTTCAACCGGTCGAAGGCGGTGTAAACGGCCTTCCAGTCGCCGCCGAGCGACAGGTGACTGGAAAGCCCGTTGTTTTTTTCCTTTGCGAGCGCGACTTTGGCGAGCGTGCCGCTGCGCTGCGCGCCCATGCCGTTGGCGCGCAGGGAAAAGCCGCCCAGGGTCAGGCCGCCGTTCCATTTTTCGTTTTTTTCGCTGTCATCTTTTTCCCCGGTGAACGTGCGGCGCTCGCCGGACGCGAACAAAGGCGCGTTGGGGTCGGTGGCGAACTGGGCGAGCAGCGTGCTTTGAGAAAACAGGACGCCCTTCGCGTCCACGGTCGCGGTCGTTTCCGACGATTGGCGCAGCAAAAAGCCCCGGCCCAGCGTCAGGCGAACGTCCTGCTTGTCGTTTTCGGTTTGCTGTTTTTCGCCTTCGCTGCGAACGTCGGACAGCGACGTAAACGTGGCGAGGCCGCTTTTGCCCAGGCGCAAACCGATGTCGGCGGTGAACAGGCGGGTGGCCCGCCGCCCGGCCGGGTCCCGCTTGCCGCCCGCGGCATTCCGGTCGGTTTGCGTTTGCCGGGCGTCCAGGCGCAGGCGAAGCGGTCCGGTTCCGTCGCCGGTCAGGCTGTAGGCGGTTGTTGTGGTGTTGGTCGTGAGGGCGGTTTTGGCGTCGCCGCTCGCCGCGCTTTCGCGCAGGCCGGTGTTCTCGAAAAGGCCGCTCGCGCTCAGGCCGAAGGCGCGCGCCGGGCCGCCGAACAGGCGCGCGGACAGCCCCGCCCGCGAAAGGGTTTCCGTTTTGGCGCGGCCGTCCGCTTCGCGTGTCGTGGTTTGGCGCGTGGCAAGCGAAAGGGACGTGGCCGCCTTCGGGTCAGTCGAAAGGTCGAGGGCGCGCGTGCTAACTTCGCGCGTTTTTTTGTCGTCGGTTTTTTTGGCCGTTTCGGCCAGAACGCCCATTCGCCAGCCGCGCGCGGGCGCAAGCGCGAGCGCGACGCGCGAATTTTTTTGGCCGTTTTTGTTTTGCGTTCGGTCGAGCAGGCTGCCCTCAACGGAAAAGGCGCGGCCCAGCAGCCAGCGGCCGGACAAATCGAACTGACTTCCGCCCTTGAATTTTTCGAGCGCGTCCTTGTCCTTTTCGGCCCCCAAATCGCCGAAGCGGGAAAAGTTCTGGTCCACGCGCAGCAGATTGGCCGAAAGGGATAACCCGCCGGTTTGAAGGGCGGCGGCCTGCCGCGTGATGCCGCTGCCCTTTGCGGTCAGCGTGTTCTGCGACAGCGAAATCTGCCCGCTTTTGCCCAGCCCGACGCTGCCCGACAATCCCAGCCGCTGGATGCCTTTTTCCTGCTGAAGCCGCGCCATGTCCGCGTCGCCCGCGACTTTGGCCCCCTTCAGGGCGGCAAAACTGTTGAACCCGTTCGACACGTCCTGGAACGCGGCCGAAAAGTTGGTGCGGCCTTTGCCCAAACTGAGTTTCTGGTCAATCAGGTGGCTTGCCGCGCCGCCGGAAGCCGTTGCGGGCTTCGCGCCTTTTTCATTGACGAGGGAGCGAGCCGACGTACCCAGGCTGCCCGCGCCGGTGGAAAGGTACAGCAGACCGCTCAGGCCGCCGGCTCCGGGGTCGCGCGTGCTCGTATGCAGGCCGAGCAGGGGAACGGCGGCCCCGCCGTCGTCGGTGCGGGTCAGGCCGAGCGCGGCCCCCACGCTGTTGTTGCCGCCGAACGCGCTGCTGTTGAAGGTGAGCAGGGGCGTTCCCGCGAAGCCGGCCGGGCGCGAAAGGGCCGCCTCGCCGGGCAGGTAACGGTAGCGCACCACGAGCGTTTGGTCGGGTCGGGCAGGCCGGGAAAGCGTGAGCGCGCCGGCCGAAGCGTCCAGGGTGAAACCCGTGCCGGACGCGAGCAACACGCCGTCTATTTGCACGCTCAGTGAGCCGGGCACGACGTTGCCGTGCGTCAACACGTAGCCGAGCGTGGTTCCGTTGCCTCGCAGCAGGTCCGCGCCCGTTTGCTCGGCCAGCAGCCGGCCGGCGAGCGGTGACAGGGGCGGCGAGGCGGCGGGAGTCTGCGCGCGGACAGGCGCGGGCATAATGCCGCCGACAATCAGCGCGAAAACAACCGGCGTGGCGGCGGCCACGGCCGGAACGTGGGTCGAGCCAGCGGAAGCGAATGGGGAGCGAAAGAGAAAAAGGCGTTTCATGAGCGCGCGCACCCCGCGGGCGCGAAACGAAGCGGGAACAACAGGGCTTCTGTTGGGTGGAGTAGCGCAGGTCACGCCTTCGACCATCACGCCACGAAACAGCGTACCCGAACCCGTTGTGTTCTGGACGCTGCCCACTCACCAGGTTTCGGACATCACGGCTGGTTTCTGTACCGCGCACGCCCCGGTTTTAACGGGGTGCGGCAGAAACACGCGCGCGGCGAAATGGTTGGGGCGTTGCGCCTTCGCGGTCGTTCCACTCGTTCGATTCGGGGTTCGGAAGCCAGATCAGGGTTTCGCCCGGCCGTTGAAGGCGGCGGCGCGGGTATTAATTGCCGCTCCGCCCGCCGCGCCGCTTGGCGGACCACTCGACCAGTTCGCGGCCCGAAAGTTCTGCGGTCCGGTTCCCATCGCGCAGGTACACCTTGTCCTCCAGGTAGGTCGCGCCCACGGCGGGAGCCACGGTGATAACGCAAATGGCTCCCTCAGGAAGCGGATCAAACGAAATCTCCACGTTGCCGCGCGGCGCGGGGTCGAGGAAGTTGTCCAGGATTTCACGCACCTTTAGCAGAAGGCCGTCTTCGTTGCGTCGGGGAACGTGGGCCATGTCGCGGTCAAGGCCGACAATCCGCCCCGCGTCCGAGACGCCCAGCAAGACCGTGCCGCCGTCCGTATTCAGGAATGCCGCGACGACCCTGGCGACGTGCTTGCCGCCCGACCTATCGGGATTGCCGAATTTGTCCACGGCAAGGAATTCCTTGAAGTCGAGGGTGTGGCCTTCGCCCTCGGCGATTCGCGTCAGGAGCGGGTGGCTGCGCCAGTAGGAGGCGGGCTTGTTCAAAATCTGCGCGGCGCGGTCGAGGTAGGCTTGGTAGTCGGCGTGAACCTGAGAAGTGACGCGCTGCGCGGCGGCGAGTTTGTCGTAGCGGCGGCAGTACCAGAGGGTGACTTCGCGGATGTCGTCGTCGGTGAGGCCGTAGAGTTGGCAGACGAGCGCGTCAATCTCTTTTTGTTCGTGGCGGTGGTAGAGATAGCGCGGGTCGGCCTTTTGCTTCTCCACGATGGCGGCGACGAGGTTTTCTAATTGCACCTTTGCGCCTTCGTCGAAAAGTGGCAGGGGAAGTTGGCCCAAAACTTCCTCCCCGGTTTCGACGGTATGCGATGCGTAGTTCTTCAGCAGGTAGCGCGCGACGATGTTTCCGGCATGGCCCATGGTGGCTTCCGGGCTGAGCGTGTCGGAGAAAATCGTTGAGCCTTTGTTCCCGAAAACGCCGCCCGCTCCTTTGCGAAACGATGGGCTGTAAATGCCTGTCGGCGAGAACGTCACGCCCGCGCGAAAGTAATACTGCGGGTTGCGGATTACGGCGGCGCGGGTCGCGCTGTCGCCCGGCTTGATTTTGCCTGTTTCGCCTTTGCGCGTTTTTACGTCGGCGATGGTCGCCGTGCGGAGCCGGTTGACGGCGGCTTTCGACCAGTCAATGAAGTAGCCGGTCGGGACGTGGTAGTTCGGCATCCAGCCGCCCTCCGCGTCGCTTTCGCCGCCCTTGTCATAGGGAACGAAGTGCCTGCCGCCGTGCCTGGCCGGGTCCACGCCGTTCTGCTTTTCGTCGTCGGTGAGCGCGGCGATTTCGGCGTCCGTCAGGAGTTCGCTTTCGTCGAGCAGGCGATAACTGCCGCGCACGCCGTCGCGCTTGCGAAGGTAATACTCGTTGTCGGCGGTCGCAAGACCCTGCCTCACGTCGGCGATGGCCCCCAGTTTGGTGAACCGGCTGTCGCTCATCAGCGCGTACAGACGCGGCGACGCGATGAAGAACGAGTAGTTGTCATACGTCCCAATCGTCGCCTGCGGATAGGTGTAGCGGGCGTAGGTCGTGGTCTGAACGTCCACGCCGTGCGCGGCGATCAGGCGCAGGTTCGCCTCCAACGTGTGCCAGTCGTTTTTTTCAATTCCGGTCAGGTCGCCCGCGATGAGTTCATGTTTTTCCGGGGGCGGCGCGTTCGTCAGCGTCACGATGCCCGTGTTGACCATCGCCTCGAAAATCCAGTTGGGCAAGTCCAGAACGTGGCGCACGGTCGTTTTTTCGGCAAGGCGTTTCCGCAGCGGCTTGAACGACTTGATGGTGCGCCAGGTGTTGGAAACGATAAAGCAGAACTGCCCGCCGGGCGCTAAGAGTTCGAGCGCGCGGGCCATGAAGATGCCGTACAAATCGTTGCTCATCGGCCCCTCGGCGCGGGGAAAAATACGCTGCACGGTTTCGGCGGGCACGGGCGTTCCGCCATAGGGCGGATTGGCGATGACGATGTGGAAGCCGCCGGGTTCGGGCTTTTCCGCAAGCGTGCCGCCGAAGTTCATCGCCCCGCCGATGTCGGCGACGGGCGCGGGCGGGCGAAACACCTCGATAAAGCGGACGCGCCAGTCGAAGGCGTTGGCGGGCGGCGCGACCGGGGCGTTCGCCGAAAGTTGCCGGGCGATGACGGCCTCTTTGTCACGTATCTGCCGCGCGAGCGCGCCTTTGTTTCCATCGGTCGCGTGAAAGTGTTTGCGCTTCAGCAGGGCGAGTTCGTCGGTGTCATCCAGAGCGCGGGTGCGGAATATGTCGCCGTACACGCGCGGGTCGGGCGCGGCAAGGCTGTCGCCGCATTCGATCTTGAAGTCGAGGTTGGGGAGCGGCGGCAGGTTGTGAACGTCGGCGTCCCGGTAATCCACGATCAGCGACAGCCACAGCCGGAGCATGGCAATGTTGGCCGCGAACGCTTCCAGGTCCACGCCGTACAAATTGCGCTGGATGATGGCGAGTTTGCGGTCGTAGTTGTCGCGCTCCTGGGCCGTTTGCGCCCGCGTGTCGAGCAGGCGCATCAGGTCGAAGATGGTCTGCATCATGCCCAGCAGATACGCGCCCGACCCGCAGGCGGGGTCCACCACGCGCACCTTTTCGAGCGCGGCCAGCAGTTTCCTGGCCTCGGCGACCGTGACGGCCCGGTCGTCCTTTTCGTTCACCAACCGCTCAATCGCGTCGGGCTTTTCCGGGTCGGGCAACGCCTGCGACAGGTAGCCCTTGATGGCCTCCTCGCACATGAACACCACCACCGAACGCGGCGTATAAAACGCCCCCTTGCTGCCCCGGTCCTCGTCCGTGATGAGTTTCTCGAACACCTTGCCCAGCATCTCCGGGTCCACCGCGACCTCGATGTCATCGGGCGTGGACTCGGCAATCGTGAAGTTGTAGCATGCGAAAAGGTTGTGGAAAATGTCCTGGAAAACCGAGTCCGGGATAACAACCGCCCCGTTCGTCTTTTCCTCGTCCGCCTTATCAAACAGGCCACCATTCAAAAACGGCACGGTTCCGATTCGGGCAAATAAAGCCGGGTTGTCGCGCACGAGGTTCAGCGATTGCGGATTATTCAGCCCGGCGAAAAACAGCGGTGACAGGTGCGCCTGGTAAAAGTTCTCCGTTTCGTCGCGCCCATCCCACAGCGCGAACAGATAATCCGTGCGCCCGTTGAACGTCAGCCAACCGCGCTTCGAGAGAAAGTGGATGAAAAGGAGCCGGTTAAAAACCCGCTGGGTGAAAATCTGTTTTTCTTTTTCGGTCCCCACGAAGCCGGTGATGGCCCCTTTCGCCGCCCTGAACGTCTTCTCGTACTGCTCGAAAAAGGCATTGGTAACTTTCTCTACATTCCACGCTTCCAGCCAATCTTTCTTGCAGGCTTTCCAGTCCGGCTGATCGTCCGCATCAAGACTCAGGCGCAGCCGGGAGAGGTTTTCTTTACGGAGCGTGTGTGTTTCGCCGATGTCCGCACGGTCAAAGCCGAACACGCGCAGACGGGGCTGTTTTCCTTCTTGCTCCTCGAAGTGGGCAAAGCGCAGCCCGCCGTAGTTTTCGGTCGCGCAGACGAAAACGATCTCGTCGAGCGAAACCGTGTTGTAGGCGGCGCGCTCGCGGATTCGGCGGCGAACGCCCCGAAGGATTTCCCGCAATGCCGTGCGGGAAAAGCCCGCTCGGAACTCCACCAGGAAAATGACGAAAGGATCAGCGGCGGAAAAGTTCACGAGCCGGGATACCTCCGCCTTCGCCGCCGCGCGCCCCACCGCTTCCGGCTCATCGTAGGTGAACGTGTCCTCCGGATCGAGCGGCCAGTTCAATCGGTCGCTCAGGAACGTAAACAACCCTTCGCGCCCGTTGAGGGAACGGGTCAAACTCTCCTGGGTAATCTCCACCGGCATTGGTCGTAAAGCCTTTCGCGGTAAAATAGCGCCATGAAGTCGCTTGCGGAAACCAATCCTTACGTGCGCGACCCGGAAACGCGCAGACGCTTGATTGCGCGCAACGCGCGCCAATCGTCGGTCTTTGAAGGCGCGCGCGGCCTGCCGGCGGCGGATCAGCCGGTGCGAGCGCGCAAGCCACGCGCCAGCGCCTCGGCGAAAAAATCCGTCAGCGGCGCGTAGTCCTGGTAGTAGCCGCGTAATACGGCGTTCAGGTAACGCCCCCCCTCCACTTTGCTGCCGCGACCACCACCCAATCGGTAAACCGGCAACGCAAACCCTGCCTGCAAAGCCATCGTATCCGCAAGCCAACGCGCCAAACGCCCGTTGCCTTCACGGAACGGGTGGATCAGCAACAGTTCCGCGTGGACCTCCGCGATCCCGCTTGCTACCTCCGCTAGCGGCGCGGGCCGGCAGGGCGTGTTTCGCGCTAAAAGCCCTTTCTCGAAGGCTGCCATGTTCCGCGCCACCAGGTGAGCGGGAGGCCAGACGAAACCGCCTTTGCTCATTTCCACTGTGCGGTATTCACCGGCCCATCCGTAAAGGCTGCCCAGCCAATCGCGATGCATGGCGCGCAGCAGGTTTGCCGTGAAGCGTGTCTCTGCGGTGACGTGTTGCAGGTATTCCTCCTGCGCGGCAATGAGCGCCGTGTACTCCTCCCGGTCCATGTCTCGCTTCCGCGTAATGCCCTTCAGGTTACGAAGAACACGGCCTCGCGAACCGGGTTCTGATGCGGCTTCTTCCTCCGGGGGCGGGGTGTAGCGGCTCATCCGGCGCTTACTTCCGCAGTTCCATCCAGCAGATCAGTTTGGGGGCAATCGTCGCCGGGAGCGAGATGTCGCGGAAGCCCTGCCGCACCTCGTTCCGCAGTTTCTTCAACTGCGTGGCGAGTGTGCCCTCGTCCGACGGCACGCCCGACGCTTGACCAGGAAACGTCTGGGACAGCAATTTCAGAATCTCGCCCGCGTCGAAAAGCGTCTTGCCCGTCGCGTCCGTGAGGGCCAGAACAGGCCGCCCCAGAACCGAGGCAAACCTTGCCCGGTCCTGCTCCGTCGCCGTTCGCTTCGCTTCCATTACGAACAGCGCGAACAGGCCGTCGTGCGGTGCGCCGTTCCACACGCCGAACGCGCCGGGCGGAGTGGCATCCAGCAAGGCCTGCGTGTGCGGGTCGGGCTTCTCGGTTTCCGTCAGCCGCACGTAGTTCGTGATTGCGTGGTCGCTTGCGGTCAGGTCGCCCTCGTATTGCGCGTTGAACTCTTTGAGCGTACCGGCCTCGTCCGTTTCCTTGAAGAACGACACGTCGAGGCCGAGCGTCCGGCTGATCTTGAGCGTCCGGTTTTCCACCTTCCCCACCAGATCAATGATGTTCTCGATGTCATCGGGCGGCAGAACGTTGTAGATGGCGAACGCGTGGACTTCGGGCGTGACGGCCGGGTTCAGCCGCCGATCCACGCGCCCGATGCGCTGAATGAGCCGGACCGGGTTCCAGTGGATGTCATAGTTCAGGATCGCCCCGGTCTCCTGCAAGTTCACCCCTTCCGACAGCACATCGGTGGAGATGAGAATATCAATGTGCTTCGGAACGGAGTAGGGCCATACGCCGACTGGCCTGGGGTTGTAACCGGGGCAGAACGCGTGCAGAACGGCGGGCCGAATACCCGTATTGCCGCTGTCAATGCGAACGATGCCCGGCTTCTTGAACCCGTTTTTTGACTCGTCTTTGAACGCGTTTTTGAGGGCGTCCTCCAGATACTCCGCGGTCCGCCGGCTTTGCGTGAAGACCAGAATCCGCCGCTCCTTTTTTAACTCGCACGTCAGCGCCTTGATGACCTCGGCGAGTTTTGGGTCTTGCCCCGCGCGCGCCGCAAGCGCGGCGGCGTGAATCTCCTTCAGGTAGCCGAGATCGGAAACGATGTCGTTGGCCCACCGAGTTACATCGTGCGTTTCCCCGGTGAAGCCCGCGAGTTTCCTTGCCAGGCCCCGTTCACGAACGGCCTTCGCCAGCCAGCCCTCGGTTTCGGCCCCGGACGCATCCAGCGCATCGCCGTCGTCCACGATGTCGTCCAGGGTGTCCGTTTCGTCCGCCGCATTGTCCGTGGGGGCGCTTGCCTGCGGGAAAAGCGGGGCACGTACCCAGTCCGTGTGGGGCGTGATAAGCGACTCCGCCGCCTCGCCCAGAACCACGTTCAGCCGGGCGATAAGCCCCGTGCCCAAACTTTGCAGAATGCCCTGGAACGCAGCCGGGGACGATTCCAACTGTTTGAGGGTGTTGGTGAACACAAGGCCCGCCAGGTGAATTTCGTCGCGGTCCTGCTTCAGGTTGCGCTCTTCCCGCGCGAATAGGTACTGGCCGGGCAGGAAGGCCGCCAGTTTGATCCCGCCTTTGACCTGCTGCAAAAGGCGCGTCGGGTCGTACTTTTTGTTCTTCTCCTGCGCCTCGGCTTCGGCCGCCTTGAGCTTGCGGTACAAATCCACGCCGGGCCGAAACCGTCGTTCCGCAACCGACACGACCTCCCGGTACGCCGTGCCCGTCCCCTCGAAGTTGTAAGGGACAGGCTTCGGATCGCTGCGTTGGGGGAAACGCAAGTCTTTGCCGGCGGCCCGTGCCAGTTCGCGGCAGGTTCTGCGGCTCCGCTGGATGACGATGCTTTCGAGCACGGCCCGCAGCGTCTGGTCATTGGTATGCAGCAGTTCCAGGCTTAACTGCGCGCCGGAAAATCCCAGGTCTTTGCCGCCGCGCGCCTCCAAATCCATCTGCTGCGCGGCTCGGCGAATCGCGGCAATCGAATAGCCGGCAATGTCGCCCTCGTCGTGTGTGACAAGGGCCATCTGGGCGGACAGATCGCGGTACGCGGTGTTGATCGGGGTCGCGGTCAGCAGCACGACCTTTTTGCGCCCGCTGGCGATACTCGGCGCGGCGATTTTGAACAGATTCTTGTAACGGGCCGACGAGGTCGTGCGGAAATTGTGGCTCTCGTCAATCACGATCACATCGGCGCGCTCGGCGAGTTTCGTCAGCAACTCCGCGTTATCGTTGGCTTTTGGGTCATCGCTGTCGGCCTCGAAACCGAAGGCCGTCATCGGCTGCTCGAAGAGGGAGCCGAAGGGGGCGCGGTAACGGGCCAGGTACTGCTCCAGATACCCCTCCCACGAGGAGACGAGAATGGACTTCGGCGCAACCAGCAAAACGCGCTTCCCCAGACGGCAGAAGCGCTCGATCAGGGCGAGCGCGATGAAACTCTTGCCCAGGCCCACCCCGTCACACACCAGCACGCCGTTCTGCCGTTCCAGAATCCGGAGCGCCTGCCGAAACCCGATCTCCTGATGCGGGTCGAGTTGGTTCTGAAGCAGCCCGCCGACCGTTGCCGTGTCGTCCTGTATCTGTGCGCCGCCCCAGGTGAACAGCGCCTTGAGGTACAGCACGTACGGCGCGTACAGATCAATCTGCCGGCGAATCTCGCTGAGAACATCGGCGGTGACATCATCGGCCCGCGCCTCGTTCCACCGGTCCTCGAACCATTGGGAAAGTTGTTGGTTCTGCTCCGGTGTCAGGATGACGTTGAGTTCAATGTTCTGGGTCAGACCGGCCCGCGTGAAGTTCCCGCTGCCCAGAACCCCGACTTGTTGTGGGTACACGTCGCGCTGGAACAGATACGCTTTGGCGTGGAACTTTTTGGCCGTAAAGCAGCGCGCTTCGATCTTCCCTGCCGCGAAAAGCGCCTCGACTTTTTTCAGCGGCGAAAGGGTCGGCTGGGCTTCGCGCTGTTGGAGCAAGTCCTCATCGGATCGAAGGCGGAGCATTTCCAGCAGGCGTACCCGTTGTTTGGCTTCGGCATCATCCCCAAAGAGAATACGAACGCGCTCATACGAGGGCAGCGTCTCGGCAAGGAGGAGTAAGGCGTCAAGCGAAAAGAAGGCGGTTGCGATGCAAAGGTCCTTTCCGCTTTGCCCAATGATCTTCAGGCTGTTGAGAAGGGTGTTCGTATCTCGGTTGTCAATGATACTGGACGGCATAGATCACTCTGATCGTCTGATCGGTCTTGGGTCGGGCCGCCCTGGGGCTAAGACATCCACCCGTGCGCGGCGCGCGCGAGCGGATACTTACCGCCTCGCGGCTTGCCTGTTTGGTCGAAGGGGCACGGCGCGAAGCGCCACGTCGCGGGTAAACGCCGGAACCATCAGCGTGAGCCGCCCCTTGCTCGGCATCACGTCTTCGGTTCGTAAGACCTTGCCGGCGCGGGTATGCCACCATTCAACGCGATAGGGGCCGAAACCCGGTACGGACAGGTGCAAGGTGACGCCGGCGTAGGATTCGGGCAAACGTCCTGCCCGGTCGTTCCACCAGTTCGATTCGGGGTCCTGAAGCCAGACCAGGGTTTCGCCCGTGGTTTTGTCCTGGAGGGCGAGCGGCCGCAAAACGGCGTAGCGCGACGACTTCGCGCCTTCGAGGGTGAGCGCGCCCAAACTCAGCCAGTCGCCGTCGGTGTTTTCGAGGGTGATGGTGTGGCGTCCGGCGGGCAGCGGGATCGCACGGTCCTTGTTGAACACGGCCTGATAAATGTTGTTGTATTCGGGGAACTGCTTGGTGCTTTCGTAATCGTTGCCCGGCGCGGGGGCGGCCGAAAACGGGAAGTCGGCGGCTGTTTTTCCGTCCACGGACACGCGCAGGCTGGCGTGGTCGGAAACGGTGACGACGCGCACGACGAGGCGGGACGGGCGCGGCAAATCCACGGCGAGCGTGAGCGGCGAGCGCAGATCGGGCTTGGCCGGCCCGGCGAGAACGCCCAGAATCTTGCCGCCCGACAGCAGGCCGCCCCGGCCAACAGTGACCACGCCGGTTGACTTGTCGCCCCAAACGCCGGTCGGCGTGAGGACGAGGTTGGAAAAAGTTTCCGCGCCGGTCTGCGGGACGGTCGGGGCGGGCAGGGACAGGGGTCGGAAGTCGCGGCGGGGCCAGTCCACGCGGGCGGCGAAGCGGGCCAGCCCGGTGAAGTTCTTGTACAAGTTTTTAGGGTGAACGTAGCCGTCCCACCACCAGATCGCCGCGCCGCCCGCGCTGCCGGAAAGCGCGCCCGCCCATAGCCCGTTGTGCAGATTGGTCGCGCGGCCCGACGGATCAAATTTTTCGTCGCCGTTGCGCCACGAGATACCGAACTCGCCCATCAGGTGCGGCTTATTGAAAACGTCGTGGGCGCGGGCGTCCTCGCTGATGACCGGCGCGATGTCGCGGATCGAGCCTTCGTCGCCGTAGCGGTGCGTTTGCGTCAGGTCGAAGGTCGGCAGTTGCCACACGTCGGCCGGGCCGACGGTCGAGGCCGAGTTGGTGACGAGATGTTGGTACGGGTCCAGGGTTTTGAGCGCGCCGGCCATTTCTTTTGCCCACGCGGCCGGCACGTCCTTTTCATTCCAAAATTCCCAAAAGCCCACGCTCGTGTACGCGCCGTATCGGGCGACAAGATAGCGCAGCCGGCGTTTGTAAAACGTGCGGGCCGTTTCGTTGGAAAAGAAGTCGTTCGGCTTGTCGGATGCGACCGGGCCGCCGTTCGCGGCGTTGTACGGGTTCGCGGGCCAACTTCCCTCGTTGAAAAAGCCGCCCGTGTTGAACTCGCCGTACGTTCCGAACGCGACCATGCACCTCAGATCGTGTTTGCGGGCGAGGGCGAGCACCTCGTCGAAGTGGGCGGCGTTTTGAAGGCTGTAGCGGCCCAAACCCGTTTCCTTCGATTCGAGCGGCGAAAAGGCCATCCACAGCCGGGCGAAATTTCCGCCCGACTTGGCGAGCGCGGGGAACCAATCGTCGTAGTCGGCCAGGCCGCGACTGCCGGGCCAGCAGACGTTTTCGCCGACGAGAAAGCAGGACCGCGCTTGGCCGGTCCCGTCGTCGAGGGCGAAGTAGCGCGCGGCGGCCTTGCCGGGCGCGCGCCGCACCCAGCCCGTTCCGGCCGCCCGTTTGTTCGTTAGCGGGAGCGCGGTGAACGCCAGCGGACCGGATGCGGCCGTTCCCGATTTGTCCTTTACCGTCACGGTGACGTGCCACGGGCCGGGCGCGGTCGGGCACACGCGCACACGCCAGCCGGGTTCGCCCTTTGCCGCGAGCCGCACGGCCCCGTTCTCGCCCGTTTCGCGCCGGAACGGCTGGAACCAGAAGCCGGGCACGCGCAGTGTTTGACCCTTCGGACCGGTCGCCACGGCGTCCACGGCAACCTCGTCCGGGTCGAACGGGTTCGCGTACGTTTGGCCGAGCGTGACCGACACCTCGATGATGTCCCGATTGGCGATGACCGGGACGCCCGGCGAAACGAGGCGCACGACCGGAGCCACGGGCGCGGCGGCGGAACGCGCGCACGCCGCGCCGCCGGGCAGCACAAGTGCGGCGGTAAAGCACGCGAACACGGCGCAAAAAACAGGCGAAATAGTTTTCATGGTTTTGTTGGGTTCATTCACGGGGCCACGTCGTCATCAGTTGCCACAAACCGACGCACAGCAAAAGGAACGTCGCTGAGGCAAAAATGAAAAAGGTCGCGGCCGGGGTGGGGCGGGCGAGCAGCAAAACAAAGCCCAGAATGGCGTCGAGTTCGTACACGGCGAGCAGCACGAAAAACGCGCGCTGCACGGCGGGCCACGACGCAAAGGCCGCGCCGGGCGCGGGCCGCGCGAGCCGCCGGTACAGCGTGACGCCCACGACAAGCAGCAAAACGGTCACGGCATAAGGCAGCAAGGCAAGCGCGCCGGTGAACGGCCGTTCGGTCACGACCCGCGCGCCGTCGCCGCGCTCGTCGGCAACGTAGGCGGCGACGAGGCAAAGCGTGCCCAAAAAGCCCAGATGGAAAATCCAGACGAGTACCAGCACGGCCCGCCGGGTAAGCGCGGCCTGCGACACGGGCGCGGGCGGTGTTGCCATGCAGCAAGTTTACCGCCGCAGGCTCCGCCTACAGGCTGTTTTCGTCCGTCGGGAAGCGGCGGGCGCGCACGTCGGCGGCGTATTCGGCGAGGGCGTTCTGGATCAGGCGGCCCGCCTCGACGTAGCGGCGCGCGTGCTTGCGGACCGGGCCGGGGGACAGGCCGATCAGATCATGGAGCACTTGAACCTGCCCGTCGCACCCCGGCCCCGCCCCGATCCCGATGGTGGGAACGGGAACGGTTTGCGTGACGCGGGCGGCAAGCGCGGCGGGGATGATTTCGAGCACGATGCCGAAAACGCCCGCCTCGACGAGCGCGCGCGCGTCGTCTATCAGGGCGTCTCCTGCCGCCTGCGTCGTGCCCTGCACGCGGAAGCCGCCGAACTGATGAACGGACTGCGGCGTCATTCCCAGGTGCCCCATCACGGGAACGCCGATGGCGACCAGGCGGCGCACGGTTTCCAAAAGAACAGGGCCGGACCCTTCCAACTTGACCGCCTGCGCGCTGCCCTCGGACAGGAGCCGCGCGCCGTTTCGCACGCCCTCCTCTATGCTTGCGCCGTACGTTCCAAACGGAAGGTCGGCGATAACAAGGGCGTGGCGCGCGCCGCGCGCCGCGTCCTCCGGCGAGGGCGCGCGGCCTGCCGGGGTGCGGCGGGCGGACACGCCGCGCGACACGGCCTGCGTGTGGCGCACCATGTCGTCCAGGGTCACGGGAAGCGTCGTTTCGTGGCCCAGCGTGACCATGCCGAGCGAGTCACCGACCAGAACGGCGTCCACGCCGGCCGCGTCCGCGAGCCGGGCCTGGGCCGCGTCATAGGCCGTAACGACGACGAGCGGGCGTTCGCCTTTGCGGGAAACAAAGGCTGGCACGGTAACGCGGGCGAGCAGGGCCGCGCGAGTTGGGTCGTTCATCGAGGCGCGGCCGTCGCAGTGCGGACAGGCAGGGCGAAGCGGCCCTGGTTCAGCCACACCGTCAGGGCATCCTGAACGGTCACGGGCCGATTGATGATGAAGTTACCCACGATCAGGTCGGGACGGCCGTCGCCGTTCACGTCGCCGGTCGCGCAGGTGGCGTGATCGCCGGTTTCGGTTTCCAGTACGTGGCGCGCGAACACGCCGGGCGCGGTTTGTTCCACCAGCAGGACCGAGGGCGGCTTGAGCGTTTTGCGAGCCGGAAAAAGGCCCTGGGGCAAAAAACCCACGGCGGTAATGTCCAAATCGCCGTCGCCGTCCAAGTCAGCGGCGGTCGCGCGGCTCGCGCCGTACAAGTGCGCGAGGCCGTGGCGCGTGAACGGGAAGGTTCCCTTGTTTTCCAACCATTGAACGCCGTTGTCGGGACGCAAAAGGGGCGGCGGGTCGAACACGTCGCCGTTGGTGTACAGCACGTCTAATCGGCTGTCGCCGTTGATGTCGGCAAGTTCGATACTGCTTGATCCGAAGGCGGGATGCGGCGCGGCGTAGATCGTTTTCGGCTCAAAACGGCCGCGTCCCCGGTTCAAAAAGGCGAGAACGGTTTCGTGCTCCTGGGCGAGCAGGGCGACGAAGTCCAGCCGGCCGTCGCCGTTCAGATCGCAGGGCAGGGTAGCGATGGCCCCGTGGCGGCGGTCCAAAACGTGGGGCGCGAAGACGGGATGGTTCGGGTCGCGCGTGCGGTTTTCGAGTGCGATGATCGCCCCACTTTTGTCCATGCCGAAGTCGGCGACGAGCAGGTCCATTTTGCCGTCGCCGTTGAAATCGCCCGCCTCGACATCGGCAACGCGGCCGACGTTGTCGAGCAGCGTAACGGGCGTGTAGACACCATTCTTTTTGCCCCGCAGCCAGACCACGCGGCCGGTCGGCTCATCGGTGGGCAGGAAGTGGCCCAAATCAGCAACCAGAACATCCCGGATGCCGTCGCCATCCAGGTCGGCGACGGTGGCGCAGGCGGGGTTTTTGAGCGTCGCCAGCGTGCGCCACGCGGGTGCTGCCGGTAAACCCGCGCTGGCTGGTAGCATGAGCGTCATCACGCGGCCGAAGCGCATGTCGCACAAAAGCAGGTCGCGCTTTTTCGCGCCGTTCAGGGCGACCAGTTCAACGCTCGAAGTCGCGGGCAGCGGCGCGACGCCCGGTTCGCGGAACGATTGCCGTGTGAAGCGTAGCGGCGAAGGCGTAGCGGCGCTCGGCGGAGCATCGGCCAGAGTGTCGGGGGCGCGTCGCTCGAAATAATGCACCACGCTGTCGGGGGAGGGCGCGTCGCGCAGTTTTCGGCGCAGCGGCGAATCCGCCAGGAATTTGAAGCCGCGCGTCACCTGCGCGCGCCACTCGTTTTTCGGGAACGTGTCGGGCGGCGGCGTGGCATGGCACCCGCCGCACACCGTTTTAACCTGGGCGGGCGTCGCCTCTTCGCCGGGTTGAGCGTTCGTCGTGGCCTCGGCCGTCGCTTGTTGCGGCGGGCAGGGCGGGGACGGGGTACGCGAACACCCCGCCGCGAAAAGGAAAAAGCCCAGCGCGGCTGCCGTTACGGGCGCGGGGCGCTGCCGCCGCAACCACGGAAGCGGCGCGTGCGAAGTTCCAAGCGTCGGTTCGTTCATGAGGGGAAACGCTGCGGGTGGGGTGAGAAACGGAGCCGCGCCCGCTGCGTTCCCATTATACAAGCGAACCGGCGCGCCCCTCTCGGTGACGATCCTTTGTCATCGTTGACATTGGCGTCGGCGTCGTTCGTTGACAATGGGCGCAGGCTCATCGTATATTCATTTACCGGTACCAGTACCGGACAGCGGTAACAGGACGCGCCAACAAAGCGCGCCCCCCCCGGCATCCATAACATTAAGGAGGTGAAATCAAATGGCAACCAGATATGATCGGTCCGAAGAAAAGAAGGGACTTTCCCCAGCCGTGATCGCTGCGCTCGTAATCGCGGCCGTGCTGCTTATCAGCTACATGGCCTACGCGAATTTCGGCCCGAAAACGCGCAAGTTCGCGCCGGAAAAGCAGACCGCCGACGAGTTCGTCCGCGGCCTTGCCAAGAAAAGCGGCGGCGACTTCAACAAGCTGACGCCGGAAGAGCAGCAAAAACTGAACGGCATGACGATGGGGCACGGCGCCCAGTCGCTCGCGCATCCGCCGTAAACTCGCGCGACGATTCTGATCACCACGCAGGCGCTTTCGCGCGCGCTTTCTGCGGCCTCACGGAGCATTGTTGTCCGCGAGCGATTCACTAGCGCGCTATTGAAGGAGACAAAGACATGTCTCGGTACAACGTTGTGGGAAAAAGCCGACGCGCTTTTACCTTGATCGAACTTCTCGTCGTGATCGCCATCATTGCGATCCTGGCGGCCATTCTTTTCCCGGTCTTCGCGCAGGCGCGAGCCAAGGCGCGGCAGATCAGCGGTCTTTCCCAGACCCGGCAGGTCGCCACGGCCATCCTCATGTACAGCCAGGACTTCGACGAAACCTGGCCGCGCTCCGGCTGGTCCGGTAACGCGTGCGACACAGCCGACAACATTGGCTGTAAGCCTGGCTCGCACGTCGGCCAGTGGTCGAACGTGGTCGCGCCCTATCACAAGAACGCCCAGATCGTTCTCGACAGCTCCGACAACGCGCAGTTCACCTGGGGCAAGTCAGACAACGCAAACGGCAACCACACGCTCCTTATTAACGACCTGCTCACGCACAACCCGCCGGCCGGTGCGGACGGACGCGCGGACTGGCAGGGTGGGGGCAATGAGAAGGCTCAGGTCGCCAACGGTCAGGCCAACGTCGTCGCGTCGGCCGACTGCATCCTGCTGGCGGAAGGCTTTTGCGGCTGGAACAACGCCGGCAAGTCGTGGGATAACTTCGACTCGGGTGCCAAGACGAACAAGTGGCTGGGCGAGAACAACCTTTCGCAATATGCCACCAGCCACGTCACCGGCGCGCAGTACGACGGCTGGGTCTTCCTTAAGGGCATGCCCATCCATGGCGACGGCACCAACTTCGCCTTCACCGACGGCCACGCCAAGTACTACCGTGTTTACGACAAAGGTTCGGGACGCAACATCATCCACAACACGCTGCCATTCCGCAAACACATGGACCCGCAGCAGCGCCGCATGGACCTCGCCAACAACGTTGGCCTGAGCGGCCCGGAAGGCACCGGCGGTTTTGCGGGCGACAACTGGCAATAGACGCCGCCCGATTTCAACTTTGACGCGCAGGCCGGGGCAGTTTCGCCCGGCCTGCCTTTCCTTGTGTGCGGCAAATCTTCACGCGACATGATGAACAAGTTCGTTGCCTACATCACCCGCCGGCCCATTCCGCTTCCCCTCGTCGCCACGCTCATGAGCGGCCTGATCGTTTTTCTGGTCTGGTTCGGCATCGTCTGCTTCACGCCGCCCAAGCGCACCAAATCGCCCGAAGAGATCGCCACCGACAAGTGGATTCTCAAACTGTCCCAGGAAAGCGGCGGCGACATCAATAAACTCAAGCCCGCCGACCGTAATCGGCTGCAAAAGATGACGATGGGGCGCGGCCAGCTCGCGCTCAAGTACGTTCACACCAAGTTCGAGTAAGACCGAGCAGCCTGCCATGAAAGTTGCGCTTACCCGTTCCGGAAACCGTTCGCGCGCGGTCCGCAACGGCTCGCTCGGCCTGCTCCTCGCGTTGGTCGCCGTGGCCGCATATCTATGGAGCGCGCCGCTGCGCGACGAGCGCGCCCTATCGCGCGCGTCGCTCGAAGAACTGCTCGTTCGGGCCAAACGCGAGCCGAACAATTCGCGCGTGTTTTTCCACGAAGGCGTACGTTTGCGGCGGCTCGGTCAAGACGGGCCTGCCCGCGCCGCCTTCGAGCGCGCCGCCACCCTGGACGGCGACGATGAGGAAACGTGGCTCGCCTGGGCCGACGCGACCGCCTCGTTTAGCGGCGCGCAGGACGCCTTCAGCATCCTGTACGCCTATCTTCAGCGGCATTCCGAAAGCGCGCGCGCCCACCTCGCCCTGGCCCTCATTTACCAGCAAAAAGAGGCCCATCCAAGCGCGTACAAGGAAGCCCTGGATGCCGCTCGGCGCGACCCGAAACTTGCCGAAGCGTGGCGCACAGCCGGCATCGAGGCAATGGCCGTGCTGCGACCCCAGGAAGCGGAACCCTTGCTGCGCAAAGCAGCCGCCCTCGCGCCAACCGACGCGCGTAACCAGGTCGCGCTGGGAAACGCTCTGCTCGTGCTGCACCAGGACGATGCGGCCGTCGCGCGCTTCCGCGACGCCGTGCGGCTCGCCCCGGACCAATCCGTGTCCCGGCTCGCCCTCGGCAATGCGCTGCTCGCCCGCGCCAAAACCCCGGCCGACTTCGACGAAGCGCGCGCGTCGCTCAAGGAGGCCGCGCGGCTCACGCCGGGCATGGCCCTCCCGCACCTGCTGGCCGGCCGCTCCTTCGCGCGGCAGCGCCGCTGGCACGAGGCGCGCGCCTTTTTGACCGAAGCCGCCCGGCGCAACCCCAAAAACGCCGAAACGCACTTTGAACTTGCCCGCGTTTGCCGCGCGCTGGGCGACACGGCCGGCTGGCAGCGCGAAAGCCGTCTGCACCAGCATCTGCAAGACTACGAGGGCCAGAAACTGGACCTGGGCGGCCAGGCTCGGGCAGGCAACGACCAAACGGCCCGCCTCAAACTCGCCCGTCTTCTCGCCAAAAACGAGGAATATGCCCGCGCCGCCGACACCTATCGCAGCCTGCTGCGCCAAAACGCGAACAATAAAGCCGCCCAAGCCGAACTCGCCGCCCTGATTAAAAGCCGTCCCGAACAAACGCGCGACGCGGCCGTGTTCCTGCTGCCGGTAACGGAAGCCGCCGCCGCGCCCGCCCTGTCGCAAACTGCCCTGCTGCGCGATGCCGACCTGATCCTTGCCCGCAAAAAATTCGCCGAGGCCGCCCGCGTCTACCGCAACGTGCTCGCCCGTTATCCGAAATCGGCGCGCGCCTACCAGGGGCTGGGCCTTGCTTTGAGCCAGCAGGGCGATGCCGACAACGCGTTCCGCTACCTTCAGCGGGCCGTCACGCTTGACCCGAACCTGCCGGGCGCGCAGTTCGCCCTCGCCGATCTGTACCTATCCGTCGGCTTCGCGGACGAGGCAATCCGCCGTCTCGAACCGCTGACGAAAAGCGCGCCTGAAAACGCCGACACTTGGCACCTGCTCGGCCTCGCCTACAGCCAGCAGCAGTCGCGCTATACGGAGTCCGAAGCCGCCTTCGCGCGCGCGGCTGCCCTGATACCAGACCGCGCCCGCTTCGTGCAGGACCTCGCTCTGATGCAGATGCGCAACAGCAAACTCGACGCGGCCGAGGAAAACTTTCGCCGCGCCCGGCGTCTGGACCCGAACGACGTTTCCAGCGCCTTCAGCCTTGCTCGTTTCCTGCTCACGCGCGCGCCCACGCCCGATCACCTTCGGGAAGCCGGCGGTCTGGTAAAAAGCGTGCTGGCGCGCGACCCGCGCCACGCGGGCGCGCTGCACGATCAGGGGCGATTGCTGATCCGAGCGGGTAACCCGAAGGCCGCCGTGGCTTTTTTGCAGCGGGCCGTCGCCGTTGCGCCCAGCGCGCCCGAACCCTGGTTCGACCTCGCCGCCGCCTACGAGCGGCTGGGGAACCGCGAGCGCGCCGCCTTCGCCCGCCGGGCATCCAAAAACATCCGCGACTTCACCACGGCCCTTTCGGTCGCCGAGGACCGGGCGCGGCAAAACAAACGCGATCCCGCGCTGCGCCTTGACCTCGCGCGGCTGTATGCCCAGGGTGGCGTGTTCGCCAAAGCCATCAACCAGTACCAGATGTGTTTGAGCCTGTCGCCGCGAAATCCGGCCGCGATTCGCGGCGAACTTGCCGCCCTCACCGCCCATCTCAAGGCGGACGGACGGATGCCCGAAATGACCACTTTTAACGGCATGGTGACGGCCTCCACTCAGGTGAGCCGCGCCGTCCCTACGGGCAGCGCGCCCGCGAATTAAACCCGCGCGCCGCGCTGTTCAACGCTGCCCAACGATCAGGAAAGACGCCCGTGAAAACCTCGCCCGCGCTGCCGCACCGCCGCCGCCGTGTCGTTGCGGTTCTGGCTCCGCTGCCCGTCGCCGCGCTCGCGGCCCTTTCCGGCTGCGGCCCGCGTTCCCCGGCGGCCCCCGCCGGCGTCGCTGTTGCCGCGCCGCCCACCGGTGCGGCGGCCTTTGACGGCGACCCGATCTTTTCGGACGCGACGGCCGCATCGGGCATCGGTTATCGTTGGACGATTGCCGGCAAGCGCCCCCTCACCATTTTGCAGACCATCGGCAACGGAGCTGCTTTCCTCGATTACGACAACGACGGTAATCTTGATCTGCTCCTCGTCGGTCCGAAACCCGCTTTGTACAAAGGCGACGGGGAGGGCAACTTTACCAACACGAGCGCGGCTGCGGGCCTGGACAAAATCACCGGCCACTTTTTGGGCTGCGCGGTCGGCGACGTGGACAACGATGGCTTCGAGGACGTGTATTTGTCGGCCTACCGGGGCGGCGCGCTGCTCCACAACGCGAACGGCAAGTTCCGCGACGTGACCGCCGGATCGGGCCTTTCCGACCTGCCGTGGGGAACGTCGTGCGCGCTGGGCGACGTGAACAACGACGGCCGCCTCGACCTGTACGTGTGCGGCTACGTTCAGTTCACGCCCGGCAAGACGCAGCCGCAGTTGTGCGACTACGGGGGCCGCCAAAGCGCGTGCGGCCCCCGCTTTTATAAACCCGAACGGGGTCGCCTGTTCCTGAACGCAGGGGGGAATCGCTTCCGTGACGTGACCCGCGCCTGGAACGCGCACACCGTTTCCGGCAAGGGCCTGGGCGCGACGTTCGCCGATTACGACAACTCCGGCCGTCAAAGCCTCGCCGCCGCCAACGACGAGATGGCCGGCGACCTGCTCCAGAACAAGGGCGGCACGTTTACCAACGTTGGGGCCACGACAGGAGTGGCGTACGACAGTGAGGGCAACGTCCACGGCGGCATGGGCGTGGACTGGGGCGACTACGATAACGACGCCAAACTGGACCTGTTCGTCGCCACGTTTCAGCACGAAAACAAGTGCGTGTACCGCAACGAGAGCGGCGGCTTCTTCACGGAAAGTTCGGCCGCGCTGGGCCTCGCGCCCGCCGTCCCGTTCGTCACCTTCGGGGCCAAGTGGCTCGACTACGACAACGACGGCTACCTGGACCTGATCCTGGCGAACGGCCACGTTCAGGACAACATCGGCGACATTGACAAAAGCGCAAGTTACCGGCAGCCCACGCAGGTTTTCAAAAACGAGGCCGGCGCCCGCTTCCGCGACGTGAGCGCGCAACTGGCCTCAAGCGCCCGCCGGCCGATCATGGGCCGCGGCCTGTGCATCGGCGACTACGACAACGACGGTCGTGTGGACGCGCTCGTCGTGGACGGTGAGGGCGCGCCCCTGCTGCTCCACAACGAAACGAAAACGACCGCCGGCTGGCTTTCCTGCCGTCTGGTCGGCGCGAAGTCCAACCGCGACGGCGTGGGCGCGCTGGTCACGGTCGCCAGCGGCGGCATCAAGCAGACGCGCCGTTGCGGCACGGACGGTTCGTACCTGAGCGCGTCTGACAAGCGCGTCCATTTTGGTCTGGGAACGGGGAAGCCACCGGCGAGCGTGAAAGTGAACATTAAGTGGCCGAGCGGGGCGAAAAACACCTACGCGGCCGTTCCCATCGGCCGCGTCGTGACCCTGCGCGAGGGTGGCAACAAGGCGGAATAGGAAAAGGGCGGCCGTGAAAAAGCGAAGGCCGGCGCAACGTTGCGCCGGCCTTCGCTTTTCGTTTACCGTCGGGAACTGCGTTTACAGGATGAACACGCGAACTCGCTTGCGGCCGTGGCGGTTTGCCTCGCCCGCGCTGTTGAAGCCCAGGTCAATCCGGTTGCCCTTGATCGCGCCGCCCGTGTCGCCGGCCACGGCGTAGCCGTAACCCTCGATGAACAGGCGCGTTCGCAGCGGAATCACGCGCGGGTCAACGGCGACGATGCCGTAGCGGGCACGCCAGCCCAGGCATGTCAAGCCGCGCCCGTCGCCGCCACAGTTCGGACCGTAGTAGCCCGTGGAGCTCATGGTGAGCGCGCGCCGGCCCGCAAACTGATTGCGGTCGAATGCGCCGCGAGAGGCGAGACGGTAGCCGCGCAGCCCGATCACAACCACCTTCGGAGTGGGCTTGGTGACGCTCTGGGCGACTTTTTTACGGGAAACCAGCACGCCGTTTTTGCGAACCTCGGCGAACTTTTTAATAACTTCGCCCGGCTTGCCGTCCTGCTTGACGACCACTACTCCGGTGCGAACGGCCGGGCTGTAGCGGCGCACGACCTTGCCCGCGATGGGGAATCGCTCGACGACCTTCTGGTAGGAGACGCGCGTGACGACGACCTTCAAGCCGTTCGTGATCGGGGCGTGCAAGGGAAGCGAGCAGCGGTCGAGGGTGTCGAGCGTTGCCTGCTGCTCGCGCAGCAGATCGGCAACGGTGGCCGCGTGGGTCGAAATGGTTCGCGTCTGCCCGTCGGCGCGAAGCATAACGGTTTTGGGCGCGTTGCTGCTGAGGAGGAAAGGGGCGGAGGCTTCCGGGTTGTGGGCCGGGCCGCTTTGCGGCTGCTGGGCCGCCGCGAGGGTGGCCGCCCCCAATAACACACTGAAACTGCCAAGAGCGGCCAGCGTTCGGCCGCGCGATAATCGAACGAAGCGCGCCGCCAGGGGCGCGCGCAGGCTAGGAAAAAACAAAAACAATCTCCTTGTTCGGCAAAGCGCGGCGGGCGGCGCGAAGGATAAAAAGGGGCCGCCCGGCCCGCGTTTGGCACGTCGTCAGGAGCGAACACAGTTGTCCGCAACAGGCACGATTGCCTGCATGGGGAAGGCTTGCCGGCGGTCATGGCGCGCGTCGGTGCGCGGCGTTTCCGGGTTCGGCAGGGCGTTCGGAGTGTATCTTGTGACGATGCGCGCGTCAACCAAGAACATCCATGAACAGCCCTGCGCGTGTGATTTATGGGCAAAAGAATAGACGCGTTGACACTTGTTGAGCAGGAAAAACAGGGCGTCGGAACGGCCGCGATGGTACACTAAGAACGTCTGTTTTCCGGCCCGCGCGGTGTTTCCGGCGGTTCGGCGCGGCGATGAAAGGAAGGGGTTCGTGGAAAAGGAAAGAGCGTTGGAGTTGGCATTGTCGCAGATCGAAAAGCAGTTTGGGCGCGGCTCGATCATGCGAATGGGCCAGCAGGACCGGCCCGGCGTGGCCGCGATCAGCACGGGCGCGCTGGCGCTCGACATCGTGCTGGGCGTGGGCGGGCTGCCCAGGGGCCGCGTGACCGAGATTTACGGCCCGGAAGCGTCGGGCAAAACCACGCTGGGCCTGACGACGATTGCCGAGGCGCAAAAAGCGGGCGGCGTGGCGGCTATCGTAGACGCCGAACACGCGCTTGATCCGGCCTACGCCCGCGCGCTGGGCATTGACCTGGAACGGCTGCTCGTCAGCCAGCCCGGAACCGGCGAGGAGGCGCTCGAAATTACCGACGCGCTGGTTCGCTCCGGGGCCGTGGACGTGATTGTGGTTGACTCGGTCGCCGCGCTCGTTCCGAAGGCTGAGATCGAGGGGGAGATGGGCCAGTCGCTTCCCGGCATTCAGGCCCGCCTGATGAGCCAGGGCCTGCGTAAACTCACCGGCAACGTCGCCCGCGCGAACTGCGTTTGTATTTTCATCAACCAGTTGCGCGAAAAAATCGGCGTGATGTTCGGCAATCCGGAAACGCAGCCGGGCGGCCGCGCACTCAAGTTTTACTCCAGCGTGCGCTTGGACGTGCGGCGCATCGAGACGCTGAAAAACGGCGCGAATATGGTCGGCAACCGCACGCGCGTCAAGGTCGTGAAAAACAAGGTCGCGCCGCCGTTTCGGCAGGCCGAGTTCGACATCATGTTCGGGCACGGCATTTCGCGTGCGGGAGGTATTCTGGACCTGGGCGTGGAAATGGGCCTTGTCGCCAAAGCGGGTGCGTTCTTCTCGTGGGACGCCGGCTCCGGCCCAATTCGGCTTGGCCAGGGCCGCGAGAACGCGAAGGAGTTCCTGGACAGCCGCCCCGAAGTCGCGCAGGCCATCGAGCAGCGCATTCGCGGCGTGCAGGCGCCGGACGGGGCACTCGTTGAAGAAGTGGAAGCGGCGGTCTAACGCACCGCTTGCCTGAATGGGACGCGGCGGGCAGCCTCGACCGCCGCGCTCCCCGGTGTGGGATGAGGTCTTTGTATACGAACGTAAGAGGAGAAACCAATGGCTTTTGACAAAGCAAAGTACCTGATCAAAGTTCAGGGCGGGCGTGAATATCTGCCGGTCGCCGCCCGGCTCGTCTGGTTCCGGGAAGAGCACCCCGATTGGGGCGTCGTTACCTCGGCGGTCGAGATCAACCTGGAAAAGCAGTACGCCATTTTCACCGCGACCATCATGAACGCCGACGGCAAGATCATGGCGACCGCGACCAAGATGGAAAACGTGCGCGGCTTCGGCGACTATCTCGAAAAAGCGGAGTGCGTGCCCCTTTCCACGCGCATCCTGACGCTGGAAGGCTGGAAAACGCACGACGAACTGCGCCTGGGCGAAACGGTCGCCGCTTACAACGCGCAAACCGACGCGCTGGAATGGGTGCCGCTGCTCGCGGTCCGCACCTACGAAAACGTGCCTGTCGTCCGGATGTCCAACCGCAAAGGCTTTGACGTGGTTTGCACGCCGGATCACAAGTGGGCCGCGCGCTACAGCGTTGTCTTTAACAAAAAGCGTTACGAGTACCGGCAGCTGCGCCAAACGACCGATTTGAGCAAAGCCTGCGCGATCACCACGGCGGCGGTCGCGCCCGCTCCCGCCGAGGCGACCCTGCCCGTGACGCCGCAGCAGGCGTTCGTGATGGGGATGCTGATCACGGACGGCAGCGTGCGCTATAGCGGCAAGCAGGTGCGAGGCTATATCTGCCAATCGAAGCCCGAAGTCGTGGCCGTTCTGCGCGAGCGGCTCGCCCATGTGCCGCACCGGGAAGAGGTCATTCCCGCTTACACGCGCACGTTCCCGACGGGAAAAACGTACGATTGCCAGGTCGGGTACCGCTGGCACCTTGCCGCCAGTTACCTGCACGACCTGCACGACGCATTTGGCATCGTGCATGAAACCGAACTGCCTCAGGTTGCCGGCCGCCTTTCGCCGGACGCGCGCGCCGCTTTGCTCGAAGCGATGACGCTGGCCGAAAGCGATAAACGAGGTAACTTCGCCCAGATGCCCGGCCGCAACGATTGGGTGATTGATTTGTGGACCTATCTGTGCGCGCTGGAAGGCAGCCAGGTTTGCCGTTCGGTCGTGCGCGAGTCGTGCGGGGGTATCTGGACCGCGCGGCGCAAAAAAACGCGGCAGGTATGGGCGAGCAATGTCAAGATCGAGGATGCGGGCACGCTGGACGTTTGGTGCCCGCAAACGCCGCTTGGAACGTGGGTCGCCCGGTTCGACAACGATGTGGTGACGGTCACGGGCAACACGGGAGCGGTAGGCCGCGCGCTTGCGTATTGCGGCTACGGCACGCAGTTCGCGCCCGAACTCGAAGAGGGCAGCGGGCGCACGGCCGACGCGCCATTCGGCGGCACGAACCGTTTCCCGGCCGGCGGCGGCCCGAACGGGAACGGCAACCGTTTTTCGAGCGGCAACGTACCCGCCCCGGCTCGCAGCGTTGAGCGGCCGATGCCGCCCCCGCAGGCCGCGCGCCCTGCCACGCCCGTGAACCGCGAACCCGTTCCGCAGCCCGCGCCTGTCGCCGACGACGAGGATGACTTCGACCCGAACTTTGACGATGACGAGGCGCCCGCCGCCCCGCCGCAGGCCGCCGCGAACCGGGTTGCCGAGCGGCCCGCCGCGTCTCCGATGAACGCGCCCCGGCCCGCCGCGCGCCCTGCCGCCCCGTCCGACGAGGACGAGGACCCGTTCGCCGACCTGAGCGAGCCGGCTCCGGCAAGGCCGTCGGTCGCGCCGCCCGTGCGCGCGGCGGCCGCGCGCGCCGCCGCCGCTTCCGTGCAGAATGAATCGGGCGAAGCCGTGCTGACCACGAATCGCTGCTCGGAAGAGGGCTGCCCGGTCACGCTGACGTCGTCGCAACTGAACCTGTCGGTGGCGAAGTTCGGCCGCGCGTTGTGCCCGCGCCACCAGAAGGACGCCACGCCCACGGTCGGCGGACCTGGTAAACGCCCCGGTCAACCGGCCGAATCGCTGCTGTAAAACACAAAAGCAACCTGCAAACTAAAAAGGGCGCGGCAGCATCGCCGCGCCCTTTTTGGCGTCTTTGAGAACACAACCAACGTCATGGACCTGACCAAGCCCTCCGACCTTTCGCGTCTGCTCAAGGCGCACGGCCTGCATTTGAGCAAGCGTCTCGGTCAAAACTTCCTCGTGGATCGGACGCACCTGCTGCGCGTCGTGGAAACGGCAGGTGTGAGCGGCGAAGACCGCGTTTTCGAAATCGGGCCGGGCGTGGGCACGCTGACAATCGAACTAGCCGAGCGGGCGGCCCGCGTCGTTTCCGTGGAACTGGACCGGGGATTGCTACCCGTCCTTGCCGACGTGCTCGCCCCATTTCCTCACGCGGCCGTGGTTCACGCGGACGCCCTGCGCCTTGACCTGCCCGTTTTCCTTGCCGAGCATCTGGGCGCGTCGCCAAACGACAAGGCAAAAGTCGTCGCCAACATCCCGTATAACATCACCTCGCCGCTGCTCGCGCGGCTGCTGGATAACAAAAATCTCCTCACGTCCATCACGCTGATGGTGCAAAAGGAGGTCGCGCGGCGGCTCGCGGCGCGGCCGGACACAGCGGATTACGGCTCGTTCTCGGTGTTCGCGCAGTTCCACGCCCATGTGAGCGTCGCGGGAATCGTGCCGCGTGGCGCGTTCTTCCCGCCGCCCCAGGTGGATTCGGCTGTGGTGCATCTCGTGCCGCGCCTGGTCCCGCCGGTTCCCGTGCCCTCAGAGGAGGCGTTTTTCCTGGTTTCGCGGGCCGCCTTCGGGCAGCGGCGAAAAACGCTCACGAACGCGCTTGCGAACAACCCTGCCCTGAGCGCCGCGCGCGGCCTGGACCGAACGGCCATCGAGAACGGCCTGAGCGCGGCCGGCGTGGACGGGCAGCGGCGCGGCGAAACTTTGTCGCTGGAAGAGTTGGCGGCGATCAGCCGCGCACTGTTTTCATCTCCAACGTTTGCCGAAGCCTGACGCTACGAAACGTTTTCGTTTGGCTCGCGCACGAGTTCAGTGAGCCACGCGCCGACGATTTCCTGCTCCTCGCGTTCGCGCGCCGCCAGCGTGTGCCGGCAATCGGCGACCGCCTGACGAACGCCCCGGAGCGACGACAAAGCGGTGAGCAGTTCCTGTTCCTGGGCGAGCCGAGCGTCCAACTCGGCCCGCGCGCTCTTGGTGGCTTCGCGCGCGGCCTTTCTTTTTTCCTCAAGGCTTGGCGCGTTTTCGTTGTCTTTTTCCCGCACCGCCGTGCGCCCGTTCCCGTGTTCGGGACCGTGCGCGCCGTTGCGCGCCGGCACGACGGATGCTTCGACCGCGATTTCCGGCCTCGCCGGTTCGTCCGGCTCGTTTATCGGTTTCCACGCGAACGGCGCGGCGGCCCGGCCGTCCGCGAAGGCGGACGAGTGCAGTTCGGCCCCGACGACCACGAGAGCGCGCTCGGCTTCTTCGTAATCCGGGTCAAGAAACAGGGCGATTTCATACTGCCGGCGGGCTTCGGGCAGGCGGTCGTCGGCGAACAAAGCGTTGCCCAAATTGTAATGCAGGCGCGGCTTGTCGGGCGTTTGCGCGATGGCCTGGGCGAAGGTATTCGCGGCATCGGCGTTGCGGCCCGTGCTGAATTGAGCCATTCCCAGGTAGCCCAAAATCCGGCCGTGGAACGAGGAATCGTCGGGTGCGGCGTCCCCCTCGTTTCCTGCCGGCGGCGCGCTTGTCGCCGCGAGGGTTGTGGCGGCGGCGGCCTGTTCCAGAACCTGTTCCAGGAAGGGAATTGCTTCCTCGTACCGCTGCGCGCGGAACAGTTCCCGGCCCGTGTTCCACGCTTCTTCCCCGCTGTTTTCCTGCGTCTGCCCGTCCGCCGACTCCATCCGTGCGTTCAACTGATCTTGCTTCCTTCCGCTTAATTACCGGGTTAATTACCGGGGTGGATGAATCGCCTCATGTTAACATGGCAGGCCGAGGTTGAAAAGGCGTTTCGCCGCCGAATGGCCGCTTGCTTTCCTGGGACGTTGGTTCGTTTGCGGGCGCAACGCTCGGCGGGTATAGTACGAAAGTACGTTAACGTTGATTTTCCTGTTGACGCTTAATTTGGAAGTGAAGTGTACACGGCTCGGGATGGATAACCGTTCCGGGCCGTGACAGCAAAGGCAGGGGCCACGTCTCGTTGGTAGCGTGGCCCTTGTTCGTGTCTGTTCATTCGCGGTGCGAGGAAGGATTTAAACTATGGCATTTACCGGTGGAGGCGGCGGGGGCCGCCGTGAAATACAGGTGGTCTGCCCGTCCTGTGGGCATCCCTCTCAGGTGCCGCCCTCGGCGGTCGCTCGCAACTCGTTTTTCTGCTCCGGCTGCGGCAAGTCGCTTGATTTGAGCAACGTGTTTCGCCAGATGGCTGAAAACAATGTCAACGGCAGCGCGCCGGTCGCGCCCCGGCGCGACCGGGGTGACTCACGCTACAAGAGCGCGCGCAAAGGTCGTCGCTAAAACCGGACGGTCCCGAACGTAAACGCCCGGCTTTGCGCAAGAGCCGGGCGTGCTGCTTTGTGGCCCCGCGCCCGCGCGCCCGCGCTTCTTGAATCGCCCGAAGCGGCGTGCTACCATCTTCGGAAGACAACGGGAGGTTTTTGCGCCATGCGGCCCCGGTTTACGCTGCGATCCTTTTTTCTGCTTCTCACGGCCGGTGGCATCGCCGGCGGCCTGTGGTACTGGCTCAGCCTCGGATCGCCGTTGCCGGGCGGCGACCGGGACGCGGAAACGGCCGGCAAACTGGCCTTCGTGCGCGCGACGAACAACGGCCGGCAGCGCGACATCTATCTGGTGAACGCCGACGGGACCGACGCCACTGCGCTCACGAACGACGCGGCCGAAGACCGAACGCCGTCCTGGTCGGCCAATGGCTCGAAACTGGCCCTGATCTCGGACCGCAAGGGCAACGGCTACCAGGTTTTTCTGCTGGACCCCAAACCGGGCGCAACGCCGGACCTGCTGACCATCACCTCGTCGAGCAAGGACCAGCCCGTGTTCGGGGCGGACGGCCGCGTTTACTACCTCGCTTCGGGGCAGCTGGTGGCGACTGCCCCCGGCACGAGCGACGCGGACGCCATCTTTCCGCCGCCGGACCTGCGCCTCAAGTTTTCCCAAATTTTGGGCACGGGCGGCCTGGAATGGGCGCGTCCGTCCCCCGACCTGAAAACGGTAGCAACAATCCTGCGCCTGGAAAGCGGCCATGCTCTCTTGTTGTCGCCGCGCGAAAATTCTCTGCCGCTGGTCATACTTGGAACCGGCCAAAACGTGGAAGCGTTCTGGCTGCCCAACAACACGCTGATCGCGCTGATTCGCGGCGGGTCTCACGCCTCGCAGCCCGGCGTTCTTTTGGACGCCGACAGCGCGCGGGACCCGAATTACCTGCCGCCCGCCCTGCCGCCCGCGCCCAACGTGGATACCAATTTTCTCGTTCGTTTTTCGGCCGACGGCAAGGTGTTGTCTTCCCTGCTGCTGCCCGCCGCCCCTTCCGGGTTCGCCCCCGCGCCGGACGGCACGCGGGCCGCGTTCACGGGGAACGCCGGCGCGGGAGCCGGCGTCGCCGTGCTCTCCTTTACGGGCGGCCAGGGACCGATGGCGATCTTCCGAAAGCCCGCCCACAGCCCGGCCTGGTCGCCGGACGGCAAAACGCTCGCCTTCGTGTCCGGCAACGACATTTATGCGGTGACGCTGGACCCGGCCGCGAAAACGGCTCCCACGGTCGTGAACCTTACCCAGGACCAGGGCGTCAACTCCTCACCGGTCTGGTCGCCGGTTCTGCCGAAAACGGCCGTGGCGAAGCGATAAGCAGCCTTTCTTGGCAATGCTCCCGCTTTGCCGCGTTTGGCGATTCTGGTACAATGACCGCAGCATCAATGTGCGCGCGCGTGTGCGACGCGGCTAAGAGATTTAGTCGCGCCGCACCCCCCATGAGGTTTGATTTTCTTGGCCGCTACCTTTCCCCTCGACATCGTCACCCCCGAACGCACGGTTTTAAGCGAAACGGCAATCGCCGTGCAGCTGCCGGCCGCCGACGGCTCGCTCGGCATCCTGGCAGGTCACGCACCGCTGCTCGCGGAACTCAGCGTGGGCGATTGTTTGATCCGTTTGGCGTCGGGAGCTGAGGAGCACCTTGCCGTCGCGGGTGGTTTTGTCGAGGTAAGCCGGGATCGCGTGACGGTTCTGGCGGACACGGCCGAATTCGCGCGTGAGATTGATCCCGACCGCGCCGAGCAGTCGCTGGCGCGCGCGCGTGAGCTGTTGTCGAACCTCGACGAAACTGGCGACCGCGGCGAAGCGGCCGCCGCCGTGCGCCGGGCGCAAAATCGGCTGCGAATCGCTCGCGGTGGAAGCAGCAGCGCGGAGTAGACCGGTTTTGAACGGCCGCCGGTAAAGCCGCCGCCGCGCGCGCGCGAAGGGAATTGGGAAGCGTGACCAACAAACTGTGGCGGCTGTTTTTCACCCTGTTGCTTGCGGTTTTGTGCGCGGTGCCCGGTTGGTACGCGGCCGATGCCTTTCTTCATGCCTCTGTTTTCAACGGGCTGCTGTACCGGTACAGCAGCTGGATCGCTCCGGTTTATCGCGCCGTTTTCACGGTCGTGGGGGCGATTCTGGGAACGGCTCTGGGCCGCTGGGCGTTCCGGCGCGTCGAAATCGCGGGCGAACGCCTGCGGGCGCTGAGCACGCGTGACAAAGTCGCGCTTGGCATCGGATTGGTGATCGGGCTGCTTCTCACGACCGCCCTTTCGATCCCCGTCCTGATCGCGCTGTCGAACCGCATCTTTTTCGGCATTACCCTTACTCTCCTTATCGGCACGGCCCTGACGTATTTGTGCATCGGGGCGGCCGTTTCGATGAAGGAAGAGATTCGGCTTTTTTTGCCCCCCCCGCCCCGAACGCCCGAAGAAGAAGCGGCCCCGCCCAAAGAGTTGTGGAAGCTTCTTGACACCAACGTCATCATTGACGGCCGGGTGGCGGACGTGGCGCACGCGGGCTTTATGGAGGGGCCGATCTACATTCCCGGTTTTATCCTGGACGAGTTGCAGCACATCGCCGATAGCGCGGACGGCTTGAAGCGCGCGCGCGGGCGCCGGGGTCTGGACATCCTCAACCAGATGCAAAAGGAGCTGACGCTCATCGTGCGAACCTACGACCGACTCGCCCCCGGCCATGAGGAGGTGGACGCGCGCCTGGTTCGGCTCGCAAAAGCCATGGAAGGCTCGATTGTCACCAACGACTACAACCTGAACAAGGTGGCCGAGCTGCAGGGCGTCCACGTTCTGAACATCAACGAACTGGCAAACGCGCTCAAGCCGGTGGTGCTGCCGGGCGAAGAGATGCACGTCGCCATCGTCAAGGACGGCAAGGAGCCTTCCCAGGGTGTCGGCTACCTGGACGACGGCACGATGATCGTGGTTGAGGGCGGCCGGCGGCACGTCGGCCAAAGCGTCACCGTGCTCGTCTCGTCGGTTTTGCAAACGCAGGCCGGCAAAATGATCTTCGCCCATTTGCGCGGCGGCAACGGCGCGGACGATGAGGCTGAGGCCGCGGGCTACAACGGGAACGGCTCCGGCGGCAGCGGCGAGGAGGACGATCTTGACCGGGGTGTGCGCTCTTATCCCAGCCGCCGGCCGCGGCGCCCGGTTCGGTAGCCCCGAAAACAAGGTTTTCGCCGACCTGCTCGGCCGCCCGCTTCTAGGTTGGACGCTAGAAGCGTTTGCAAATTGCACGGCCGTGGACCACGTTTTTCTCGTGGGCGGCGTGGGCGACGAAAACCGGCTGCGCGCCATCGGCGAAACCTTTGGCGGCGGCAAGGTACGGGATGTGTTCCAAGGCGGGGCGGATCGGCAAGCGTCCGTGGCGGCCGGTCTGCGGCAAACGGCGAACGCGGAATTCGTTCTCGTTCACGACGCCGCTCGCCCTTGCGTGACGCCCGAACTCGTCGCGCAAGTCGCCCAGGCAGCGCGCATCTTCGGTGCGGCGACAGCGGCCGTGGCCGTCAGCGACACGCTGGTGCGGAGCAGCGGCGCGAACGGGGAATTTGCGCGCGAAACGGTTTCGCGCGATCACTTGTGGGCCGTGCAGACGCCGCAAGGCTTCCGGCGTGAACTGCTCCTGCGGGCGCACCGGCGGGCCGAGGAAACAAACGCGCCGCGCGGTACCGACGACGCCGGCCTGGTACAAACCCTCGTGGGTGAACCGGTCCGCTTGCTGCCCGGCTCGCCGGAAAACCTGAAAGTGACCCGCGCCGAAGACCTCGCGCTCGCCGAAGCCGTTCTCGCCCGCCGGGAACAAAAGTTAGCCGTCCCCACGCTGCGCGTCGGGCATGGCTACGACGTTCACCCCTTCACCGACGGCCGCCCGCTCGTTTTGGGCGGCGTGCTTTTCCCCGACGAAGCGCGTGGCTTGCTCGGCCACTCGGACGCCGACGTGGTTCTGCACGCGGTTTGCGACGCGCTGCTCGGCGCGGCCGGCCTGGGCGACATCGGAAAATTTTTCCCGCCGTCCGACGCGGCCCACAAGGACCGCGCGTCCAGCGAGTTTTTGCGCGAAGTCTTTGCCCGCTTGGACGCGGCCGGCTGGCGCGTCGCCAACGTGGACGTGACCATCCTTGCCGAAGCGCCCAAGATCGGGCCGCGCGCCGACGCGATGAAACAGGGAATCGCGCGCGCCCTTCAGATCACGCCGGAGCAGGTCGGCGTCAAGGCGACGACGAATGAAGGCATGGGGTTCGTCGGGCGCGGCGAGGGCATCGCCGCCCACGCGACCGCGCTGATTTTTCGCTGAGGAGGCAAGAAAACAATGAAAGTCCAGGTTCGAGGCAAAGGCGTCGAGGTGACGGACGCGCTGCGCGAGTATGCGGACAAAAAGGTCAACAAACTGACCCGGCACTTCGAGCGTCTGGTCGGCGCGACCGTGACCGAAACCATCCAAGGCAAGCAGCACCGCGTCGAGGTCCAGATTGACGGCGACGGCATTTTGCTGCGCGGCGAGGAGCACGGCGACGACATGTACGTGGCGATTGACCGCGTGGTGGAAAAACTGGAGCGCCAGATGCAAAAGCGCAAAGGCCGCCAGTACGCCAAAAACGGTCCCCATCACCACCACGGCGGCCATCATGGTGAGGCCATCTCGCCGCGCACGGCCCCGGTCCAGATTGACGGTTTAACGGACGATGACGCCCCGATCACGGGCCGCATCGTGCGCACCAAGCGGTTTGCCATCAAGCCGGTTTCCCCGGCCGAGGCCGTCGAGCAGATGGAACTGCTCAGTCACGATTTTTTCGTTTTCGAGAACGCCCAAACCGGACAGGTCAACGTCCTTTACCGGCGCGAGGACGAGAATTTCGGCCTTTTGGAGCCGGAACGTTAACCCCTATTTTTTAAGGAGATTGTTGAGCGAATGAAAGTCGGCATCCTGACCGGCGGCGGCGACTGCCCCGGCCTCAACCCCGCGATCCGCGGAATCGTTTACCGCGGCCTCGACTTCGGGTTCGAGTTCGTGGGGATTTTGGAGGGCTGGCGCGGGCTGGTCCAGGGCAACTACGAGCCGCTGATGCTCGAATCGGTTGAGGAAATCATCTACCAGGGCGGCACGATGCTCGGCTCGTCGCGCACCAACCCGTTCAAAAAAGGCGGCGAGGCGGACCTTCAGGCCGCGCTCGCCAACGTCAAGTCGGCGGGCTTCGACGCCATCGTTGCCTGCGGCGGCGAGGACACGCTGGGCGTGGCGGCCAAGCTGTACGCGCAGCACGGCGTGCCCACGGTCGGCGTGCCCAAGACGATGGACAACGATTTGAACCTGACCGATTTCACGTTCGGGTTCGACACCGCCGCCGGCGTGGGCATGGAGGCGCTGGACCGGCTGCGCGACACGGCCCGCTCGCACCGGCGCGTCATGGTGCTGGAAGTCATGGGCCGGCACGCGGGCTGGGTCGCGCTGTACACGGGATTGGCCGGCGGCGCGGACTGGATCACGCTGCCCGAAGAGCCGCTCGATTTGGAGGCGATGTGCGCCCACCTTGAGGCCGTAAAGGCGCGGGGCAAAAAGTACGCGCTCGTGGTCGCGTCCGAAGGCACGGAAATCCCGTCCGAGAACGAGGAAAAGGTAGTGGACGCTTTCGGCCACACCAACCTGAGCAACCGGGCGGTCGGCGAGTTTCTCGCTGAGGAAATACAAAAGCGCACGGGCTGGGAAACGCGTTCGGCGGTCGTCGGGCACATCCACCGGGGCGGCTCGCCGACGCTTTTCGACCGCGTGCTCGGAATGCGTGTGGGCGTCAAGGCGGCCGAGTTGGTCCACGCGGGCGAGTTCGGCAAGATGGTCGCGCTCCAGGGAACGGAAATCATCGGGGTGCCCATCGAGCAGGCCGTGGCGAACCTGAAGACGGTCCCGCCCGCCCTGCGCGAACTGGCGAGGGCAACCTTCAAGTAGGTTCGGGGAGCGAACGCTGGCATGAATCTGGAAGAGTTCAAAACGCGGGTGCGGCAAACGTTCGGCGAGGACCTGCACCGCGCGTCGCCGGCAACCGTGCGCGACTTTCTGGACCGGCTTCAGGAAGACATCCACTTCGAGCGCTACAGCGGCAGCAACGTGCCCGGCCAGATGGAGCAACGCATCCAGGTGGACGAGTCCGCAAAATCCTACGAGGAGGTCATGCGGACCTTTTTCGCGCACGTCCTCGATTTGCCGCCCGACGAGGCGATGACGATGCTGTGGGCGGTCGCCTTTGATCTGTCGTACGCCATCATCGCCTCGCACGACGCGGACCGGATCGGCCACCTGTTCCGTGGCCTGGAAGAGCCGGCCCCGTAAACCGCCGCCCGATTTTGCCGCCTTCAGAAAAGCCGTGTCCCCGCCAAAAATAGGGGAGGCGGCTTTTTGCGTGGTGAAAGGGCATAGATGACAGTTCAAGGAACACGGGGGGGCGACGCGGCAGGGCGAAACGAGCAGCGGCGCGGCGCCTGCCAACCATCCGCGTCGGCGGAAACTTGCCGGCGATGCCAGTCGCCGGGTGAGGCGGGCGAGGCGGTTCTGCTGCTCGGCGCGCGTGATGTGAACGCGCGCGCCACGCTCGTCAAGGCTCTTCGAGCGGCGAACCGCATCGTTTTCGAGGAGCGCGGCGACGGCTTGCTCGCCGTGCCGAACGTTTCCCGCCGGCTTGACGGTCTCTGGGACGCGCTGCGGAACCTGTCCGCGGCCGCGCGCTCAGCCGTGCGCGGCGCGATCCTGCCCGGTGAGCGCGCGGATTGCGCCGCCAGCGTTTGCGACGCTCTGCTGCACCACGCGGACGGCTTGGACGCGCTTCTTAGCCGGGCCGAGCATGAGTGGGTCCGCGAGGCGCTGCGCGACGACTGGCTGTTCAGCCTGTTTCACCCCATCGTGGAGGCCCGGACCGGGAACGTTTTCGCGCACGAGGCGCTGATCCGCGCCCGCCGGCCCGGCACGGATGAAATTATCAGAGCCGGGCCGATCATCGGTGCGTGCGAACGGCTGGACCTTCAGCACGTTCTCGATCAGCGCGCCCGGCAAAGCGCGATTCGGGGGGCGGCCCGTTTTCTGGGTGACAACGCGACCGGCGGGCGCGTGTTCATCAACTTTTTGCCTAACACGATCTACGACCCCGAAGTGTGCCTGCGCACGACGATGGAAACCGTGCGCGAGTGCGGCATGGACCCGGCCCGGCTTGTGTTCGAGGTGGTGGAGACCGAACAGATTCCCGACATTCGCCGCTTGAAGGTCATTCTGGACTACTACCGCGCGCGCGGCGTCGGTACGGCGGTGGACGACATGGGGGCGGGCTTTTCCTCTCTGCGCTACCTGACCGAACTGCGGCCCAATTTCGTGAAGTTGGACCGTGATCTGGTCGTTCGAGCCGAACGGGGCGAGGAAAGTGCGCAAAGCGCGATGGATTCCATCGTCTCAACCGCGAAAAACCTGAACATCGCTGTGGTCGCCGAGGGGATCGAGACGCGCGAACAACGCGCGCTTTGCCTGTCCGTCGGGGTGGACTACCTTCAGGGGTTTTTGTTCGCGCGCCCGGCCTGCCCGCCCGAACGGGTGAACGCGCTTGCATTCGAGGAGCCACTGCTTCGGGCGGCGTAGTTTTCGGTCGGGCGCGCGTCAGCCCAAGCGCCGGCCGCATTCGGGGCAGACGCGCAGCGGGTGGGGGACCGCGTGACCGCAGGCGTGGCAAAGCAGCGTGCCATCGTCGTCCATGTCTGTCTCGTCGGCTTCGTCTTCCGGCTCCGGTTCGCGCTCCCACAGCTGCGACAGGTCGTAGGGGTCGCGCCGGGCCGCGAGCAGTTGCCGACCCTGCCACACTCCCGCCCCGGCCCCGATGACGATCAGCAGAACGCCAAATAACGGCGCGGCGGGCAGCAGGGCCGCGCCAATCACGAGAACGAGTAAGGCGGCAATCAGACCCGCCGCGCGCCGTAAACCGCTCATGCGCGCTGGCGAGCGCGGGCGGGAAGACCGAGTTTTTCCAGTTTCTGCGGCGTGTCGTGGAGCGCGATGCGGGCCGTGCCGGAAAGGTCGTGGACGATGGCGCGCAGGGCGTTCATGGCCTGATCCTGGTCGTCGGTGGCCTGCTGGCGTCGCCCTGCTTTGCCTCCTGAGCCGCGTCGGCCTGGGACAAAGCGGTAATGGTGGCCTGTTCGGTTTGCAGGCGCGCGGCGGGGTAGCCGGAGCGGGCGAGAACGGCGGCAAGGTCGGGCAGGGTGCGGGCGGCGGTGTACAGCGTGGCGGCGTACTGCAAAAAGGCCGCGCGGCCAGCGGGCGCGCGGCCGGTTCCCAATCCCAACTGGGTCTGCTGGGGCAGGCTGAACTTGAGGCGGCACATGGCGGCGAGCCGCGCGGTCATGGCCCGCGCGTCGCGCTCCGCTTGGGTGACGGTCTGCGTGGCCGTGTTGCGCTGGCCGCCCGAAATGTTCTGCGCGCTCACGCGGGCGTCGGCGCGCGTTATAGCCGCGTTGAGGGCCTCCATCCGGGCCTGATCGTAGCCGTATTCGGCAAGGCGGGCGCGGATGTCGGCGTCGGCGAGAGCGTTGTCGTGCAAAATGCGCGCGGCCTGGATTTCGTCGGCCATCTTGCGGCTGCGGGCAGTGGTGCGGCGGCTGCGGGGAGCGTCGTTCTCCGGGGCGGGGCTGGGAGCGTCGGGGGTCATGGAGCGGGCCTCTCCTTCAGGGATACTGCTTTGTTGTTGCCGACGCCCGCGGTTTCCTGCGCGCCCCGCCTCGCGTGCGTTTCGGGCGCCGAAAGAAAGTCGTTACCGGGGTTTGCGCGGCGGTCACGGAACGTGCGGGACGGTTGCCGAACAGGGGGCGGCGGTTATCGCGGTATGCGGGGCCGTCATCGGAAGGAGCGGGGCGGTTGCCGGGGTTTGCGCGGATAGGGCGAAGTTTGCGCACCGGCCGCCGCACTTTCCGGCAAAGCCGAAGGGAACTGGAAGAACGCCCTGCCCGGCGTGCCGTAACGTTGCCTAACGACAAAGCTCACCTGCCCGGCCCGCATCAGGTGGCTACGAACCTCGAAAAGCGAACGTGCGGGCCGGGTCAGGTGCAGCGCCTGGTTCGGCCCGACAACTTTGTCTCTCCTCTTCCGCTTCATCGCGCAGCGATACGCTACTTTTTGGTCAGACGGAACTTGTCCATGACGATGGACTGGTCGAACGCCCCGTACGCGTTGTCCCAGCCGTTATGGGCGAACACGTAGATCGTGCCGTCCTCGGTCTGAACGCTTTTCGGGTAATAGCGAGTGCGAAGGCTTTCGGGGGCGGTGGGCGGTCGAAATCTCTTGGCCAGGCCGGGGAAAATCACCGGCGTCCACGTTTTCCCTACGTCGTCGGTCCAGTGGATACCCTCCGTCGCGATGT
>JAABUN010000214.1_pt1 | contig 152133 bp, 164 predicted proteins | sample 5559311 | NCBI WGS metagenome assembly JAABUN01 (sample SAMN10711877, study PRJNA513370) | rock metagenome | isolation source: Antarctica rocks | place: Antarctica: Victoria Land, Siegfried Peak sud
TCACGGTTGTGGCGCCACCGCGACCGCTGCCGGTCGGGACCATCGTGGTGCGGGGCATCGGCGTCGGGGTGAGGTTCGGGCTTGTGCGACCGGAGCCGGTGTAGTTGATGCCGCCAGCCGCCATCGTTTTGAAGGTGAGTTGGCCCATGCCGATCTTCTTGGACCCGCCGCCCCCGCCACCGCCACCCGATGCCCGGGCCGGTGCCGCTGGCTTGGCCCAGTAGGTCTTGGTCTTTGCGGCTGGAATCCAGCTACCGTCCTCGGCCTGTACGGCGCCGGGCTGACCCCGGTTCGGGGAGTTCATGCTGTTGGCTTCGAACCCATCGTCGAGGTAGCCCGGGTCACCGGCCTGCAACTGTCGCACCACCCCGCCGCCGGCCATCTTGTGCGCCATGTCCTTCGGGACGACCGCAGCGTTGAACCACGAAGCGGTCTCAGCGAGGATCGCCATCGACCGGGCAGCGTCACCCCGGAACGGGATGTACGCCTCCTTGACGGTTTCGGGTTCGGCGAACCGGATCAGATCACCCCGGTAGATCCCGGCGGTCGTGATGTTGTTGACGCCGCCGTCGGCGTAGGAGTCGATGCCGCCCCAGCGTCGATACAGACCGGGCGAGTAGTTCTGGGCGAGGGCCATGGGCGGGACCGAAGCCGGAGCTCGCTTGACCTGCTCCACGATGCTCACGTACCTGGTGCGAGCGGCGTTGTCGAGGATGGCGTTGGCTTCGCCAGCTGACGCCTGGGCAACGATCGGGGCGGTGCGGTTCCGGGCTGCGTTGTCCAGCTCCCCGGGCGCGCTGCCCAGGTTGGCGTCCGCCAACAGTGTGGCGATGCGTTTGCGACCGGCCACCGAGTTCAGGTCGAGGTCGGCGCCATCGGCGAGGGCTTTGGCCAGGATGTCGGCGACCCGTTTCTTGTCGGTCACGTTCTGGAGGCCGTACTGAGCTTCGCCGGTGATCGCGTTGGCCACGACGTCGGCGATGCGCTGACGACCGGCCACAGTGTTCAAGTCGGCGTCAGCATTGCCGGTGATGGCCATCCCGATCAGGACGGCGATGCGTTCCCGGGCGGTGGCATTGAGCTGGCCCTCGGCTCCTCCGGTGTCGGCCTGGGCGGTGGTCGTGGCGAAACGGGTACGGCTGGCGGTGTTGAGTTTGGCGTCGACCGTCTCAACCCCGAACGCTTCAGCGACGATCTGGGCAATCCGCTGGCGACCAGCAGCGGTGTCCAGGTCGATGGTGGCGTCAGCCGCCAGAGCGTAAGCGATGATCTGGGCTACACGCTTCTTATCGGTGACGGACTGCAACCCGTATTCGGCGTTACCGGTGAACACTGCGGCGGTGAACGTGGCGACGCGGTTACGGGTGACGTTGTCGATCTCGGCGTTGGCCGCGCCGACACCAAAGGTTTGAGCGACGATTGAGGCAATGCGCTCCTGTCCCTCCACCGTACGCAAGTCGATGGTGGCGTCGTTCGTTAGGGCTTCGAGGATGACCTGAGCGACCCGCTGTTTATCGGTGACGTTGGCCAGCCCGTACTCGGCCTTGCCGGTAATGGCATCAGCTGTAACGTTGGCGATCCGGGTCCGGCTGGCCAGACTGTCAAGGTCGGCATCGGCGTTGGTCATCACGGCGTTCGCAACGACCTTCATCACCAGTTCATTGGGGAACACGTTCTGAAACTCGGCGGCTGCCGCGTCTGCCCCGTTGAGTTGGACGAACGTGTCGATCTGGTCGGGGGTGAGTTCGATCGTCTGCAGGTAGCCCTCCAGTTCTGCGGTCGGGATACCGAAGGACTCACCGAGCCGGATCACCTCGTTACGGGTGGCCATCAGCGCGTCGGTGGCCCCCTTGCTGTTGCCGGCCTCGCTCATCGACTTGGCGACGGCGTAACCCCTGTCGACAAGCGAGGAGAACGCTGCTTCGGTGGCCAGCCCTGAAGCGGTGAGCCGATCGAAGGCTTCGGCGCCGCCAGCGGCGAAGGCCGCAGGGTCAGTACCGACCAGTTCGTAGAGGGCAGCACTGGTGTCGCGGATGGACTGCTGCCATTCCCGCTGAGCATCGGCGAGGCTCTTCGGGATGCCGAGGGCTGCGTCCATGGCGTCCTTGAAGGCCTCCATGCGGTCGGTGGCGTCGGCTGTCTCGTCGCCCAGGGTGGCGACGGCCTCGGTCAGGGTCTGGGTTGCCGGGGTCCCGGTGGCTGCCGCGTCGGAGGCCTGTTTGATCCGTCCGGCGACGTAGTCGTAGTCGGTGAGGCGGTCCTCGGGGATCTTGAGTTTCTGGATCCAGCGTTCGACCAGGTCGCCCGACATCCCGGTCTCGGAGGAGACGGCTTCAATGGCGTCGCTCAGCGTGTCGTAGCGGTCACGCAAGGCATCGAGCGCCGCCTTTCCCTGTTCGGCCCCCTCCTTCGTTTCCAGGAAGGTGTTGGCGACCATGGGGTTCAGCACTTCGTGGGTGGCGATGAGGCTGTCGAGCGTGTTGTTCATGCCGCCCCATTTGTCGTTCAGCGCGCCCACTTGCGGAGCCGCGTTGCCGATGGCGGTCGACAGGCTTTCCAGGTCGTTGTACTTGACCCCGTCGGACAGCGAATCGGCGAACTCCTTGCCCTTCTTCTTGGCGTCGTTGAAGGCCGACGCGATGCCAGCGAGAACCACGGCCATCCCTGCGATGCCGGCCGCCGGGGTCAGGAACGCTGACGCCAAACCGCTGGCCCCTTGCTTGATCATCCCGAACCCTGCCGAAGCCGAGGTGGTCATGGTGGCGAGACCGGTGCCGATGAGCTTGAGCTGGCTGAGGACCGTCGACCCGAACTGGACCGCCGCTGTCTTAGCCATAGCGTCACGGGCGTACAGAAACTTGAGCGCCAGAGTCTCCGCCGCCGACGACAACGCCGAGAACCCCTTCACCGCGGCGAGCCCAACCAGGGCCAGGGTGAGCGCCCGCACCAGGCCCTCGTTTTCGGCGAGGAACCCAGTGAGCGACGACAACCCCGAAGCGAGCGCGGACAGGCCGACGATCCCGGCCGCGGCAGCGAGCTTGGCCATGTCGCCGGCCAGCGGGCCCACGAAGCCACCGACCTCACCGAGGATGTTGGCCAGGTCCCCGCCGATGTCAACGACGTTGCGCCACGCCGGCTCCAGGTTGCGGGCCGCGTCGAGGACCGGATCAAGGAAGGTACCGGCCAGGTCACCCGACGAGATGGCGTTCACGAAGCTCGTGGCCCCGTCTGCCGCGTCACGCAGGAACGGGGTCAGGTTGGACCCGACCTTGATCATCAGGGTCTCGACGGAGCCTTTGAGCTGCTCCAAGGAGCCGCCCAGGTTGTTCATTCGCTCGGCCGCCACCTCGGCCGCAGTGGTCTTGCTGACTTCGGCGTTCAGCTTGTTGAACCCGTCGGCTCCCAGCTCGGCCACCACTGCGGCACCCCGGATGGCGTCCGATCCGAACAGGGTGTTGAGCGTGGCGAGCTTCTGCTGATTTGACTGACCTTCGAGCGCCGTGGCCAACACACCGGAAACCTCGGCCATCGACTTCACGTTGCCGGCGGCGTCGAAGAACTTGTTCGAGCCGTCCGCGGTGATGATCCCGAGGTCCGACATCAGCCCGGAGGCCTTCTCCGTGCTCGGCTCCAAACGCATGAACATCGTCTTCAATGACGTACCAGCGTCGGAACCTTTGATCCCGGCGTTACCCATGGCGGTGATGGCCACGGCCGTGTCGTCGAAGCTGAACCCGACCAGGTTGGCCACGGCCCCGACCTGCGACATTGACATACCGAAATCGGAGACGTCGATGGACGAGGCGTTGGCCGCGCCGGCGATCTTGTCGGCTATGCCAGGCAGATCCGAGGCGGCCAGATTGAACTGGTTCATGGCGTTCGCCGCGATCGCGGCGGCCTCAGGCAGCTCGATCCCGCCAGCCGCAGCCAGCGCGACCGTGGCGTCAGCAGCGCCGTTCATGATCCCCTCGACCGGGACACCGGCCTTGGCCAGCTCCTCCATGGCCGACGCCGCCTCAGACGCAGAGAAAGACGTGTCGGCGCCGAGCTGCAAGGCCTTCTCTCGCAGCATGTCCATCTCGCTGGCGGTCGCACCGGAGACGGCACCGATCGCGGACATGCCGGACTCGAACTTCGACGCAGCAGAGATCGACGCGCCGAGGAACGCGCCGACAGCCAGCACCATCCCCGCTGCGCCGACCGCGACGATCTTGTTCAGCGAGGTCCAGCTCGAGCCGGCCTTCTTCGTGCCCGCGTCAACTTCGGAACCCATCTTGCGGGTCGCCGCAGAAGCCGCCCCGAGGGGCCCGAGGTAGCCGGACGTGTCGGCCTTGAGGGCCACGGAGATCGTGCGCCACGCCCCGCCCATCAGGTCACTCCGGGGGCGGTCACTCCGGCACGGTGTCGGCCGCCCGCGCCTCCAACTCGGATGCAGTCAGCCGCCGGAACGCCAGTTGCAGACCGGCGATCGGAGCGATCCCCTCCCTCTGCTCCTCCTGGGCCTCGCGTTCGTAGCGTTCCTTCTCGGCGCACGACGGGCACGAGATCTCGACCATCGTGAACGGAGGTTCCTGCAGGACCATGCCGTCCTCGTCGAGCCAGTCCGAGCGTTGCTGACCGCAGCCGCCGCAACGGTCGTCCTCCCGGGCCTGCCAAGCCATCGCCGCCGCCCGGCTGTACCCGTCCCAGCCGTCGCCGACACCCAGCCACACGCTGTAGGCGATGCCGAGAGGACCGCAGTACCGCATCGCTGCGGCGAACGCCGGGTCCTCGGTCAGTCGTTTCCCAGGTCACCGACACCCGAGTCGCGTTGGTCAAGTCCGAGCGTCGTCAGGAACAGGGTGGATTTGTCGCCGAGCGGCAGCCCGGTGGAACGCCAGATGGCGGTGGCCTGGCCGATGTCAATGCCGTCCACGTCGGCGACGTCATCGTCGGAGTGAACGATGCGGGTCACACAGGCAGCGAGCATCGCGGGCGGGAACGTGTCGTCGTTCCAGCCGTTGCCCGGTGCACCGTTGTTGGCTTTGCGGGCCGTGGCCTTCTGCTCTTTGGTTGCGGGGTGGGCACGCATGATCTCCTCGACGACGTGCGGCCCGATGCCTTGCAAGTGGAAGGTGATCGTCGCCAGGTCACCCTTGAGTGCGTCGTAGAGGGCGCGTGCGTCCTCGACCTCACCGGCCGCCTCAGCCTTCGCCTCCGGGGTCCTGGCCGCCTGCTCACGGGTCTCTGCTCGAGCGACAGCGAGACGGGCCTTGGTGAGCTTGGGGGCGTCGTCAGGGTTGGCGGCGAGGATGACGGTATCGGTGGCCGGTTTGCGGTCCACGAGGGCAGCGAAGGCATCCATGCGGGGTGGTTCTCCTTGGGATGATCGAGGGATGCTGGGATGCGTGGGACCGGCCGGACCATCCCAGCCGGCCGGCCCCACTACGGGGCGGCTCAGGCAGCGACGGTGGCGTTCAGTTCCGGCACGTCACGGAAGGCCAGAGAGACCATCGTCTTGGCCGGTTCGTTCACTGCCCGGTTCGCCGGGGACTTGGAGATGACCGTCACCGGCCACACCTCGACCTTCTTGGCGGCCACGGCCAGTCCGTTGCGGCTGATGACCACGAACCCGATGGCATCCAACGAGAAGAGGGCGAGGATCACTTCTTCGGTGGAGCCCGCCGTCGTGTTCTCGAAGAGCGTGATCGACATGTCAGCGATCTCGTACATGCCGCCCACGACGATCGGGTACTTCGTGTCGATGTCGGCCGCGTCCTCGGTGCCGGCGGTGACCCGGAACCCCTCGACGCCACCACGAGGTATCGCCGGGGAGAGCAGCTTCCCGGAAGTGGTGAGCTCGGCAACGGTCGGCGCAGCCTTGTTGGTGATGGTGGGCGACCAGTAGTACTTTTCGTTGGGGATCAGGTTGCTGCGTGGCATCAGTTACTCCGTGTCGATGGACCGGCACCGGCGGTGCCACTGGTGGTGGGGGCGGACATCACTTGGCGCGCTTGGCCTCGGTGGGCGGGGACGGTTCCGACAGGGCAGGGTCGGGGGCGTTGCCGGGGGTCGGCCGGTCGAGGGTGAACCCCTTCGGCTTCGAGTTCGCGGTGATCACGACCCGCTCGTCGGACACCACGCGGGCCTCGTAGGCGGCGTTCTGGGCGTCGACGATCGCCTTTGCGGCGCTGTCGACGTCGGCCTGCGAGGCGAGCTTCCAGCCGGTCGTGGCCATCGCTTGGGCCTGGTCGAGCGAGGTCGCCTCGTAGACGCTCCCCTCGGCCTCGGGGTGGGTGAGGTAGATCGACTCAGGCACGGCAGCGGCTCCGGAACAGGGGGGCGGTCACGGCGCCACTGTCCGACCGGATAGCCCGACTGGTCCGGATGCAGGGGGAGTCAGGCCGGTACGACCCACAGGTCGACGTCGACGACGACGTTCACGACCGGGCCCTGATGGTCGATGCCACCGTCAGCGACGAACTCGCGGGCAGCGACGATCCACGTCGCACCCGAGAGCGGGACCGTCCTGTCGAGCAGAGCGGTCGTCAACCGGTAGGCGACCCGTTGCGCCTGTTCGCGTGCCCCGTCGATCCGTGACGGTGCCGCAGAGTCGGCGCCGACGGCACGAATGCGGCCATGCCAGATCAGGTCCCATTCCGGCTGGTCGATGTCTCCGTCGCTGATCCCACCGGGCGGGTACTCCAGGACCCCGTAAGGGGCGGCGGCACCGGAGGGGGCGACGAGGTCGTAGACGGCAGGGTGAACGGACCGCAGGCGGGCCAGCACGGCGGCGGTGACTTCGTGGGCGGGGATCATCGGCGCGGCCATGCGACGGCTTCGACGGCGGCCTCGAACTCGGGACCGATCTTGTCGAGGGCCGGACCGAAGTGCGGGTACGCAGGCTGGTTGTAGTTGCGGCCGAGTGCGTCGGTCCCGAAGAACCCGAGCTCGAGGCGGCGACCCTGCGGCTTGGACACGCCGACCTCGGCGACGGACTCGTTGGCGCGCATCGTGGTGCGCCGGTTGATGGCCCGCCGGTAGTCACCTGTCGGTGCATTCGGGCCGGGCCGACCAGAAGCGCCGGCCTTGACGCTGGCCTGGAGTCGGGCACCGAAGGCGACAACGACCTTGTGGGTGGCGACGCGTGCGACGGCGGTGAGCTGCGCGAGATCGGCGGCGACCTGGTTCGGGGTGCTCACGTCGGGACCCCGTCCCCGGGGCCCGCTTCGACGCAGGCGAGTCGGCGCAGGATCAGAGTGCTGCGGGAATCGACGGACCGAACGACGAAGGTCCGGTCGATCAGGGTCGGGTCGCCTTGGGGGCCGACGGCGGTGAAGGTGACTGCGTCACCGGCTTTCACCGCGGGCGCGGATGAGCGCAACCGGACCGTGTGCGTGTCGATGAGGGCGTCGGTGGCGCCCGCCGTTGACCGTCCACCGCCCGCCGCCTCCGACGGTGACACCGAGCACGGTTCGTTGGCGGCGATGATGTCATCGGGTCCGGTGACAAGGGCCAACGTGACCGGATCAACGGTGCGCGACACGTCGGAGTCGGTGCGTGTGATCCGGCACCGGTCGGTCAACGTCGCCTCGGCGGTGGCCCTCGCCTCGGTCAGATCGGGGATCACCGGTTCCGTCCGACCATGTCGGCGATGACGGCCAGGTAGTTGCCGGCCATCGTGTCCTCGGGGAGGTCAGAGGCCATGACCGCTTCCTCGACCACGGCAGGGTCGAGGGCACGGATGGCGTCGACCGGGTCCTGACCGGTGCGGGTCACCTCGACGATCGCGGTCCCGGTGAGCGACCCCGGTCGCTGCTCCTCGATGAGGAGCCGGGTCGGCTGCCCGTAGCCGAGATGCACGGTGACTCCGCTGATCTGCTCGGCGATGTCGACGCCGTCGACCTCAACGACCGCGGGGGTGACGGTGGCGTCGATCCGGTAGGCGACGGTGCGGGGCGGGGTGTCCACGATGCGAACCGTGGATCGGTGGCTGCCTGGTGGTCAGGATGCAGCGACGCGTGGCCGGCGGGCCGTCCGTCCTGCACGCCCCGTCCTGGCCGTCCTGAGGGGCCGGGGGGCGATCGTGGCCGCCTCGGTGCCTCTCGGTGGGCCGATGTCCCGCGACGCCTTAGACGGCAACTGAGCCGGCACCGACGGGGCCAGGGCCCGGCGGCATCTCGGGTGGGATAGGTACACGACGTCGTCGAGGTCGACGATCATGCCGTTCGCCAACGGACCGACACTGTGCCCGGGTCCGACGCAACACCCGTCACCGTCGAGGTACTCGACCTGTTCGATGCCGTCGGTGCGGCACTGAGTGAGCGTCCCCTGGTTGTATGCCTCTGCGGTGGTGGCGCGGATCGTCGAGTCCGCCCAGTCAGCGATCGTGTGGCGCGCCCCGTTGGAGTAGGTGACCGACCCGATGCCCTGACGTGCCGCCTCGGTGGCCAGCTCGCGGCCGGCTTGCACCGCGGTCCGGTTCTCGAGGAGCGCCGACCGGGTGGCGTCGCGGACCTGTGAACGCAGCGCGGCACGGGTGTCGGCCCGGAGTTCTTGGAGTCGGGGGGCGACGTCGTCCCATGTGCGGGCAGCGAACTGCTCGATTGCTTCGACGTGCGGTGCGGTCCACGCGAACGACGTGCCGATGATCTCGGCCGCGGCCGCGGCACCGGCGGCGTGCAGCTCGGGGAGGGTCCCGGTGATCCACGTCCTCGACGCGTCGACCAGTCCGTCAGCGACGGCCTCAGTAGTGCGGATCAGCTCTCGGAGCCGGGCGGTCTGACGGGTTCTCGACGGGTCATCGACGACGTCGGCGTACTCGGCGAGGAGCCGGGCGTGCGCCTCGTCATAGAGGGCTACCAAACGTTGGGCGGCTGCGTCGTTAGCGGCGGGCTGGGGCAAGGCTCACCACCGCAGATCGGTGCCGCATTCGCCCAGTGTCGCCATGGAGTCGTGCCCGTTGAGAATCGGGACCGACGTGAGCGCAGGCAACCGTGACGGCGCTATCTCGCCGACGACGCCTTCGAGCCGGGCGATCTTGGCGTCGAGGGCACGCAATCCCTCCACGCTGACCGCACCCCACGACGCATCGCCGGCCACAGCGAACGACCGGTCAGCGTCGAGGTTGGCTCGACGGCGTCGCAGGATCGACAGGGCGGCACGGGCCGCAGGCTCGGTGACGGCGGCGTAACGGTCGAGGAAGTCGAGCACCGTCGCATCGTCGGGTTGGTTGCCGACGTGGTCGCGGACGTCGTCGAGCAGCGACATCAGCCGATGGCGTCGCGCAACGCGTCACGCAGCTTGTCCACGCCGAGACGGCCGTCGACGTCGAGGTCGTGGGCGTCACGGAAGGCGAGCAGCGCATCCTTGTCCTCGGCGACGGCATCAAGATCGGCGACCGTCGGAACAGGAGGCGGATCAGCGGCGCCGTCGGGTGCCGTGTCCCACGCTGCCGGATTCGTGATCTGCTTCACCACGTCGGCAGGCACGTTGGCTTCGTTGCCGTGCGCGGGCCCGTAGCCGACACCCTCGACGTACACGTTGGCGACGAGCTTCGACATCAGGTTCCTCTTTCGGGTTGGCTTGGTTGCGGGGGCAGGATTCGAACCTGCGACCTCCGGCTTATGGGGCCGGCGAGCTGACCAACTGCTCCACCCCACTGCGACAGGACCGGCCAACCAAAGGGGGAGGCTGGCCGGCCCCGAGGGTTACGCGACGTCTGCCGAGAACGTGAGGTCAGGGTTCGCCAGGACCGGCAGGGCGATGGCGGCCGCCTTCGTCCAGACCGCTACCGGGTCATCTGACTTGTACGACCCGGCAACCACGCCGGGCTCGGACCCGGTCAGGTTGTAGCCCGGCTCGGACGCCTCGGCGGTGACGCCGTAGAGCACGGCACCGAGATCAGCGGAAGTGGCCGGGAGGAACACCACTCGGTCGTCGGGGATCACCCGGGTGGCCACGCCGTTCACCCGGACCTGTTCGTCGTTGACCACCAGCGGGGGTAGCCCGTAGGCGGCCATGGCAGCGTCGATGCCGGTGCGGGTCACGATGCCGGGCGAACCGGCGAGCGAACCGACTGACGTCGAGATCTTGGCGTTGCGCTGGATGAGACCCATGATCCGGGTCGACACGATCGCTGCGCCGGGAGCTTCACCGTTGGTGGTGGTGTAGGTGGCCACCCATGCCGACAGGTCGTTGATGACGTCCGCGTTGGCCACGGTGGTCCACGGGGTCGCCGCGGTCACGGTGTGCCCGGCGGCCCGACCGAAGTCGACGGTGGCGACGATGCCGTTCTCGGCGAGCACGATCTTGCCGGTCGAGAGGGCTTCGCCTCGGGCCAGTTCCATGCGGGCCGCGATGCTGAGCGCCATGCGCTCGGCGTCGCTGAACACCTGGTCCCGGATCGCGCCGTCGGCGTTGCGGAGACGCAGCGAGTCGTACTCGCCGAGCCGGATCTTGCGGCTGATCGGCGGCAGTTCGCCGGTGACCCGGGTAGCGCCGACCCGGTCCCCGATCGGGGATTCGGCGTCGTAGGTCCGGAACGTGGCCGCATCGGCGAGGCCACCGCCACCGGCCTGGAACCGGTACAGCAGGTCGTTGACGGGCCGCGACGGCAGGTAGGCGGAGAGGGCGAAACGGTTGGCTTCGCTGTCAGCGAGGCTGGCCCGGACGTAGCCGGTGAGCTCCGCGGGGTCGATGAGATCGGAGAGGCGCATGGTTCAGGCTCCTAGGCGAAGATGATCCGGCCAGCGACGTCGGCCTTACCGGCGGCGTCGACAGCGATGGGCAGGAGGGCTTCGACCACGCGGCCGTGCTCGTAGAGCGGGCCTTGTACGTCGACGGTGGTCGGCGACCCAGGCTTCACGTCGACGAACAGGAACCCGGCGAGGGTCTCGGCACCGTTCGTTGCGGCGTTGTCGTAGGGGCCGTAGATCCCGGTGGCGGTGATGCGGCCGAGTGGGGTCCCGGAGCGGAGGTAGCCGTCGGGGTAGTGGGTGCCGGCGGTGAACGCCGAGGTGTCGAGCGTGATGGTGCGGCACGAGCTGGTGCCGTGCTCGGAGCCCAACCACGACTGCTTGTCGGTGGTGAAGCTCTCCTTGCGGGTCGTGAGATCCATTGCCTGGTGTTCTCCTGGTTAGGCGGCGGTGGTGTGACGGGACTTGTAGAGGTCGCGACCGGCTTCGACACCGGTCTTGGTTCCGCCTCCGCCGACGGGCGTGCGGGGCGGGATGATGCCGACAGCCGGGGCGGCCTGACCGGCGGGCAGGAACAGGGAGGGCAGCCGTTCGGCGAGCGCCTTGACCTCAGCGCCGAGGTCATCGGCGCCGGTGTCGATGAGCCGGAGCCCGTCGGTGAGCAGCGCCGGGTTGAGCCCGGCAGCGAGGAGCGCCTGGGTGGCGTCCGCCTGAGCCTGGACCGTGGCGGTCTTCGCTTCGGCGGCGACCGTCTTGGCGTCGGCGTCGACCTTCTCAGCCTTGAGCCGGTCGATCTCCTCCATGCCCGCCCGCTTGGCTTCCGCGTCCTGCGCGGCCAGGTAGGCGCCGATCTCCTGCTCCTTGGCCGTCGCCGCGGTCCGGGATGCCTGAGCGACCCTGCCTTGGACGATCTGGTCGAGGTGGGCCTGTTGCTCGGCGGTGAACACCACGGCCTGCGGGACACCACCGCTGCCACTCTCGGACGCGGACGCGTCGTCGATGGTGGCGAGGTGGCGGTCCAGTGGGCTGCGGCGCAGGTTGTCGAGCATCGGTGCTGTCTCCGTTGGTTGCTTGCCCCCGCTTCACGGCTGCGGGTGGTGCCGCCCGGCCAGGAGAGGCCGGTCGGGGCGAAGCGTGCGGGCCGGTCGACGGGATGGCCCGGATGCAGGAGACTGAGGCATGGCCGATGCGCTCGACAGCCTCCACACCGCCGTCGCTGGGATCACCGCCCTCTACGCCGAAGGCGACCCGTCGGAGATCCTCAGCGCCGTCCTCGTTGCCCCGACCTCGGTCGATCAGGCTGCGATCGCATCGGCGCTGACGCTTCTAGCGTCCCGTGCGATGCACGAGATCGACCGGCTGGATGGTGAGGGAGCGGGCGTGGAGTGGCTGCAGGCAGAGGCGCTCCGGCTGGAGCAGTAACTACTCGCGGCCAGCGGTCAGGCTGCGGGAGCAATGCCGGGGCGTGAACCAACGAGCCACAGATCCCGCTTGTAGATGCGCTCGTAGACGCGAACCTCTTTGATCACGTCACGGTCGCCGTCGAGCGGCATGATCTCCAGTCCGGCGGGCACGTCCGACCAGGTCATCCACAGATCCCACGCCGGGACCTCTTCGTGGACCAGGCCGCTGAGCGCCCACGCCATCGACGGGCTGTCCGAGTAGCAGACGTAGGGCGGCTTCCATGCCCCGTCCACTGACCGGCTTGACGGGCACAGGCCGCGCCGCTCGATGCCGTTCCGGCGGCTCGACGGGGACCAGTGGTAGAGGAGTACCGGCCCCTCGTAAAGGTTCCTCACTCGTCGGGCTCGGTGAAGATCAGGTCGTCGCTGTATCGGATCTCGCGCAGGGTGCTGGCCACGAGTCCTTCGGTTCCCCACGCGGTTCCGCACCGAAGATGGGACTTCCCGGAGTCACCGTCGATGTCAACCCACCCGGCGATCACAACGCACTCGGCGACGATGCCCCCATCGGGTGGCCCGTACTCGGACCCGGCCAGAACCTCTTGGACGGCGTCGCGCATCCGGCGCTTCAAGTTGTCGTGCTCGTCGCTCACGTCCGCACCCATCGCCGTGCCAGCGGTGACCACTGCCCGCACCAGACCCGCCGACCCCACGGTGCAGTCAACGGCACATCCCAGGCGATCACCGTGGCTCGACGGGCCGCCCAGCGGAGGAAGGTCACGGCAGGTCGATCACCGGAGGCGCCGCCGGCGGATCGGGCAACGTCACGCCTAGACGCTCAGCGGCGGCCGATTCGCTTCCCGTTGCATCAGCGACCGCCCGGGCAGCCTCCGGATCCTCGCTGTAGATGCGTTGCACCTCGGCTTGGGCGTCGTCGATGTTGTAGCCCGCAGCAATCAGCATCCCCACGGCGGTCTGCGTGGAGATCGCATGCGCAACAAGCCCGGCAGTGACCGCCTCCATGACCTGCACCTGGTCGGTCGGCAGGAACGCCCCGTACCGGATGCGTGTCATCGGGGTCGGCCCCGGGTCGAGGACCCCTGTGACCTGGGCCATGCGCTGCCCCATCTTGAGCAGCAGGCTGTCCTTCGGTGCCCGGGTGGCTCGCAGGTTCCCGACCACGGAGATCGCCGGGGCCAACTCGAGGAGCTTGCGAATCCCGGACTCGGCGCCGCCGGTGGCACGGGCCCGGCCTACCAGTTCACCGATGCCGAGCGACACACCAATGCGCCCCTCGATCGAGGCGCCCAGCGCCATGAGTTGGGGAAGCCCGGCGGACAGGTCCAGGGTGTGCATGACGCCGGTGGCGCCGAGCCCGTGGATCATGCCCGGCATGACCTGCGCGTCCGTGCCAACGTCGACACCGCTGGCCCACACGGCGGGCTTCCCCAAGAACTGGGCGCCCTTCATGGTCAACGTGTCGACCATGGCCAAATCGTCGAAGGCCCGCACCGCCAGGTCGCAGAGGGCCCGGCCATAGTGCTCGCGTCCCGTCGGCGTGTTGGGCCGATGGATGACCGGGATGAAGTCGATGCCCATGTCGTAGCGGTGGGCGGTGACGGTACGGGCCTCGGTGATGTCGAGGGCGAACGGTTCACCGGCCTGCACCGCGGAGAGTTCCCATGTGGCGTCGCTGAACAGGCAGGTGACGTCGGTGTCCTCGCCGTCTGTGTGCCACGGCAAGGTGCGGCGGATGATCCCGTCGGCACCGACACGTTCGGTCGGGGGCAGGGTCAGGGCCTCGCCTTCACGCAGTGGCGTCCCGTCGGGACCGACCCAGACCGGGACCCCGTCGACTTCGGTGGCACGGGTGGCGGTGATCGGGACGAGCTGCCATGTGAGGCGACGCACGAACCGTTCCGTCCGGCCAGCAGTCGTCTCGTCGAACTCCCAGGCGACGTGAACCACGTCAGGGAAGTCGACCTGGTCGCCGTTGGCTGGGATCTCCGGGAAGTAGAAGCCGGGGTCGTAGACCTGCACGGTCGGCCACCCGCCGGGACGGGGCCACAGGGCGATGATCCCGTCGCCGAGGGTGACCGCGTCGTCCTCGGCTTCCTGCAGCGTTAGGAGCAGCTGTACCCGGTCAGCCCATTCGCGGATCGCTTCCTGGCGGGCACGCAGCGACGGCGACGATTCCAGTCGGGCCGTCCAGTCGGCGACGGCGGCGTCGGCTTCGACAGCCCACGCAGCCATGCGGGCCGTGTGGACCTGGTCGTGGACGGCGTCGACCGTGGTGTCACCGGTCGGCGGGGTCGCCTGCGGGACATCAGGCAGGACGGGCCCGTCGAGGGGGTCGTCGTCGGCGCCGTCGACGGTGATCGTCTGGGTGTCACCTCGCAGCGCGGCGACCATGCGGGCGCAGTACAGGGCGGGGTCGCCGTACTCGCGGTGCGCCCGGTTCGCTTCGGGGCCGCCGGGCATGTGCCGCCACCCCTGGTTCGATGCGAGCGCTCGGCGGATCAGGTAGGCGCCGATGCGGCGAGCCTCGGATGCGGGTACCCATGTGTGGGCGAGGCGGAGCGGGCCACCGGTGTGCGGGGTGAGCTTGCGGTCCAACGGCGAGAACTGGTCGAGGGGTTCTTGGCCGGGGAGGGTCACCGTGCGACACCACCCGGTCAACCCGTCATCAGGTCGGATGCAGCCGGAGCTACCCGGTGAGCCGACCCGTAGCGGCGAGCCATGCGGTGACATCGCTCCAGTTCCACGCCGGACGGTTGCCGACGATCCAGCGCGGCGGAGGGAACGGCGGGTCGGTCGGGCCTCTGGGGCCGCGCCACCAGTCGACGGTACGGCGGGCCACGCCTGCCCGAGCGGCGATCTCAGGGATACCGACCGGGTCGCAGGCCCGGGTCATGCCGCGGGCGCGCCTTCGTCCATGACGTAGATGGAGACGGTGCGGAGGATCGTCGCTGCCTCCTGCATCGAGGCCAAGGCCTGAGGGCCGACACGGTTATAGCTCTCTGCCCGGACTTGGTGGTCGACCTGCTTCTCCAGCGACACCGCTGCGTGTTCCATGAGGTTGCGGAGCATCGTGGCCTTGCTCGGGATCGCCGTCTCAGTGGCATCGGTGATGGCCTGCTGGATCTCATCGGAGGTCACTGTGGCTACCGCTGCGAGGTAGGTCTTGCGCTCGTCTGGGTCCATGGCGTCGTCGATGCGAAGCATTTCATCCAGCTCTTCCAGCCCCCCGTAGAGGTCGGTAAGGCGAACGCAGGTGGCGTGGGAACGTCCGCCGCCTCGGGTGTCGGCACGGCGCTGGCCTGGTTTCATGGGGCGGTCGCAGACGGCGCAAGGTTCCATGCTCATGCCGCCAGCCCGTTGACGTAGCCGTACTGCATGAGCCGCCGGTAGGGGCGGGTCAACGCCTCGGGCGCCGCCGCGTCGATACCCACGAAGCCGTCGGGGAACCGGCGCACCCACCCGTCGGCCTCCAGCGCCCGACCCAGGAGGTCGAGGTCCCGGTCGAAGCACTCTTGCTGACTGATGGTGGCGGAAGGAACGGTCGCGGTGGGCATGCCGTTACCCTACATCATGTCGGGAGTCGAGTCCAGCACTAATGTCGGGATCACGTGCAGCCGCCGGGCTACTCGGTGAGCGAGTCGCGGTACGGGGCCGACGTGACCGGACCGGTGTCACCCAACATCAGCTCAGTCAACGCCCACACAAGCGCATCCAGACGGTCCGGGGAATCACCATCATCAGGCGACCACGTCGTCAGCTGCTCTTCAAGATTGGGGAACGTCCCGAGATGGCTGACCTTGCCGGCCTCGTAGAGCGCAGCGATCGGCTCCGCCCGCGTCACCTTGCCCCGCGATGCCCACACGGTTTGCACCGGCACCTGGGCGTCAACCGCCTTGAGGACAGCGGTGACCATGTCGCCGCCGTTGTTGCGTTCGGCGACGATCCGATCCGCCTGGTGGTCCCGGTAGGCCTGCACGGCTCGGCGCCCCCACCCGTCGGGCGACAGTTGACAGGACCGGTCGGCCAGGACGTAACCGCGCCCGTCGGCTCCCTTGCCGGCGACGACGATCCCGGTCTCATCGGAGTCGGTCTTCGCTGACGCCGCCGGGTCGACAGCGACCACGACCCGGACCAGACCGCCGGCGAGGTGTTCGCTGCCCGGTGCCCGCCGGTGCGGTTCGATCCAGTCCCAATCCCAGAGGGTGCCTTCGATGCGGTCGATGGCATCCCAGTCGCCGAAGCCCACGGCTTCGCGCAGCGCCCGGTTCGAGATGCCGGCCAGCATGCGAGCCCGGTAGCCGGGGTCGCGGGCCATGAGTGCCGGGTTGTCCTCCAGCAGGGACGGCACGAACACGCGGCGCACCGGTGTCTGGTCTTCGACCTTCGGGACCGCGGACCACACGTCGCCCGACTTGGGCACGACCGGGCCGACGACATCTTCGGGTTGGGGCCGCACCCATCGCCGCTTCACCCAACGGTGACCGGGCCCGCCGGGGTTCGTGGTGGCCACCATGTGGGCCCGGATGCCGGGCGCCGGTGCCCGCAGCCGGGTGGTCAGGAACTCCCACTGCGACTCGACGAACTCGGTGACCTCTTCGAAGCCGATGACCCCGTACTCGGCGCCTTGGTAGTTGTGGACCGAGGTGGCGTGTTCGAGATGCCCGAACTCGAGGATGGACCCGTTGGGCCACGTGAACGTGTGATCGTTGCGGTTCGGTTTGGTACGCCCGGCAAGCAGTGTTTCGGCGCGGGGCAGCAGTGTGCGGGCGAGGCGGGGCATGGTGCGGCGCAGGACAAGACCGCGGTTGCCGGGGTGGGCTTCCATTTCGGCGATGACGTGGAGCAGCAGCCACCACGATTTGCCGCCACCGACTGACCCACCGAAGAGCAGCTCATCGACCTGGCTGGACAGGTCTTCGGCGAGGGCCTGCTTCGGTTGGGCGACGACGTCGTAGTCGGCCCAGATCGTGGCAGCGTCGATGGTCGGCGGGTCGAGGAGGGCGGCGAGGCGGTGGGCGACGGTCACGTTTCAACACCTTCGGCGGGGAGGGCGCGCAGCCGGGCGGCGATCGCGGCACGCACCGCGGGGGAGTCGACCCCGGCGTCGGCGAGAGCGGCGAGCACCGCAGCGAAGTGCAGCTGCGCGGTGATCTCTTCGACGTTGGCGATCCGGTCGCCGATGTCAACCTTGGCCATGTCGACGAGCAGACCCCGGTACTGACCGACGAGCCGTTCGTAGAGCTTCACGTACGGGTGGATGTCGTAGCCAGCCGGCGAGACGAGCAGGGGTGAGTCGAGCTCGGCCACCATGTCGAGCGCCGCGTCCTTAGCTTGTTCGAGCTCGCCGGCCAGGCGGGCCAGAGCGATAGTAGGGTCGCGGATCTCGCGCCGATTGTCGATGTCACCGAGGCGCCGCTTCAAGACCTTCTCGGCTTCGATGGCGGCGATGCGCTGTTGCGCCCCGGCTTTGGCCTGCGGCGTGTTGCCGCCGTGCTTGTAGCAGACGAGCTGACCGACCATCGGCGTCGACCGGCACGGGTTCCCGCGTGTGCCTTGGTCACCGCGGCTGTCCTTGGTGTGGCCGCGGCAGCGTTCATGGATCTCACCGCACACCTGACTCGGCCGTTGCGGTGCGTCGGCGGGCCGAACATAGGTGCATGCGATGCCGTGGTAGGAGTCGATGACCCGCTGGACCGGGGCGCCGAAGGTCACGATGCCCGCCGTTTCGAGCGAGGCCCGTCGAGCGGGTGACCGAGGTGAAGTTGCTGGCAGTGCGGGCAGCGATAAACCCCGAGCTTGGTCCTGCCGTAGCCGCGCATCTCCTTCACCACGGCCCGTGCCTCGGAGCGGGTGGCGTGGACGCGTTTGCCGTGACACTGGCGCTCCGGGTCGCCGACGAAGCCGGTCAACGTTCCACCTTCCATGCTCCGCCGATCCGGGCCAGCACGACTCGCACGTCGCCGTCGTCGGGGACCAGCTCGGCGATCCGGGCCACGACACCGGCCGGCAGGGTGAACGGCTTCGGTAGCGGCAGCTCTTCGCCCCGCACGTCAATGGCTTCCTGGGCCATAACCGACCGCAGTGCGTGGACGGACAGGTCGTTGTCGACGGCGATGTCGAGGAGCCGGCTGCGATGACGTGGCGGCTGTCCGCTCACCAGCTCGTGATGCGACCACGACAGGGCAGGGCGGCGTTCCTCGGGCGAGAAGATGCGAGCCACCCGCTGGCACCGCACCGCCGTCGGCTGATCGATCAGCGGCTCATACCGGAACATGTCGGCGTCGCCGGCCTGCACCCGACCGAGAGCGGCGAGCTGAATGTCGCCCATCCACCAGTTGAGCGAGGCGCTGCGGGCATCGAGGGACCGAAGCATGTCGTTGATCTGCGACGCGGTCGCATCGGCCGCGACGACGGCGCTCGTCGACGTGAGGCTGTCCAGGCCGGGCAGATCGAGAGCAAGCTGAGCGGAGGCGACAAGCCCGGTCATGCTGCCTTCCACCCGGGATTGCGGCCCTGCTGCGGTGCCGCCGCCATCTCGCCCTTCGCTGCGCAACTCCACCTGTCGCGTGCCCCCCGACCGTGACTGCTCGCCCGGCCGTGCGCCGCCCCGGCACCGTTGCGGTCCGGGACCGACTGAGCCACCGGATCATCGAGCCGCAGGAACACCCTCGACTCCGCCAGGCGGTACTGCGGGCCCGGCTCGCGTCCATCAGCCACCCACGCCCGCCGTAGGCCCCGCCGATCCGGATCCGCGACCCCGCCCCGGACCCCATGCTGATCGTTGGACTCCACGGCGTCGAGCAGGCAAGCGGCCCGCACCGGACACGACCGGCACGTTGCTTTCGCGGCTACGGCGTTGTCACCGCCACGCGTCGGGAACCAACGATGCGCCGTGATGGCACCGTCGACAGGCGCGGAGCCTCGGCAGGCGGCACGGTGGCGCCACGGGACGGCGGTCACGGCTCCACCTGATCGGACGGCTCCGGCCAGATGAGGGTGTCGATCCGAGCGGCGATGATGCGGATGTGATTCGCCGTGAGGGCGCACCTGGTCGTGGCTGCGAGGGATCGCAGCCACTCTGCGTCTGCGTTGGCCAGCTCCACCCGTTCGGGGTCGGAGTCGTCAAGGTCGGTCATGTCAGGTTCTCCGGTTCGGTGAGGGCCGCGGTGGCGGCGGTGGTCATAGTCGTTGCTCCTCGTCGTGGGGTTGTGGCGGCTCGGCTGTACTTCGTGGGGTCTCGCGGCTGGCGGTGAGGGGGCGGCGGCGACCGGGTGGAGCGGTCACCAGAGCCCTCCGTCGTCGTCGTCACTGTCGATGGCGACCGGCACGGATGGTGGTGCATTGTCGCGGTCGGTGGTGGCATCGTTCTGCGCGTTCTGCGCGTTCTGCGCGGGGGGTCGGCCATCCCCTTTTGAGAGAAAAGAGAGTGAGTGATCTTCTTTTTCTCCTCTAAGCCGGGAACGCGCATAACGCGCAGAAACTGTGGATAACTCGGGGTGGAGGGCGAACTCGACCGAACGCTTGTTCCGTTGGGTCAGGACCGGCCCTCCGTCCACTGTGCGGATCCAGCCACGCTCAGTGAGCAACAGAAGTGGCGGGAGCGTGTCGTCGGCCCTCTTGAAGGCCGAACGGTTGCCGGCATAGAGCTGCCGGACGGTGAACGAGGCGTTCCCGGCACCCTCAGCCCAGTCGAGGATCTTGCGGGCCATGGCGATGTCGGGCGACGATCCCCAGAGGTCGTGGACGTGGGCAGCGTGGGTCAGCCAGTACTCGCCGACGCTGATCGCCTGGGTGATCGTGGCCATCTCGACGGGCGCATCATGGGGGTGGCCGTGGGCGACGTGGAGCAGGACGGCGAGGCGCAGCACCGACGATTCGAGCTTGCCGGTCCATTCGGCCATGGGTCGTAGATCGCCATCGGGGAGGCGGCGCCGCTCGAGGGCCTGGCGCCAGTCCGAGTAGTGCTGGGCGGCGGGGTCGCTGAGGTGCAGGGTGGCGGGTCGTTCCCATGACAGCATGCGTCGCCCGATGGTCATCATCTGGTCGTGGTAGCGGTCGTCGCTGCCGGAGTTGGTGGCTGGCCGGAAGGCGAGGTCGCGGTGTCCGAGGACATCGGGGGGGACGGCGTACATGAATCGGGCGGTGAGGCCTCGGCCGGCCAGCTCGGGCGTGTCGGCGAGGGCCCGGATCACCGATGGCTGCACGGTGAGGACCATGGTGAGGATTGCCTCGGGTGCTTCGTTGGCTTCGCGGCCTACCCGCACGGTGTCGAGACGGTCACCGGACCATCCCTGGAGGTAGACGTCGAGGTTGGTGCGGTCGCTGTAGCGGCCGGTCATCAACCCGAACACGCCGCCTTCGGTGGAGTGGATGGCGATGCGCCCTCCGTTGTCGGCGATCAGCTTGGCCAGCGCTTCGGGGGTGGCGTCGCCGACGGTGAGCTTCGGGGTGGCGGTGGGTTGTTCCTGAGCGGTGAACAGCTTGGCTCGGAGGTCGACGAGCTGGCGGGGGTCCGGTGAGTCGAGAGCCTTGGCCCGTTTCAGTTCGCCTTCGATGCTGTCGACGATGTCCTGGTTGGCGGCGACGGTGGCACGGGTCTGTCGTGCATGTTCGGTTTCGAGCTCGGTGACCGCTGAGCACATGGCCTTGTAGGCGGGGGATTTGCCGGTGGATGGCGGCATGGCGATGACGATGTACAGGTTGGCGTGTTCGGTCCAGCGGCCTCGCACGTTGAGTTTGAGGTGCCCAGCGCAGAGGGTGGAGAGTGCGCCGATGGCGAGGAGGGCGGGGAGGTCGACGGGGACCTGGAGGTCGACGGCGACTTCTTCGGCGTGGTCGGCGATCCAGTCGGGTAGGACGTGGGTCGGGAACGGTGGGAGCGCGATGTTGGCGCCGAGGGGGATCGGTTCGGGCCACGGTTCGTCGGGTGCCGTCGTTGTGCCGGTGGGTGCGTCGTCTCGCAGGCTGGCCCCGATAAGGCCTTCGAGATCGGGCGACGGCGGTCCGTGGTGCCCGTCGGCTCGCAGGGCGCTGGCGGCGGCGCTGTGGTCGCCTCCGTGGCGGGTGGCGGCCAAGTAGCCGATCTTCGTGTATGTGCCTTCGGGGTCGAGGCCTGCGGGCCCGAGCGACGACGTGAACACCTTCAAGACGTCGGAGCCCTTGTAGCCGGTGGTGGCCGAGGTGCCGTCGCGTCGTTGTTTCCCGGGCCGGGTCCAGTGGTCTTCGCCAGCGCGGTCGGTGTGATGGAGGGTCCAGCCGTCTGGCTCGAGGATCTGTGCCCAGCTGGTGGCGGCGGCCCAGATGTCACCGGGGCGGTCGCTGCGGGCCTCACCGGCGGGGTGGTTGCGGGGTGCCGGTTCGGGGTCTTGGAGCATGGTGAGCATCCAGCCGGGAGCCTGCACGCACCGGTCAGGTGCGGCGGCTTCGACGCTGTAGGGGTGGCCGTTGGCGTGGATCGACGGGGGGGCGACGATGAACCCGCCTTCGCCTCGCACGTCGAGGCCGGGGCCGAGGCGCCCGGAGGCGCTGTTGCGAATGGTCTGGCCGTCGGTGGGCCAAGCGAACAGGATGTGACGGCCACCTGATCCGGTGAGGTGCTCGCGGGTGGCAGGGAGCGGCCCGTAGGCGGCTTCGTGTTCGGCGAGGGTGTCGTCACCGGTTTTGCCGTCGGCGACGTCGACGTCGAGGGCCCAGATCCCGGAGGCGGCACCGGTGATGATCCCGATGCCGTGGTCGGGTGCCTGGCCCCACCAGTGCCGGATCTTCGCTTCGTCGGTGGACCCCTCACGTTGCCAGGCCGGATGGCCTTGCGGGTACTTGAGGCCGGGCGGGATCGGGATGACCCGCCAGCCTCGTCGGGCGTAGGCGAGCGCCGCGTCGAGGTTGCCGGTCGGCATCGGGTCAGGGTCAGGCATGGTCATCGGGGCGCGCCGATGGCGCCCGTCGAGCGGACGCCATCGGTCGGGGAGCGGTGCGGATTACTCACGGGCGCCTCGCGGCTGGCCGGCCCCGACGTGCCCGGGTCGGTTCATGCGGCCGCCTTCCAGAGCTGCCGGAGCATCTCTTTGCCGAGCTTGCGGAGGGCGTCGCCTTGCTGGTGGCCGCCACTCCAAGGGGCGCCGGGCTGGGCCGGCTTTCCAGAGGGTCCGCAGCGCACGCATTCCGTGGTGTGAACGCGGTCCCATGTGGCGTAGCGGGTGTCGATGTAGAGCTGCCCGAACGGTGAGATGGCGTGCCGGTTTGTCGGCGTGAACGGGACCTTCGGGCCCGGGGTGGTCTGGCGTACTCCGGCCTTGACCAGGCACTCGGCGACGAGGTGCGTGACCATCTTGAGGTTGGGTGAGCCGAGGGCTGCGAGGTCAGCAGCGGAGGCGCCCTTCTGTGCCCGTCCGGGGCGACCGTGGCCGCAGTACTGCCAGAGCTGCGAGACGGTGCGGGCGTAGGGTTCGTCGGCTACGAGGACCCGCTTGGAACCAGTGCCTTCCCAGTGGTGCGGGGTGGCGATCCGGGGGCGGCCGAGGTGGCCGATGAGACGGGCCATGAGCGGTTCGCCGAGTCCGCGACTGGTCTTCTGCCAGGTGCGGATCTCGGTGGGGACGACACGCCGGTAGCAGAGGGCGAGTTGGCGGCCGACGACCTTCTCGGAGGTCTCTAGAGCGTCGATGTACGGCTGGTAGACGGCGGGGTCGACACCGCCGCGCTTGGCCCGGTTGTCAGCGGCGATCCGGGCCTGTTGGGCGTCGTGGAACATCTCGGCCCATATGCGAAGTTCGAGCCACCCGTCGTGACTGGAAGGGGTGTCGGGGGTCGCTTGGACGGGCGGCTCGAGAAGGTTCGACCCCGGCGCGGTTGCTGTGGGTGTCGCGGTAGCAATGGCTGGGGTCGAGAGGGTGCTGAGGTCGGCGGTCCCACATTGGGTGTCGCGCCGCGTATGGCCGACCTCAGCGGAAAGATCACCCGGACCAGACGGGTCACGTAGGGGCGCCGCGACTTCGGTGGTCTGGTCCGGGTGAGAAGTGTCGACCCCGGCGGCCGAAGCATGGGAATCGCGGTCCACTTGGCCGGGGTCGAGAGGGTCCACCACCAGCGGACCAACTCGGGGCGCCGTGGGTTCATTGGCTGGTGGTGGAGAAGGCGACTCACCGACGCGGGTCATCTGGGTGTCGTGATCTGCTTGGTCGGTGGGTCGGGTCAGGGTGGCGGTCATGCTGCGACCGCCAGGACATCGTTGAGACAGGAGACGCCGGCCGCTTCGATGATGTCGATCGCTTCGGCGTGGCGGGCGATCGTGTTGTCGATGCCGTTGCGGAGCGACGCAAGGAAGGCGATGCGGTCCCGGTGGTCTTGCACGGTGGCTTCACCCCAGACGACGTGCTTACCGCGTCCGATGCAGAACCGGTCGGCCAGGTACTCGGCGCGGTTGATTCCCCCAGCGACGCGTCGCTCTTGGGTATCGGAGGTTCCATGGTCGCTGGGGGAGTTCTCGTGGGCCCGCACGTCAGACCGGATGGACCGTCGGCACTCGTTGCGGACCAGCGGACCGAACATGTCCCGCCACTTCTGCGGGCAGCCCAGAGCGTCGAACACCGCCGATGCGGTCTCGTCCGGGTCACCGTTGGACATCTGGTCGATCAGCTCGTTCAGGTTCGGCATCAGTTGCTCCTCGGGTTGGGATGAGGCAGTGGGGTGGTGGGTGGCCCGGTCGGGTGCATGCGGTCATGGATGCTCCTGGGGTGGGTGGCCCGGCCGACGGTCCTGGGAGTCGTCGGCCGGGCCGGTTCCGGTCGGGCCAGGGGACGGTCCGACCGGAGAACGGTGGCGGGCTACAGGTCGTCGAAGAGGTCGTCGCTGCTGGCCGCCGTGGCCGGAGCCGGAGCCGTGGGCGGAACGGGTGCCGGCGTGGGTGCGTCGGCGAGGAGGTCCCCGGTGTCGAGAGCCGGCGCCTTGTACGCCATCTCGTAGAGCTTCGGCGGGTTGAAGCCCCGCTTCGAGGCCGTGCCGTCGCCCACGTAGCGGACGGCGAGGATGCCGCCGACTTCGAGGCTGGTCGCCTTCGCTGCCTTGAGGGCACCGATGAGCGAGGCGGTGAGCGACTGCGTCTCGGGCTTCTTCGAGCCCTTCACGTACAGGTTCCGGACCCCGTCATCGTCATCGTCCTCGCGTTCACCGGTTTGCAGGGTGACGACGAGCTGCATCTTCGGCTTGCCGTCGTCCCAGAAAGCGGGCTTGTCGGTGTCCATGTCGATCTGCTGGCGCGTTTCGGCGGCGACGACGGTGCCTTTGATCTTGTCGCCGATGGTCTCGAACTTGGCTGATCGGCCGCCGCCTCCGGTGAGGAAGTCGGCGACGCTGGTGTCGATGCTCATGGTGTTGGTGTGCTCCTGTGTGTTGGTGGGTTGGGGGGTCACTGCGCGGCAGCGTCGAGCTGGGCGTAGTGGGTGGTGAGGCGGTCGCCGATGACGGCGCACACCTCTTCGTCGCCTGCGGCGAACCGCATGGCGAGACTGATGACGTTCTGCGCTTCGTCGATGGTGAGCGATCCGAGGACCGCCCCGGTCGACCAGGCGGGCTGCAGGTCGAGACCGATGGCGAGGCCGATGGCGGCTCGTGTGGCGGTGTCGTCGCCGGGGTCCACGTCATCGGCACAGACCAGGGCGCAGGCGATGGCGGCTGCGTTGACGGCGGCGACACGGCGGGTGGACTTGGCCGTGTAGCGCCACGGCCGGCCTCCCCGCTTCCCTTCGGCCTCCCAGCCCTTGAGGATCGTTTTCTGTTCGGCGGTCATGGCGGCAACCGAGGCCCGCAGGTCGGTGTCTTGGGTTTTGGTGGCTTTGGCGCTGTCGTCGTCGATCGGGCGCAGGGTCGGGTTGGAAGCGATCTCGGCGTCGATCTCGGCGGTGCGGGCCGCCATCGCCTCGGAGAGCTTTTCGTCGGGGGATGGCTTCGTCGGGTCAGGCGGCGGGAACCCGATGCCGTCCAGGACCTCGACCTGGCAGAGCAGGGCATCGAGGACGTCGATGTCGGCGTCAGCCCACTGGTCGGAGTGGGCCGGCTTGGCTACGGCGGGAGGCCAGAACTTGGCGATGGCCTCCCGGCCCTTCGGGTCGCTGCAGTCCCGGATCGCCTTGAGGCGATCCTTGATCCATGCCACCCGCTGCGCAGCGACACCGATGGGCCGGACGGCGGGGGCGGGCGGCGCCGAGTCTTCGAACACGGGCAGGGTGCGAGCGGCGTAGAGCTTCGGTTTCGATCCCTCCCGCCACGGCTTCCATTCGGCGAACACCGCGCCGTCGTGGCGGGCGTTGCGGGCCCCGCCCAACGTCTCGACGATCGCTGTGGTCGCCCCGATCTCCTCAGCCTCCGCGGCCTTGCGGGCGGCGATGGCGGTCACGTAGCGGCGCACCATCGCCTCCTCAACATCGACGCCTGCCTCGTCATCGACGAGCCCGTACACCTCCTGCTGCGCTTCGAGCGTCTTCGGGTGATCGTCGGGCGCCGGGCAGTCGTCGGAGTCGAGCCGGTGCAAGAAGGTGTCGGCAGCGTCGATGAGCTCGGCGACGTGGGTCGGGTCGTAGTCGATGACGTACTCGGCGTGCTCGAACCATGGGAACTCGACAGCGACGTGGCAGCGCGACGCCCCGGCGCAGTGCATCTGCCACATGACCTGGTCCCGGTAGCCGGCAGGGATGGCATCGGTGCCGGGCTGGCCCCACTGTTCGGGCTTGCGGGTCGTCTTGATCTCAAGGAGGTCGAAGCAGTCGTGTTCGGGCTTGGCGATGAGTCGGTCGGGGGCGGCGCAGTGTCGGTCGTTGCCGGCGGCCACAAAGGTGCCGCAGGGCCGGACGGTCCAGTCGGGGTGGCGGTCGCGAAACCATGAGGCGATGCCGGGTTCGTGGTAGATCCCGGCGGCCTTCACGTCGTCGATGCCGTCGGGCTCGACGTGGCCCTTCATGACTCGGTACAGCCGGTACGGGGAGTCCCATGGGCTGCGGCCGACGATGGCGGCGATCTTCGATGCGGAGACGGTGCGGTACCAAGCGTCGGAGCCGGGTTCGGTGAGCGGGATCTCGGTGCCGGCGGGGAGGCCGTGGTCGGTGCGGGCCGGCGGTTCGACAGGGACCCGGCTGTTGGTGACCGGCGGAGCGAGGAAGGCGTCTACGTCGGTGGCGGTCACTGGGAGTGGTCTTTCACGCATCGGCCGTCGGGGGTGACGGTCCATACGTCGTCGGGTCGCCCGGCGGGCCATGCGCAGCCGGGCCAGAGCGCCCAGTGGTTGCCGGTGCGGGCTAGCGGGACGGCTTCGTCGTAGTTGACGGCGCAGCGGATCGCGGCGGCGAGGACGTGCTCGGGCGGGGCGTCGGTGGCGACGATCATCGGACCACGTCCATGGCCCGCAGGTGGGTGACGACGAGGCATTGGGTGGCGGTCGACGGTGGCTTCTCGCCGATGATGGCTGCGACCTTCGTCCAGCCGTCTGGGTCGAGTTGGGTTTGGGCGAGGACGGCGATCTGGTGGCAGGTGAGCCCGGCGGCGGTCCCTGGTCCGACACGGGCGGTGAGGGCGTCGGCGATGCGGCGGGCTTTGTCGGCCCGGTTGGCTTGGTGGCGGTCGGAGATCCGGTCGGCCTGGTCTTCTGCGTGGCGGTCGGCGTGGTCGAGGTGGTGGTCGAACCCGGGCGGGTCCTCGGTGACGGTCATGGGTGCCTCCTGGCGGGATGGATGCGATGCCGACCACCATAGCGAACTTCAGCGAAGATGCAAGGAAGTTCTCCCAGATGGCCCCAGCGAACCCTCATCCGCTGGTGGAGCCGACGACAGTGCTGCAACTACAAGCCTGTAACTACGGCCAACTTCGCTAGGGTTCGCTGACCGTCGTTGGATTTCTCTGGATTCCTGGTGAAGGGTGCGGCCCTATGACCACCGATGAGGCACGACACCGGGTCGCCGCGTACTTCAGGGCGCGACTGGAAGCCTCCGGGTTGCGTCCAACGACCTTCGCCAAGAGGTGGGGGACCAACGAGAAGACCTTGGCCAAGATCCTCAACGGTCTGCCGATCCGCGGCGACGCGATGGACAACATCATCTCCGCCCGCGAGTGGCCACCAGATGCCTTCGAGCGGCTGGCTCGTGGCCAGAATCCGGAGACCGATCACGCGAACATCGAGGCCCGCGTCGCTGCCATCGAGGCCCACTTGGGACTCGACAACGTCACCCCCATCCGCCGTCGCCCCACCGAGGATCTCGACGCGGTCGCCGCTCAGGGCGACGCGTCGAAGCGGTTCGAGGCCCGCAAGTCTCCGCGCAAGCGGCGCCCGTCGCCGCCCGTCGAGAACGACCAGCCGTGAGGTCCACGATGTCAGACCCCCTCCGTACCGTTTATGGCGATGAGGGCGAGGTGGAATCCGTGGAAGGCGTTGCGGTCGGCGGGTCCGACCGTCGAGCTGGCCTACGCGGAGCTCCCCGACGGGGTAGACGGTCTGAGCTATCCGCTGGCGGCGGACCGGGCCGGCGTCGAGTTGGACCATGGGCTCGGACGTGTCGAGCGCAACGCCACGTTGGGCCACGAGCTGATCCACGTCGAGTGGCGTCTGTGGTTCCCCCCGGGCACACCGCCACTGATCGTGGCCAAGGGCGAGGAGCGAGTGGACCGGGAGCTGATCCGGCGTCTGGTCCCGATGCCGGAGCTGGCGTTGTTCGTGGCGATGCGCGCCGAGTTCGGCGCGGTCAACGCGACGATGGTCGCCGACGAGTTCGAGGTGCCGCACGGTCTCGCCCACCGGGCCTGTTGGCTGCTCAGCCAGCAGTACGGGGTGCTCTCCTAGCGGCCGTGCTGGTGGCGGTCTTGGCGGGGTGCGGGGCGAGTGGGTCGGGCGACGATGCCTCAGTGGCGTCCACCACGACGGAGGCCGAGGCGACGACCACCACAACGACGGAGGCGACAACCACCACCGTTGACGACGAGCCAACGATTCGGCGGTATGCCGTGGTGATCGCTGGGGCACAGCCCGTGTTCGAGCAGAACAGTTCAGGGTGTCGCCCCGTTGTTGATTGTGCTTTGACAGTGGCCGAGGGTTGGAATGATCTAACCGCAGACATCGAGGAGGTGGACGCTGACGTCGGTCGCCGACCGGACGAGATTGCTGGACTCCTCTCTGACCTGGATGCCATGGGCTCCGACTTCCTAGATCTGGTCGTCGGGCTACAGACCTGCGTGGAAGGCAGCACCGGTGACGCAAACGTGGAGTGTGCGGTCGAAGTGGACTTGCTGACCCAGTTCGGTGATTCAGTGGTCGATGAACTGCGAGCATGGGGCCCCTACCTCTGATGGCCTTCCTCTCTGCCCCGAACCCGTGGGCCATGATCTTCGAGCGGCAGGCGCACGAGTGGGAGCGGCGCATCGCCTTCGAGCACCCGCAGCTCGACCCAGTGGGTCTGTCCGTGACGGGCCTGGTCGTCGTGGCCGCCACCACGGGCACGCTGTCGTCGGCGTATCTGATCGCCGGGGTCCTGGCCGAGCTGTGGCCGTCGTGGCTGGCCGACTTGGACGTAGCCCTCGTGGTTGAGGCAGGGGATTGGTCAGTGACCGCGCCGGCCGAAGTGATGTTGGCCCGCCCCGACCTCGACGAGACGCTCTGGTTGTTGGAGTGCGAGGTCCACGGTGGCTAGTACCGCGATCCGTACCGCGGCACGATCGGGAACTGGTTGGAATGGTCGGGTGGTGGCGGTCCGAGGCCCTTGCCGATCCATGCTGCGCACGCCTGATCCGACCATCCAACGCCTTCACACGGCAGGGGTCACAGGTTCGAGTCCTGTTACGCCCACCAAGAACACGCAGGTCAGAGGCCCCTTCGGGGGCCTCTTCCACGTCCGGGCCAAGCCAGCCCCCGCGGAAAACCCGCGAAAACCGGCGGGATCTGACCAGCACCAGCTGGCACGGGCGGTAATGCAACGGCACTGATGGCCACGGCCAGGAGTGATGGTAGATAGCAACGGGGCCAGCACCAGTACCTGGCGGCTGACCGCCATGTACGCTGACCAGGGGAAACGTCGATCCCAGCCGGCCAGAAATTTGGCCGGACCGAACTTGCGAACGGCAGGTCACCGGTTGCGGCGTGCGTGAAGCGTCGAGGACCGTGGCAGGCGCAGCGCGGTAGCCTGAGGGTCATGTCGAAGGTTAAGGCGTCGTATGACAAGGCGGAGCTCGACGAGCTGTTCGCCGACGCTGCACCGCCCACGGATGACGACGTCTCGGTCACGAACGATGGCTGCCGGCTCGACTCGGCCGAGGCCGTCATCGCCTTCTTCGACGAGATGAAGGCCGAGCGGGCCGAGTCTCTCGGTGACGGCTGAGCCCGACGAACCCCCGCCGCTCGACCTCGGCTGGATCGTCGAGTCGCTCGAAAGGCACGGCGTCTCCTACGTGATCGTCGGGGGCGTGGCCGGGCGGCTGCACGGCGCCTCCCGGCTCACCTTCGATCTCGACGTCCTTGCCCGGCGAGATGTCGAGAACCTCGACCGTGTGGCAGCGGTCCTTCGAGAGCTCGGCGCCTTCCTGCGCGTCGGCGGCCTCGACGATGAGACGGCCCGCTCCCTCCCGTTCGTCCTGGATGGTCGTTCCCTGTCCGCGATGGAGACCTCCACCTGGCGCACCGAGGCCGGCGACCTCGATGTGTTGGCCAATCTGAAGGATGCCGACGGTCAGCCGGTGGCCTACGACGGGCTGGCCGCTCGGGGGTCTTCCTCGACGCTCGACGGGGTGGGCGTCCCCTCGTGAGCCTGGCGGATCTCATCACGGCGAAGGGTTCGCCGACAGGGCCAAGGACCACGACGCGCTACCCGAGTTGGAGCGGCTCCGGGACGCGCGACCCGATCCGTCCAGCGGCCCCACCGATGGCTGAACCACCCCCTCGCTCGGACGCCCCTTCCGAGGCCCAGACCGTGACCTTCGGTAGCGCCTCCTCGACGTAGGTCCGGGTCCACGAGGAGACTGCTTGTAGTGCGCTCCTTTACCGCCGCTGACCAGACTCGGGTACGAGACTTGGTCCTGAGCGGTCTGCGCGAACGATGGGACGCCACCTTCGATCCCGACGCCAACCCGGATCTGGACGACATCTCCAGCTTCTACGTCGACCGAGGCGCCGACGTCGTAGTCATCGAAGTCGACGACCGCATCGTCGCCACCGGCACCCTGATCCCTCTTTCGTCCTGTCGAGGTCGCATCGTCCGGATGTCGGTTGATCGCGAGTATCGCCGGAAGGGGCTGGCCCGTGAGGTGGTGGCGGAGTTGGTGCGTCGAGCGATCGACCAGCAGCTCACGGAGGTGGTCGTGCTCACCGATGCTCCGTGGACCAGCGCATGTGCGCTCTACCTCGCGTGCGGGTTCGTGCAGGTGGGCCAAGACGAAACCGACACGCACTTCGCCATGTCGCCCGTCGGCTGATCTGGTCACCCGCGGGTACTTCCGGCACTTCCGGTGGCCACTGAGCCGAAGACGCACGGCCGCCCGATCGCCCGGATCGTGGAGTCGCTCGAACGACACGGCGTCGCCTACGTGCGGGCTCAGTCGTTCCTGCCGGAACCGGAACCGGTGGTGTGGCAACCTGCGGCGTCCGGAGTGGGCGACGACGGCTGACCAGGGGAGTGCTGGCGTGAGTGAAGACAAGCTGACGGCTTTCGAGGCGGTCAACCGGTACTTCGGCGAGGCGGCGGCCATCATCGACCTCGACGAGGGCATGCATTCCGTGTTGACCACGACGTACCGGGAGATCTCGGTGCAGGTGCCGGTGCGCCTGGACGACGGGGGGCTGATCGTCGCGCAGGGCTACCGCGTGCAGCACAACGGCGCCCGGGGCCCGTACAAGGGCGGCATCCGCTACCACCCGGGCGCGGACCTCGAGGAGATCCGGGCGCTGGCCTCGCTGATGACCTGGAAGACGGCGTTGGTCGACGTGCCCTTCGGCGGGGCCAAGGGCGGCATCACCATCGACCCAAGCACGCTGAGCAGCGACGAGCTGCAACGCATGACCCGGCGGTTCATGAACGGCATCTCCCACGTGATCGGGATCTACCGGGACATCCCGGCTCCGGACGTGAACACCAGCGCCCAGACCATGGCCTGGATGATGGACGCATACGGCTCCACCCACGGCCACAGTCCGGCCATCGTCACCGGCAAGCCGCTCGCGCTCGGGGGTGCGCCCGGACGCGAAGCAGCCACCGGCCGGGGCGTGGTCGACGTGCTGGAGGCGCACGCCCACGCCACCGGTATGGACCTCGAGGGCCTGCGCGTCGCCATCCAGGGGTTCGGCAACGTCGGCTCCTTCGCCGCCCAGGAGGCCTCGCGACGGGGTTGCCTGGTCGTCGCCATCTCGGACCAGTGGGGAGCGGTGCGATGTGACACCGGGCTGGACATCGAATCGGCGCTCCGGGCCACGCGAGCCGGCGCCAAGGTGGGGGAGCTGAGCGGCCACCACGACGTGATCAGCAACGAGGAGCTGCTCACCGGACCGTGCGACGTGCTGATCCCGGCCGCGCTGGACGAACAGCTCCACGAGGACAACGCCGATGCGATCCAGGCTCGCGTGGTGGTGGAGGCGGCGAACTACCCGACGACGCCGGGGGGCGACAAGATCCTGGGGGACCGAGGGGTGGTGGTGATCCCCGACGTGCTCGCCAACGCCGGCGGGGTGATCGGCTCCTACTTCGAGTGGACGATGAACATCCAGCAGTTCACGTGGAAGCAGGACCGCTTCAACGCCGAACTGGCCGACATGTTGCAAGTCGCCTACGCAGCCACTGCCTCGTTCGCCGAAGAGCACCATTGCACGCTGCGCCAGGCCGCCTTCGGGATCGGCATCGAGCGCGTCGCCACCGCCTCACGCCTCCGCGGCTACATATGACCGAGGCGCCCCCACCATTGCGCACAGACCTGTCGTCAGGACCGACCGGATCTGGTCCTTCGGGACGGCGGTCATCGGTCGGCAGATGATCGCCGATCCGCGTGGGAGGATCGGCAATGGCCTTCGGACAGCAGAACGGGCGGCCGGCTACCGCGCGGCAGCTCAAGACCCTGTCGGATCTGCTCGAGGCGGCGGGGTACTCGAGCTATCGGGAGGCTCGGGGGCCGATGGGGTTCACCCAACGTCAGGGGGGTGGCAAGTTCACGACTGACGAGGCCGACGCCTTCATCGCCCAGCTCGAGGCCGAAGCCGAAGCGGGCGTCGAGGCGGGCAGCGGGCTGGCTGGGCCCGATCCTGAGCCCGACACCCAGAGCCCAGGCGCGGGATCGAGTCGACGGGTGACGCCGGTCCCCAAGGCGTCATCGACCGAGGCCAAGACGGCCCCGGCTACCCGGCCGGCACCCGACTCCACCGTCACCGAGCGGCGCGAGGGTCGCCAGGCGGCGGCGGTCCGCGACCTGCCGGCGAAGATCCTGGCCACCGAGCTCGAGCGTCGGGGTTGGATCCTCATCCCACCCGAGGACCTGACGGCGACCGACCCGACCCTGCCCGCGGAACCCGACTGATCAAGCCGGAGCCGTCGACGTGGGGTCGATGGCGGCTTCGATGACGGCGATGACGTCACGGGCGTAGGTGGCGGTGACGCGCTCGCCGAGCTGCACCGTCGACATCAACAGCGAGAGGATGATCGACACCACGCCGCTGCCGAGGACGACGGGATCGATGTCGGGCCGAACTCCGCCGGTCTTCTGCTCGGCGGCGAGCCGCTCGGCCACGGCCACTCGCAGCTCACGAAGGGCGGGGATGTCGACGACGCGATCGGTGACATCGGGCTCGAGGCCGGCCAGCACCCGGCGGGCGAGGGGGTGGCGGTCCACCTCGGCCACCAGGGTGAACATCAGATCCCGGCGCCAGGTGCCGCGGTCGGGCTGGTCGAACACGATCGACAGGCCCTCGCCGATGACGGCCGACGCGTCCAGGTCCAGCGCCGAGAGGAAGAGGTCCTCCTTGCTGGCGAAGTAGGCGTACGGAACCGTGCCGCCGACCGACGCTTCCCGGGCGATGTCGGCGACCGACGTCGCCCGGAAGCCGTCGCGCCCGAAGCGAGCGACGGCGGCGTCGAGGACGCCCTGCCGGGTGACCTGGCCCTTGGAAGGGGAGTCTTCGCCGACGGCCGAGCGGGGGATCCTGGCGGTGCTCACCATGTGACCCATGGTACAGGAAATGAGTACTTGAGTAAATAGCTCGATTCTTGTACGATTGCACCATGACGATGACCACGTCCACAACCACCAGCCCCGCCGATTCGTCGGCCGCGATGCGCAAGGTGCCCACTCGCCGAGTGTCGTTCGAGGAGGCCCTCCAGGACATCCCGAAGCACTTCGCCGCCGACGGCGATCTGCTCCACAGCCATCTGACGGCGTGCCTCTCGGCGCTGTTCCCCGACGGGGAGGACTTCTTCGTCCGCTCGGTCCGCCACTACCGCGACCAGATCACCGATCCGGAGTTGAAGCAGGCCGTCGCCGGCTTCATCGGCCAGGAGGCCGTGCACGGTCGCGAGCACCGGGTCTTGAACGACCGCCTCGACGAGCTCGGGTACCCCACCAAGCGCATCGAGCGCCTCACCAAGCGGGGTCTCGCCCTCCGGGCCAAGTTGGCCCCGCCGTCATCCAACCTGGCCACCACCGCCGCGCTCGAGCACTTCACGGCCACCCTGGCCGAGCTCCTGCTCACCGACCCCGGCACAAGGGACCTGTTCGGCGACGACAACGTGCGCAACCTCTTCCTCTGGCACGCCCTCGAGGAGAGTGAGCACAAGGCCGTCGCCTTCGACGTGTACCAGGCCGTGGGTGGGACCGAACGCATGCGGGTGCTGTCCATGAACATGATCACCGTCGGGTTCCTCGTGACCCTCGCAGGTCAGATGCTCGTCTCGGTGCTCGGCGATCGCGAGACCTACCGCCGCGGCACCCTCCGCAAGAGCTGGAAGGGCTTCAGGCGCTCGCCGTTCCTCACCAAGGACTTCCGGCACCAGCTGCGCGACTACAACCGCCCCGGCTTCCACCCCGACGACCGGGACACCGCTTCGCTCATCGACACCTGGCGCACGGAGCTGTTCGGCGACGCCGGCTCGCTCAACGACCTCCTGCCCCGCGCCGCAGCCTGAGCCACCAGTGGAACGGATCGAGCACCTCGACGTCCTGATCGTGGGCGCCGGCCTCTCCGGCATCGGTGCCGCCCACCACGTGCAGACCGACACCCCGTGGGCGTCGTACGCCGTCTTCGAAGCCCGCGGCGCCATCGGGGGCACCTGGGACCTGTTCCGCTACCCCGGCATCCGGTCCGACTCCGACATGTACACCCTCGGCTACTCGTTCCGCCCCTGGGACGGCGAGAAGTCGATCGCCGACGGCGCCTCGATCCTGCAGTACATCCGCGACACCGCCACCGAGTCCGGCATCGACGACCACATCCGGTTCCACCACCGGATCATGAAGGCCGCTTGGTCCACCGAGGACGCCCGCTGGCACGTCACCGCCGAGCGGACCGACACCGGCGAGGCGGTGGAGCTCACCTGTGGGTTCTTCTTCTCGTGCAGCGGGTACTACCGCTACGACCGCGGCCACCAGCCCGACTTCGCCGGCATGGCCGACTTCGGCGGCACCGTCGTGCACCCGCAGGCCTGGCCCGAGGAGCTCGACTACGCCGGAAAGCAGGTGGTGGTCATCGGCAGTGGCGCCACCGCCATCACGCTGGTGCCGTCGATGGCCAAGGACGCCGCCCACGTCACCATGCTCCAGCGCTCGCCCAGCTACATCGCCAGCCTCCCGGCCAAGGACCCCATCGCCAGAGGCCTCCAGAAGGTGTTGCCGAGGCGGTGGTCGGGCCCGGTCATCCGTTGGTTCAAGGCGCTCACCACCCAGGCGTCCTACCGCTTCAGCCGAGCGCGACCCGAGCTGATGAAGAAGGTGCTGCGGCTGATGACCGCGAAGCTGCTTCCCGAGGGCTACGACATCGACCGGCACTTCACGCCGACGTACAAGCCGTGGGACCAGCGCCTGTGCCTCGTCCCCGACGGCGACCTCTTCCGGGCCATCTCCGATGGGACCGTCACGGTGGTCACCCACCACATCGAGGCGTTCACCTCGACCGGCATCAAGCTGAAGGGCGGCGACGAGATCCCCGCCGACGTGGTGGTCACGGCCACCGGCCTCGAACTGTTGTTCATCGGCGGCATCGAGATCAGCGTCGACGGCGCCGTGGTGGACCTGGCCGAGAAGCTCACCTACAAGGGGATGATGCTCGAGGGCGTGCCGAACCTGGCCATCGCCATCGGCTACACCAACGCCTCGTGGACGCTGAAGTGTGACCTGACGTGCGGCTACGTCACCCGGCTGCTCAACCACCAGCAGGCCACCGGCCTGCGCCAGTGCACGGCGATCAACCACGATGCCAACGTCACCACCGAGCCGCTGCTCGGCCTCACCGCCGGCTACGTGCAACGCTCGGCCCACGCCTTCCCGAAGCAGGGGAACGCGTTCCCCTGGCAGGTCCACCAAAGCTACCTGAAGGACTACCGGGCGCTGAAGATGAGCGACATCCACGACGACGCCATGGCCTTCTCCAACCCCGAACCCAAACGTGCACCCGAGCCTGTCGGCACGGCGGCCTGAGGGACTGCCGCCGTGAAGCAGTTCTCCGATCGGGTCGCCGCGGTCACCGGGGCCGGTTCCGGCATCGGCCGGGCGTTGGCCGTCGAGTTGGCCCGCCGTCGTGCCCACATGGCGTTGTCCGACGTCGACGAGGTCGGCCTGGCCGGGACCGTGGCCCTCTGCGAGGGCTTCGGGGTGAAGGTGATCTCCTCCCGCCTCGACGTGGCCGACAAGGACTCCGTCTTCGCCTGGGCCGACCAGGTGGCAGACGACCACGGCAAGGTCAACCTGATCTTCAACAACGCCGGGGTGGCTCTGGGCGCCACCGTGGACGCGATGTCGTATGACGACTTCGAGTGGCTGATGGACATCGATTTCTGGGGCGTGGTCCACGGCACCAAAGCGTTCCTGCCCCACCTGGTGGCCAGCGGTGAGGGCCACGTCGTCAACATCTCGAGCGTGTTCGGGCTGATCTCCATCCCGTCGCAGTCCGCCTACAACGCCGCCAAGTTCGCCGTGCGCGGCTTCACCGACGCGCTGCGGATCGAGCTCGACATGGCCGACAACGGCGTGTCCGCCACCACGATCCATCCAGGCGGCATCAAGACGAGCATCGCCCGCAACGCCCGTATGGACGCCAGCGTCACCGAGGCCGGCCGCGTCACGACCGCCGAGGCGGTCCGGGACTTCGAGAAGGCCCTGCTGACCACGCCCGAGAAGGCCGCCCGTCAGATCCTCACGGCCGTGGAACGCAACCGGCGTCGCGCCCTCATCGGGCCCGACGCCAAGGCGCTCGACCTGATCTCGCGGCTCCCCGCCGGCCTCCACCAGCGCGTCATCGCCAAGGCGGCCCGCCAGCGCACGCGCTGAGCCCGGTCGCCTGATCGGCCGTCCGAGCGCTACGGCACCTCGTCCGCCGGTGAAGCCCGTCCCGGCTGTTTGCGAGCTGGCGCGGGCGCCTGCCCCGGTGCCCATGCTGGTCTCGCTGGCTGCGCCGCATCGGCGGCGACGGCGGTGGCGGCTTCGGCCTCTTCGGCGGGTTCGAGGGGGGTCATGGCCAGGTCGATCGCGGACCAAATCGTGCGGGAGAAGGGGTAGCAGAACACCGGGGCGCCGAGGGCGATGACCAGGCCGACCACCAAGAAGGCGAGGTAGCCGGCGTCGGCGTCGCTGGCCAGCACGGCCACCAGGCCCATGCAGAGCACGAACAGGGCGATGATCGAGATGGCCAGGTTGATCGTGAAGGCACCCACGAAGAAGCCTGGCTCGCGCTCGAACTTCATGCCACAGGAGGGGCACCGCTCCAACATGCGGAACCACGATGCGTAGATCCGCCTGCCACCACACCGGGGGCAGCGCTTCAACAGGCCTCGCCACAGGAGCCGTCCCCAGTGGCGGGCGGCTTCGTCGGACTCGGGGCGTCGGGCGCCGGAGAACCTCACGGCGCCAGTGTGCGCGACCGGCTCGGTGGCGACAACCCGCCGTGCAGCCCCGGCCGCCGACCACTGAACCGGGGCGCTGGTCATCCATCAGGCAGCGAACGAAAGGCGGGCGGGAGAGGACCGGTGACCGGGGGCGTCGAGCGCCTCGGGTACCGTCGGCAACGGACGACGGCGGGCGAGCGAGGAGGTGAGGCGATGTGGATCAAGGTCGACCCGACCCACGCCGACGAGGTGTCGTGGGTGAACCCGCAGTTCATCGAGCGCTGCGACGTCAACGCCAACCCCGAGCCGCCCTGGGCGTTGCTCACCATGCGTAGCGGGGCCACCTGCACGGTGAGCGACATCAAGGCCATGCAACGCCTGCAGAAGGTCCTCGGCGACGAACTGCCCCGGGCTCCCTGACGCCGATGCCCGCCATTGACGCGCCGGTCGACATCGATCCGGCGCTGCCTGATCCTCCCGTGGGCTCCTTTGCCAGCGACAACTCGGCCGGCGTGTCACCCGAGGTCATGAGCGCCCTGGCTGCGGCCAACGAGGGCCCGGCGCTCGCCTACGGCGACGATCCGTGGACCGACGCCGCGGTGGAGGCGTTCCGCGAGCTGTTCGACGCCCCGGTGGAGGTGTACCTCTGCTGGGGTGGCACCGGCGCCAACGTGGTCGGCCTGGCCACTCTGCTCCAGCCCTGGCAGGCCGTCGTCTGCACCGACAGCGCCCACATCGTGGTCGACGAGTGCGGCGCCCCGGCCCGCTTCACCGGCGCCACCATCGTCGCGGTGCCCCACGTCGACGGCAAGCTGCGCCCCGAGGCCGTCGCCGGCTTCCTCGACTGGCAGGGCACCGAACACCATCCGCAACCCGCGGTCGTGTCGATCAGTCAGGTCTCGGAGATGGGAACGGTGTACTCGGTCGACGAGATCGCGGCCCTGTGCGACCTGGCCCACGCCCACGAGATGCTGGTCCACCTCGATGGAGCCCGCATCGCCAACGCGGTGGCCGCCACCGCCACCGACCTGGGGGCGCTGGTGCGAGATCCCGGCGTCGACGTGTTGACGTTCGGCCTTACCAAAAACGGCGCCATGTACGGCGAGGCGGTGGTGTTCCTGCGGCCTGAGCTGGCTGCCCAGGCAAAGTACGTGCGCAAGCAAGCGGGTCAGCTCACGTCGAAGAGCCGGTTCGTGGCCGCCCAGATCACCGCCTTGTTGACCGATGACCTCTGGTTGCGAAACGCCCGCCACGCCAACGCCATGGCCGCATTGCTGGCCGAGCGGGTGGGCGACATCCCGGGCGTGGACGTGGTGCGGGACCCCGAGGCCAACTCGGTGTTCGCCCATGTCCCCGCCGACCGGCTGCGAGCGCTCCAGCAGTGGTCGTTCTTCTGGGAGTGGGACCTCAGCGCCTCGCTCGTTCGCTGGATGACGAGCTTCGCCACCACCGAGGCCGACATCGAGCGTTTCGCCGGCGGTGTCGAGAAGATCCTGGCCCGCTGAGGACCCGGGCACGGGCTTCGGGCTGGCCTACGGCAGGGCCCACTCCGGGACGGTGGCGGTGGCCAGGTCGAGGTGGTCGAGCCAGTGTTCGAGCCCGGCTGGGTCGGTCAGGTCGCGTGGGTGGTGGCCGGGAAGCGCCGAGACCACCACCACAGGCACCGCGGCGAAGATGAACGAGAGCGACCAGCCCACGAGGCGCAGATGGGCCATGGGGGAGAAGAGACGCCGGTCGGCCGCCAGCATGGTCCAGGTTGCGGCCAGCGAGGCGGTGGCCAGGATGGTGCCGGCCACGAGGGTGGCCCAGGCGTAGCGGATCCGCCCGCCGCCGGAGGCCAGGTACACGTCGAAGGCCACCTCCTTGTGCTCGACCTCCTCGGCCAGGTGCCACAGGAACAACGTGGCCGCGGTGGGCTCGGCGTCTCGCAGCAGCGACTGGTGGCGGTCGACCCAGCGGGCGGCCACGAAGGCGATGGTCTCGAAGCCGGCGGCGAAGGCCAGGCCGAAGGTGCCGCTACGACGGCGGAGCCGGGTGAACACCCATCGCAGGGAACGCTCGATGCGGCGCAGGCCGGGGTACTCGCCGACCACGAGGTCGTTGAAGCGGCGGTGCTGGCCGTGGTGCTGAGCCTCCTGGACCACGTAGGCGTGGGCCTCGGCGGCCAGCACCGGATCGGTGACCTGGAGGCCGTCGACGGCCCGCCGCACCGAAGCCACCACGTACGGCTCGGCGAAGGGCATCAGCAGCGACACGCTGTTGGCGGCGGTGGCCAGTTCGGGGACACGAGGCGTCCAGCGGGGGTCGAACGTGTCGGGCCACGCGAAGCGGACCCGTCGGCTGGGCACGCGATCGGACACCCCTCCCCATCGGCAGCACGTTCCCGGTCACGAGGTGTGGGCCTCGAAGAAGTCCCAGATCACGTCGTTGGCGACCACCGCGTCAGAGACCGGGCCAAGGAGGCCTTCGTAGGCGGCCATGCCGTTGCTGCCCGGCCAGGTGTGTTCACCTCCGTCGATCACGTAGAGCTCCACGTCGGCTCCGTCGTCGCACCGTGACCACGCGGTTCGCATGACCCCCGGAAACTTCAGGTCGTCGGTCGGTCCGTCGGCGCACCCGGCGTGGTCGGCCCAGGCCTGCGAGGAGGCGACGGCTCCTGGTCGACTGGCCATGAACACCAGGCCCGTGGTGGTCTCGGCCGACAGCCCCAGGCCGCCTGCTCCCGGCCCTACACCACCGTCGAAGGGCACGAACCGGTCCCCGGTCCCGTGGAAGGAGAGCACGGGTAACGGTTCAGAGGGGCGGCAGCCGTCCGGGCTGTAGAGGCCGGCCACCGTCACCAGGACGGCGATCCGGTCGGCCTGGCCGCAGGCGGTGATCGAGGCGAACACCCCTCCGATGGCGAAGCCCATGGCCAGGACCCGATCGGTGTCGATGCACGCGTCGGCCTCGACGTCGTCAAGGACATCGGTCACGAACCTCTGGTCGTCGGTCCACCCCGGTGTGCCCACGAAGTTCCAGGTGAGCAGGGCGCCGGCCCCGTTCACCGGTTCGGGCGTGACCACGATCGCGCCGACCTCGTCGGCCTTCACCGAGCCGTCGGCATCGGGCCGGGTGAAGCCGCTGAACGCCTCCTCGATGCTGGCGGGGGCGTAGGCCGTGACATCGAGCACCAGCGGTGCCGGCTGAGACGGGTCGAGCCCGCTAGGCACGTAGCGGATGTAGGTGCGCTCCCGCTCGTCGCTGACCACGGTGACCACGGTGCGGCCCGGTGACGGGGGCTCCCCCTCGCATCCCGGAGACCCGGCCGCCGCCGATGTGTCGGTCGCCCCCGTTCTGGCCGTGGTCGGAGCGGCCGACGTCTTCGTGGGGGGTTGCCGTGCCTGTTCATCGGTGTCCTCGGAGCACGAGGCGAGCGTGATCAGGGCAGTGAGCACGACCACCAGGGTCCGCCGCCGGGTCATGGGTGACGAAGGTACCGGCTGGACCAGGGCGACCGCGCCCGCCGGACACACCAGATCGGTCTGAACCCCGTTCGAGTGGGTCGTCGGGGCGGTGGGCTGGCTCGGGCGTGGATCTCAGCGCCGGGCGCGGTCGCCAGCGTTCAGCAGCGCGTCGAGTCCGCTGACGAGCTGTTCGTCGGTGGGCCAGCCGAAGCCGAGGCGGAAGTACCGGTCGCTGAGCTCGAACCAGTGGCCGGGGCCCACATAGGTGCCGTGGTCGGCCAGCAGGACCCGGTGGAACCGGTGCTCGTCGACCTCGACATCGTCGCGGAACCGCACCAGGCCGACGCAGCCACCGCTCGGCCGCACCCATTCGAAGATCTCCTGGGACGCCATCCAGCGACCGACGAGGTCGAGTCGCTCCCGCACGTCGGCCACGATCGGGGGAAGCACCCGCTTGCGGTCGGCCAGCACCCGTCCGGCGATGTGCTCGTCGATCGTCGACCCGCAGATGAGCACCTGTTCCTTGGCGGCCAGCAGGGTCTCGCGGGTCTCAGGATCGGTGGTGATCGCCCAGCCGATGCGAAGCCCCGGCAGGCCGTAAGCCTTCGACATGGAGCTCACGCTGACCACGTTGGGCGACAGGGTGGCGGTCAAGGGGATGCGCTCGCCGGCATGGGTCAGGTCGCGGTACGTCTCGTCGACCAGCAGGACCGCCTCGGCCCGTTCGGCTAGCCCCACCAGCCGCTTGAGGTCGTCGGGGCCGAACATGGTGCCGGTGGGGTTGTGCGGGCAGGTGACGCTGAGCAGGCGGGTGGTGCCGGGCCGGATCTTGTCGGCCACCTCGTCGAGGTCGAGCGCCCAGCCGGCGTCGAAGGCCAGGTCGACCACATCGAGGTCGGCACCGATCGTGCGCGGTGTCTCAAGGTTCGTGGCGTAGTTGGTGCGGACCACGATGGCGTGGTCGCCCCGGTCCAGCAGCGCCGTGGCCACGAGGAACAGCGCCGCCGCTGCGCCAGGCGTAACGATCACGTGGTCGGGCTCGATGCCCGCTCCGCCGGCGGCCACCGATTCGCGGAGCGCCGGATCCCCCAGGTGATCGCCGTAGCGCAGCACGAGTTCGTCGAGATCCAGGTCGAGCCCCAGGTCCGACAGCTTGCGGTCGGCCACCGAGCTCTCCGACAGGTTGTTGGTGATCGTGTCGTAACCCAGTTGTTCGGGCGACTCCACCTCGATCGGCATCCGGCGGTAGCGCACGCCGTAAGCCTCGCACACCCAGCCTCTACTATTCGTCTACACTGGCGCTCATGGCCCCGGGCACGACCACGACCGTTCGCATCCGCAAGCTCGATTCCGAACGGCTCCGCGAATTGGCGAGCCGGCGTGAGATCTCGGTGATCGATGCGGTGCATTCCGCGATCGATGCCCTCGAACGCCAGGACTTCCTCGAAGGCCTGACCGGCGACTACCGGCGCCTCCGCGATGACCCTGAGCGCTGGCAGGAGCTCCGGTCCGAACGTGAGGAGTGGGACTCGGTCGGGTGATCTGGCGGGGCGAGATCTACGACGTCGACCTGGGTTCCCCGGTCGGTCACGAGCCTGCCTTCCTCCGACCAGCGCTCGTGGTTTCAGCAGATCTCATCAACAACGGTCCCGGGGACCTCATCGTGGTCGTGCCGATCTCGACGACCCGCTACGGCCTGCGCAGCCACGTCGCGATCGAGACCGGAGCCAGCGGTCTCGGCTACCCGTCCTACGGCCGGTGCGACCAGATCCGGTCGATATCCACCGACCGCCTCGTCGGACTTCGGGGAGTTGCCGGCGTCGCCGAGGTCGACGCCATCGACCGGGCACTGAAGTTCATCCTCGACATTTGATTCGGCGGTGGCCTTCCGGCGGGCGAGCCGGCGTTTGTCTCCTCAGCGCTACCGGGTGGCTATGGCTTCGGCGATGGCGAGAACTCGCTTCGCGTTGTCGACGTGGAGGTTCTCGATCATGCGGTTGTTGTGGGTGACCACGCCCTTGCCGGCGGCCACCGCCTCGGTGAAGGTGGCGATCAGTGCTCGGGCGTCTTCGACGGCTTCGGGGGTGGGGGCCCACGCCAGGTTGGCGAGATCGATCTGGCTGGGGTGGATGAGGGTCTTGCCGTCGAAACCCATCTGACGGCCCTGCAGGCACTCGGCCGCGAACCCGTCGGCGTCTTTGATGTCGTTGTAGACGCCGTCGAGGATCACCTTGCCCGTGGCCCGGGCGGCGAGCAGGCAGAGCCCGAGACCGGTGAGCAGCGGCTGGCGGCCGGGGACGTGCTCGGCGTAGAGCTCCTTGGCCAGGTCGTTGGTTCCCATCACCAGGACGGTCAGCCGCTCCGAGGCGGCCGCGATGGACTCGGCGTGGAGCATGGCCACCGGCGTCTCGACCATGGCCCAGATCTTGGTGCGCTCCGGTGCGCCTCCCGCTTCCAGGGCGGTTTCGATGGCGTGCACGTCGGCCACCGAGTCGACCTTGGGCACCACCACCGCCGCCGGCCCGGCCTTCGCTGCTGCTGCGATGTCGTCGGCGTGCCACTCGGTGGCCAGGCCGTTCACCCGGATGGCCACCTCCTTGGTGCCGTAGTCGCCCGACGACGCCGCTGCGCAGACTCGCTCTCGGGCCTCGTCCTTGGCGTCGGGGGCCACCGCGTCCTCGAGGTCGAGGATCAGGGCGTCGGCAGCCAGGCCCTTGGCCTTCTCGAGGGCGCGCTCGTTGGCGCCGGGCATGTAGAGGACGGAGCGGCGGGGGAGGATCTCGACCTGGTCGGCGATGGGGCTCACGTCAGACCTGCACGGCGTCGCCGATGGCGGTCAGCGCAGCCTCGTCGTCGGACGACGGCACCGTGAAGCCGTACCGCTCGCCCAGCGCCGGGTCGCGTTCGGCGAGCTGGCGGGCCAGGTCCACCATGACGTGGCACTGCTTCACCGAGGCGTCGTCCTCCATCTTCCCGTCGATCATCACCGCGCCGGTGCCGTCGCCCATCTCCTCGATCACGTGCAGCGCATGGGCCACGTCGGCCGGGTCGGGGGAGAAGACCCGCCTGGCGATTTCGATCTGCACCGGGTGCAGGCTCCACGCCCCCACGCAGCCCAGCAGGAAGGCGTTGCGGAACTGGTCCTCGCAGGCGACGACGTCTTTGATGTCGCCGAACGGTCCGTAGAAGGCGAAGATCCCGTTGGCCTGGCAGGCGTCGACCATGCGGGCGATGGTGTAATGCCAAAGGTCCTGTTGGTAGGTGGCCCGCTCGCCTTCGATGTCGCCGCCGGTCGGGTCTTGGCGTACCAGGTAGCCGGGATGGCCGCCGCCCACGCGGGTGGTCTTCATGCGCCGGTTGGCGGCCAGGTCGGCGGGGCCGAGCGACAAGCCCTGCATCCGGGGGCTGGCCGCGCAGATCTCCTCCACGTTGGCCACGCCCCGGGCCGTCTCGAGCAGGGCGTGGACCAGGATGGGCCGGTCCAAGCCGGCCCGGGCCTCGAGCTGGGCCAGGAGCCGGTCCACGTAGTGGATGTCCTCGGCACCCTCCACCTTGGGCACCATGATCACGTCGAGCTTGTCGCCGATCTCGGTGACCAGGGTGGTGAGGTCGTCGAGCACCCACGGCGAGTCGAGGCTGTTGACCCGGGTCCAGAGCTGGGTGTGGCCGAAGTCGGTGCTCTTGGCGATCTCCACCAAGCCGAGCCGGGCCGCCTCCTTGTTCTCGGCCTTGATCGCGTCTTCGAGGTTGCCCAGGATGATGTCGACCTTGGCGGCGATGTCGGGGACCTTGGCCGCCATCTTCTCGTTGCTCGGGTCGAAGAAGTGGATCATGCGCGAGGGCCGAAACTCGATCTCCCGCACCGGCTCGGGGGCCCCGGCAGCGAGGGGGCGGAAGAAGTCCTTGGGGTTGCGCATCGAGGATCCTTTGGCTTCGAGGAGGCGACGCGAACTCTACGAAGCCTCGACCAGGGACGGCCAATGGTCGCACTTCCTCGGGGCTTCCCACGAGGAGACGGACGGGTACGGTCGCCCGGTGACCAACGACACGACCCGGTGGAGAACGACCGCAACGATCGCGACAGCGGCGGTGGCCCTCCTGGCGGTGGCGTCGCCCAGCGCCTCGCAGGCCCAGAACCAGGCCGACGAGCGCTTCGACCGCCTTGACGGACCCTTCGCGCAGTTCGTGGTCTACCCCGACCAGTTCGGCGTGGATGCCACCCGGACCGACGCCGCTGTGGAGTCTCTGGTGGCCTCCGTCGACGGCGACCGGACACGGGCGACCGTCGAGGCGCTGGCCTTCCCACGGACGGCCTTCGGGCCGCAATCGGCGCGAGACGCGGCGTCGGCACTCGTGACCGACGCCCTCACCGACGCCGGCTACACCCCTCAGACCCAGACCGTCGACTCCCCCGGGGTCGACTGGCCCAACATCTACGCCGACCTGCCGGGCACCGAGTGCGCGGACGTGATGGTGGTGGTGGGCGCCCACTTCGACTCCGAGGACCCGATCGGGGCCGCCGCCGACGACAACGCCACCGGTGTCGCGGCCGTGGTCGAGATGGCACGGGTGCTGCGTGACCACCCCCTCCCCGTCACCGTCCGCTTCGCTGGGTTCTCCTACGAGGAGATCGGGCTCGTCGGCAGCGAGGTGATGGCGAAGCAGCTCGCGGCCGACGGGGTGGAGGTGGCCGGGGCCCTCTCCCAGGAGATGCTTGGGTACACCGAGCCCGAGACCGATCCGCTCACCGGTCTCCCCGCGACCTACCTGGCCATGGTCGCCGACCCCACCTCCGAGGTCTTGGCCCGGGTCTTTGCCGCCGCGGCCTACACCTACACGCCCGACTTCCCGGCGTTCGGCGCGGTCATCGACCCGGCGGTCCTGCCCGACATCTACCGCTCCGACCACGCATCGTTCGTGCGAGCCGGCTTCCCAGGGCTCCTGGCCACCGATACCGCCAACTTCCGCAACCCCAACTACCACGAGCCGTCCGACACCGTGGACACGATCGACTGGGGGTTCCTCCAGGACTCCACTCGGGCCACCCTGGCCGGGGCGGTCACGTTTGCCTCGCTCGACAACGACGCCGACGGGGTGACCGACCTCTGCCAGGGCGGCGTCCGGTCAGGGGTCGTGGCCCCGACGACCACGACATCGCTCGCCACGACGTCCCCGGTCCCCGCTCCGCCCACCAGTGAGGGCCCGGTCGCGAGTGGGAACCCCGAGGTCCGGCCAGCGCGTCCTGCGACACCGAGCGAGGGGCCGGTCAACTTCACCGGCTGAGACTCGGCTGGCCGACGACGACCTGACCGTTCGGTCAAGTCGGGGGGTAGCGTCTGTTCCCTCATCGTGCGGCTGTGCGAGCCGCTACCTGGAGGTGGCCCGTGTTCCAGTGGACCGACGAGCAGGAGATGGTGCGCGGCGCCGTCCGCCAGTTCATCGACAAGGAGATCCGCCCCCGGATCGACGAGTTCGAGCACGGGGACACACCGCCCTACGAGGTGCTGCGCAAGATGCTCGCCGAGTTCGGCATGGACAGTGCTGCTCGTGAGCGCTTTGCCACCCAGATGGCCTTTGAGACCCTGGTGTCCGAAGCTGCGGAGAAGGGCGAGGCGGCCCCGGAGAAGCCCAAGCGAGACGGCGACGGCGGGGCCTCGTCGCTCACGCTCATCCCGATCATCGAGCTCTGCAAGGTCTGCCCCGGCATGGTCACCGCCATGGGCGTGTCCATGGGCCTCACCTCGGCCGCCATCAGCTCCAAGGGTACGATCGCCCAGAAGCAGCGGTGGGTGCCCGACTTGCTCACCATGGACAAGATCGGAGCCTGGGCGATCACCGAGCCCGGCTCTGGCTCCGATGCCTTTGGTTCCATGCGCGCCACCGCCCGCCGCGACGGCGACGAGTACGTCCTCAACGGGTCGAAGACGTTCATCACCAACGGCCCCTACGCCGACACGATCGTCTACATCTGCAAGCTCGACGAGGGCAACGAACCCGCCGACCGCAAGATCCTCTCGTTCGTGGTCGACAAGGGCACCCCGGGCCTGGAGCAGTCCAAGCCGCTGCGCAAGATGGGCATGCACTCGTCGCCCACCGGCGAGCTCTTCCTCGACGACGTGCGCGTGGGCATGGACCGACTGGTCGGCGAGACCGAAGACGTGGCCAAGGGCGGCCGCGAGGGTGCCAAGGCCACCTTCATGCAGGAGCGCTCAGGGGTGGCGGCCATGGCCCTCGGGATCATCGAGGAGTGCCTCAGCCTCTCGGTGGCCTACGCCAAGGATCGGGTGCAGTTCGGCTCGCCGATCGGCGACTTCCAGCTGATCCAGGACAAGCTGGCCCGTATGGAGGTGGCTCGCCTCAACGTCGAGAACCTGGTGTTCCGGACCATCGAGATGTCCGCTGCCGGCCACTCCATGACCCTGGCCGAGGCCTCGGCCATGAAGCTCTACTCGGCCCGTGCCGCCACCGAGGTCGCCCTCGAAGCGGTCCAGGTTTTCGGCGGCAACGGCTACATGAGCGAGTTTCGGGTGGAGCAGCTGGCGAGGGACGCCAAGGTCCTTCAGATCTACGCCGGCACCGATGAGATCCAGATCACCCACATCGCCAAGGATCTGTTGCGACGCTGAGCGGTGCCGGCTGGTCAGCCGGGCCCCTCGTCGTTCAGCAGGCGCATGCCTCCTCGGTAGCGGCAGCGTCCGTGCCTTTGACCGCGAACCCCTCGGCCCTCCAGGCGGCCAGCCCGCCGACCAGTTCTTTGACCCGGAAGCCCAGCGAGGCCAGGTTGGCGGCACCTCGTCGAGAGGCGTTGCACGCCGGGTCCCAGCAGTAGGTCACGTACAGCGCCGACCGGTCGAGATCCGCCGTGGTGGCCTCATCGATCGTGGCGTGGGGCAGGTTGACGGCACCGGGGATGTGCGCCTCGGCAAAGGCCCACGCCTGGCGGACATCGACAACGACCAGTCCACCGATGTCGGCGGCCAGATCTGCGGCCAGGTCCGATGGATCCGTCTCGAAGGCCAGTTGCGACAAGAAGTGTCGGGCGGCGAACAGAGGGCTGGCCGGCGCGATGGCTGCCACCCTGCTGCCAGCGGCGGCGGGCGAGTGGGTCTCGATGGTCGTATCCATGAGGTTCACCGTATCCCTTGGTCTCGCCGAACGGAATGACGGTTTCCAGGTCCCACCGGACATTTTCTCCGAAACACCTGGTAGACACCGCCTATGGCCTTCGATCTCACTGCGCATGTTCTTGATGACCTGGATTGGTCGATTCTCGACGAACTGCAGGCGGACGGGCGCGTCGCGTTCAGCGAGCTGGGGCGGCGGGTCGCCCTGTCCGCCCCCGCCGTCACCGAGCGGGTGCGCCGCCTGGAAGCCGCGGGGATCATCACCGGCTACCAGGCGATCGTGGCGCCGGCGGCGGTTGGCCTGCCCATCGAGGCCGTGGTGCGGGTACGCGACAACGGGGGTCTCGACGCCGCTGTCCGCAAGATGCCCGAAGTCCTTGAGGCCATGCACGTAACGGGGGAAGACTGCCTGGTGGTCCGGGTGGTCGTGCCGGACATGGCGGCCCTCGAACGGCTGGTCAACCACTTCGGCACCTACGGGGGCACCACCACGTCGATGGTGTTCTCGGCGCCGGTCCGAAACCGTCCTGTGTCACGCCCCACGGACCGGTGAGGGTCAGCGACCGGTCACACGCCCAAGGAGCGGCCGATGATCTCCTTCATGATCTCGGTGGTGCCGCCGTAGATGGTGGAGATGCGGGCGTCGGTGTAGGCCCGGGCGATGGGGTACTCGAGCATGTAGCCGTAGCCGCCGTGGAGCTGCACGCACGTGTCGACCACCCGCTTCTGCAGCTCGGTGCACCACCACTTGGCCTCGGCGGCCTCTTCGACGGTGAGCTCACCGACGCCCAGGGCCTCGACGCAGCGGTCCACGAACACCTGGGCGATGTCGATCTCGGTGCGCATCTCGGCCAGCTTGAAGCGGCTGTTCTGGAAGGCACCAACCGGCTGGCCGAACGCGGTGCGGTCCTTTGCGTAGTCCAGCGTCCAGCCGAGGGCCGCCTCGCTGGCCGCCACTGCGGCGGCGGCGATCGACAGGCGCTCCTGGGGGAGGTTGTGCACCAGGTGGACGAAGCCCTGACCCTCGGTCCCGAGCAGGTTGGTCACAGGGACGGCGACGTCAGTGAAGAACAGCTCGGCGGTGTCCTGGCTGTGGAGACCGACCTTGTCCAGGTTGCGGCCCCGCTCGAAGCCGGCCATGCCCCGCTCGATCACCACCAGGCTCATGCCCTTGTGGCGCTGGGTGGGGTCGGTCTTGACCGCGGTGATGACCAGGTCGGCGTTGATGCCGTTGGTGATGAACGTCTTGGACCCGTTGACCACGTAGGTGTCGCCGTCGCGGATGGCGGTGGTGCCCATCGAGGCCAGGTCCGAGCCGATGCCCGGCTCGGTCATGGCGACGGCAGTGATGAGCTCGCCGGACACGATGCCCGGGAGCCAGCGCTGCTTCTGCTCCTCCGTGCCGAGCGAGAGGAAGTAGGGCAGGCAGATGTCGTTGTGGAGGGTGATCCCGAGGCCGGCGCCGCCAGTCCCGGACCGCTGCACCTCCTCGCCGATGACGAGGTTGTAGCGAAAGTCGGCCACGCCGCCGCCGCCGTAGGCCTCGGGCACGTCGGTGCCCAGGAAACCCGATGCCCCGGCGGCGGTGAACAGCTCGCGAGCCACGATGCCGTCGGCCTCCCACTGGAGGTGGTGGGGCACGATCTCCTTGTCGACGAACTGCCGGAAGGCGGTCCGGAACATGTCGTGCTCGTCGGTGAAGATGGTGCGACGCATGGGTCCAGCCTTCCAGCTGGCGGGGTCAGGTGATGAGCCGGTCCAGGAGGGTGTCGGCCTGAGGGCCGGTGAGGGTGTCGGTGGCGGGAGGGACCTCGACCTCACCCACCTCCTCGCCGATCTCGGACAACTCGATGCGGTAGGAGCCACCGAGTGGCGTTGTGCCGGCATCCACCTCGAGCTCGAAGCGACGGACCAGGCCGTCCTCGCCGACCCACACGTCGACCAGCAAGGCAATGGCTTCGGGGCTGTCGAGCGAGAGCGCAGCCTCGAACGCATCGGCGTCGCTGCCTGCTGCGGCGACGGCTGCGGTGTAGTCGATCTCGGTGGTGTACTGCGTGGCTTCGACGCCGTCGATCTCCTCGGTGTCACCGGCCTCGGTGCCCTCAGCCGCCCGCAGCGCGTAGAGGACGCCGAGGACGCCGTCGGGGTCGAACGTGGTCGCGTCCTCCAGACGTGCGGCGTCGCCTTCCACCCAGGTCTTGCCGTCAGGGATGGTGATGGCGTCGCTCTCCACCCGCACCCACAGCGTCTCGCCGTCCGAGCGGATCTCTTGGTTCGACGCCGTGCCGTCCTGGTCGACCATGAGCTCCAGGGAGGCCTGGTAGGCCTCGTAGTCGACGGAACCGATCACGCCCAGGGCGAGCTGCTGGCCGGCGATGTCGAGTTGAGCTTCCGAGTCGATCGTGAAGCTGGTCGCGGCGATGGTGGCGTCGGCGGCGTCGGCCAGGGCCTGGTCGAGGTCCTCAGGGACCTCAGCGGTGGTCGTGGTCTCTGCGACCGTCGTCTCGCTGCCACCGGGCTCGGTAGTGGTTCCCTGTTCGGGGCCTGGTGCGCCCTCGCTGTCGTCGGACACACCGCACATGGGCAGGGCCATCACGGCGACGAGAGCGAGCAGGGCGGGGGTGCGACGCATGGGCGGAACCTAATTGGTGCGCCGAGAGGCGGACGGGAGGCCCGATGTCAGCTCTCGACCAACTCGCCCAGCGGACGGTGCGCCCGGCCCAGCGCTTCGGCCACGGCCGCGTTGACCACGTCGCCGCCGAGCGTGTTGACCCCCAGGGCCAGCGCAGCATCGCGTCGCAGGGCGGTGTCGACGCCACGGCCGGCCAGCTCGGCCAGGTAGGGGAGCGTCACGTTGGTGAGGGCGTAGGTGGAGGTGTGCGGGACAGCTCCGGGCATGTTGCCCACCGCGTAGTGCACCACGCCGTGCCGCTCGAACACCGGGTCGTGGTGGGAGGTCTCGCGCGACGTGGCGATGCAACCGCCCTGGTCGATGGCGATGTCGATCACCACCGCTCCGGGTTTCATGGCCTTCACCAGATCCTCGTCGACCACCACCGGAGCCTTGCCGCCGGCCACCAGCACTGCCCCGATCACCAGGTCGGCCCCCGTGACCACCCGCTCCACCTGACCTCGGTTGGACGCCAGGGTGGTGACCCGGCCCATCTGGATCTGGTCGACGTAGCGAAGGCGGTCGACGCTCTTGTCGAGCAGGTCGACCTCTGCTTCGAGCCCGGCGGCCATCCACGCAGCGTTCCAACCGACGTTTCCCGCACCAAGGACCACCACGCTGGCGGGCCGCACGCCGGGCGCCCCCCCGAGCAGCACGCCGCGGCCCCCGTTGTGTCGCTCCAGGAAGTGGGCGCCGACCTGCACCGACATCCGTCCCGCCACCTCGCTCATCGGTGCCAGCAGCGGCAGCGTGCCGTCTGCCGCCTGCACCGTCTCGTAGGCCACAGCAGTCGTGCCGGCGGACAGCAGCGCCTCGGCCACACCCGGATAGGCGGCCAGGTGGAGGTAGGTGAACAGCACCAGGTCGCGACGCAGGTACGCGTACTCGGACTCCTGGGGCTCCTTCACCTTGCAGACGAGCCCCGCCCGCTCCCACACCTCGGATGCGCTGACCACGATCTCTGCGCCCGAGGCCAGGTACTCCTCGTCAGGGATGCTGGCGCCAGCGCCGGCCCCAGCCTGCACCAGGACCTCCACGTCATGGCTGTGGAGCTCCCGCACCCCGTCGGGCGTGATGGCCACCCGCCCCTCGTCGGGCTTGACCTCGGTCGGCACGCCGACGACAAAAGGGGTCGGGCGAGTGGGGGAGCTCACGACGCCATCATGGCCAACGAGACGTCGTCGTGGGCCGGAAGCGGTCGGAATCCCAGCTCGCCGCTCGATGTGTTGCGTCCCCGGTCTCCCGTCGGTGGTGCCCGACGTGGTGCCACCCGGGCGAGCAGGACCCCACCCCCGGAGGAGGGGGTGGGGACGCCGACGAGGTCCGGCTGGCGCCCGGTGCTCGCCGGGTAGAAAGCGGATCATGGCTGCCACGGAAGGTGCGGTGAACGCCGACGCGGATGGCCGTCCGAGGACCCTGGCCCCCAGCGCCCACCCCTCCGCCGATGGCGTGCGCCACAGCCAAGGGGCTTCGAGGTGACGAACACCGGTGTCCGCGATGCCGTCGCCGCGCACCCTCGATCGGCCCTTGGCCACTGGCCCACGCCGCTGGAGCGAGCCGACCGGCTGCTCGCAGCGATCGGCGGACCGCAGGTGTGGCTCAAGCGTGACGACTGCTCGGGCCTGGCCCTCGGGGGCAACAAGACCCGCAAGCTCGAGTTCCTCCTCGGTCGGGCCCAGGCTGAGGGAGCCGACGGCGTCGTCACCTTCGGTGCCCTGCAGTCGAATCACGCCCGACAGACCGCAGCGGCATGTGCCCGCCTCGGCCTGTCGTGCGACCTGATCCTCACCCTGGCGGTGGACCGCTCGGACGATTCCTACCTGCGTTCGGGCAACGTGCTGCTCGACCACGTGCTCGGCGCCACCATTCACGTCGTCGAAGATCCCGCCGCAGCCTCGACTCGATTCGCCGAGCTGTTCGACGAAGCCGCCGGCGAGGGTCGCACGCTGTTCGAGATCGTGCTCGGGGGGTCCGACGCCACCGGCGTGCTGGGCTACGTCGATGCCACCCTCGAGCTGGCCGATCAGGCCGCCGAACAGGGCCTCGACCTCGGTCGGATCGTGGTGGCGGCCAGCACCGCCGGTACCGCAGCAGGCATCGTGTTGGGAGCAACGGCGGCCGGGCTCGAGACCGTGGTCGACATCGCCTGCGTGTACGAGCGCGCGGCGGCGACCGAGCTCACGCTGCGGTCGCTCCTTGCGGCGGGCGCCGAGGAGTTGGGCTGTCGCGTCCCGCCGGACGAGGCGTGGAGGCTGACCGACGCCACCCTCGGCGGTGGGTATGGCATCCCGACTCCGGCAGCCATGGCTGCCATCGACCTGCTGGGCCGCACCGAGGGCGTCCTCCTCGATCCCGTCTACACGGCCAAGGCCTTTGCCCTACTCCTGGCCCAGATCGAGGCCAACGCCTGGCCCACCGACCGAGACGTGGTCTTCGTCCACACTGGTGGCGCGCCCGGCCTCTTCGCCTACGCCCCCGAGTTCCCGCCGTCGTGAGCCGCCGCTCCCCACCAGCTACCCAGTCAGCGCACGAGGCATGGGAGGAAGGATGATCTACGACCGGATCGGTCGCGGCTACGCCGAGGTTCGACGTCCCGATCCGCGCATCGAGCACCTGCTCCACCGGCACTTGGGCTCCGCGTCGCGGGTGCTGAACGTCGGTGCCGGCGCGGGCTCGTACGAGCCTGCGGATCGTCTCGTCATCGCCGTGGAGCCGTCCGACGAGATGATCGGGCAACGGTCCGGCGGCGCGGCGCCCGTGGTCCGTGCTGTCGGCGGCGCGCTGCCGTTCGCCGACGAGACCTTCGATGGTGCGATGGCCCTGCTCACCGTCCACCACTGGCCCGACCCATCGGGTGGACTGGCTGAACTTCGCCGCGTGACGAGTGGTCCGATCGTGGTCATGACGTTCGACAACGAGGTCCAACGCCAGCAGTGGCTCTGCACGGACTACCTACCGGCCATGAGGACGCTCGATCGCCAGCACCTGTCGCCGTCAGAGATCGTCGATGCGTTGGGTGGAGGCTCCGTCGACGTCCTGCCGGTGCCCTACGACTGCATGGACGGCTTCTGCCACGCCTGGTGGCGCCGGCCCGAGGCCTACCTCCGCCCTGAGGTGCGAGCCGCCATCTCGGGCATCGCCCGCCTTCCTCCCGACGTCGTCGAGCCCGCCATGGCCGCCCTGGCCGAGGACCTGGCGACCGGCGTCTGGCACCGCAGGCACGCCGACCTCCTGTCGCGCACCGAGATCGATGCCGGCTACCGAATCGTCGTCTCTCTCAGCCGTTGACAGCCCAGGCGGCTCCGTCGTCGACCACGAACCGCCACTCCGGCCGGTCGGAAACGGTCAGTCGAGTCCGAGCACCGTCAGCAGTGCCTCGTTCACGCCCCAGAGCTCCTCGGTGGTGAGGTGGTGCACCAGGTCCCCCAAACGTCAAGACGTACGGAGATCGCTTGGGCCACTTGGCTTAGAGTATCTCGTTCTGTAGTACGGGATCGGCGTGGCGGGCTTTCGAGCGCGGAGTGACACGGCCCCGGCACGGCCCGCGATCAAGGGGTGGCTTGGCGTGCGCCATCTGCCCTGAGTGAGGTGACGGCCCGCACGTCATGATGGCGACGTGACCCCGCCCGCCACCATCGTGTTGTTGGTGGGCGGCGACGAGGCCGACTGGTCGGGGTCGCCATCGCTGGTCGAAGCGGGAGCGGTGCCCTCGGGTGCCGTCGTGGTCGCCGCCGACTCGGGACTGCACGTGGCTGCGGCGTTGGGTCTGCGGGTCGACCACTTGGTCGGCGACCTCGACTCGGCCGATCGCCCGGCCGTCGTTGCCGCCGAACGCGCTGGCACCGTCGTGCACCGCCACCCGGCCGACAAGGACGCCACCGACAGCGAGTTGGCCCTCGATCTGGTTCTCGAACTGGCGGCAACGGTGAGCGATCAGTTCGAGGTCGCCCCTGCCGAGGGGGACGAGGGTCCGGGCGGGCCGTCTCCCTCGGGAGGTAGGCCGGCTGAGCTGCTGGTGCTGGGCGGTGGCGGCGGCCGCCTGGACCACCTGCTGGCCGACGTGTTCGCCCTCGCATCGCCAAGGCTCCTACCGCTGGAGATCACGGCCCGGTTCGGCGGCGCCACGGTCACGGTCGTCCGCCCCGGCCGGCCCCGACGGGTGCACGGCCGGGGCGGTGAGCAGGTGTCGCTGCTACCGATGTCCGGTCGGGCCCGAGGGGTGACCACCGACGCGCTCCGGTGGCCGTTGGTCGACGCCGACCTCGGGGTCGGTACCACCCGTGGGGTGAGCAACGAGATGCTCGGGCCCGAGGCGCGCGTGGCCGTGACCGAGGGTGTGTTGCTGATCGTGCAGCCGGGCACGGTCGCCTCGCCGATCGAACCGCGCAAGAGCACCTACGACCCGACCCCGATCGATTCGACCACCTCCTGAGGTTCTGGGTCGGCGATCGTTGGAGACGGGAACTCCGTGACCATCGTTGGAGCAGCGCCCCATGAGTGATGATCGGGCCCGTTCGGGCACTCCCTGCTAGCCGTGGCGCCTGGGCGAAGCGGCGAGGTCGGCGCCGAGAGATTTCCGCCGGGCCGGCGGAGGCTCCACACTGACGGCGATGGACGTCGTCGCCACGCTGGTGGCCCCGTGCCCGCCCGCGGCGCTCTTCGCATGGGTCGACGACCTCGGCCAGTACCCCGAGTGGCTCGAGATCGTGGCCCGAGCCGAGCCTGTCGGCGACGGTTCCTGGGCCGTCGACCTGCGAGGTCGCCTCGGGCCGCTGGCGCGCTCCAAGCGCCTCCGCATGGTCCGGTCCCCGTTGCCGAACGGCTCGGCGGTCGCCTCCTCGGCGGCGGATCCGGTAGAGCGGATCAGCACCTCGCCCGGGCCCGGGGGGTCCGCCGCAGCGATGTCGGTGCGCTTCGAGCGGGCCGAGCTCGACGGGCGCAACCACAGCCCGTGGGTGCTGGAGGCCGAGGTGGCGGCCCACGCCGAAGGATCCGAACTGCACATGGGCCTGCACTACGGCGGTGCGCTGTTCGGCCCGGTGCTGGAGCGACTCCTGCGAGACGAGATCGAACGGTCGCGCCTGCGACTCTTGGCCCTGGCGTCAAAGCCCGCTGGAGCATGAACGATCTGGAGGTCCTGGGTGCCACCGTCGACGGCGACGCCACGCGCTTCGTCGTTGCCTCCTCGGTCGCCGAGCGCGTCGAGTTGTGCCTGTTCGACACCAACGGTGACGAGCGTCGGCGGATCGACCTCGACGCCGGTCCCGACGGGCTGTGGAGGTCCGCAGTAGACGGCGTCGCGCCCGGGCAGCACTACGGCTACCGGGTGCACGGTCCCGGCGACCCACCCCGTGGCCAGGCCTGCGACCCGGCCAAGTTGCTCGTGGACCCGGCCGCCCGGCGCCTCTGCGGCGAACTGCGGTGGGCAGCTGAGCTGACGACACCAGGGGTCGACTCGTCGCCGTTCGTTCCCCGGTCGGTCGTCGTGGCCACGCCCGAACCGGTGGCTGCTTCCGCCCGGCCGTCGGTGCCGTGGGAGCGCACCGTCGTCTACGAGGCCCACGTCGGCCACCTCACCGCCCGTCACCCGCTCGTGCCCGCCACCGATCGTGGTCGGTACCCGGGTCTGGCGGCACCGGCAGTCATCGATCACCTCCAGCGCCTCGGCGTGACCGCGGTCGAGCTGATGCCGGTGCAGCACTTCGTGAGCGAACAAGCCCTGGTGACCGAGGGACGCCGCAACGTCTGGGGGTACAACCCGCTGGCCTGGGGCTCCCCCCACGCCGAGTACGCCACCGATGGCGGCGACCCCGTGGCCGAGCTGCGAGCCGCGGTGGCCGCCCTGCACGAGGCCGGCGTCGAGGTCTGGCTCGACGTGGTGTTCAACCACACCTGCGAAGGTCGCCTGGGCTCGGGTCCGATCCTCTCGTGGCGGGGCTTCGACAACGCCGCCACCTACCGGCTCGTCACTGGTCCCGAGGGCCTGGTCGACGAGGACGTGACCGGGTGCGGCAACGCCGTCGACGCCCGCTCACCGTCGGTCCGCCGCCTCATCCGCGAGACGCTGGTTCGGTGGGTGGTCGAATACGGCATCGACGGGTTCCGTTTCGACCTGGCCGCCACCCTCGTGCGCGCCGACGACGGCTTCGACGACCGGTCACCCTTCCTCGCCGACCTGGCCGCCGAGCCGGGCCTGGACGGCGTGAAGCTGGTGGCCGAACCGTGGGACTCCGGGCCGGATGGCTACGCGCTGGGCCGGTTTCCCGCTCCGTGGCGGGAGTGGAACGACCGCTTCCGTGACGAGACCCGCAACCTCTGGCGCGGCCAGGCCGGCTCGCGGATCGTGGCTGCCCGCCTGACCGGCAGCGAAGACGCGTTCCGTTCTGGTCCCCAGGGCCACCGTCTCGGCGGCGACCGCGTCCAGGTCGGCGGAGACGGGCACGACGGCCGTGACGTCGCTCCAGGTCGTCGCGGCCCCGAGGCCACCAGCTCCATCAACGCCGTCGCCACCCATGACGGGTTCACGCTGGCCGACCTGGTGGCCTACGACCATGCCGTCGACGGCGGTCACGACCAGCGGTCCTGGAGCGGGGGTCGCAGCGGACCGACCGCCGACGAGCCGGTGCTCGCCGGTCGACGTCGTCGCCAGCGTTGCCTCTTGGGAACCATCTTCTGCGCCCAGGGCGTGCCCATGCTGTTGGCCGGCGACGAGATCGGTCGCACCCAGAGCGGCCAGGCCAACGGCTACCAGCTGATACCCGCGGAGTGGGGGGTGCCCTGGCCCGAGGCCGACATCGATCTGGCGACGTGGGTCTCGGCGGCGACGGCCCTGCGCCGAGAGCAGCCCGCCCTGCGTCGTCCCTGGTGGACCGGGGGTGACGGTGGGGCCGTGACGTGGCGGCGCCTCGACGGTCGTGAGATGGCTGAGGCCGACTGGTCCGACGAACCGCCGGCCATCGTCCAGGCGGAGCTCGACGGCACCGATCTGGGCGGTAGCCGGGTCCTTCTCCTCCTCGTCTCGGGCCAGGAGGGCGTGACGTTCACGCTGCCCGCAGGCCGGTGGACCGTTCGCCTCGACGCGGCCTGGGATCGACCCCCGATCCACGGGCGGCAGGTGGTGACGGGCACGCTCGACGTGGCCGCACCGGGCTTCGTCGCCCTCGTCGCCCCCGACCGCCCACCACCGACGTAGCCCGACCCAGGGTGAGCCCGATCCCTCGAACTTCGGGTGGGAGCGCGCTGTTTTGGCGCGCTGGTACCCAAAGTTGTGAGGTCAGCTCGAACTTCGGGTGGGAGCGCGCCGTTTTGGCGCGATGACACCCAAAGTTGCCGGCTGTTGGGTGCGAACCGTGGGGGCCCGGCTTCGGCGGGTGAGGTTCAGCGGGTCGGGCGGCGGGCCCAGGCTCGCCAGCGGTCGTCGTCGAACGCCAGGCGGACGTCGACGCCAAAGGTGGCGCTCAGGGCCGACTCGGTCAGCGTGTCGACGAGCGGGCCGGCGGCCACCACTCGGCCGCCGCGGAGCAACATCACGTGGGTGAACCCAGCGGGGATCTCCTCGACGTGGTGGGTCACCAGCACGGTCGGTGCCACCGCTGGATCCCGGGCGAGGGCGCCGAGGCGGTCGACCAGATGCTCCCGTGCGCCGAGGTCGAGGCCGGCCGACGGTTCGTCGAGGAGGAGCAGGTCGGGCTCGCCGGCCAGGATCCGGGCCAGCTGCACCCGCTGGCGTTCGCCGGACGACAGGGTGCCGAACGTGCGGACGGCCAGGTGGCCGGCGCCCACTCGCTCGAGGGCGTCGGCGGCACACCACCGGTCGTGGTCGTCGTAGGCGTGCCACCACGGCTCCAACGCGCCCCGCCGACTGGTGACCACCACGTCGGCCACCACCAGGTCGGGTCGGAGCTGATCGGCCAGCGCCGCCGACGACACCCCGATGCGGGCGCGCAGCGGGCGAACATCGGTGCGACCCAGCTCCTCACCCAGGACGCGGATGGTGCCCGAGCTCGGGTGCAGCCACAGCGAGGCGATGCGCAGGAGGGTGGTCTTGCCGGCACCGTTGGGTCCCAGCACCACCCACCTCTGCGTGGCCTGCACCTGCCAGTCGATCCTGTCCAGGAGCGCCCGCCCGTCCCGGCGGACGCCGACCCCGACCAAGTCCAGGACGGTGGCAGGGTCGGAGGGCACCGGCCGAAGGTAGCGGGGGCGCCCCGACCGATGACCTGGGCGTGCCCGGGTTGCGTCCCGACATCGGGCGGCCGCAGTAGCGTTCGCTCGGGCTCCACGACCCGCTGACGCGGGCGGCGAGGGGAACCAGACGGTTGCACGGGCGGGTGAAGGGCGCACGTAGGGTGTCGCCGTGCAGATCGGCATCCTCGGAGGAACGGGTCCGGCGGGCAGCGCCCTGGCGGCCCGGCTGGCGGCGATGGGCCACGAGGCCATCATCGGTTCCCGCTCGAAATACCGGGCCATGGAGGTGGTCGACAAGCTCCAGGAGCAGTGGAAGGGTCGTGACCTGCCGATCATCGCCGGCGACAACCCCGCTGCTGCTGCCGCCGAGGTGGTGGTGGTGGCCACCCCGTGGGACGGTGCCTACGGCACGGCCACGTCGGTGGCCAAGGCGCTCGACGGCAAGGTCGTCATCTGCATGGCCAACGCCCTGACCCGCACCGGCAAGGAGTTCCAGCCCCTGGTCCCACCCCGTGGGTCGGTAGCAGCCACCGTCCAGGCCGCCGTGCCCCAGTGCCATGTGGCTGCCGGCTTCCACCACGTGCCGGCCAAGGAGCTCGGCGATCTCGACCATCCGATCGAGTCCGACGTGTTGATCTGCTCCGACTTCGCCCACGCCACGGCCATCACCTCGCAGATCGTGTCGTCGATCCCGAACCTGCGACCACTCGATGCCGGCGGCCTCTCACAGGCCACGCCGATCGAGTCGTTCACCGCCGTGTTGCTCCAGCTCAACGTCCATTACAAGACCCGGGTGGCGGTGAAGTTCACCGGCATCCCGGAGGTCGAGCGACCCGTTCGCCACGAGGTACACGATCTCGCCGACGGTTCCGGCGCGTGAGCACCGACCCGCACCGAGCGCCCGCACCCATGCGGCTCTACGACACCGCCCGCCAAGCAGTGGTGGCTTTTGCGCCGGGGGAGGTCGTCACCATGTACACGTGCGGCATCACGCCGTACGACGCCACCCACTTCGGCCACGCGGCGACCTTCCTGAGCTACGACGTGCTCCAGCGACGACTGCGCGATCGCGGCCACGACACCAAGTGCGTGCGCAACGTCACCGACGTCGACGACAGCCTGCTGGGCAAGGCCCGCGAGCTGGGTGTGCACTACCTCGATCTGGCCGCCGGTGAGATCGCCCGCTTCGACGACGACATCGACGCTCTGGGCCTGCTCCCGAGCTGGAGTGAGCCACGGGCCACGTCGGCCATCGCCGACATCCGTGGCTTCGTGGGCATGGTCCTCGATCGGGGCCACGCCTACGCCGCTGGCGGCGCGGTCTACTTCGACGTGGGCTCGTGGCCGGCGTTCGGCGACATCAGCCACTACGACCGGGCCGAGATGATGCGGCTGGCCGCCGAGCGAGGCGGCAACCTCGACGACCCCCACAAGCGCGACCCGCTCGACTTCGTGTTGTGGCAGCCGTCGCAACCTGACGAGCCGTTCTGGGAGTCGCTCTGGGGACCAGGTAGGCCGGGCTGGCACATCGAGTGCTCGGCGTTGGCGCTGCGCGAGCTGGGCACCACCATCGACCTTCACGGCGGCGGCAGCGACCTCATCTTTCCGCACCACGAGTGCGAGTCGGCCCAGTCCGAGGCGGCTACCGGCGAGCCGTTCGTGCGCCACTGGATGCATCCGGCCATGGTCCACATGGACGGCGAGAAGATGTCGAAGTCGCTCGGCAACCTGGTGTTCGTGAGCGACCTCCGCAAGGAGTGGGACCCCCGTGCCATCCGCCTGGCCGCCCACGCCCACCACTACCGGACGCCGTGGGAATGGGACGACACGGTCCTGCCCACCGCCGCAGTCCGCCTGGAGGCGTGGACCGCGGCCGGTCCCGGTGATGGCGGCCTGGATGAGGCGCGAACAGCGCTCGACGACGATCTCGACACCCCAGCAGCCGTCGCGGCGATCGACGCCGCCGCCGCTGCCGGTCAGGGCGTGGACCGGGCGGCGACCTTGCTGGGCGTGGCCGTCGGACCCGAGCCAGCCTGAACGGCGTCGGGTATCGGCGCCCATGTCGCCGGTCGGGCGGAACGGCGCGCGGGACAACCTTCGGTGAGGCATGATCTGGCCCATGGCGTCGAACGAGGTCGGCAGGCTCTACCCCGCGGCCAAGGCCGTGATCACGCCTTTGTTCCGGGTCTCGTGGAGGTTCGACCTCCAGGGTCTCGAGAACATCCCCGACACCGGCGGCGCCATCCTCTGCCCCAACCACACCTCGGTGCTCGACTCGTTCTTCGTACCTGCGCTGTTGCCCCGTCGGGTCACCTACGTGGGCAAGGCCGAGTACATGGACAGCTGGAAGACCAAACACCTCTTCCCGGCACTGGGCATGATCCCCATCGACCGCGAGGGAGGCGACGCCGCCGAGCGGGCGTTGAGTGCCGCCGAGCGGGTGCTGCGAAAGGGAGAGCTGTTCGGCATCTACCCCGAGGGCACGCGCAGCCGGGACGGCCGGCTCTACCGGGGCCACACCGGGCCGGCGCGCCTCGCCCTGCGCGCCGACGTGCCCATCATCCCGATCGGCATCACCGGAGCACGCGACGTCATGCCCCCCGAGGCGAGGTTTCCCAGGCTCCGCCTCCCGGTCACCGTCCACTTCGGCGCGCCCATCTCGGTGGCCCGGTACGCCGACCGGTCTGCTGACCACCGGGTGCTGCGCCAGATCATCGACGAGGTCATGTTCGCCATCCGTGACCTGTCGGGTCAGGAGTACGTGGACGAGTACGCCACCAAGAAGAAGAAGCCGGCACCCGACGCCGACGCCGTGGGAACCGAGCCGCTCGAGCCATCGGTCAGCGGCGCCCCCGCCCCTGCAGATGTCAACGGCCGTGCGCCGGTCCCCACCGGTGCCGTTCTCGTGGGGCCCGGCCGACACGAGCCGGAGGCGGCCAAGGGAACCGAGGAAACCGAGAACGAGTTCGTCCGAGCAACCGACTCCCGCTCGTCTGTCGACGTCCTCCGCCGCCCCGTCCGCCGCAAGGTCTGACCTCGCCAACCCTCGAACTGGGCTGGGATCTGGCGGTCAGGCCGGCCAAAACCCAACCCACTTCGGGCGAGAAGGGGCACCGCGTACGATCGACCGATGGCCGAACACACCATCACGTTGCCCGACGGAACCATGCGATCGGTCCCGGCAGGCACCACCGTGGGCGGGTTGGCCGCCGACATCGGGCGGGGTCTAGCCAAGGCGGCGGTGATCGGTTCGGTCGACGGGATCGACCGTGACCTCGACTGGGAGCTGGCCGACGGCGCGACGGTCGAGATCGTCACGGCCACGTCGGATCGTGGGCTCTCGACCATCCGCCACTCCACCACCCACGTGATGGCCCAAGCGGTGCTGGAGCTGTTCCCGGGGGCGACGTTCGCCATCGGTCCTCCGGTGGAGAACGGCTTCTACTACGACTTCGGGCTGCCGCCCGCCGCCGACGAAAAGCCGGCCACGTTCGTGCCCGAGGACCTCGAACGCATCGAGATCCGGATGCGCGAGATCATGGCCCAGGCCCAGCCGTTCCTGCGCGACGAGCTCAGCACCGACGCAGCCCGGAAGGTGTTCGCCGGCCACCGCTACAAGCTGGAGATCATCGACGGCGAGGCCGACGATCCCACCTCCGCCACTGCATCGGGTCTGGTGCGAACCTACGAGAACCCGCCCGCCGAGCCGTGGGCGGAGCCGCCGTTCGCCGGCTACCCGGGGTTCGTCGACCTGTGCCGGGGCCCGCACGTGCCCGACACCAGTACCTTCCTCGGCCACTTCAAGCTCATGCGGGTGGCCGGCGCCTACTGGCGCGGCGACGAGAACGGGCCGATGCTCCAACGCATCTACGGCACGGCCTGGGCCTCGAAAAAGGACCTCGACGCCCACCTGCTCCAGCTGGAGGAGGCCGCTCAGCGCGACCATCGCAAGCTGGCCACCGAGCTCGACCTGCTCAGCTTTCCCGAGGAGCTCGGCGGCGGCCTGGCCGTGTGGCACCCACGCGGTGGCATCGTCCGCAAGCTCATGGAGGACTACTCGCGCGAGCGCCACGCCCGGGGCGGCTACGAGTTCGTGTACACGCCCAACATCGCCAACGGGAAGCTGTTCGAGACGTCGGGCCACCTCGACTTCTACGCCGACGGCATGTACCCGCCGATGGAGATGGACAACGGCGAGTACTACCCGAAGCCCATGAACTGCCCCGGCCACAACCTGATCTACGGGGCCCGCCAGCGGTCCTACCGGGACCTGCCCTTGCGCCTGTACGAGCTGGGGACCGTCTACCGCTACGAGAAGTCGGGGACGCTCCACGGCCTCATGCGCATCCGAGGCTTCACCCAGGACGACAGCCACATCTACTGCACGCCCGAGCAGGCCCACGACGAGATCCGCAGCCTGCTGGCCTTCGTGCTCTCCGTGCTCCGGGCCTTCGGTTTCGACGACTTCCAGGCCAACCTCTCCACTCGCCCGGAGGAGAAGTGGGTGGGCACCGAGGAGGGCTGGGAGACGGGCATCGACGCGCTGCGCGCCGCCCTGGTGGCCGAGGGGGTCGACTACGAGGTCGACGAAGGCGGCGGGGCCTTCTACGGGCCCAAGATCGATGTCAAGGTGCGCGATGCGATCGGCCGGAGCTGGCAGCTGTCCACCATCCAGTACGACTTCACCCTGCCCGAGCGCTTCGGGTTGGAGTACGTGGGCGACGACGGTGCCCGTCACCAACCAGTGATGTTGCACCGGGCCCTGTTCGGGTCCGTCGAACGGTTCTTCGGCGTGCTGCTCGAGCACTACGCCGGGGCGTTCCCCACCTGGCTGGCCCCGGTGCAGGTGCGGGTGCTACCGGTGCGAGACGACCACCAGCGCTATGCCGAGGAGGTCGCCGACGAACTGCGGGCGCTCGCCCTTCGTGTCGACGTCGCCGAGGCCGACGAGAAGCTGGGCAATCGCATCCGCAAGGCCAAGGGCGAAAAGGTCCCCTACGTGCTGGTGGTGGGCGACGACGACGTGGCGTCGAGGACGGTGGGGGTGAACCCGCGCGGGGGGGAGGTCGACCGCGACGTCGGCCTCGACGAGTTCGCCCAGCGAGTGGTCGACGAGGTCGATGACCAGGCCCACGTGGCCCGGTGACGGTTCGTCCCGTCGATCCCGTCGATCCCGTCGATCCCGAGGTGGGTGACGGTGCTCGCACTGCGGCGACCGCCGGCGGGGGACCAGGACCGGGACTGGCTCGGTTGTGGTCCGGTTGGCGGTCCGCCTTCATCGAGCGGGTGACGAACGACGCCGCCGAGGTCCGGCCCGACGCCGAGGGACGGTCCCTGTTCGAGCGGATCTTCGCCAGCGACCTGCCCGACGAGGAGACCTACATCCTCTGGCGGGGCCCGACCTGCTTCGCCGTGCTCAACGCCTACCCGTACGGCTCGGGCCACCTGATGGTGCTGCCCCAGCGGGCGGTGCCCGGTCTGGCCGGGCTCACCGAGGATGAGTCGGCGGAGCTGTGGAACGGGGTCCGCACCGCGGTTGCAGCCATCGAGGTCGCCTACCGGTCCGACGGCGTGAACGTCGGGATCAACCTCGGTGCCGGCTCGGGCGCCGGCGTGCCGGACCACCTCCACGTGCACTGCCTGCCCCGCTGGTCCGGGGACACCAACTACATGACCACCATCGCCGAGGCGCGCGTGTTACCCGAACCCCTGGCCCTGAGCTGGCGGAAGCTCCGCGACGCTTGGGCGGACTGAGAGCACGAGGTCGGCCTTCGCCCGGCGATGGTTGGAGAGCGATCCCGTCGCGCCGCTACCGTCGGGACCGTGCCTGACGACGAGCAGCGGACCGGTGGATCCGTGGCCGGCCAGGCCGACGAGCCCGATGGTGGGGGTTCGTCGCCCGACCCCGACCAGCCTGACGGTGGCGCTGGCGAGCTCCACCAGGACGAAGTCGGCGACGCCGAAGTCCGCGATGCGTTGCCCGAGGACCTCGACATCTCGGAGTTCGTGGGGCCCTACGTCTTTCCGAACAACAACCGGCGGCGGGTGCCGGGATACCTCTACATCGCCATCGGCGTGGCCTGCATCGTCGGCTGGGCCCTCGCCCGTGGCGGCGATGCCGTCCTGGTGAACGCCGGCTTCGGTGCCGCCGGGATCGCCCTGGTCCTGATCGGCGTCTACCACGTGGTTGCCGGCTGGAACCTCGACGTTGACGAGCGAGACGCGCTGGTGGCCGCCACCGAGCGGGTCGGCTTCCCGGTCGGGCATGCCTCGGCGCAGCTCGGCTGGCGGGGCCTGCGCAGCCGGCCGACGTGGCGCATCCTGCTGTACTCGGCGGAGAACCCGCCCAGCCGTCGCGGCCTCGTGCTCGTCGACGGGGTCGACGGCGAGATCGTGTCGTGGTTCACCGAGGACAACCCCGAGGACTGGAGCGACCTCGACGGTGGTCTCGCAGGTGGACCCGACAGTGGCCCGGCCCGGGCGGACTCGGGCGTGGAGACGGACGCGCCTGGGTAGAACCGGGATGCATCGCACTCGTGCGGTGCCGGGGTGCTAATTTCTGCAAGCACCGCAGGTCTTCGAGGAGACACCATGTTCGACGGTCATTTTCGGGCCAACGCCGAGCGCACGCTGAAGCCGGTAGGCCAGCAGCTCAAGCGCACCGGCATCACCGCCGACCAGCTCACCGTCCTCGGTGTGGTCATGGCCTGTGGCTCTGCGGTGGCCATCGGGAACGGGGCCCTGCGCCTCGGACTCGTCCTGTTGGTGTTGGCTGCGTTGCCCGATGTCCTCGACGGGGCGGTGGCCAAGGCCTCGGGCACCGCGTCGCCACGGGGTGCCTTCTTCGACTCGGTGGCCGACCGTTTCACCGACGCAGTGCTCTTCATCGGCGTGGCCTGGTACCTGGCCACGGTCTCGCCCGGTCGCATCGTGGTGCTGCCCATGGCCGTGATGGGCGCCTCCATCCTGATCTCCTACCAGCGAGCCAAGGCCGAGGCGCTCGGCTACCACGCCAAGGGCGGCCTCATGGAGCGGGCCGAGCGGTTGATCGCGCTCGGCCTCGGCCTGCTCTTCTACCAACTGCTCGTCCCGATCCTCTGGATCATGTTGGCCCTCACCCTCGTGACCGCGGTCCAGCGGTTCCTCATGGTCTGGAAGCAGGCCAGCGCCGAGGTGCCTGTCGCCGCCCGCCGCCTGCCGATCGCGGCGCGGGCCCGAAGCCGTCAACAGGATCGTCGCGTGGCCCGTTCCACCCAGCGCCAGGTCCGGCGCCGCAGCCAGCTCCGCCCGCCCCGCTGACCCTTGGAGCTTCCGCACCCGGCCTACGCCGGGTACCGGGCCGGTAGCGCGATCGCCCGGCGGCTGCCCGACCGCGCCATCCTCGGGTTCTCGCGCGCCACCGGTTGGGTGGCTCGGCGGGCCATGACCGACCGGGCGGCGATGGTGGCCCGCCACCAGCGACGGATCCGGCCCCACCTCACGGCCACCGAGGTGGACGCAGCGGTAGGGGAGGCCTTTGCGTCCTACGTCCACTACTGGTTGGAATCGTTCCGGTTGCCGGGCACCCCGCCCGAGGTGCTCGATGCCGGCTTCACCGGGAGGGGTTTCGAGCACATCCGGGCTGCCATCGATGCCGGCCGCGGCGTGGTGCTGGCCATGCCGCACCTGGGGGCGTGGGAGTGGGCCGGGTTCTGGACCACTGCGGTGCAGCACATCCCGGTGAGCACGGTGGTCGAGGCGGTCGAGCCGCCCGCCCTGGCCACCTGGTTCACGAGCCTCCGCAAGGATCTGGGCATGGAGATCATCCCGCTGGGTCCGGCCGCCGGGGCGGCCGCGGCCGCTGCCCTCACGTCGAACCGGATCCTGACCCTGTTGTGCGACCGCGACGTGTCGGGTGGGGGAGTGGAAGTCGAGTTCTTCGGTGAGCGCACCGCCCTGCCGGCGGGCCCGGCCACCATCGCCCTTCGGTCGGGCGCGGCGCTCATCGCCTCCACGGTCTACTTCGACGGGATGCACCACGAGGGCATCGCCAACCCGCCGATCGACACCAGCCGCCAGGGCAAGTTCCGTGCCGACGTGGCTCGCGTCACCCAGGCCCTCGCCGCTGAGCTGGAGGACCTGATCCGCCAGGCACCCGAGCAGTGGCACCTCATGCAACCCAACTGGCCCAGCGACCTCCTCGTCGAAGACGCCCTTCATGGGGCGCCGTAGGTCATGCGCATCGGGATGGTGTGCCCATACAGCCTGAGCGTGCCTGGCGGCGTGCAGGAACAGGTGCTCGGGTTGGCCCGCGCGCTCCGGGCCCAGGGCCACGCCACCCGTGTGCTGGCCCCGGTCGACGGCCCGCCGCCCGACGGGTGGGTCACCCCGCTCGGTAACTCCATCCCTACCGCCGCCAACGGGTCGGTGGCCCCCATCGCCCCCGACCCCTCGGCTCAGCTGCGCCTCATCCGGGCCGTGCGCGACGAGGGGTTCGACGTCTTGCACCTTCACGAGCCCCTCGCACCCGGGGCCACCATGACGGCGTGCTTCCTCAAGCCCACGCCGTTGGTGGGGACGTTCCACGCTGCCGGCACCAGCGCCTCGTACCAGTACTTCTCGCCGGCAGTGCGGTGGATGGCCTCGCAGCTCGATGTCCGAGCGGTGGTGTCTTCAGAGGCCGAGGCACTGGTCCGCAGGCATTTGGGCGGCACCTACGAGCACCTCTTCAACGGCGTCGAGGTCGACCGGTTCGCCGAGGCTGACCCCTGGCCGACGGAGGGGCCGACCGTCTTCTTCCTTGGTCGCCACGAACCCCGCAAGGGCCTGGACGTCCTCCTGGAGTCGTTGCCGTCGCTGCCGGCCGGCGTGGCGGTCTGGGTCGGGTCCGACGGGCCTGACACCGAGCGGCTCAAGGCCCGCTACGCCGGCGACCCGTGCATCTCGTGGCTGGGACGACTGAACGATGAGGAGAAGCGTCGGCGACTGCGCGCCGCCGACGTGTTCTGTGCCCCGTCGCTGCGCGGTGAGTCGTTCGGCCTGGTCCTGCTGGAGGCCATGGCCGCCGGGACCGCCATCGTGGCCGCCGACCTGAGCGGCTACCGATCAGTGGCCCGTCCCGGCCTGGACGCCATCCTGGTCCCTCCCGGCGACGTGGCCGCGCTGGGCGCGACGATCACGCAGGTGCTGGAGGACGCCGACCTGCGCCACCGGCTGGTGTCCTCAGGCGCCGACCGGGCCGCCGAGTTCTCCATGGACCGCCTGGCCAGCCGATACCTCGCTCTCTACGACCAGGTCACCACGGCCGCACCCCAGGCCAGGGGGTGGCGGCGACGACGAACTCGTGGCTGATGCCCTTGGCCCGAGGGGGCCTGGGGCCGGGCCCGGCCACCTAGGCTGAGCCCCGTGTCCACCGTGTTGATCGTCGTCGTCGTGGTGGCGCTGGTCGCAGTGGCGGCCGTCGTCTTCTCCAATGGCCTGGCCGGTGCGTTCGACTTCCGGTCGCGGGAGTACGACGAGGCGGGCGGCGAGGCTTGCGGCCCCGTCGACGTCTCCTTCTAGCTTCCCTCCGGGCACCGGCCGTCGCCGCTGACCCACCGGTCGGGAGGCCGGTCACCCTTGTACGATCAGGTCGCCGACAACAAGCGCCGCTCGCTCGTCCTCACGGCCACGTTCGTGGTCCTCGTGGGGGCGGTGGTGGCCATGGTGCTGTACCTCTTCGACTTCGGCATCGTCGGGGTGGCGATCGCGTTGGTGGTGGCCGGCGGCTCCGCGTTCGGGTCCTACTGGAAGTCCGACGCCATCGCCCTACGCGTGAGCCGGGCCCAGTCGGCCGACCCCGTCACCTACGCCCGGCTCCACAACCTGGTCGAGGGCCTCTGCATCGCCAGCGGCTTGGGCAAGCCGGCGATCTACGTGATCGACGACGCGGCCCCCAACGCCTTTGCCACCGGCCGCAGCCCCAAGCACGCGTCCATCGCCGTCACCACCGGGCTGCTCGACCGGATGGACCGGGTGGAGCTCGAGGCGGTGCTGGCCCACGAGCTCAGCCACGTCAGGAACGACGACATCTTGGTCTCCACCCTGGCCGTCACCATGGTGGGCCTGGTCACGCTGGTGGCCGACTTCTCGATCCGGATGATGTGGTGGAACGGTGGCCGCCGCGGCCGCAACGACCGCGAAGGGGGCGCGGCGCCGTGGCTGGGGTTCATCGGGCTCGGCCTCCTCTACTTGTCTCCCCTGCTCTCCCGCCTCCTGCGGTTCGCGGTGGGCCGGCGGCGCGAGTCGGCGGCCGACGTGTCGGCGATCGAGATGACCAGGTACCCGCCCGGCATGATCTCGGCGCTCGAGAAGCTCCGCGACGACACCACCGTCGTGCACGCCAGCTCTCGGGCCACCGCCCACCTTTGGATCGAGGCTCCGGTGGCCCTCGACGAGTCCGAGGGTCGCTTGTCGAGATGGAATCGCCTGTTCAACACCCACCCCCCGATCGAGGAGCGCATCGCCGCCCTGCGAGAGCTCTGAGAACCGACGAGCGCCCGAACGGGCGTCGGGTCGCCAGCATCCACCTCGTCGATGGCCGCACGCAGTAGGCTTGCTCGGATGAATCTTCGAGCCAAGGCCCCCTGGGCCCGGAGCCCCCGGTCGAGGCGTCGCCTGGTGGTGGGCGGCGTGGTGGCGTCTGTGGTGGCGCTGGGAGCGGTCACGGGCATCGGCAACACCGACGAACCGGGGACGGCGGCGATCGGCCGATCGGGTTCCCGGTCCGCCAGCACCAGCTCCACGGCGGAGACCACGCTCCCCGTCACCGACACGAGCACTGGCACGGACACGGACATCGGTGCTGACGCGACCACCGCCACGAGCGCTGACACGAGCACCAGTACCAGTACCAGTACCAGCACCAGCACCGTCCCCCTGGAGCCGGTCACCACCACCAGCACCGTCCCCCTGGAGCCGGTCACCACCACCAGTACCGTCCCCCTGGAGCCGGTCACCACCACCAGCACCGTCCCCCTGGAGCCGGTCACCACCACCACCCAGCCTGCCTCCGGTCCCGTCGCCCCGCTCACCGGCTTGCGCCTCACCGACGATGCCAACGCATCGAGACCGGCCCTGGCGGTCAAGATCGACAACCTGGACACCGCTGGGGAGACCGCGTTGCCGCAGACGGGCGTGCCGAAGGCTGACATCGTCGTCGAGGAGATCGTCGAGGGGAACATCACCCGGCTGGTGGCCATCTTCCAGTCGCAGAGCCCGGGTCGGGTGGGCCCGGTGCGCTCGGCCCGCACAACCGACATCCACCTCCTGCCGCAACTAGGCCGCTCCCTGCTCGCCTGGTCGGGCGGCAACAAGGGCGTCAGCGCCGCCGTGCGGTCGTCGCCGTCCATCATCGATGTCGGCTTCGACGCCGTCCCCGGATCCTACGCCCGTGACCGGGGTCGGCGTGCGCCCCACAACCTCTACGTCCAGGCCGACGAGCTGTGGTCGCGCAGCGGCGACGCACCGGCACCGAACCCACTGTTCGCCTACCGCGCCGAGGGCGCTGGCAACGGCAGCACCGCCAGAGGGTCGGCGGGCGTCGACCTCACCTGGGGTGGGGGAGTGGCCTCCTCGCCGGTGGGCTGGCGGTGGGACCCTGCACTGCGGCTCTACCTCCGGAGCCAGAGCGGCCGGCCTCACGCCGACGCCGACGGCACCCGGCTGGCGGCCCAGAACGTGGTGGTGCTGGTGACGCCCTACGGCCAGAGCCCGGCCGACCGGCGCTCACCCGAAGCGCTGACCGTCGGCGGTGGCGAGGCCTTCGTCTTCACCAACGGCGTCCTCGTCCACGGCCGCTGGGACCGCCCGAGCGAGGACCGACCCGCTGCCCTGATCGATGACGCCGGTGCGCCCATCCTCCTCACCCCCGGCCAGACCTGGATCGAGCTTCCCCGAGCGGGCGGCGTCACCCCCCGGTAGTCGGTGCCCGAGTGCTGCGTGCTCGTCAGTCGTCAACCAGCTTCGGACGGGCGAGTGCCGTCGGTAGGCTTGGCGCATGGCTGACACGTCCTCCTCCGCCTCTCGTCCTGTCTCGGAGACCGGTACCCAGCTGGTGAAGCGGGGCTTGGCCGAGATGCTCAAGGGCGGCGTGATCATGGACGTGGTCGATCCCGAGCAGGCCAAGATCGCCGAGGACTCAGGTGCCGTGGCGGTCATGGCTCTCGAACGGGTGCCCTCGGACATCCGTCGTGACGGTGGCGTGGCCCGCATGTCAGACCCCGAGATGATCGAGGGCATCAAGGCCGTCACCACCATCCCGGTCATGGCCAAGGCCCGCATCGGCCACTTCGTGGAGGCCCAGATCCTCGAAGCCCTCGGCGTCGACTACGTCGACGAGTCCGAGGTCCTCACCCCGGCCGACGAGGTCCACCACATCGACAAGTGGGCCTTCACCGTGCCGTTCGTGTGCGGCGCTACCAACCTCGGCGAGGCGTTGCGGCGCATCAGCGAGGGCGCGTGCATGATCCGTTCCAAGGGCGAGGCCGGCACCGGCAACGTGGTGGAGGCGGTGCGCCACCTCCGCTCCATCACCGGCGACATCCGCAAGATCACCCAGGCCGACAGTGCGGAGCTCTTCGAGTGGGCCAAGCGCCTCCATGCCCCGCTCCCCCTAGTCCAAGAGCTGCAGCGGACCGGGAAGCTCCCGGTGCCGATGTTCTGCGCCGGAGGCTTGGCCACCCCGGCCGACGCCGCCCTGGCCATGCAGCTGGGTGCCGAGTCGGTGTTCGTCGGGTCGGGCATCTTCAAGTCCGACGATCCCTCGGCGCGAGCCAAGGCGATCGTGGAGGCCACCACCCACTACGCCGACGCAGCGATCCTGGCCAAGGTCAGCCGGGGCCTCGGTGCAGCCATGGCTGGCCTGGAGATCGGCTCGCTCGACACCACCTTCGCCGACCGCGGTTGGTAGCGCTGCTCGCGGTAGGGGCCACGCGGAGATCCAGTCCCCGTAGTGGGTTGGATCTGCGGCCCTCGCACACGGTGGACCCAACCCAGTTCGCTGAGAACCGCCCCAGGACGCGAGAGCGTCGGTGAAGGTCGGGCTGCTCGCCCTCCAGGGAGCCGTCGCACCCCACGCCGATGCGTTCAGGTTGCTGGGCGCCACGCCCGTCGAGGTCCGTACCCCGGCGCAACTCGCCGACGTGGACGCGCTCGTCATCCCGGGCGGCGAGTCGACCACCATGTCGAAGCTCCTGGACACGTCGGGGCTGGCCGAGCCGTTGGCCGAACGCCTGGCCGAGGGGCTGGCGACGTTCGGGACCTGCGCCGGCATGATCGTCCTGGCCCGCACCGTGCTCGACGGGCGGGCCGACCAGCGCTGCTACGACGCCATCGACGTGACCGTGCGACGCAACGCCTTCGGCCGCCAGGTCGACTCGTTCGAGGCCGACCTGGCGGTCGACGGACTGGAGGATCCGTTCCCCGCGGTGTTCATCCGGGCTCCCTTCGTGGAGGAGGTGGGCGACGGGGTGGAGGTGCTCGCCCGCGTCGACGGCCACCCGGTGCTGTGCCGCCAGGGGCCGGTGCTGGTCTCGGCCTTCCACCCCGAGCTCACCGGCGACCGTCGTCTTCACGAGCTGTTCCTCACCCTCATCTCCTGACCGTCGGGCACCTCTTGGGCGTCCGCCGCACCACCGGCCATCCGAAATGGCGTACAACAGGTCCCGCATGCGGGACCCTGCTCCGCCGCCGGCACGCAAGACCACACGCACGAGTACGCACCACCACCGAGGAGGACTGCCATGTCGGGCCATTCCAAGTGGGCGACCATCAAGCACAAGAAGGGCGCCACCGACGCCAAGCGGGCCAAGGTGTTCGCCAAGCTGATCCGCCAGGTGGAGGTGGCGGCGCGCGAGGGCGGGCCCGACCCGGAGATGAACCCCTCGCTGCGGACCATGTACCAGAAGGCGCGTGATTCCTCGGTCCCGCTCGACACCATCGAGAAGGCCATCAAGCGGGCCACCGGCGGGCTCGACGGGGTGAGCTACGAACAGATCACCTACGAGGGGTACGCACCCGGGGGCGTGGCGCTGCTCATCGAGGTGCTGACCGACAACCGCAATCGCAGCGGCTCCGACGTGCGCTCGACGTTCACCAAGCGGGGAGGGTCCATGGCCGAGCCTGGTTCGGTGGCCTGGCAGTTCGACCGCAAGGGTTCCCTGTTGGTGGACGGTGCCGCCGACGAGGACGAGCTCATGTTGGCCGCCATCGACGCCGGCGCCGACGACATCGTGCGTGCCGGCGACGCCTGGCAGGTGAGCACGGCGCCCACCGACCTCCACACCGTGCGCACCACCATCACCGACGCAGGCTTCAAGGTGCTCGAAGGCGACCTGACCATGGTCGCCCAGAACCTGGTCCCGTTGGAGGACACGGGTTCGGCCAGGAAGGTGCTCGACCTCATCGACGCCCTTGAGGACATCGACGACGTGCAGGACGTCTACGGCAACTTCGACATCCCCGACGACGTCGTCGCCCAGCTCGACTGAACGCCGGTCCGGTCGCCGCTGTTGTCGTTCTGCTTGTGGGAGCGGTCGAAGATCGACCAGCTTCCCGAGGAGAACGAGGGGGGTCACCCGGACCTGGTTCTGCTTGTGAGCGCGGCTGCCCCGGGTGCGCGCTGGCTGACCCTGAGGCGCGTGCAGTTGTGACCGTTACGGGGTGCGAACTGCACGCAGCTGCTTGGGGGTCAGTTGCCGAGGGGTGGGGTGTCGCGGTTGGTCCAGGCGGTCTCGGCCCGGGGTTCGCTGACCGAGGCGGCGGCGTCGTCGAGCAGATGGAGGTCGGCCGGGGTCAGCGCCATCGACGCACCACCGGCGTTGTCCTCCAGGTAGGCGACCCGCTTGGTGCCCGGGATCGGGACGATGTCGTCGCCCTGGGCCAGCAGCCAGGCCAGGGCGACCTGGCCGGGCGTGGCGCCGTAGCCGTCGGCGACCGAGCGGACCAGCTCGACCAGCGCGGCGTTGGCGCTCATCGCGTCGTCGGTGAAGCGAGCCTGGCGGCGACGGAAGTCGCCCTCGCTCAGGTCGTCGGTGCTGGTTATCGCGCCGGTGAGGAACCCACGCCCGAGGGGGCTGTAGGGCACCAGACCGATGCCCAGCTCCCGGCAGGTGTCGAGGATCGGGCCCTCGATGTCGCGGCTCCACAACGAGTACTCGGTCTGGAGGGCAGCGATGGGATGGATGGCGGCGGCCCGGCGGATGGTGTCCTCCGACGCCTCCGACAGGCCCAGGTGGCGGACCTTGCCCGCTTCCACCAGCTCGGCCATGGCGCCCACCGTCTCCTCGATGGGCGTGGCCTCCGACGGGCGGTGCAGGTAGTAGAGGTCGACGTGGTCCGTGCCCAGGCGGGCCAGCGACCCGTCGATGGAGGAACGGACGTACTCGGGCCGTCCGTCGACCCCGAGCCCGTTGGAGCTCGACGGGTCGACGACAATCCCGAACTTGGTGGCCAGCACCGCCTCGTCGCGTCGACCCTTGATCGCCTGGCCGACCGCCTCCTCGCTGATGTGCGGGCCGTAGACATCCGCGGTGTCGAGCAGGGTGACGCCGAGGTCGAGCGCCCGGTTGATGACCTCGTCGGCGCCGGTGCCGTCGTAGCCACCGTAGATCCCGCTGAAGCTCATGCAGCCCAGGCCGACGGCTCCGGCTTCCAGCCCGGAGCGGCCGAGGGAACGGGTGGGGAGGGCCATGGGGGGCTCGCTTTCGGAAGTCGGGTCGACGACGGTCCGCCGCGACGTGCTCCCGGGACCGTAGGGCGTCCGGGCGGCACGAGGAGCGGGCGGGGCCGACGTAGAGTCCGGACCATGGCTGTCACCGCCGGTGATCCCGCGCCGCCGTTCTCGCTGCCGGGGGTGATGGATGGCGTGCGTCGCCAGTACTCGCTGGCGGAGCTGGCCGGTCGTCCGGTCGTACTGATCACGTACCCGGGCGATGACACGCCGGTCTGCACCCGCCAGCTCAACGCCTACACCAGCGACATCGATCGGTTCCTTGGCCTCGAAGCCCAGCTGCTCGCGGCCAGCCCCGAGGACCTCGACAGCCACCAAGGTTTCGCCGACCACCAGGGCGGTTTCGCCTTCCCCCTGCTCGCCGACGTCGACAAGACCCTGGCTCGCGACTACGGGGTGCTCGGGCCCATGGGCTTCTACCGGCGGTGCGTGTTCGTGATCGACGGCTGCGGCATCCTCAGCCACGTCCACCGTGGCTACGCCGGGGCCACCTTTCGCCGCACCCCCGAGCTCCTCCACGCCGTCGAGCAGGCCCTCGCGCGCACCTGACCGCTGGTGGTCGAGGCCACGTGCCTCGCGTCAGGCAGCGTTTGAGAGGTAGCCGGCCAGCACATCAGCCAAGTGCAGCCCGAACTACGGGCTCCGTCAGCGGCCCAGGAGCAGCGTAGAAGCCGAGAGAAGACTCCTACAACGCCAAGACGGGCGACGACTTCGACCTGCTGATCGACCAGCTTGCTGCCGCCACCCGCGACCACGAGCGCTCCGACCTACAGCGCATCTACGAGCAACTCGCCGTACCAGCATCAATGATCCGCTGAACCTGCCGGGCAGCCAACCCTAGGGTCAGGTTGTTCCTGGCACCCGTGGTCTTGACCGGCGATAGATCGCAGCTGCGAGGGCCCTGAGCCGCTCGTTGGCTTCGCCTCCTCGCTCGTGCCTCTTGCTGAGAGCACGAGCCAAGGTCGTCTGCCACATCCGGACATCGCCGGTTGGCACGTGCCCTCAGACGCCGTCGGCCACGCCGAGGAGGCGGGAGCGGCTCACGGCCCGCATGCCGCGGGAGAGGCCGATGATGGCCACGATCCAGGCGACCACACCCAGGATGAGCCCGGCGAAGCGGGCGCCGAACAGGGCCCCGGTGCTCTGGCTGTAGGCGATGCCGATCATGGGCAACGTGACCAGGCCGGCGGCCTGTTGGGCGGCGGCGGTGCTCTTCACCCGGGCCGAGAGGCGCAGGACGATCGAGAGGGTGAGGGCCAGGAACGGGGGGACCACCCACAGCATCAGCACCCACCACTGCGAGGTGGGGAAGAACCAGCCGCCCACCTCGGGGCCCACGAACAGGTTGACGATCAGCGAGTAGACGCCGAAGCCGATGAGCGTGGTGGCGTAGCCGGGCAGGAGGCTGGCGATGAGCTTGCCCAGGTAGATCTCGCGCTCGTGGGCGGGGGAATGGGCCAGGAACTCGCCGGTTCCCCGCTCGCGCTCGCCCACGATGGTCGACGCGCCGATGGCGGTCGAGATCGTGAGTGGCACCACGATGGCGACCGGCGCCAGGAGGAAGACGGCCAGGGCGTAGGCGGTTCGACCCTGGTCGGTGCTCCCCTTGATCTGGCTCTGCGCGGCCTCGGGCAACACCTTGAGGGTCTCCGACATCTGCGACACCACGCTCACGTCGCCGATCTTGGTGATGGTGAGCAGCAGGACCGTCGGGATGATGAGGAAGAAGATGGCGCCCAGGAACACCATCGGCATCCAGAAGCCCTTGTCCTCGAGGAGCTGGCGGATGTCGGAGCGGGCCACGATCCAGATGCGCTTGCGGTTGAGCTGGCGCCACCCGGTCCGGGGTGCGGCCTTGGCTGGTCGGGGTGCGGCGACGGCGGTCATCGGTGGTCTCCTTCGCCGCCAGGCCACCCGGTGAGGGCGGCCACCTGGCGGTGACGGTCGGTCATGGGGGCGTCGTCGTCGATGCCGACCGGCGTGAGCTGGCGCCCACCGTCCTCGGCGATCGGCTTCTTGGTGCGGACGGCGAAGTAGAGGTCTTCGAGGGTGGGCTCGATCGGTTCGGCGCGGGTGAGGCGCACGCCGTTCGCCACCAGCGCGGTGATGATGTCGGGGATGCGGTGGTCGCCGTCGAGGTGCAGGCGGAGCCGACCGGGGTCGGTGTCGGGCTCGACGTCGCGCACGCCAGGGATGGCACCGGCCATGGCCATGGCCTCGGGGTTCTCGGCCGCCACCAGCACCACGGTGCCGGGCCAGAACCGACGGGTCAGCTCGAACGGGGTGCCCGCCACCAGGTCGGTGCCGTCCTCCATGACCACCACCTGGTCGGCCAGGCCCTCGGCCTCGAGGAGGAGGTGGGTGCACATGACCACGGTCCGGCCGTCGTCGGTCATCTCGCGGATCATCTCCAGCACGGCGTGGCTGGACTCGGGGTCGAGGCCGGAGGTGGGCTCGTCGAAGAGCAGCAGGTCCGGTTCGTGGAGGATCGATCGGGCCAGGGCCAGGCGGGTCTTCATGCCGGTCGAGAAGCCGCCCACCCTCTGGTCGAGCGCCTGGTCGATCCCGAAGCGCGCCGCCGCGGCGCGGATCCGTCCGTCGATGCCGTCGCCGCGCCCGAGCCCGTAGAGCTCGGCGGCGTAGGCCAGGTTGGCGTGGCCGTCGAGGCGGTCGTAGAGGGCGGGCTTCGCCGACACCACGCCGCAGCGCCGACGCACCTCCTCGCCGTGGACCGACGGGTCGAGGCCGAAGGTCGCCACCACGCCCGAGTGGATGTCGAGGGCGCCGGTGATCATGCGGATCGCCGTGGTCTTGCCAGCACCGTTGGGGCCGAGCAGGACGGTGATCTGGTTCGACGGCACCACCAGGTCGAGGCCAGCCAGGGCATCGACCTGGCCGAAGCGGCGGCGGACCCCTTCGAGGACCACGACGGGGGCCGCGCCGTCGCCGGGGGGTGGGAGCAGGGTGGAGCGCATCGGCCCCTCCATCGGCCCGGACCGCCCGGTTCTTGACCGGTGCGGTCAGGTCGGGCAGCCCGGAACGGTCCGCTGCTCGGGCGGCTCCGGCGGCTACCGTCGTACAGGTGTTCGTGTTAGGGATCGATCCTGGGTTGTCTCGCTGTGGCTACGGCGCGGTACGTACCACCGTCGCCGGCCCGCGCGCCCAGGCCATCGGCGTGATCCGCACCTTGCCCTCGCACGAGCTACCGGTCCGGTTGGCGGAGCTCCAGCGCGAGCTCCGGGCGCTGATCGCCGAGCTGGCCCCCGACGTGGTGGCGGTGGAGCGCATCTTCTTCCAGAACAACGTGCGCACCGCCATGTCGGTCGGCCAGGCCAGCGGCTTGGCAATGGCCGAGGCCGTCGCTGCCGGGTGCGAGGTCACCCAGTACTCGCCCAACGAGGTCAAGTTGGCAGTGGCCGGCGACGGAGCAGCCGACAAGGCGCAGGTGCAGGCCATGGTCCAGCGCCTCCTGGGCCTGGCCGCGCCGCCCCGTCCCGCCGACGCCGCCGATGCCGCGGCCCTGGCCCTGTGCCACCTGGCCCACGCGCCGGTCCGGGCCCGCATGACCAGCGCGGTGGCAACTGCCTCCGCCTTGGCCGGCGGGCGCAGGTCCAGACGGTGATCGGCTCGCTGCGCGGGGAGCTGCTGGACCGGTCCCTCACCGGCGAGGTCCTCGTGGAGGTCCGGGGCGTGGGCTACCGGGTGCAGGCCGGACCGGCCACCTCGGCCCGCCTGGGCGACCTCGGCGCCGAGGTGTTCGTGTGGGTCCACCACCACGTGCGCGAGGACGCCGACACGCTCTACGGCTTCGCCACCAAGGCCGAGCGCGACGCCTTCGAGGCCATGCTCGGCGCCCACGGGGTGGGCCCGGCGTTGGCGCTGGCCATCTTGTCGGTCCACCCGCCCGCCAACCTCACCCGGGTCCTGGCCGATGACGACGTTGCCGCCCTCTGCCTGGTGCCCGGCGTCGGCAAGAAGACGGCGGCTCGGCTGCTCATCGAGCTCAAGAGCCGTCTCGACGTGCCGCTGGGTGACGGTGTCCCGGTCGGTCTCGACGACGATGCTCCCGGTGGGGCGTCACCGTCGGTGCGCGCCGACGTGCGGGACGCGCTGATGGGCCTGGGCTACACCCCCGAGGAGATCGCCATCGCCACCCGCGAGCTGCCCGAGGGCGACGCCGGGTCGCTGTTGAAAGAAGCCCTGCAACGCCTGGCCGGCGCCCGTTGAGCGTCGCCGGGCGCCGGGCCAGCGGCACCAGGCGACCGGACGCGCCGGACAGGATGGGCTGACCGTGCGAGACGAGCTGCTCACCCCCGAGCCCCTGGAGCCCGAAGAGGCGTCCGACGAGGTCAGCTTGCGGCCCAAGGCCCTGCACGACTTCGTGGGCCAGGCCGAGCTCAAGGAGCACCTGTCGATCATCTTGGAGGCTGCCCGCCGGCGGGGCCAGGCCGCCGACCACCTGCTCTTCGCCGGCCCACCCGGCCTGGGCAAGACCACCCTGGCCACCATCGTGGCCAACGAGATGGACACCGGCATCCACGTCACGTCAGGTCCCGCGCTCGAACGAGGCGGCGACCTGGCCTCGATCCTGTCGCAGCTCACCGAGGGCGACGTGCTGTTCATCGACGAGATCCACCGGTTGTCACGAGCGGTGGAGGAGGTGCTGTACCCAGCCATCGAGGACTTCCAGCTCGACATCGTGTTGGGGAAGGGCCCTGCGGCGCGGTCCATCCGCATGGACGTGCCCCGCTTCACCCTGGTCGGAGCCACCACCCGCACCGGGCTGATCACCGGGCCGCTGCGCGACCGCTTCGGCCTGGTGGCCCGGCTCGACTACTACGAGCCGGCCGACCTGGAGTCGATCGTCACCCGCGCCGCAGGGATCCTCGACGTGCAGGTCGACGAGAAGGGTGCCGCCGAGATCGCCCGCCGGGCCCGTGGCACGCCTCGCATCGCCAACCGCCTGCTGCGGCGGGTGCGCGACTTCGCCGAGGTGCGCGGTGACGGGGTGGTCGATGCGCCGGCTGCCCGCGAGGGGCTGCGGGTGTTCGGTGTCGACGAGTTGGGCCTCGACAAGGTCGACCGGGCCCTGCTGGTGGCCCTGTGCGAGCGGTTCGGCGGTGGCCCGGTCGGCCTGTCGACGTTGGCGATCAGCGTGGCCGAGCCCACCGAGACCGTGGAAGACGTCTACGAGCCGTTCCTCATCCGCGAAGGCCTGCTGATGCGCACGCCCCGGGGTCGGGTGGCCACGCCGGCGGCCTGGTCCCACATCGGCCGTACCCCACCTGAGCGGGCACCCGACAGCGCCCCGCCGCCGGGCCTCTTCGGCTGAGGGCTGCCACCGCTGCCGGCGTGGTCGCCGCTGCGGTCCCGAGGCGGCGGTAACCTCCGCACGGTCCGCTCGGGGGTCTCTCGGACCGGCCACCACCGGGAGCATGCTCGTGCAGATCGACTTCAACAGCTCCGCTGGGCCCAGTCTCGGCATCGAGGTGGAGCTGGAGGTGGTCGACGCGCAGACGGGGGCTCTGGCCTCGGCGGCCAGCGAGATGCTGGCCGAGTTGGGTGAGGGCCACCCCAGAGGTGAGCACCCAAAGGCTAAGCACGAGCTCTTCGAGTGCACCGTCGAGATCATCACCGGCATTTGCGGCACGGTCGGTGACGCCCGCGCCGACCTGGAGGCCACCCTCGCCGAGGTTCGCGCTGCTGCTGAACGGCGGGGCCTCACGCTCATGTGCTCGGGCACCCACCCGTTCTCGGAGTGGACCGACCAGCAGGTCAGCCCCGACGAGCGCTACTCCCGCCTCATCGACGAGATGCAGTGGATGGCCCGTCGCTTGCAGATCTTCGGCGTCCACATCCACGTCGGCATCCGCTCACCGGAGAAGGCGGTGTCGATCGCCAACGCCCTGGCCGGCTACATCCCGCACTTCCTCGCCCTTACGGGGTCCAGCCCCTACTGGGAGGGCCGGGACACAGGCCTGGCCTCGAGCCGCTCCAAGGTCTTCGAGGGCTTGCCCACCGCCGGGCTCCCGGCGCCCATCGAGAACTGGTCGGATTTCGAGCAGTTCATGGAGACGCTGGTGTCGTCGGCTGCCATCTCGACCGTGCGGGAGGTGTGGTGGGACATCCGGCCGCACCCGGAGTTCGGCACCGTCGAGCTTCGCATGTGCGACGGCATCCCCACCATGACCGAGATCTGCGCGGTCGCGGCGCTGGCCCAGAGCCTGGTCGTCCACCTGGACTCCCTCGACGACCGAGGCTTCACCCTGCCCCGCCACAAGGAATGGGTGCTTCGCCAGAACAAGTGGCGGGCCGGGCGCCACGGGCTGGAGACCGACCTCATCGTCAACGACCAGGGTCGCCTCGAGCCGGCCCGCCAGGCCGTCACCGACCTGGTCGAGGAGGTCACCCCGGCGGCGGGGCGGCTGGGTTGCGTGGACGAGCTCCACGACGTGCGCCGCATCCTGGAGATCGGACCCAGCTACGAGCGTCAACGGCGTGCCGCCCCCGAACCGGTCGACGGCGTCCTCGACCTGAAACCGGTGGTCGACGCGCTCATCCACGAGCTGGCCACCGACGAGATGGGGGCCGCGTGACGGGCCTGCACCCGGTGGCTTCGCCGGCATCGCCACACGACCTGGTGGCGGCGGTCGTGGCCGACCTCGAGCCCGAGCTGATCGCCCTGCGACGCGACCTGCACGCCCACCCCGAGCCATCGTGGGCCGAGCACCGCACCACCGCCGTGCTGCGCGACCGGCTGTTGAGGGCCGGGCTGGCAGCCGTGGTGGGTCCCACCGGCACCGGGGTGGTCTGCGACATCACGTCGTCCAGTGGACGACATCGAAGAGGCGGGTCGGCAGCGCCCGCGCCGGTCGAAGGCGGACCGATCGTGGTTATCCGGGGCGACATCGACGCGCTGTGCATGCCCGACACCAAAGACGTCGCTTACCGCTCCACCGTCGACGGGGTGTGCCACGCCTGCGGTCACGACCTCCACGCCGCCGCCACCGTCGGCGCCGCCCTGGCCGTGGCCGCCACCTTGGAGGCCACCGGCATCGCCGGGACGGTGCGGGTGATCCTGCAACCGGCCGAGGAGGCCATCCCCGGAGGGGCCTCGGCGCTGGTGGCGGCTGGGGTCCTCGACGGGGTGCAGGCGGCCTTCGGCCTTCACGCCGACCCCGCCCGCGACGTCGGCGCCGTTGGGATCAGTGCCGGGCCGGTCACCTCGGCGGCCGACCACCTCGAGATCACGCTCCGCGGTCCGGGCGGCCACACCGGTCGTCCCCACCAGACCGCCGACCTGGTCCACATCGCCTCGCGGGTGGTGGTCGACCTGCCCATGGGGCTGGGGCGCCTCCTCGACTCGCGCGATGGCCTCAACCTCACCTTCGGATCGATCAACGCCGGCCTGGCCGCCAACGTCATCCCCACCGAGGCTCGGGTGTGCGGGTCGCTGCGAGCCTCGGGGCGAGGCGCATGGGACGCCGCTCCGGACCTGCTGCCCAAGCTGCTGGCCGCCATCGTGGAGCCTCTCGGCGCCACCTGGGAGCTCGATCATGAACGCGGTGCGCCGCCCATCGTCAACGACGCGTGGGCCGTGGAGCAGGTCGTGGCCGCGGCCGGCGCGGTGGTGGGAGCCGGGTCGGTCGGCGCCACTCCTCAGAGCGCCGGCGGCGAGGACTTCTCGTGGTACGGCGACGTGGCCCCGCTCGGCTACCTCCGCCTCGGGGTCCACCGGCCCGGTACCGACCGGGTGGACCTCCACGCCGGCAGCTTCGACCTGGACGAGTCGGCCATCGCCCTCGGCGCCCGGATCCTGGCCGGCACCGCCCTCGAAGCCCTGGGCGACCTCGCCGCCCGCCCCACCTGACCCGCCCGGTCCGTCCGCCCACCGACGTAGTGGGTTGGGTTCGCCGGGTCGGGGCGCGGGATTCCCAACCCAGTTTGTTGGTTGGCCGTAGTGGGTTGGGTTCGCCGGGTCGGGGCGCGGGATTCTCAACCCAGTTCGGTGAGGGAGGGCGGTCCCTAGACTCGGGGCGTTCATGGACGCGGCCGACCTCGACTACGTGCTGCCGGCCGGCGCCATCGCCCAGCAACCGGTCGAACCCCGTGACTCGGCCCGGTTGCTCGTGGACCGGGGCGCGGGCGTCGAGCCCGATCACCGGACCGTGGCCGACCTGGCCGGCCTGCTGGACCCGGGCGACGTGCTGGTGGTCAACGACACCCTGGTGATCCCGGCGCGGCTCCACCTGCGCAAGGCGACCGGCGGGGCGGTGGAGGTGCTCCTCCTGGCGCGGCGACCCGAGGGGTGGTGGGAGGCGCTGGTCAAACCCAGCCGTCGTGTCTCGGCCGGCGCGATCCTCACGCCTACTGGTGCCGATCGACCCGACGACGCCGGGCTTGGCTCCGGGGACGTGACCGTCGAGGTCGGAGGCGTGCTGGGCGACGACGGCCGCCGGCAGGTCACCATCCACCGCGGCACCCACGGCCGCAGCAGCGACGGCCACTCCCCAGTCACCCGCGCGGGCGGGACCGGTGCCGTCGCCGAGGACGGTCTGGCCCAGGACCTGGCCGTGCTGGCCACGGTGGGCGAGGTGCCGTTGCCGCCCTACATCCGCCAGCCGTTGGCCGACCCCGACCGATACCAGACCGTGTTCGCGGTCCACCCGGGCTCGGTGGCGGCCCCGACCGCCGGGCTCCACCTCACCGACGCCGTGCTCGACCGCTGCCGGGCACGAGGGGTGACGGTCCTTCGCGTCGAGTTGGTGGTGGGCCTGGGTACGTTCCGCCCGATCACCACCGAACGGGTGGAGGACCACCCCATGCACGCCGAGCGCTACCGGATCCCGCCTGAGACACAGGAGATCCTTGCGGCACGGTTGACCGGCCGAGTCAACCTCCCGGGTCAGGGGCGAGTGGTCGCCGTCGGGACCACGGTGGTGCGGGCGTTGGAGAGCTGGGCGGCCACGGGCGAGACCGCAGGGGCAACCGACCTGTTCATCCACGGCGGCTACCCGTTCGCCCTCGTAGAGCGCCTGCTGACCAACTTTCACGTGCCCCGGTCGTCGCTGCTCGCCCTCGTCGAGTCGTTCGCCGGCCCGCACTGGCGCGACCTCTACGCCACGGCCCTGGCCCACGGCTACCGCTTCTTGTCCTTCGGCGACGCCATGCTCCTCACCCGGGCCTGACAGACCGGCGGCCAGACTGGCGGAATGGAGCTCGGGGTTTTCGACCTGGTCGACGATGCGCTGCGCGCTCTCTTGCCCGGGGAGCCGGGGGCGCTGCGCACGACGCCCAGACGTTGGGGCATCAAGGCCTGGCTCGACCTCGATCAGTGCCCGCGGGCCCATTACGAGGCCCAGGTACTGGGTGCGAAGCACGTTCCTGGGGCAGAGGTCCTGGCCATCGAGATCGGTTTCCACGCCGAACATCCGAAGGGGGCGGACAACGAAGCGGCGATGGCGCCGCTGCGCGCCACCGAAGGCGCCTGGAGGGGCGCGCTGGGCGACGAACCAGTGTGCGGTCCCTTCCTCGGCAGGGTCGGGTGGCAGCGCCTCTCCGAGACCTGGGCCGATCCCGACCTCGGCGATCCCGAGCTCTGCTTCGAGATCGCCGACCGCCTGGCGACCTACGTCACCATCGTCGAGCCGCTCCGGACCGACCACAGCCGGTGAGGGAGGTGAGCTATGGCCGCAGCGACGCCGTCGGGCACGAACACGAAATCGACGGGCCCCGCCGGCCGACCGGTCGGTGGCCGGTGGGTCACCACGAAGTGGGGAACGTCGTAGGGGGTGTCGTCCCAGCCCCCCGCATCGTCGCCCATGCCGAACGCGCCCCGTCCGAGCACGATGGCTCCGGTCGTCTCGACGAGTTCGTCGACCACCGGCCGGGAGACGTCAGACGGTTCGAAGTACCAGTCGTAGAGGCCAGGGTCCGTCCCGTCGTCCTTGCCGATGAAGCCGTCCAGCGAGATGGCCATGTCCAGGAGCACGGGCATCGTGCACCCCTTTCCTCGTTCGAGAGCCACCGCGGCCCGTTGCGTGGTGTCATCGACCCGACGCCGCTCCGGAAGTCATCGCCGGAGTCGCGGGTCGAGCGCCGGAGCCGTCCGCACCGCCTGGAAGCCGCACGTCACCAGTCGGTGGAAACGGGAGCGGCCCGGTGAAGCTGACCGTCGACGTGGCTGCCAGCGACGGCGCGGCTCGCACGGGGGTCATCCGGACGCCTCGGGGGGTGTTGTCGACCCCGCTCTTCATGCCGGTGGGCACCAAGGCGGCGGTCAAGGCGCTGACCACCCCGGACCTGCACGCACTCGGCGTCCCGTTGATCCTGGGCAACACCTACCACCTGATGCTCAAGCCGGGCGCCGACCTGATCGCCGAGCTCGGCGGGCTCCACCGGTTCATGGCCTGGGACGGCCACGTGCTCACCGACTCCGGCGGTTACCAGATCTTCTCGCTGAAGCCCAAGGTGACAGACGAGGGCGCCACCTTCCGGTCGACCTATGACGGGTCCACCCACCACCTGTCCCCGGAGGAGGCGGCGACCATCCAGTCGAAGCTCGGCGGCGACATCCAGATGGTCCTCGACGTGTGCCCGCCGCTGCCGTCGACCGAGCGGGTGCTGCGAACGGCCGTCGAGCGCACTGCGAGCTGGGCGGCGCGAGGCCGGGCGGCGTTCCTGGACGGGAGGGGCTGGCGCGAGGACCGAGGCCTCGACCAGGCGCAGTTCGGCATCGCCCAGGGCGGCACCGACCTGGGCCTGCGGGTCGAAGGGGCCGAGCGCACGGTTGCGGTGGGCTTCGACGGGTACGCCGTCGGCGGCCTGTCGGTTGGTGAGACGCGCGCCCAGATGGTCCCGGCCCTGGCCGCAACTCTGGACCACCTCCCGGCGGACCAACCTCGCTACCTCATGGGTGTCGGCGACCCGGCCGGCATCGTAGAGGCGGTGGGCCTGGGGGTGGACCTGTTCGACTGCGTCCTGCCGACCCGTCACGCCCGCCACGGCACCGTCCTCACCAGCGAGGGTCGGTTGATGATCAAGAACCTGGCCTACGAGCGCGACGAGGGTCCGCTCGACCCCTCGTGTCCGTGTTCGGTGTGCGCCACCTACACCCGTGCCTACCTCCGCCACCTGTACCGCCTGGGCGAGCCGACGGGCACCCACCTGCTCACGGTGCACAACGTGGCCTGGCTGTCGGACCTGGTCGTGGGCCTTCGCGCCGCCATCGCCGAGGGTCGCTACGACGCCACCCGGACCGCTGTCCTCGACGTGTGGGGCTGACCCCGAGTCGATCTGATGAACCCGGTTGCCGGGCGATGGCGGTCTATGGTTCCCGAGGCTTTTTCCGCTCTCGATGAGGACCCCGTTGCAAGCCTTGCCCCTCACCCTCGTGTTCGTCGCGATCGGGTGGTTCCTCATCATCCGCCCCCAACAACAGCGGGCCAAGGCGCAGCGGGCAGTGGTGGAAGCCCTCGAGACCGGCGACCGGGTCATCAGTGCCGGCGGCATCCACGGCACCCTCACCCAGGTCGACCCGGAGACGGTGGGCCTCGAGGTGGCGCCGGGCGTGGTGCTCACGGTGGCCCGGCCCGCCATCGCCCGCCGCATCGAGGTCGACAAGACCCCGGAGACCGGCGACGTCACCAGCCCGACCGACGATCCCACCACGGATGACCCCACATGACCCGGCGCAAGCTGCTCGTCCCGCTGGTGCTCATGGTGCTGCTCGCCATCGTCGGCCTCGGTACCGCGGTTGCCACCGACACCGATCCCACCCTGGGGCTCGACCTGCAGGGCGGCTTCTCGGTCGTGCTCCAGGCCAAGGAGGTCAACGGCCGGCTGCCGTCGGAGGAGAGCGTCGAGAAGGCCAAGGACATCATCCGCGAGCGCGTCGACGGCCTCGGTGTGGCCGAGCCGGACATCACCCGTCAGGGTCGCACGGTCATCGTGCAGCTCCCCGGGGTGAAGAACCGGGAGAAGGCCGAGTCGGTCGTCGGTTGCACCGCCCGGCTCGAGTTCCGACCGGTGCTCGGCACCGCCCTCGATCCGTCCGCCATCACCACCACGACCGAAGGCGGAGAGGGGACCAGCACGACCGAGGGCGCCGGGACCTCGACCACCGTCGCCGACGGATCCACGACCACCACCGCAGCAGGTGGCGATCCGACGTCCACCACTACGGCAGACACGGCGACCACGACGACCGCCGCACCCGGCGCAGACGGCGAGGGGGAGACCGGCCTCGGCGAGACGGGGACCGGCGCCGTGGGCCTGGCCACCGGCGAAGGGGCCCTGCCCGTCCAGTTCGCCCCGACGACCACCACCACCGAACCGCCCACCACCGAACCTCCGACCACCGCACCTCCGACCACTGCGGTGGCGCCCGAATCCACCACCACCCTCCCCGGCACCGCCACGACTGCTCCGGGAGACACCACCACGACCACCTCACCGGCCGACCCGGTGGAGAGCAGCTCGTGCGGTGGCGGCACCACCGACGGGGCCGGCGCCTCCACCACCACGAGCACGACCGCCCCGGGCGCCCCCGCCGGCGACCAGTTCCCCTCCGAGGACGGCACGCTCGTCTACACCCTCGGCCCCGTCGGCTTCACCGGCGACGCCCTGAGCAGGGCCAACGCCGCCCTCAGCAACGGCGAGTGGTTGATCAACGTGGCGGTCAAGGGCTCCGAGAAGACCGATGCCAACGCCACCTTCAACGAGTGCTTCTCGGGTGCGCCGGCGTGTCCGAGCCAGGGCAGCGCGGATCCCACCCAGCCGTCTTCGGGCGCCATCGCCATCGTGCTCGACGGCGAGGTGCTGTCAGCCCCGGCGGTGAACGGTGCCGACCTGGCCGCCGACCAGTTCACGATCAGCGGCGCCTTCGACGAGGGTGAGGCCAAGGACCTGGCCCTCGTGCTGCGCTACGGCTCGCTGCCCGTGGAGTTCGAGCAGGCCGCCCTCCAGCAGGTCTCGGCAACGCTGGGCGCAGACTCGCTGCGGGCCGGGCTCATCGCCGGCCTCATCGGCGTGGCCGCCCTCGCCCTCTACATGGTCCTCTACTACCGGGGCTTCGGCCTGGTGGTGGTCATCAGCCTCTTGGTGTGGGGGGCGCTCATGTACTCCATGGTCTGCCTGCTGTCGGCCACCCAGGGCCTGGCGCTGACCCTGGCTGGCATCACCGGGGTGATCGTGTCGGTGGGCACCACCGTGGACACCTACGTGGTGGTGTTCGAGCGCGTCAAGGACGAGCTCCGGTCCGGTCGTTCGGTCCGCTCGGCCACCGAGCGGGGCTACCGCAGCGGGATCCGGACGGTCTTCACCGCCAACGGCGCTGCGTTCATCGGTGCGTTCCTGCTCTGGTACCTCACCGTCGGCCCGGTCCGGGGCTTCGCCTACTTCCTCGGCCTGTCGGTGATCCTCGACCTCGTGGTGGCCGTGGCCTTCACCCGGCCACTCATCCTCCTCCTCGCCCGCTCGCCCCGCTTCGCCAAGGCCAGGTTCTTCGGCATCGGTGCCTCCACCGACCAATCCGCCTCACCCCGGTCCTCGGGCGCCGCGCCGGCGGTCGCACCGTGACCGCCCCCGTGCGGGGCTCCGAGCGCGGCGTGCTCAAACGCCTCTACCACGGCGAGACCAAGGCGGACATCGTCGGTCGGTGGAAGCTGTGGTTCGCCCTCTCTGGGGTGGTCCTGCTCATCGGCGTCGCCGTGCTGGCCAGCGGTGGGCTCCGACTGGGCATCGACTTCACCGGCGGCACCGTCTGGCAGGTGGCCGCCGGCAGGGCCGAGGTGGCCGAGATCGAAGGCGCCATGGCCGACCTCGGTTACGAGGACGTCCAGGTCCAGGAGGTCACCCAGGTGTCCGAGGGCGCCGACACCCGGTTCTTCCGGGTGGAGGCCGAGGCCTCCGCCCAGCCGGCTCCTGGTTCGGTCGATGCCCTCGATCAGGCGGCCGGAGATCTCGACGACCTGCGGGGCGACGTGCCCGCAGAGGTGCGCGACCGCATCACCGACGTGTCCGAGGACCTCGACGCGATCGACGGTCCGTTCGCCGACGATGTCCCGGCACCCCTGGCGGACCTGCGGACCGCAATCGACCGGCTGCCCGAGGCGCTGAAGGAAGGCGACGACGACGAGGCGGTCGTGCGCCGCACCACCGATGACATGCAGGTCCTGGTGTCGGACCTCTCCGAGCTGGAAGACGCCGAGCGGGCCCGCATCGGGTCCGACGTGACCGACGAGCTGGCCCGGCTCACCGGCACACCGGCTGCGCAGATAACCATCGACACCGTGGGCCCGTCGTGGGGTGAACAGATCTCCTCCAAGGCCCGCAGCGCCCTGGTGGTCTTCATGATCGCCATCACCATCTTCATCACGATCCGGTTCGAGTTGAAGATGGCCATCGCCACCGTGGTGGCCCTGTTCCACGACCTCCTGCTCGTGGTGGGCATGTATGCGCTGGCCGGGTTCGCGGTCACGCCGGCGACGGTGGTCGCGCTGTTGACGATGCTGGGCTTCTCGATCTACGACGGCATCGTGGTGTTCGACCGGGTCGACGAGAACACGAAGCTGCTCAACGCCAAGAGCCGCATCACCTACTCCGAGATGGCCAACCAGTCGCTCAACCAGGTGCTGATGCGGTCGCTCAACACCTCGATCACGTCGCTGCTGCCCATCACATCGGTGCTGGTGGTGGGGGCTGTCGTGCTCAAGTCGAGCACCCTCGAGGAGTTTGGGCTGGCCCTGTTCATCGGCCTCCTCTCGGGTGCCTACTCGTCGATCTTCATCGCCACTCCCCTGCTTGCCCTGCTCAAGGAGCGCGAGCCCCGCTACCGCGACCTCCGCCGCCAGATCGCCGAGCGCGGCCACGGCACGGTGCCGGTCCGGGCGGAGGTGGTGCGCACCGAGGAGGAGCTCGATCCGGTGATGGCCTCGGTCAAGGCCGGTCCGCCGCCCTACACGCCGGGCGGAGCCCCGCCGCGACCACGCAAGCAGGGCCGGAAGCGGTGACGACGGCGCCGATGGACCTGGCCGCCCACGTTCGCGACATCGCCGACTTCCCCAAGCCGGGCGTGGTGTTCAAGGACATCACGCCCTTGCTCGGCCACCCGGAGGCCTTTGCGTCGTGCATCGACGCGTTGGCCGACCCCTACGCCGATGACGGGATCGACAAGGTGCTGGGCACCGAGGCCAGAGGTTTCATCGTGGCCGCACCAGTGGCCTACCGGTTCGCGGCCGGTTTCGTGCCGGTCCGCAAGGCCGGCAAGCTGCCCTGGGAGATCGAGCGCCAGGAGTACGAGCTGGAGTACGGCACCGACCTGCTCGAGATCCACCGCGACGCCGTCCAGCCCGGTGAGCGGGTGCTGATCGTCGACGACGTGTTGGCCACCGGTGGGACGGCGGCGGCCACCGCACGGCTAGCGGAGCGGCTCGGCGGCACCGTGGTCGGCTTCGCGTTCCTGATCGAGCTCGGGTTCCTAGATGGACGCGCCGTCCTCGCCGAGCAGCGGATCACCTCGCTCATCACCTACCCGTAGCCCTCGGGACCGTCGGCCGTAGGCTGGCGGCATGTCGACCGTGAGCCGGGTGCTGCCGTGGCGCCGATCGAGCGCCCCTGCGTCGGTGGAGACCGCACCTCTGCTCGCCTCGTACCGGGCTCACCACCCGAAGACCTCGACCACCATGATCTCGCAGGCCTACGAGCTCGCCGCCGCGGCCCACGTCGACCAGACCCGGCGCAGCGGCGAGCCGTACATCCACCACCCGCTGTCGGTGGCGCAGATCGTGGCCGATCTTGGTCTCGACGACGTGACCATCGCCGCCGCCCTCCTCCACGACTCGGTGGAGGACACCGGCGTCACGCTCGCTCAGCTGGCCGTCCAGTTCGGCGACGACGTGGCCCGCATCGTCGACGGCGTCACCAAGCTCGACCGCGTCCAGTTTGACTCCAAGGCCGCCCAGCAGGCCGCCTCCATGCGCAAGATGTTGGTGGCCATGGCCAAGGACCTCCGGGTCCTGATGATCAAGCTCGCCGACCGCCTCCACAACATGCGCACCCTCGGCGCCATGGCTCCCGACAAGGCCACCCGGATCGCCCGGGAGACGCTCGACGTCTACGCGCCACTCGCTCACCGGCTCGGCATGGCCGACCTCAAGCAGCAGCTCGAGGACCTCAGCTTCGCCACGTTGCACCCCAAGCAGTACGCCGAGATCGACCACATGGTGTCCTCCCGGGCCCCCGAGCGCGAGCTCTACATCGAACAGGTGCTCGAGCAGGTCCGCCAGCGGCTGGCCGAGCTGGGTGTCGATGCCGAGGTGAGCGGCCGGCCCAAGCACCTGTGGAGCATCTACGAGAAGATGGTGGTGAAGGGCCGCCAGTTCGACGACATCTTCGACTTGGTGGGCATCCGGGTCCTGGTCGACTCGGTACGGGACTGCTACGCCGCGCTGGGGTCCATCCACGCCACGTGGCGGCCGGTGCAGGGCCGGTTCAAGGACTACGTGGCCATGCCCAAGTTCAACCTGTACCAGAGCCTGCACACCACGGTGATCGGGCCGCAGGGCAAGCCGCTTGAGGTGCAGCTGCGCACCCGCGAGATGCACCAGCGCGCAGAGCTCGGCGTGGCCGCCCACTTCGCCTACAAGATTGGGTCGCCCTCCGACGAGCTGGCCTGGCTGAACCGCATCGTCGACTGGGAACAGGAGACCTCTGACCCTGCGCAGTTCATGGAGACCCTCAAGGTCGACCTCGAACAGGACGAGGTCTACGTGTTCACCCCCAAGGGCCGCGTGGTCACCATGGATCGGGGAGCCACCCCGATCGACTTCGCCTACGCAGTGCACACCGAGGTCGGGCACGCATGCGTGGGAGCCCGGGTCAACGGCCGCTTGGTGTCGCTGAGCCACCAGATGACCTCGGGCGATACCTGTGAGATCTTCACGTCCAAGGTCGACGGCACCGGGCCCAGCCGTGACTGGCTCCAGATCGTCCAGACACCGCGTGCGGCCAACAAGATCCGCCAGTGGTTCTCGCGGGAGCAACGTGAGGACGCTCGCGAGACCGGCCGAGACGACCTGACCAAACAACTGCGACGCGAGGGCCTGCCCACCCAGAAGCTGCCGGCCGCCATCCTCAACGAGGTGGCCCTCAGCCTCAACTACATCGACACCGATGCGCTCTACACCGCCATCGGCCAGCACCACCTCTCGCCGGAGTCGGTGGTCACCCGCATCAGCCGCGCCCTGCGCTCAGGCGACCCCGGTCGCGAGGAGCAGCTCCCCACCACCGTCAGCGGAACTCGCCGCATGTCGGCCACCCGGCCCGGCACCGGCATCCACGTCGAAGGACTCGACGACATGATGGTCAAGCTCTCGCGCTGCTGCACGCCTGTGCCCGGCGACGAGATCGTCGGCTTCGTGACCCGGGGGCGTGGCGTGTCGGTGCATCGAGCTGACTGTGCAAACTCGGTGTCACTACTGACCGGCCAACGCGACCGCATCATCGACGTGGAGTGGGACGAGGACTTCACCGGGGGCTCCTTCGTGGCTTCCATCGAGGTGCGGGCCCTCGACCGACCCCGACTGCTGCGCGACGTGTCGAGCCTGCTCGCCGACCACCACGTCAACATCCTGGCCTGCCACATGCGGACCGGCGGTGATCGCATGGCCTCCATGCGGTTCGACTTCGAGCTCGGTGACCCGTCGCACCTGAGCGTGGTCCTCGGCACCATCCGCGATCTCGACGGCGTCTACGAGTCCTACCGCGTGCTGCCCGGCGCCGCTGCTGCGGAGGCCAGCGACGCCGCCGAAGGGTCCGACGACGGCGCGAAGGCGCCCGAGGGCGTCGTGGCCAACAAGGCTTGAGGCCGCTGGTCACCGACACGGCCGGTATGACCACCGGCTTGAGAACCCTTCGCGTCTACGGTCCCCAGGGTGGCGACGAACCTTGATGAGCTGATCGCGCCGGACGCACCGCGCTGGTTCGAGCGGGCGCTGCGCACGCCGTTCTCCGACCGTCACGTCGAGGTCGACGGTGCCCGGATCCACTACCTGGCATGGGGGGAGCCGGGCCGCCGAGGCCTGGTGTTCGTGCACGGAGGCGCGGCCCACGCCCACTGGTGGACCCATGTGGCCGCGGCCTACGCCGCCGAGTACCGGGTGGTGGCCGTCGACCTCTCGGGTCACGGCGACAGTGAGCACCGTGACCGTTACTCCCTCGAGCAGTGGGCCGACGAGGTCGTCGCCGCAGCCGATGACGCCGACATCGCCGGCCCGCCGGTGGTCGTCGGCCACTCCATGGGCGGGTTCGTCACCATCGCCACCGCCGCCTTGCACCCCGAGGCCCTTGCCGGCGTGATCGTGGTCGACTCGCCGGTCACGCAGGTCGACCAGGAGGTCGGCGCAGCCAAGGCCGGACAGGCCTTCGGTGTGCCCCGCCGCTACGCGGAGATGGCCGAGGCGCTGGCGCGGTTCCGGACCGTCCCCCTCCAGCGCGAGTACCTGACCTACGTGATGCACCACGTCGCGCGGCGTTCGATCCGGCCGGTAGAGGGCGGGTGGAGCTGGAAGTTCGACCACAACCTGTTCAACGCCTTCGACGGGCACATGCGGACGGTGGCCCTGCCCTACCTCTCCGAGGTCCGCTGCCGGTTTGCGCTGCTGCGCGCCGAGCACGGCCTGGTCACGGCCGACATCGGGGAGTCGATGTACGAGATGCTCGGCCGGGCGGCCCCCGTGGTCGAGATCCCCGAAGCGGGCCACCACGGCATGCTCGACCAACCCCTCGTGTTGACCACGGCCATCCGGACCCTGCTCGCCGACTGGGACCACTCCATGCCCAGGGCTCGCGCTGTCGCCGGGTAGCCGACGCTCCGTGGCCACGATCGCTCCATCGTGTTTCTGGGCGATCGGGGGCGGCCGGTAGGTTGGCCGCTCCATGGCGCGAGCGAAGTACCAGGCCCCGAAAGGCACCCAGGACATCCTCCCGCCGGCCTCGGCGCGGTGGGAACGGCTGCTAGCCACCTATGCCTCGGTCGTCGAACGGGCCGGCTACGGGCTGCTCCAGTCGCCAATGTTCGAGGAGCTCGGCGTCTTCCAGCGCGAGGCCGAGGGTGCCGACGCCGTCCGCAAGGAGATGTACGACTTCACCGACAAGGGCGGCCGCCACGTCGCCCTGCGCCCCGAGGGCACGGCATCAGTGGTGCGGGCCTTCGTGCAGCACCAGCCGGTCACGCCCTGGAAGGTGTGGTACGCCACGCCTGCGTTCCGCTACGAGCGGGCCCAGGCCGGTCGGTACCGCCAGCACCACCAGGTGGGCCTGGAGGTGCTGGGCTCGGCCGACCCCGACGTCGATGTCGAGGTCATCTCGCTGGGCTGGGAGCTGCTCGCCGCGTTGGGGCTGCGGCAGGTGGAGTTGCGGCTCAACACGATGGGCACCCCGGCTGACCGCCTGGCCTACGTGGAGGTGCTGCGGGCCTGGTTGGGCGAGCACCGAGGTGATCTGGCCGACGACGACCAGGACAAGGTCGACACCCACCCCATGCGGGTCCTGGACTCCAAGCGGAGCGCCACCCGCCGGGTCACCGCCGAGGCGCCGGCCATCGCCCAGCGCCTCTCGCCGGAGAGCGAGGCCCACTTCGCCCGGGTGTGCGACGGGCTCGCCGCCCGGGGGATCGAGTTCACCCTGGACCCACGGTTGGTGCGGGGGTTCGACTACTACACCCACACCACCTTCGAGCTGGTGCCCACGCTCGTCGACAACGCCCAGGCCACCATACTCGGCGGCGGACGCTACGACGGGTTGGCGGAGGAGCTGGGCGGCCCACCCACGCCGGGCATCGGCTTCGGCGCCGGCATCGAACGCCTGTTGATCGCGTGCGACGCAGAGGGCGTGTTCGCCGCACCCGACAGCCGGATCGACGTGTTCGTGATCGACGTGACCGGCGGCGGCGAGGCGCGGGACCTGACCGCCGAGCTGCGCGCCGCGGGCATCCGCTGTGACCGGGCGTTCGACGCCAAGCCCATGCGCGCCCAGATGAAGGTGGCCGACCGATCCGGCGCCCCCTTCGCCGTCATCATCGGCGAACAGGAGGCGGCCGACGACGCGGCCACGGTGCGGCCGCTGCGCCACGAGTTCGGTGGCGACCAGGAGCGCGTTGCTCGAGCCCACCTGGTCGACCACCTCCGTGAAGCCCTCAGCAAGGAAGCCCGACCCTGATGACCGAACCTGTCGGCCTGCGAAGCGACTACTGCGGGGAGCTGCGCACCGAAGCGGTCGGCACCGAGGTCGCCCTCTGCGGCTGGGTAGCCCGCCGTCGCGACCACGGAGGTGTGGCGTTCATCGACCTGCGCGACGTGAGCGGCGTGATCCAGGTCGTCATCCACGACGAGGCGGTGGCCCACCCGTTGCGCTCGGAGTTCTGCCTGCGGGTGGTCGGCCTGGTCCGGCGCCGTCCGGAAGGTAACGACAACCCGGCCCTGCCAACCGGCGCCATCGAGGTGGATGCCGACACCGTGGAGGTCCTGAGCGAGTCTGCGGTGCTGCCCTTCCCGGTCGAGGAGCACGAGGCGACCCCGGTCTCCGATGAGGTCCGCTACCGGTACCGCTACCTCGACCTGCGGCGGGCGGGGTCGGCGGCGGTCATCCGCCTGCGCAGCAAGGTGAACCAAACGGCACGACGGGTGCTGCTCGACGACGGCTTCGTGGAGGTGGAGACGCCGACGCTCACCCGCTCCACGCCGGAAGGGGCACGGGACTTCGTGGTCCCCGCCCGCCTCCAACCCGGGTCGTGGTACGCCCTGCCCCAGAGCCCGCAGCTCTTCAAGCAGCTCCTGATGGTCTCGGGACTGGAACGGTACTTCCAGATCGCCCGCTGCTACCGCGACGAGGACTTCCGGGCTGATCGCCAACCGGAGTTCACCCAGCTCGACGTCGAGATGAGCTTCGTGGGCCAGGACGAGGTCATCGCCGTGGCCGAGCGCATCGTGGCCGCCCTCTGGCTCCTCGTGGGCCACGAGGTGACCGTCCCCATCCCGCGCCTGACCTACGCCGAGGCCATGCGTCGCTTCGGTTCCGACAAGCCCGACCTACGCTTCGCGGTCGAGTTGGTGGACTGCACCGACTACTTCGCCGAGACGTCGTTCCGGGTCTTCCAGGCCGACCACGTCGGCGCGGTGGTGATGCCCGGTGGCGGTGCCCAGACCCGCAAGCAGCTCGACGCCTGGCAGGACTGGGCCAAGGCGAGGGGGGCCCGCGGCCTGGCCTACGTCCTGGTCGGCGACGACGGCGAGCTGGGTGGACCGGTGGCCAAGAACCTCTCCGACGACGAGCGGGCCGGCCTGGTCGACCAGGTGGGCGCCCAGCCGGGCGACTGCGTGTTCTTCGGTGCCGGAGCCGAGCGGTCCACCCGGACCCTGCTCGGGGCGGCCCGGGTGGAGATCGGGCGGCGCGGCGACCTGATCGACGACGACGCGTGGGCGTTCACCTGGATCGTCGATGCCCCGATGTTCGAGCCGGTGGCCGAGACCGACGACGTGGCGGTGGGCAGCGGGGCGTGGACCGCAGTCCACCACGCCTTCACCCAGCCGTTGCCCGAGTGCCTGGACACGTTCGACACCGATCCGGGCTCGGCGCTGGCCTACGCCTACGACATCGTCTGCAACGGCAACGAGATCGGTGGCGGCTCCATCCGCATCCACCGCCGCGAGGTGCAATCACGGGTCTTCGAGGTCATGGGGCTGGGAGAAGACGAGGCCGACCAGAAGTTCGGGTTCCTCCTCGACGCCTTCCGCTACGGCGCCCCGCCCCACGGCGGTATCGCCTTCGGGTGGGACCGGATCTGCGCCCTGCTGGCCGGCACGCCGTCGATCCGCGAGGTCATCGCCTTTCCCAAGACCGGCGGCGGGTTCGACCCTCTCACCGGCGCTCCGGCGCCGATCACCGCCGCCCAGCGACGCGACGCCGGCGTCGACGCAGCGGCGGGCGGTTCTCCTACCAGCACGACCTGTTGAACATGGCCCACATCGGCGAGCTGATCGCCGACAGCGGGTGGCAGCCGCCCATGAACTTCCCCCCGTCACGCCCCGACCGTGATCCCACACCGCCCCGAGGTTGGCTGCCCGCTTGAGGGCGCGTCACACGCAGGGGCTCGGTTCTTGCTTGTCGACACGTACTCGGCGACGACCTCACCATCGCCGACCGAGTATTCGATGCGGTCCTCGCTGACCAAGGTCACGTAGCCGATGACGAACTGGTCGATGGAGGGCCAGTCGTCGGGCTCGGTTGCGGAGCCGGACCCGCTCGGCGGATCGATCCTCCAGTTGGTGGCGTTGAAGCCCCCGAGCCAGTCGATGCCGCAGTGCGTGTAGATCGGGAACGGCTGGCGCTCGCCGACCTCCAGGCGATCGTCGTAGGCGAGGAGGTCGACCTCGGCCGGCTGCGGCGGCGCTTGGGTCGAAGTGAGGTCGAGGACCGCAGTGGTGTGCGTCCGGACACCGTCCTCACCGACGCTCACCAGGGTGACGACATCGCCGGTGCCCGTGACCGAATCCAGATCCTCGTACTCCTCCAGGGCCAAGCCCGACGTGTCGACGACCGTCCAGGCCGCGCCGTCCGTGCTCGTCAGCAGGGCGGGGGGCCGGGCCTGCCGGCACCACTCGAGGTCGGTGTAGCAGCGGCCCAAGTCGCCGGACGAGTCGTCGAAGGGGTCGGTGAAGAGGAAGAACCGGCCGCCGCTCTGGTAGAGCCTCGCCGAGTACGAGTCCGCACCGACATCGGGGAGGTCGGCGACGTTCCAGGTGGCCCCGAGGTCAGCCGTCGCTGGTCCGGGTGGTGCTCGCCAGCCTGAGGAAAGGCGTGTCCGTCTCCGTCGGCGAGCCGGCCACGAAGGGTCCGCCGTCGGTGCTGAACCAGCCGTGGATCGACCCGCCCTCGTCGACCGAGACCAGGGCGGAGCCACAGACCGTAGAGCACCTCTTGCTCTTCGGGTCGGCGGTACGGAGGCGCCGATAGCCTCCGGGCGATGAGCGACCGCTGGGGGCACCGTGGCGGATGACCTGTTCGGGGCGGCGGCGGAGGACCGCCTGGCTCGGCGGGCACCGCTGGCCGACCGGCTGCGACCCCGGACCCTCGACGACATCGTCGGCCAGGACCACCTCATCGGGACGGGCCGGCCCCTGCGGGTCCTGATCGAGGCCGACAAGCTCTCCTCGGTGATCCTCTGGGGCCCACCCGGCACCGGTAAGACCACTCTGGCCCGGGTGATCGCCGGCCACACCGCCAAAGCCTTCGAGACGCTGTCGGCGGTCACCGCGGGGGTGAAGGACGTGCGAGAGGTGGCGGCCCGGGCTGAACACCGCCTGGGGGAGCGGGGCCAGGGCACCATCCTCTTCCTCGACGAGGTCCACCGGTTCAACAAGAGCCAGCAGGACGCGCTGCTGCCGTCGGTGGAGAGCGGGCTGCTCACCCTGATCGGAGCAACCACCGAGAACCCGTACTTCGAGGTCAACCCCCCGCTCTTGAGCCGGTCCACCCTCTTCCGTCTCGACCTCCTAGACGACGACGCCGCCCGGGCGCTGATGGCCAAGGCTCTCGATGCCGAGGGCGTCGGCGCCCGGCCCGAGGCGTTGGCCCACCTCGCGACGCGCGCCAACGGGGACGGCCGCCACACGCTGACCAGCCTGGAGGTGGCCATGGCCCTGGCGTCGCAACGGGCCGACGCCGAGGGGGAGTCGGCCGTGGTTACCCTGGCCGACGCCGAGGCGGCGTTGGGCACCAAGGCCATGCGCTACGGGCGCGACGACCACTACGACGTGATCTCGGCCTTCATCAAGAGCATCCGGGGCTCCGATCCCGATGCCGGCCTCTACTGGCTGGCCACCATGCTCGAAGCCGGTGAGAACGCCCGCTTCATCGTGCGACGCCTCATCATCTTGGCGTCAGAGGACATCGGCGAGGCCGACCCGACGTCGCTGCTGGTCGCGGTGGCCGCCGCCCAAGCCGTGGAGCACGTCGGCCTGCCGGAGGCCCAACTCAACCTCTCCCAAGCGGTGATCCACTTGGCGACGGCACCGAAGTCCAACCGGGCCACCACCTCCATCGCCAAGGCCCTGGCCGACGTGCGCGAGCGGCCCTCGTCGGGCGTGCCGGCCCACCTGCGCGACGCCCACTACCAGGGGGCGACCAAGCTCGGCCACGGCTCGGGCTACGAGTACCCTCACGACGACCCGCGAGGGTGGGTGGACCAGGAACACCGGCCTCCCGAGGTCGCCGGGCGTCGTTACTACGAGCCGTCCACCCACGGGCATGAACAGGAGATCGCCGACCGGACGGCCACCCGCCACCGCCCCCGTCCCGCCGATCCCGACTCCGAGGAGCGTTGGTCGTGAGGGCTGGTATCGGACCACGGCGCACGTCCCCCGGGCCGAAGATCGCCGAGCTGGTCAACTGATGCGGTTGCCCGTCCACTCATTGCGCTCAGGCGACCCCGTCGTCTCGTAGTAGCCGGTGAACGTGTCGCCTCCGGGATCGAGCGTGAAGGAGAACGTCCCATCGGCGACCACCCGCGCGGCCGACTCGGGGTCCTCGCACGCGCTGGTGTCCTCTTCCCAAGTGCCCTCGAGAAGCTCGCCGTTGATCGTCCCGGACACCATGCCGGCGCAGAACTCGTAGGCGCCCTGCACCCGGTTGCCGGACGCCACGATCCGCAAGATGCCGAACGTCGAGTCCCACTCCCCGGTGAAACCTTCCTCCTCGGCCGACGCAGTCGTCGGCGTGGCGGTGCCGGTGCCCTCGCCCTCGTCCGGGCTGGAGCTGGAGCTGGTGCCCTCGCCTTCGACGGGGCTGGAGCTGGTGGTGCCCTCGCCTTCGTCAGGGCTGGAGCTGGTGGTGTCGTCAGGGCCGCCTGCATCGCGGGAGCTGTCCGAACCGTCGGCTCCGCACCCTCCGATCGTCCCCACGACAACGAGCACCGAGCACAAGACGAGGACGAAGCGGGTGGGCCGAGTCGACATGTGACAAAGGGTAACGGGGACCGGTAGGCGACCGCTCGGCCGGGCGCGACGCAGGCCAGGAGTATCCTCACGGCGACTCACGGCCGGATGGGCCTCGAGTACGACCTTCGAGATCGCCCGAGCGCAGCAACCACGAGCCCTCGGGCCACAGACGCCAACGGAAGATCACCGAACCATGGCCCGCCGCCGACCGACCGCCCCCGGTCTCAGATGCCACGAGAGTCAGCGGTGAGTGGATTGGTGCTGGCCGAGCTCTCGGCGGCCGACCTGGCGGTGGTGGTGGTGACCGGTTGCTCCATCGTGGCCGTCGTGGTCTTGTTGTTCGTGCTGCAGCGGGTCCTGGTGACGCTGCGCCAAGTGCGGGCAACCCTCGACGAGGTCAACGTCACGGCGTTGCCACTGGTGAGCGATCTGGCCCAGGGCCTGGCCGAAGCCAACGAGGAACTGGCCCGCGTCGATCGTCTGGTGGGGAGCGCCGAGTCGATCTCCGCCACCGTCGATGCCACGTCCAAGTTGGCCTACCGTGCCCTGGCGGCGCCGGTCATCAAGACCGTGGCCATGGGTTCTGGTGCCTCCCGGGCGGCCAAGCGGATGCGCAGGGGGTAAGAGGGGTGTTCAAGCGGATCACGTGGATGGGCACGGGCATCGCCGTGGGCGCCGGTGGCGCCTTCTGGGCCAAGCGCAAGGTGGAGGCCACCGTGGCCCGCTACCTGCCCGACCGGGTGGCCGACCGCGCCGCCACCCAGGCCCGGGACCTGGGCCGCACCGTCCGCACGGCGGCCAGCGAGGGGCGCGATGCCATGCGCCAGCGGGAGCAGGAGCTGCGGGCCCAGGTGGAGGAGCGCACGTTCGTGGGTCCGGTCGAACGCCAGCCTCCGACTTCGGTCTCACCTGAGCCGGTGCGGCGGGGTGCCCGTCGGACCACCAGGACGCCGGCGACCCCGCTGGCGCCGTCGATGGCGCGACGCCGGTCCCGGCGCTGATCGTCCTTCGGGCCCGATCCGGGCACCGGTAGGGTGGACCGACCATGTCAGCGCAAGCGGACCGATGCCCAGCGTCGTCGTCCGCACGAATCGAAGAGGAGAGGATGAGGCGATGAAGGCGCAGGAGTTGCGGCACGCGTGGACCGACTTCTGGGTGGCCCGCCAGCACACCGACGTCGCCTCCGCCGGCCTCATCCCGCTCCACCCCTCGGCCCCGATGTTCACCAACTCGGGGATGATGCCGTTCGTCCCGTACTTCGTTGGCGAGGAGAAGGTGCCCTGGCAACCGCCGCGCACCTCCTCCATCCAGCGCTGTGTTCGCGCCGGTGGCAAGCACAACGACCTGGACGCCATCGGTCGGTCTGCCCGTCATCTCAGCTTCTTCGAGATGCTCGGCAACTTCAGCTTCGGCGACTACTTCAAGGCCGACGCCATCCGGTGGGCCTGGGAGTTCAGCACCGAGACCCTGGGCCTCGACGGAGACCGCATCTGGGTCACCTGCCACGTCGACGACGACGAGGCGGCGGAGCTCTGGGCCGACGAGGTGGGCCTGCCGATCGAACGGATCCAGCGCCTCGACAAGGACAACTTCTGGGAGATGGGCGACACCGGCCCGTGCGGGCCGAGCTCGGAGCTGTTCTGGGACTTCGGGCCCGAGGTCGGCCCCGAGGGGGGACCGGCCAACCCGGCGGCCGAAGAGCGCTACGTCGAGTTCTGGAACCTGGTCTTCCAGCAGTACTTCCGCCGTGACGACGGCAGCCTGCGCCCGCTCGACAGCCAGAACATCGACACCGGGGCCGGGCTCGAGCGCCTGCTCGGCATCACCATCGACTCGCCGGCGGTGTGGGCCACCGACGAGCTGAGTGCCCTGGTCGGCGAGGCCGAGTCGCTCACCGGCGTCCGCCTGGGCGCAGACGCCGAGTCCGACATCACCCTCAAGCTCCTCGCCGACCACGCCCGGACCATGACGTTCTTGGTGAGCGACGGCGTCACGCCCTCCAACGAGGCGCGGGGCTACGTGCTGCGCCGCATCATCCGCCGGGCAGTGAGCTTCGCCTACCTCCTCGGCGTCGAGGACCCGGTGACGCCGAAGTTGGCCGAGCGCACCATCGACCTCATGGCCGACGCCTACCCCGAGCTGCGGACCAACGCCGATCCGATAGTGGCCACCTTGGCGCGCGAGGAGGACCAGTTCCGCCGCACCCTCCGCAGCGGCCTGGGCATCCTCGATGCGGCCATGGCCGATGTACCCGTCGACGGGGAGCTCCCCGGCTCGGTGGCGTTCCTGCTCCACGACACCCACGGCTTCCCCCTCGAGGTCACCACCGAGATAGCCGAACGCCGAGGTGTCGACGTGGACCGGGGCGGGTTCGACGTCGACATGGCCGACCAACGCCGCCGAGCCCGCGAGGGCGCCAAGAAGGGCGGTCTGGTGATCGGCGAGGAGTCCGACGCCTTTGCCGCCGTGCTGGCCACCCATGGCACCACCGAGTTCATCGGCCGAGAGACCTTTGCGGCCGATGTCGAGGTCGTAGGCGTCGTGCCGGGGGCCGACGGCACCGTGAGCGTGTTCCTCGACCGGTCCCCGTTCTACGCCGAGTCCGGGGGTCAGGTGGGAGATACCGGTGCCGTCACCGGGCCCGGGTTCTCCGGGTTGGTGCGCGACACCGTCTACGCCATCCCCGGTCTCCATCGCCACGTGGTGGAGGTGACCAGTGGCGAGCTGAGCGTCGGCGCCCAGGTCACCGCAGCCATCGACGTGGAGCGTCGCGACGCCATCCGGCGCAACCACACCGCCACCCACCTCTTCCACTGGGCCCTGCGAACCGTGCTGGGCGACCACGTCAAGCAGCAGGGCTCCTTCGTGGCCCCGGACCGCATGCGGTTCGACTTCAGCCACTTCGAGGCCATCACCGCCGAGCAGCTGCGCGAGATCGAGGACCTGGTGAACCACGACGTCTTGTCCAACGAGCCGGTCCACCACTACGAGACCACCAAGGCCGAAGCGGTGGAGCTCGGCGCGATCGCCTTCTTCGGCGAGAAGTACGGCGACATGGTGCGCGTGCTGGAAGCGGGTTCGCACTCCACCGAGCTCTGCGGCGGTACCCATGTTCGCCGCACCGGCGACATCGGTCCCACCAAGGTGGTGTCGGAGACGTCGATCGGCTCCAACCTCCGCCGCATCGAGGCCATCACCGGTTACGGCCCGGTCGAACGGATCCGGCGCGAGGAAGCCGAGCTCGCCGAGGCTGCCGAGCGGATCGGCGTCCCGGTCCCCGAGCTCCTCGACGGGATCGACAAACGCCTCGCCGAGTTGCACGACCTCCGCAGCGAGGTGCGGTCGCTCAAGGCCAAGCTGGCCACCGGCGGCGCTGGCGAGCTGGCCGCAGCCGCACTCCACGGCATCGTGGTGGCCCGCGTCGACGGGCCGGGTCGCGACGACCTTCGTAGCCTCGGTGTCGCCGTGCGCGACCAGCCCGGCATTCGTGCCGTGGTGCTCATCGGGGCGCCCGAGGGTGGCGGCGTCGCCCTGGTGGCCGCGACCACCAGCGACGGTGGGATGGACGCCGGCACCCTGATCGCCGACGCGGCCCGGGTGGTGGGCGGCGGAGGCGGCAAGAACCCCGAGTTGGCGGTGGCCGGTGGCCGCGACCCCTCGAAGATCGACGAAGCGCTCGGCCTGGCTCGCGCCGCGGCCGGGATCGCCTAGGTCGCCCGTGCGGGTTCTGGCCCTGGACCTCGGTGCGCGCCGCATCGGCGTAGCCATCTCCGATGCCGACCGACGGGTGGCCACCCCGCTCCTGGTGCTCGAACGCCACCAGGATCGGTCACGGCTCCACCGCGAGATCGCCGAGATGGTGGCCGAGTGGGACGCCGGGCTGGTGCTGCTGGGCCTGCCGATCGACCTGCAGGGCGACGTCGGTCCCGCGGCGGCGGGGGTGTTGGCCGAACGCGACGAGCTGGCAGCCATCATCGGGGTGCCGGTCGAGGTGCACGACGAACGCCTCACCACCCGCATCGCGGACCGGGCCCTGCGCGATCGAGGCGACCTCGACGGCCGGGCCCGCCGCCAGGTGGTCGACATGGTGGCCGCCGCCGTCATCCTCCAGGATTGGATCGACCGGGGCGATTCCGGTGGAATGCCAGCCGAGGAGGGGGCCCCGTGAGCACATGTGTCCACAGCAGAGGCATGGCCCTGGTCGTGGTCGCCTCGTGAGCGACGACATCGAGCGACGGCGCCAGGCCGGCGCGCCCGGCCCGGCATCGCCGCCCCGCCGCGGTCCGGCCCGACCACCTTGGCGGCCTCCGGACGACTCGACGGTCTCTGACGGCCTGCGGGAACGGACCGTCCCGGTTCGGGCCGCACCGCCCCGCAGCAGGTCCGACCGGGCAGCTCCCGCTGCTCGTGCGGCCGCGGTGGGGGACCTGACCGACGATGGCCGGGCCGACGACGAGTACGAGTACGAGTACGAGGACCTGCCGCGCGAGGGCCGGGTGCCCCGTTGGATCGGGGTGGTGGTGGTCCTCGCCCTCGTCATCGGCGGCACGGTCGGGGGTGCCTACTGGTTCTACGGCCGTCAGGTGAACCCGCCAGGGAGCCCGGGAGGAACGGTGTCGGTCGAGATCCCGCGTGGGTCCTCGGTCAGCGGGATCGGCGCCATCCTCGACCGCGAGGGGGTCGTGCCCAGCGCCTTCGTCTTCAACTTCTACGCCAGCCGCAAGAACGCTGGCCCCTTCGAGGCCGGCGTCTACACCTTGCGGCAGAACTCCGATCTCGACCTCGTCCTGTCGACCATGGCCAAAGGGCCCACCAGCGAGCTCTCCAGCGGTAGCGGCAGCAGTGGAGGAGCCGAGGCGGCGAGGGTCACGATCCCTGAAGGCCTCACCACTCGGCAGCTGGTGGCCCGCCTCGTCGAGCAGGTGCCGCGGTTCAACGGCGCCGAGCTCCAAGGCGCCTTCGACCGCACCGAGATCGACACCACCCTTCGCCCCGGGGACCAGCCGTCCTACGAGGGTCTCCTCTTCCCGGCCACCTACGAGGTGGCTGACGACGCCTCGGAGGCCGACGTGCTGGGGTTGTTGGCCGACGAGATGGAGACCCGCGTCTCCGCTCTCGACCCGGAGGGCGCCAAGGCCCGCATCAAGCAGCAGTTCGGCATCGACCTGTCCACCTACCAGCTCATCATCGTCGCCTCCCTAGTGCAGGCCGAGGCCGGCAACGCCGCAGAAGCACCCATGATCGCCACGGTCATCTACAACCGCCTGGCCGAGGACTCTACGGCGCTCACCCTCGGCGTCGACGCCGTCGACAACTACGGCGCGGCCAAGGCGGGAGTCGATGTGACCACCTTTCGGGAGACCCCGCAGCCCTACAACACCCGCAAGGTGAAGGGCCTGCCGCCGACACCGATCAGCGCGCCCGGCGACTTTGCCCTCTCCGCCGCCTTTGCCCCAGCAGAAGGTCCGTGGCTCTACTACGTGCTCACCGAAGAACGGGTCCACACCTTTGCCGTGACCCCCGACGAGTTCTTGGCCGCCAAGGAGATCTGCGCTCAGAAGAACCTCGGCTGTGATTGACCGCCGGAGGTGACCGTGCCGCTCCTGGGCACCACCCGGGTGGCTGCGGTGATCGGGTCTCCAGTCCGGCACTCCCGATCGCCACTGCTGGCCAACGCCGCGTTTCTCGCCGCCGGACTCGACTGGGCCATGGTCGCGTTGGAGGTTGCGCCCGGCGCCGCGCCCGCAGCCATCGATGCCACTCGCACCCTCGGGTTGGGGGGCCTCATGGTCACCATGCCCCACAAGGCCGACGTGATCCCCGCACTCGACCGGTTGACCCCTGCGGCGGCGGCGTTGGCTGCGGTCAACTCGGTCGCCTGGGAGGGCGACGACCTGGTCGGCGACAACACCGACGGGCCCGGCCTGGTGGCCTCGTTGCGGGGCGACGACATCGACCCGGCCGGCCTGCGGTGCGCGGTGCTCGGTGCTGGAGGGGCAGCCCGTTCGGTGATCTGGGCCCTGGCGGCGGCCGGCGCGGTCGAGGTGGTGGTGGTCAACCGTTCCGCCGGCCGGGCCGCCGCGGCCGCTGTGCTGGCGGGTTCGTCGGGTCGGGTGGGCGCAGCCGCCGACGTCGCCGCCGCTGACCTGGTGGTCAACGCCACGTCGGTGGGGATGGGTGCCCAGAGCGGTGCCGAGGGGCCGATGCCTGTGCCGGCCGAGCTGCTCGGCCCGCACCAGCTGGTCGTCGACCTCGTCTACCAGCCGCTGGTGACCCCGTTCCTTCGCGCCGCCGCGGCGCGCGGGGCACGCCCCGTCGACGGGTTGGGGATGCTGGTGCACCAGGCCGCTCTGTCGGTCGAGCGGTGGACCGGCTGCGTCGCCGACACCGAGGCCATGACCGCAGCGGCACGGGCCTGACCGCCGGGCGAGGCCACCTCGTTCGGATGCCTTGAGGTGGACGGGTGGAGTGCCGATGGAGCAGCACCACGAAGCCAGACCCCTCCCGAGGAGGCACCCGATGGCCCTGCAGGGCGATCTCGTATCTTTCGCACTTCCCGACGTGCTGCGGCTGTTGGCCGGCACCGGCAAGACGGGACGCCTCGGCGTCACCGCCGCCGACGGCGCCGGCGAGGTCTGGCTGCGCGACGGCGAGCTGGTGGGCGGCAGCGTCACCTCGTCCCCGCACGCCTCGCAGCCGGCCGACCTCGTCTTCGAGCTCCTGCGCGTCGACGGTGGTTCCTTTGCGTTCGACGAGGGCGACCAGCTCGTGGACGGTGGTGAGCGGTCGAGCGTGACCGAAGCCATCGATGCCGCCCAGGCACTCGTGGCCGAGTGGGTCGAGGTCGAGACCGTGGTCCCCTCGGTGCATGCCGGTGTCGGGCTCACCCCCGAGCTCGGCGGCCACGAGGTCACGGTGTCGGCCGAGCAGTGGCGGTTGCTGGCCTCGCTACGGCGCGGCACCACCGTTCGCTCCATCGCCGATCAACGCCAGGTGACCGACCTGATGGCCTCGCGCTGGGTGAAGGGCGTCCTCGAGTCCAGCGACGGCGCCCTCCTCCCCGAACCACTGCCGGGATCGGGCACCACCTTCGCGGGCGGTCTCGAGGCCATGGGCACCGTCGACGGGCGCAGCTTCGAGGCGGTCGAGGCCGATGCCAGCGCCGGGTCCACCGCTCCCGGCGAGCGCTCCTTCACCAGCGCCTGACAGGCCCACGGAGACTTCGGCGACGGGATCGGATCCGACGACGAAGGTCCTGCCCCGTCCCTCGCACCGACGGCAGAGGCCGACCCGGTGGACGAGTCCCACGAGGCGCCGGCCCGTCACCAAGACGAGGAGGCGGACGACCAGGACGCCGCCGGTGACGATCGCGGCTCGCTCCTGAAGTTCCTCTCCAGCGTGAAGTCCTGAGCCTGTTGCCGCCCTCCGAGGCCGGCGATCAGGCGGGTTCTGACCGAACTGCGATCACCTAGGGTCCCCCGCGATGGCGAACGTCCTGCTCCTGTCGATGCTCGCGGTGTTCGGCCTGCTCATCGGGTCGTTCGTCAACGTGGTGATCGTGCGGGTACCGGTGGGGGAGTCGATCATCCGACCGCCGTCGAAGTGCCCGCTCTGCGCGGCGGGGATCCGGCCCCGCGACAACATCCCCGTCGTGTCGTGGCTGCTGCTCAAGGGACGCTGCCGATCGTGTGCGGAGCCGATCCCGGCGGGCTACCCCCTCGTGGAACTGGGCAACGCCGTGCTCTGGGTGCTGGCCGGTGTCCGCTTCGGCGCCACCTGGGAACTGGTGCCCTTCGCGCTGTTCTTCTCGGTGCTGCTCGCGTTGTCGGTCATCGACCTCGAGCTCTACATCCTCCCCAACAAGATCACGTACCCGTCGGTCCTGATCTCGGCGGCGGCGATCGTGGTGCTGTCCTACGTGGCGGTCGATGATCCCGGCCGGGCGATCCTCGGCGCCTTCGTCGGCGGGTTCGGGTACGCCTTCTTCCTGGGCATCACCCTCATCGCCTACGAGCTCATCGTGCACAAGGAGGGGATGGGCATGGGTGACGTGAAGCTGGCCGCCCTCCTGGGACTGTGGGTCGGGTGGATCAACCCGTTCCTCGTCCTCTACGCACTCATCGCGGCCAGCGTGCTAGGTCTGGTGGTCGGCGTCGGGATCCTGGTGGTGCGCCGCGCCTCTAAGCCGTACCCCTTCGGGCCGTGGCTGGCCCTCGGCGCAGTCGTCGTGATCCTGGCCAGCGGGCCCATCCTCGACCGGGTCCGGGCGGACGAGCCAGGCGACGATCCCGTGGCCGCAAGGGGTTCGTCGGCCCTGGAGGTCGGCCGGTAGCGTTGGCTCGTGCTGCGCTACCTGACCGCCGGGGAGTCGCACGGACCTGCACTGGTGGTGGTGCTCGAGGGGTTGCCGGCCGGCCTGGAGATCTCCACCGGCGAGATCTCGTCGGAGCTGGCCCGTCGGCGCATGGGGTACGGGCGTGGTCCCCGGATGCGGTTCGAGCAGGACGTCGTCACCCTGGTGGGTGGGGTGCGCCACGGCCGCACGCTCGGCTCGCCGGTGGCGGTGGAGATCGCCAACTCCGAGTGGGAACGCAACCCGGAGAAGTGGCAGACCGAGATGTCGCCCGATGCCGCCGACGGACCGACCCAGGCACCGTTGACCCAGGTCCGCCCCGGCCATGCCGACCTGGCCGGCATGCAGAAGTACGGCTTCACCGATGCCCGAGACGTCCTGGAGCGGGCCTCGGCCCGGGAGACGGCGGCCCGGGTGGCGGCCGGCACGCTCGCCAAGAAGCTCCTCGCAGCCCTGGGGGTCCGGGTCGTGTCCCACGTGGTCCAGTTGGGGTCGGCCACGGCGTCGCCTGCTCACCGGCCCGGTCCCGACGACCTGGGGTTGGTCGACGCCAACGAGGTCCGCTGCCTCGACCCCGAGGCCGCCCGAGCCATGGTCGACGAGATCAAGGAGGCGGCTCGCGACGGCGATTCGCTCGGCGGCGTGGTGGAGGCGATCGCTTACGGCGTGCCCGTCGGCCTGGGCAGCCACGTGCACTGGGACCGCAAGCTCGACGCCGCCCTGGCGCGCGCGGTGATGAGCATCCAGGCCGTCAAGGGCGTGGAGATCGGCGACGGCTTCGAGGTCGCCGGCCGACGGGGGAGCGCGGCCCACGACCCCGTCACCTGGTCCGCCGAGACGGGCTACGAGCGGGGATCGTCGCTCGCCGGTGGCGTGGAGGGCGGCATGTCCACCGGTGAGCCGCTGGTGGTGCGGGCCGCCATGAAGCCGCTGGCCACGCTCAACCGCCCCAGCCTGGCCACCGTCGACACCCGCACCAAGGAACCCGGTGTCTCGTTCAAGGAGCGCACGGACGTGACCGCGGTGCCGGCGTGCGCCGTGGTCACCGAGCACATGGTGGCCCTGGTGCTGGCCGACCAGGCCACCCGCAAGTTCGGCGGTGACTCGATGGTCGAGCTCACCCGCAACCACGATGGCTTCGTCACCGCCCTCGCCGCCGGTCCCGTCGGTGCCTGATCGGGTCTCCGTCCCCGTCGAGCCCGCTCCCCACGTGGTGCTGGTCGGTCTGATGGGGTCCGGGAAGACCACGGTCGGCAGGAAGCTGGCTCGCCTCATCGCCCGGCCGTTCGTGGATGCCGACGCCGAACTGGAGCTGACCTCCGGTCGGTCGGTCGCCGACTGGTTCGCCGACGGCGAGGAGGCGTTCCGTCGCGTCGAGGGCGAGGTGCTGTCGTCGCTCGTCGCCACGACCGAGCCGATCGTGATCGGTGCCGGCGGCGGGGTGGTGGTGTCTGCCGAGAACCGTGCGACCCTGGCCGGGCCCCGGGTGGTGGTCGTCTACCTGCATGGCGAGCCCGGCTTCTTGGCCTCACGCGCCCAGGCCAGGGCCCACCGCCCCCTCCTGGCCGACACCGATCCCCTCGTGGTCTTCCACCGTCTCTACGAGCAGCGGGACCAGTGGTACCGCGAGGTGGCCGCCGCGGTCGTCGAGGTCCGCCCGGCTCACGAAGCGGGCGAGAGGCCGAAGTGGCGGCTGGCCGAGCAGGTCGCCGAGGCCCTCCTCGACCTCGGAGTGACGGATCGGTCCCAGCTCGCCGAAGCCGAGGTGCTGGCTGCGGATGCCGACGCCGTGGGGCGGAAGTCGTGAGGGCTCCGGCGTGATCGAGCTGGAGGTGGCGCTGGGTGACCGCAGCTACCCGGTGTTGGTGGGCGCCGGCGCACGGCACCGCCTGTTGGAGGTCCTGCCCGTCGGCGTGGCGCGCGTCGCCGTCGTCACCCAGTCGGCGATCCCGGTGGAGGTCGATCCGGGCCTGGAGCACCGTGTGTTCACCGTCCCTGAGGGCGAGCACGGCAAGCACCTCGGCACCGTCGAGGACCTCTGCCGAGACTGGGCCCAGTGGGGCCTCACCCGGGGCGACTGCGTCGTGGCGGTAGGAGGCGGCGTGGTGACCGACACCGCCGGCTTCGCCGCTGCGGTTTACCACCGCGGGGTCCCCGTGGTGCACGTCGCCACCACGCTGCTCTCCCAGGTCGACGCAGCCATCGGCGGCAAGACGGGTGTCAACCTCCCCGAGGGCAAGAACTTGGTGGGCGCCTACTGGCAACCGGCGGCGGTGCTCTGCGACACCGACCTGCTGGCCACCCTGGCTCCCCGGGAGTACCGCAACGGCCAGGGCGAGATGGCCAAGTACGCCTTCCTCGGCGTCGACCGCCTGGCCGACCTGCCCCTCGACGAGGCGGTGGCGGCGTGCGTGGCCTGCAAGGCCGAGGTGGTGGCCGCCGACGAGCGCGAGGGCGGTCGGCGAGCCACCCTGAACTACGGCCACACCCTTGGCCACGCCCTGGAGACGGCGGGCTCCTACGACCTCCGCCACGGCGAGGCAGTGGCCATCGGCCTCGTCTACGCCGCCGAGCTGGCCCTTCGCCTCGGCCGCATCGACGCCGGGCGGGTGGCCGAGCACCGCAGGGTGGTGGCCGGCTACGACCTGCCGATGAGGGTGCCGCCCGGCCTCGACCCCACCGCACTGATCGCCCTCTTCGCCCGCGACAAGAAGGCCGTCGGAGGCGTCACCTTCGTTCTCGACGGCCCCCGCGGCGTCGAGCCGGTCAAGGTCACCGACCGGGCCGTCCTCCTCGCCGCCCTCGACGCCGTGAGCTGACCCCTCGGCCTGCCCGGACCCGGTTCTGGGTCGGTTTCGGCCGCACCCTGCGGCCGAAACGCGCCCAGTTCGGTCCGGGCGCGGGAATGGTCCACGGGGTGTTGGGGACGGTGGGGGAGGATGAGAGCGTGGATGCCGACGTGACCCCCCTCGTGCTGTTGCTCTCGGGGCCGAACCTGAACCTGCTGGGCCAGCGAGAGCCCGCCGTCTACGGCACGGCCACCCTGGCCGACCACGTGGCCACGGCCACCACCGCCGCTCAGGCCCACGGGCTGGCGGTCGAGCACCTCCAGACCAACCACGAGGGCCAGCTGGTGGAGGCCGTCCATCGCGCCCGTGGCCGCTGCGTCGCCATCGTCATCAACCCCGGCGCTTTCACCCACTACGCCTGGTCGATCCACGACGCCCTGGCCACCTTCGACGGTCCGGTGGTCGAGCTGCACCTGTCGAACCCCAACGCCCGCGAGCCCTGGCGCCACACCTCCGTCGTAGCCCCGGTCGCGTCGGGCACCATCGCCGGCTTCGGCAGCCACGGCTACCGCCTCGCCATCGACGCCGTGGCCTCGCTTCTTACCCGTTGATTCCGCGGTGTCCAGGTGCGGCGATGGTTCCCAATACCTAGGCTCATCCCATGAAGACGGTCGCTGATTCGGAACTCGACGCAGTCGCAGGACACTGGAGGGAACGCAGTTCGGTTCGATCACCATCGAGAGCGCCAGTACGTCCCTGTACGAAGATGCCGACGGAGAAGTTGGCGTCCTCGTCTCGTTGGTGCTCTCAGATCCGATGGTCGACTCCTGGCCGGTTGCCGATGTCGTCCAACTCCGTATTCACGTGCGCCGAGCCATCGACGAAGCTCCCCACCTCGGTGGTCGAATTTACTTCGAGCTACGACCTGCGACCGACGAGGATCTTGAGGACGACGACGCTCCCGATCCCGCCTCCGAATGACCATCGGCATCTCGCCGACGCGATTGCTGGCACAAGCCGAACGCCTTGCCGGGATCGGTGCTGGTCGAGGTCGACCTCGTCCCACCGACCTCCGTCGGGCAACGTCAAGTGCCTATTACGCGCTGTACCACGGGGTCACGCGCTTCATTGCGTGGCGCTCTCTGCCAGATCGCGCCGAGCGGGAGTGGCTGGGGCTCACCCGGTCCGTCTCACACGCTGCGGTACGACAAACGTGCGACCTCATCGCCGGGTCGGGCAAGAACCGGCCTTCCAACTTGAGCCCACTTGTCGACCAAGCAAGCAGCGATCCCGATCTCGTGCGCATGTGTGAGGCGTTCGGGGCGTTGCAGGATGCTCGGCACCGCCCCGACTACGACCACTTGGCATCAGTCACCAAGGCCGAGGTTGTTACGCAGATCGCCGACGTGCGAGACGTCCTTAACGGTCTCGGCATCCTGAGTCAGCGGACGTCGTTCGATGTGTTTCGCACAATGGTGCTGCTGAAGTCGCAGGCACGATGAGCACTTCCGCCCGGGAACTCGAAGCGCTGGCGCCCATGGACGTGACCGGACGGGCCAACCGGTTGCAGGCCGCGCTCGACGGGGCTGCGGTCGACGCCTTGCTGGTGACCAACCTCACCAACGTGCGGTACCTGACCGGGTTCGCCGGCTCGGCTGCGCTGCTGCTGGTGTCGTCGTCAGGGATGACGTTCGTGACCGACGGGCGCTACGGGCAGCAGGCCGAAGCGCAACTCGCAGCCGCTGGCGTCGAGGCGACGATCGAGGTGTCGAGCATCGGTCAGAAGGACCTGGTCACCGGGGCGGTGACATCGGCAGGCGTGACCCGACTTGGCCTGGAGGCCGACGCCGTCACCTGGTCCGCCCAGCGCAACTACGCCGAGCACTGGTTTCCCGAGCTCGAACTGGTGCCCACCACCGGGTTGGTGACGGGCCTGCGCCTGCACAAGGACGACGGCGAGCTCGACCGGATCAGTGCGGCGTGCGCCATCGCCGACGCCGCCCTGGCCGAGGTGCGCTCGCGACTCGCCGAAGGTCCGACCGAGGTCGAGTTCGGCCTGGAGCTCGACGCCGCCATGCACGCCAGGGGCGCCGACGACGTGAGCTTCGAGACCATCGTGGCGTCGGGCCCCAACGGCGCCCGGCCCCACCACCGACCCAGCCACCGGACCGTCGTCGAGGGCGACCTGGTGGTGATCGACTTCGGTGCCCTGGTCGACGGCTACCACTCCGACATGACCCGCACGGTCATGGTGGGCCCGCCCACACCCACCCAGTCCCGCATGTACGACGTGGTGGTCGAGGCCCAAGCGGCCGGCGTGGCTGCGGTGGCCGATGGCGTCGAGGCCAAAGCGGTGGACGACGCCTGCCGGGCGGTGATCGACCGGGCCGGGTGGCTCGACGCCTTCCTCCACGGCACCGGCCACGGCGTCGGGCTCGACATCCACGAGGACCCTCGGGTGGGCCAGACCTCCACTGCTACGCTCACGGACCGTTGCGTGGTCACCGTCGAGCCGGGCGTCTACCTCCCCGACCACGGCGGCGTACGCATCGAGGACACGGTCGTCGTCACCCCAGATGGGTGCCGGCCCGTCACCCTCACCCACAAGTCCGCCGCTCCCTGACGCGGCCGGCTCCGCTCCCAAGGACCCCTATGGCCATCACCACCAACGACCTGAAGAACGGCATGAGCCTCAACCTGTCCGAGGGGCTCTACCAGGTGGTGGAGTTCCAGCACGTCAAGCCGGGCAAGGGTGGCGCCTTCGTCCGCACCACCCTCCGCAACGTGCGCACCGGCGCATCGCTCGACAAGACCTTCCGCGCTGGCGAGAAGGTCGAACAGGCCATGATCGACAAGCGCGAGATGCAGTACCTGTACCACGACGGCACCGACTACGTCTTCATGGACAACCAGACCTACGACCAGCTCAACGTGGCGCCCACCTCGCTCGGCCCGGCGGCCGACTACCTGCGTGAGACCGACCGCGCGGTGCTGCAGATGTACGGCGACGAGATCGTCGGTGTCGACCTGCCCGCATCGGTGGAGCTGAGCGTCGCCGAGACCGAACCTGGTGTCCAGGGTGACCGCGTCTCCGGTGCCCGCAAGCCGGCCACCCTGGAGACGGGCAAGGTCGTGCAGGTGCCGCTCTTCGTCAACATCGGCGACAAGCTCCGCATCGACACCCGCTCGGGCGATTACATCACCCGAGCCTGAGGTGACCGATCCCGAGGCGTTCCTCCCACCAGCGCTGGCTCTTGCCGACGGGGACGTGGTCGACGACGTGGTGGTCGTGGCCGAGCCCGAGGAGGAGGACGAGGACCACCATCCCGACGTGGTGCGCACTTCCGGGTTCGACGGGATCGGCACCCGGCGCGAGTCGCGCGAACGGGCCCTGGCGTTGCTCTACGAAGCCGAACAGAAGGGTCTCGACCCCTACGCCTCGATCATCGACACCCTTCCGCTGGCCCCCGAGGTGTTCGCCGGGGAGCTGGTGGCGGGGGTCAGCGACCACATCGACCACATCGACGACCTGATCCGGCGCTTCTCGGTCGGTTGGCCCCTCGAGCGCATGCCGGCGATCGACCGGGCCCTGCTGCGCCTCGGGATCTACGAGCTCACCGAGACCGACGTACCGGTGGGTGCGGCCATCTCCGAAGCCGTCGAGCTGGCCAAGCGCTACTCCACCGACGACTCCCACAAGTTCGTCAACGGGATGCTGTCCCGCGTGGCCACCGAGGTCCGCCCAGCGCGGTGACGGTCCGCCTCGGTCCGCCGGTGACGACCGGGCACCACGCGGCCAGACTCGGACCATCACCGACTCTGTCGCTCCTCCGCCACCTCCGCCAGAGCCACTGGTCCTGCCGTGGCCGCCGTTGCACTTCAGCGATCCCAACGTCGCCCTGCGCCCATGGGGGGCCTCGTCGGGCGACGCCGCCACCCTCGTCGCGGCATGGTCTGAGCCGGACATCGCCCGGTGGACGACGGTGCCCGACGCCCGCACCGTGAACGACGCCGAACGCTGGGTGGCCGGCGAGGGCACCCGGCGCGACCAGGGAGTGGCCCTCGACCTCGCCGTCACCGAGGCAGGTGCCCCCGACGCGGTGATCGGCGAGGTCGGCCTGGTCCTGGTGGAGGCCGACCGGCGCTGGGCTGAAGTGGGCTATTGGTTGCTCCCGGCGTGGCGGGGGAGCGGCCGGGCTGGCGTGGCCCTCACCCTGTTCACCGACTGGGTGCTCAGCGACCTGCCGATCAGGCGGCTCTTCGCCCGAACGCACGTCGACAACGGGCGCGCCGGAGCGGTGGCCCAGCGGGCCGGCTACGAGCCGGCGGGCGAACTGGCCGACGGGCTGGTGGTCTGGGTGCGCGACGCACCGAGCGCCTGAAGCGGGCGACTGCGCGCTACGGTCGCCGTCGACCGTGAAGCGGGTCCGGTGAGGCCCGAACGGACAGGGAGCGAGCCGAGGTGGCCGAACGAGAACGACGCCAGGCGCCCCCGTACGGGGGCGTCTTCGTCGCCCGGACCCGGGTGATGGACAGCGGGGATGTGCAACGGGCCGTCTGGCGCATGGCCCACGAGATCATCGAGGCCAACAGCGGCACCGAGTCGGTGGTGCTGGTGGGACTGCAGACCGGGGGGCTCGCGGTCTCCGAAGCGGTAGCGGACGCCCTCCGTTCGATCACCGGCCACGACACCGAGGTCGGGAGCCTCGACGTGGCCTTCTACCGCGACGACATCGGGCTGCGGCCGGTGCTGCCCGAAGCGGTCACGCACATCCCCTGGAACCTCGACGGCCGCACCGTGGTGTTCTGCGACGACGTGCTCTTCACCGGTCGGACCATCCGGGCCGCGCTCAACGCCCTGGTCGACTACGGGAGGCCCCGGGCCGTGCAGCTGCTGGTGATGGTCGACCGCGGCCACCGTGAGCTGCCGATCCGACCGGACTACGTGGGCAAGAACCTACCGACGCGGCGGGACGAAGTGGTCGACGTCCACGCCGAGGGCGTCGACCTCGGCGAGATGGTCCGATGACGATCCGAGCGATCGCGACCGCCACCTGGGGCCAAGGCCGGTGAAGCACCTGCTGGGCATTGACGACCTGGGTGGCGCCGAGGGCATCGAGGAGGTGATGCGCCTGACCGACTCCTTCGTGGAGGTCTCCGAGCGCACCATGCCTCGCGTGCCGGCGCTGAGGGGCAAGACGGTTGCGTGGCTCTTCTACGAGGACTCGACTCGTACCCGTCTGTCGTTCGAGACGGCCGCCAAGCGGCTGTCGGCCGACACCATGAACTTCTCGGTGAGCTCGTCATCGGTGAAGAAGGGTGAGTCCCTGCGCGACACGGCCCGGACGATCGAGGCCATGGGCATCGATGCCATCGTCGTCCGCCACGCCTCCGCCGGCGCCCCCCACCGCATCGCCGGCTGGGTCGATGCTGCGGTCGTCAACGCCGGCGACGGCTGGCACGAGCACCCCACCCAGGCCCTGCTCGACACCTACACGATCCGCCAGCACCTCGGCAGCCTCGAAGGGCTCCACATCGCCATCATCGGCGACATCAAGCACAGCCGCGTCGCCCGCTCCGACGTGTGGGCGTTCACCGCCATGGGCGCCGAGGTCACCCTGGTGGCCCCGCCGACCCTCCTGCCCCCCAGCCTGGAGGGATGGCCGGTCAAGATCAGCCACGACCTGGACAGGGTCTTGCCAACCGTCGACGTGGCCTACCTGTTGCGCATGCAACGCGAACGCACGACCGAGGCCCTGCTTCCGTCGCTGCGCGAGTACACGGCCACGTTCGGGCTCACCACCCGAAGGGTCGAACAGCTCGGCTCCGACGCCCTGGTGATGCACCCCGGTCCCATGAACCGAGGCGTCGAGATCGCCGCCGACGTCGCCGACCTGCCCCGCTCGGTGATCCTCGACCAGGTCCGCAACGGCGTGGCCGTGCGCATGGCGGTGCTCTACCTCCTCCTCGGCGCCGGCTCGGACCTCGTGCCCCCTGCGGCGGAGCGGGTCCCGCTCGGTGTGCGCCACCCTCCACTCGCCAACCCGGACGGTGCTTCGGTCACCGGCGATCCGCCCGCTGACGTACCTTCAGCCACCCGTTCGACCAAGGCTGCCCCCGTTGCCTGACGCCGGTTCCCTGGTCATCGCCGGCGGCCGGGTGGTCGATGCCAGCGGGGAGCGCGCCGCCGACGTGGTGGTGGTCGACGGTGCCGTCGCCGCCGTCGGCACCGACCTCACGGCCCATCACACCCTCGACGCCACCGGTTGCATCGTCGGCCCGGGGCTGGTCGACCTGCACAGCCACCTCCGCGAGCCCGGTCAGGAAGAAGCCGAGACCATCGAGACCGGCGCCCGGGGCGCAGCGCTGGGCGGGTACACGGCCGTGCTGGCCATGCCCAACACCACCCCCGCCATCGACTCCGCAGCGGTGGTGAGAGAGGTCCTCGAACTGGGCCGGGCCTCGATGTGCGAAGTGTTCACCTCGGGAGCCATCACCGTCGGGCGGGCCGGCGAACAGCTCGCACCCATGGCTGAGATGGCGGCGCTCGGCGTGCAGCTCTTCACCGACGACGGAGCGGGCGTCCAGGACAACCTCCTCATGCGTAGGGCCATGGAGTACGCCAGCGGGCTCGGCGTGACCTTGGCGCAGCACTGCGAGGACGATGCGCTGTGCGGCGGCGGGCACATGCACGAGGGCGAGTGGTCGGCCCGGCTCGGCATCGCCGGTCAGCCGGCCGAGGCCGAGGAGCTGATGGTGATGCGCGACATCGCCCTGGCCCGCCTCACCGGGTGTCGCATCCACTTCCAGCACCTGTCCACCGCCCACTCGGTGGAGATGGTCCGCACCGCCATCGGCTCGGGCCTTCCCGTCACCGCCGAGGCCACGCCCCACCACTTCACCCTGACCCACGCCGCCTGCGCCGGTTTCGATCCGGTGTTCAAGGTCAACCCGCCCCTGCGCACCGATGCCGACGTCGAAGCAGTCAAGGCCGGGCTGGCCGACGGAACGATCCCCGCCATCGCCACCGACCATGCCCCTCATGCACCGGAGGCGAAGGAGTTGCCCTTCGACCAGGCACCGCCGGGCATGTTGGGCCTGGAGACCGCCCTGGCGTTGGCCCTCACCGAACTCGACCTCCCGGTCCGACAGGTGCTGGCCCTCCTGTCGTGGCAACCGGCCGAGATCGCCGGCGTCGGTGACACCCACGGCGCCATCGCCGTGGGCCGCCCGGCGAACCTCTGCGTCATCGACCCCGAGGCCACCTGGACCGTCGATGGCGCCACCATGGCCAGCCGCAGTGCCAACACCCCGTTCCAAGGACGCCAGCTCCAGGGCCGGGTCCGTCACACCGTTCTCAACGGCGAACCAGTGGTGGTCAACGGCGAACCTCAACGCTGACCCCGATCCGATTCTTTCGGCCCAGCGTCCCTGGCGGACCCGCCGTTCAGCGGAAGAATGGCGCAGCTTCGGTTCTTCCGCCTCAGCGTCGCCCTGAGCCGGCCGTTCAGCCGGAAGAACGGTTCAGCCCAGACAAGGTCCTAGCGTGGGCGTCCATGACGCTGCCTGCCCCTGCTCCTGACCGCACCGCCGTCGTCACCGGCGCCTCCTCGGGTATCGGCGCCGAGATCGCTCGGGAGCTGGTGCGCCGGGGACACGGCGTGACCCTGGTTGCCCGACGGGCGGACAAGCTCGCCGAACTGGCCGCCGAACTGCGGGGCTCGGGGGTCCGGGCCGAGGTACTGGCCGCCGACCTGTCCGACCGTGACGCACGCGCTGGTCTGCTTAACCGAGTCACCGATCTGGGATTGCTGCCCGATGTCCTGGTCAACAACGCCGGGCTGTCCACGCTGGGCCCGATCGCGTCGTCGGATCCGTCGAGTGAGATGAACATGATCGAGGTCGACGTGGTGGCGGTGGCCGACCTGTGCAGCCGGTTCGTACCGGGCATGGTCGAGCGGCGCCGGGGTGGCGTGCTCAACGTGGCGTCCACCGCGGCGTTCCAGCCGCTGCCGGGCCAGGCCGGCTACGGGGCCGGCAAGGCGTTCGTGCTCTCCTACACCCGTTCGCTCGGCGGCGAGCTGCGCGGTACCGGCGTGTCGGCCACCGTGCTGTGCCCCGGACCCGTGGACACCGGCTTCGGTGAGGCCGCCGGCTTCTCGAAGGAGGACGCCGAAGCCGCCCTCCCGGCGTTCATGTGGGAGACGGCCGAGGCCGTTGCCAGGTGCGGTGTGGCCGGACTCGACAACGGCCGTCCGGTGGCCATCCCCGGCCCGGCCAACCGCGCCGCAGCCATGTTCGCCCACCTCACCCCCAAGGCCCTCCTGGTCCCGCTCCTGGCCAGCCGCCACCCCGGTCTGCGCTAGCGGTGGGTGCTGAGGCGGGCTCCGGGGGACGCAGCGTGTAGGTTGCCCGCCTGACCGTGAAGTGGGTCCAGTGAGGCCCACACGGACAGGAGCAGCAATGCCACAGCACACCTCGCCACCCGTGCCCCCTGCTGGGGGCTCTTCTTTTGCCCGGGCTGGCAGCGGCGTCCTCCGGCCAGTGGCGTCGGCCCGGTGAGCAGCCTCCGACCGGCGCTCCTGGTGCTCACCGACGGCACCACGTTTGAGGGCGAGGCCATCGGCGCCACCCCAGCTGACGGCACCGCCACCGGTGAGGTGGTCTTCAACACCGTGCTCCACGGCTACCAGGAGGTCATCTCCGACCCGTCCTATGCCGGCCAGATCATCGCCTTCACCTATCCCCACATCGGCAACTACGGGGTGAACCCCACCGACGACGAGGGCCGCCGCCCGTTTTGTCGGGGCGTGGTGGTGCGCGAGCCGGCCCGCCGACGGTCCAACTGGCGTGCAACCGAGGACCTCGATGCCTGGTTGGTGCGCCACGAGATCGCTGGCATCGGCGGCATCGACACCCGCCGCCTCACCCGCCACATACGCGACACGGGGGCCATGCCCGGTGCGTTCGGTGCGCTGGGCCAGGCACCCGACGGCACGATCGTGGACGAGAGGACCCTGCGAGCGGCGGCGACCGCCGAGCCCGGCACCGACGGCGTCGACCTGGTCGCCCAGGTCACCACCGACGAGACCTACGTGGTGGGCAGCGACGCACCGTTCCGGGTGGTGGCTTACGACTTCGGCATCAAGGCCTCGATCCTGCGCCACCTGGTCGGGTTCGCCGACGTCACCGTGGTGCCGGCCTCCACCTCCGCCGCCGAAGCGCTCGCCCACCGACCCCACGGGGTGTTCCTCTCCAACGGACCGGGCGACCCCTCGGCCGTGCCCTACGCGGTGGCCACCACCCGTGAGCTCCTCGGCCAGGTCCCCGTGTTCGGGATCTGCCTCGGCCACCAGATCCTGGGGTTGGCCCTCGGCGCCAAGACGGTCAAGCTGCCGTTCGGCCACCACGGCGGCAACCACCCGGTGCGGCGACTGCGCGACGGTCGGGTGGAGATCACCAGCCAGAACCACAACTTCGCCATCGACGCCGAAAGCCTCGTCGACGCCGAGGTCACCCACCTGAACCTCAACGACGGGGTGGTGCAGGGCATCTCCGCCACCAAGGTGTCCGCCTTCTCGGTCCAACACCATCCCGAGGCCGGTCCCGGACCTCACGATGCCGCCTACCTCTTCGACGACTTCGCCCTGGCCATGGCCGGATTCCGCCCCGACGGCGACGCCGGAGACGGGGCCTGATGCCCAGGCGGAACGACATCGACTCCATCCTGCTGATCGGTTCCGGGCCGATCGTGATCGGCCAGGCCTGCGAGTTCGACTACTCCGGCACCCAGGCCTGCCGGGTCCTGCGCGAGGAGGGGTACCGGGTGGTCTTGGCCAACTCCAACCCAGCCACGATCATGACCGACCCCGACTTCGCCGACGCCACCTACGTGGAGCCGCTTGACGTCGACATCCTCACCCGGATCATCGAAAAGGAGCGCCCGGACGCCCTGCTGCCGACCATGGGCGGCCAGACGGCGCTCAACCTGGCCATGGAGCTGGTGGAGGCGGGGGTGCTCGACCGCTACGGCGTAGAGCTCATCGGCGCCGACGCTGCCGCCATCGCCACCGCCGAGGACCGCAGCCTGTTCAAGGAGGCGATGATCGGCATCGGCCTGCAGGTCCCGTCGTCGGGCGTGGCCGCACCGCCAGCCGAGGCCAAGACGGCGTCCAAGTCCGACCAGGTGAAAGCGGCTATGGACTCGGCCCGCGAGGTCGTGGCCCGCATCGGCCTGCCGGTGGTGATCCGACCCGCCTACATCCTGGGCGGTAAGGGCACCGGCATCGCGGCGACCGACGAGGAGTTCGAGCGGGTGGCCGCCAACGGCCTCGATGCCAGCCCGATCACCGAGATCCTCATCGAGAAGAGCATCGCCGGGTGGAAGGAGTACGAGCTGGAGGTCATGCGCGACCACGCCGACAACTGCGTGATCATCTGCTCGATCGAGAACGTCGACCCGATGGGCGTGCACACCGGCGACTCCATCACCGTGGCTCCCGCCCAGACGCTCTCCGACGTGGAGTACCAGCGCATGCGCGATGCCGCCTTCGCGTGCATCCGTCGGGTGGGCGTGGAGACCGGCGGTTCGAACGTGCAGTTCGCGCTCAACCCGGCCAACGGCGACATGGTCGTCATCGAGATGAACCCGCGGGTCAGCCGGTCCTCCGCGTTGGCGTCCAAGGCCACCGGCTTCCCGATCGCCAAGATCGCCGCCCGCCTGGCCGTGGGCTACACGCTCGACGAGATCCCCAACGACATCACTCGCAAGACCCCCGCCAGCTTCGAGCCCACCATCGACTACGTGGTCACCAAGGTGCCCCGCTGGGCGTTCGAGAAGTTTCCGGGCCAGGAGCCGGTGCTGGGCACGCAGATGCAGTCGGTGGGCGAGGCCATGGCCATCGGGCGCACGTTCCCCGAGTCGCTGCAAAAGGCGCTGCGTTCGCTGGAGCAGGGCCGCCTGGGGCTCAACGGCGACCCCGCCGAGGTGGCGTTCGACCACCTCTCCGACGACGAGCTGGTGGCTGCGGCGTCGATCGGAACGCCCGACCGTCCGTTCCAGCTGGAACGGGCCATCTGGCGGGGGATCGACCTCGACCGCATCCACGCCGAGACCATGGTCGACCCGTGGTTCCTCGACCAGATGAGCCTCATCACCGAGGAGCGCCACGCCGTCGCCGAGACCGGGTTCGCAGCCATGGACCGGACCGGGTGGCGACGGGCCAAACGCCTGGGCTTCGGCGACGCCCAGCTGGCCCACCTCTGGCGGGTGAGCGAGGACGAGGTACGCGCGGCCCGGCTGGCTGCCGGGGTGAGGGTGACGTTCAAGACCGTCGACACCTGCGGCGCCGAGTTCGAGGCCGAGACGCCCTACCACTACTCCACCTACGAGGACGAGGACGAGGTCCGTCCTGGGGACCGGCCCAAGGTCCTGATCCTCGGTTCGGGCCCCAACCGGATCGGCCAGGGCATCGAGTTCGACTACTGCTGCGTGCACGCCAGCTTCGCCCTGCGCGACGCCGGCTACGAGACCATCATCCTCAACTGCAACCCCGAGACGGTCTCCACTGACTACGACACGTCGGACCGCCTCTACTTCGAGCCGCTCACCTACGAGGACGTGATGAACGTCGTGGAGGCCGAACAGGAGGCGGGCCCGGGCGGTCTGGTCGGGGTCATCGTGTCGCTGGGCGGGCAGACGCCGCTCAAGCTGTCGGGCCTGTTGCCCGAGGAACTGGTGCTGGGCACCTCGCCGGCCTCGATCGACCTGGCCGAGGATCGCGAGGGGTGGAACGCCTTGTGCGGCCAGCTCGCCATCCCCCAACCGCCTGGCGGCACCGCCGTCACCTACCAGGCGGCGGCGGTCATCGCTGCGGACGTGGGCTATCCGGTCCTGGTGCGTCCGTCGTACGTCCTCGGCGGCCGGGCCATGGAGATCGTGTACGACGACGCCCAGCTGGAGGCGGCCATGGCCCAGCTGGCCGGGTTCGGTTCGCTCGGTCGCGAGGGTGGCCTCTCCGCCGAGCGCCCGGTGCTGGTGGACCGGTTCCTCGAGGACGCCACCGAGGTCGACGTCGACGCCATTCGCGACCACACCGGCGCCTGCGTGATCGGCGGCGTCATGGAGCACGTCGAAGAGGCTGGGGTGCACTCGGGCGACTCGGCCTGCGCCATCCCGCCGTACTCGCTCACGCCGGAGACGATCGCCACCATCGAGGACTTCACCAGGCGCATCGCCGAGGCGCTCGACGTGCGGGGCCTGATCAACGTGCAGTTCGCAGTGCGCAACGGCGAGGTCTTCGTGATCGAGGCCAACCCCCGCGCCAGCCGGACGGTCCCGTTCGTGGCCAAGGCCACCGGCGTCCCGCTGGTGAAGGTGGCGAGCAGGGTGATGGTGGGGGCCACCCTTGCCGAGCTCCGGGCCGAGGGCCTCCTGCGCGACCCCGATACCCAGGGCCACGTGGCGGTGAAGGAAGCGGTGCTCCCGTTCAACCGCTTCCCCGACGCCGACCGGGTGCTGGGCCCCGAGATGCGCTCCACCGGCGAGGTCATGGGCATCGACCGGTCGTTCGGCTTGGCCTTTGCCAAGAGCCAGATGGCCGCCGGCGATCGCCTGCCCGAGTCGGGACGCATCTTCTTCTCCCTGGCCGACCGCGACAAGCCTGCGGGCGTGCGGGCGGCGCGCGCGTTCGCAGCGCTGGGCTTCGAGCTGGTGGCCACCGATGGCACCGCCGATGCCTTTGAGGCGGCCGGCGTGACGGTGGCCCGACGGGTGGCCAAGCTGGGCCAGGAGACCGGCGACGAAGAGACCGCGGTGGACCTCATCGGGGCCGGCGGGATCCAGATGGTGGTCAACAGTCCCAAGGGTCGCGGTCCCCGGGCCGACGGTGGCTACATCCGAACCGCAGCCGGGGTGGCCGCCATCCCGTGCCTCACCACCGCCGCGGCTGCGCTGGCCGCCGCCGAGGGCATGACCGACTGGTCCTCCCACGACCTCGAGGTCAAGGCGCTCCAGGAGTTCCACCAGCGGTGAGGATCCGAAGGTCCGTGCGTCGGGAGCCCGGCTTCGAGATGGCGACGCGGGTCGGGTCGGTCGAGCTCCGCAACCCGGTGATGGCCGCCTCGGGCACGGCCGGCCACGGTGCCGAGCTGGCGGCCTACCTCGACCTGGCCCGCCTCGGTGCCGTCGTGACCAAGTCCGTGTCGGTCGACCCCTGGCCGGGCAACGCCGCTCCTCGCGTTCACGAGGCCACCGGCGGGATGCTCAACGCCGTCGGCCTGCAGGGCCCCGGTGTGGCGGACTGGCTGGTCCACGAGCTTCCGCCGCTCCTGGCCACCGGCGCCACCGTGGTCGCCTCGATCTGGGGTCGCTCGGTCGACGACTACCGGCGGGCCGCCGACCTGCTCGCCGGTGCTCCGCTCGGCGTGGTCGCCGTCGAGGTCAACTTGAGCTGTCCCAACGTGGAGGACCGGTCCGCGGTGTTCGCCCACTCCGCGGAGGCCACCGAGGCGGCCATGGCCGCCACCGCCGGGTGCGGGCGACCGCGCTGGGCCAAGCTCAGTCCCAACGCCGGCGATCTCCTGCCGATCGTCGACGCGGCTCTCCGGGGCGGCGCCGAGGCGGTCACGTTGGTGAACACGGTGATGGGCATGGCCATCGATCCCGTGACCCGCACCTACCGCCTGGGCAACGGCGGCGGCGGCTTGTCGGGGCCGGCGATCCACCCGGTCGCGGTGCGCGCCGTGCACGACGTGGCCGCGGCCCGACCCGATGTCCCGATCGTCGGCAGCGGCGGCGTGACCGATGCGGTGACCGCCGCAGAGCTGGTGGTGGCCGGCGCCTCGGCGGTGCAGGTGGGCACGGCCACCTTCGCGGACCCGAGGGCATCGGGCCGGGTGGCGGAAGAACTGGTTGACTGGTGCCGACGTCACGGGATCCGTGGCCTGGGGGAACTGATCGGAGCGATCCATGGGCACCGCCCAACCTGAGCCGCCGCTGCTGGCGCCGGATCAAGACGTGCGTCGTCGCCTGGCCGTGGTGATCGATGTCGACGACCTGGTGGTGGCCCGCCGGCTGGCCCAGACGCTGCGGCCGTGGTTCGGCGTGGCCAAGGTGGGTCTCGAGCTGTTCAGCGCGGCCGGGCCCGATGCCATCGAGACCATGGCCGAGCTGGGCTACGAGGTCTTTGCCGACCTCAAGCTCCACGACATCCCCACGACCGTGGGCAAGGCCGCCAAGGTGCTGGGATCGCTGGGCGCCAACTACATGACCATGCACGCCTCCGGCGGTGTCGACATGCTCCGAGCCGGCATGGAGGGCCTGCGCGACGGGGCGGCCGGGGCCGGTCTCCCGGACCCCACCGCCCTCGCCGTCACCGTGCTCACCAGCGACGCCGGAGCACCCGCCCACATCCTTCCGAAGCGAGTGGCCACCGCCATCGAGGCCGGCTGCGGTGGGTTGGTGTGCGCGGTGGGCGACGTGCGCGAAGCTCGGTTGCTCGGTCCGCGGCTCACGATCGTCACGCCCGGCATCCGACCGGCCGGCTCGCCCGTCCACGACCAGGCGCGGGCGGCGACGCCGCAGGAGGCCTTCGACGCCGGCGCCGACCTGTTGGTGATCGGTCGGGCCGTCACCGAAGCCGACGATCCGGTGGTGGCCGCCGCCGACCTGGTCGAGTCGCTCACCCTCTGATCCGGGCCGACCGACGGGCGAATCGGGCGGCCACGGTTCCCGAGAACTGTGGCCGGGGCAGGGCTAGGGTCCTGGGCCATGGCACAGCCTCCCCAACTGTCACCCGAACAGCGCGCTGCGGCGCTCGAGAAGGCCGGCATCGCCCGGCGGGCCCGTGCCGAGCTCAAGGAACGCCTGAAGATGGGCTCGATCTCGCTCGCCGAGGTGCTGGCGCAGAGCGAATCCGACGACCTGGTCGCCAAGACCAAGGTCCTTACCGTCCTCGAGTCGCTCCCCGGCGTCGGCAAGGTCAAGGCCCGCCGCACCATGGAGGAGATCGGTATCGCAGACACCCGTCGCGTGCGCGGCCTCGGCACCCAGCAGCGCGAGGCGCTGCTCGCCACCTTCTCCTGACGGTGCTGGTCACCCTGTCCGGACTCCCCGGCTCGGGCACCAGCACGGTGGCTCGAGGGGCGGCGGCCGAACTTGGGCTCGACCACGTCGACGGCGGCACCGTCTTCCGGACCGTCGCCGCCGAGCAGGGTCTGAGCCTGGCCGCCTACGCCGCCCTCGCCGAGCACGACGAGAAGATCGACCGGGCCCTCGACGACCGCCTCACCGAGCGGGCTCATCGCGGCGACGTGCTGTTGGAGTCGCGCCTGTCGGGCTGGTTGGCCACCCGGGCCAGCCTCGAGTCTCTGTGCGTGTGGATCCGCTGCGACGAGGCTGAACGGGCTCGTCGGGTGGCCGAACGCGACGGCCAGGACGCGGGCATGGCGTTGGCCCACAACCAGCAGCGGGAACGGTCCGAGCGGGCCCGCTACCTGCGCTACTACGACATCGACCTCACGAATCTCACCATCTACGACCTCGTCCTCGACAGCACGGAGGCCAGCCCACCCGATCTGGTGGCCGCCGTCGTGTCGGCTGCAAAGCATCGGCCTGACCACCCGGCGGGCACGGACCGCTGAGTTGTGGTCCTTGGCTAGGCGCTCGGAGGTCACGGGAGGCAGGTCCCGGCTTCGGCGAGAGCCTCGTCGCCGCTGTCCTCGCCGGTGATGCTGTCTACCAGGAACTGGCGGAGGTCGTCGTCGGAGATGGTGGCGTCGAGGCAGGCCGTCTGCTCGCCGGTGAGCTCCTCGTCGCCGATGAACTCCTCGTAGAACAGCGAGCGGATCTCGACGCCACAGGTTCCCAGAGCGTCGGCCATCCCTCCGGCCGTGGCTTCGTCGATCTCGAGGTCCTCGATGCCGCCTTCATCTGCGACGATGTCCTCCGGGGTGACCCCAGCAGCGTCGAATGCGTCGACGCCGACGCCAGCGACCCACTCCTCGGCCAGGCACTCGATCTGCTCGAGCGAGAACGTCTCAGCGTCCTCGGCGCTGAACGTCGTCACCAGGGCGTCGACGTAGGCCTGCTCGTCTGCCGGCCCGCCACCTCCGCCGTCGTCCTCGGTGGTGGTCGTCAGCTCGTCCCCGTTGCCGCTGCCGCCCTCCTTGCCGCCGTCGGTCGTGGTGGTCACGCCCTCGTCCGGATCGGTGATCTCTGGCGCTTCGACGAGGGCCGTTGTGGAGGTGGTGCTGCCGCCCAGCGCGCCCTCGCCCCCACTGGCACCGCATGACGCCGCTCCCACCGTGAAGAAGGCGACAGAGGCGAGGACGGCGTAGAGCCGGAAGCGGGGTCGGTCACAGGGCATGGTTGGTCCTTCGGGCTCGGGAGCGGTCGGCAGGGCGACGTCGGCGCCCATCATCGTCGAACGGGCACGGGTGATGCGACGACGACAGGCGTCGACGGGTTCCCGGTCACCCTCACGCCGGTCTCGCTCCACGGGGGCAGCGGTTGGTACACTGCACCGTTCCCTGGCGCACCAAGACGAGATCGGGATTGCCCACATGACCTGGCAGCACGACACCATGATGAACCCGCCGATCGAAGGGCTCCTCGGCCGGGCCGACTCCAAGTTCCGGCTGGTCACCCTCGGCGCGAAGCGGGCCCGCCAGATCAACTCCTACTTCGGCCAGTTGGGCGACGGGCCCGGCCAGCTGGTGCCACCGCAGGTCACGTCGGTGGCCCGCAAACCGCTGTCGATAGCCTTCGAGGAGATCGCCGCCGACAAGATCGAGGCCGTGCAGATCGATCCCGAGGCCCTCGAAGCCGAAGCCCAGGCCGAAGCCGATGCGATCGCGGCAGCGGCGGCCGACGCCGACGCCGACCAGTAGCCCAGCACCTTCCGCTCCACGTGCTGAGCGGCTCGCGCGTCGTCCTCGGGGTCACCGGGGGCATCGCCGCCTACAAGGCCGCCGAGATCTGCCGCCGACTGGTCGACGCCGGGGCCCACGTATCGCCGATCATGACCGAGGGCGCCGGACGCTTCATCGGTGAGACCACGCTCTCGGCCCTGGCCTCCGAGCCGGTCCAGACATCGCTGTGGGACGAGGTCAGCCCCATCCCCCACACCAGTCTCGGCCAGGCCGCCGATGTGGTGGTCGTGGCACCTGCCACCGCCCGCCTGCTGGCCGACTATGCCGCCGGCCGCTCGTCGGACCTGCTCACCGCCACCTTGTTGGCCACCCGGGCTCCAGTGGTGGTGTGCCCAGCCATGCACACCGAGATGTGGGAGCACCCGGCCGTCCAGGCCAACCTGGCGACGCTCCGCGACCGCGGCGTCCACGTGGTGGAGCCGGAATCGGGTCGCCTGGCCGGCGGAGACATCGGCCAGGGTCGCCTGGCCGAGCCGAGCCGCATCGTGCGTGCGGTCGAGGAGCTCCTCACCGACGCCGACCTGACCGGCCTCACCGTCGTGGTCACCGCAGGGGGCACCCGGGAGCCGATCGACCCGGTCCGGTTCCTCGCCAACCGGTCCTCCGGCAAGCAGGGCCACGCCCTGGCCGCCGCCGCCGCCCGGCGGGGTGCCATCGTCACCCTGGTCACCACGGCAACGGGCTCGGCGCCGGGCGGCGTGGCCGTGGTGGCCGTCGAGACCGCCGCCGAGATGCATGCCGCCGTCGGCGCGGCGGCTCCCACCGCCGACGTGGTGGTCATGGCTGCCGCGGTGGCCGATTTCCGGCCGGTGGCGGTGGCGCCCGACAAGCTCAAGAAGTCGGCCGGCCCTCCCGAGATCCGCCTCGAGCCCACCGTCGACATCCTGGCCGACCTCGGCGCCAACAAGGTGCCCGGCCAGACGCTCGTGGGGTTTGCCGCCGAGACCCGAGACGTGGCCGCCAACGCCCTGGCGAAGCTGGCCGACAAGCGGGCCGACCTGCTGGTGGCCAACGACGTGTCGGCTCCCGGCGCCGGGTTCGAGCACGACACCAATGCGGTGACCATCTACGCCACGTCCTCGGACCCCGTCGTGGTGGCCCTGGCCACCAAGGCTGCGGTGGCCGATGCGGTGTTCGACGCTGTGCTGGCACACCGCCTACAGTCGACCGGTTCGTGAATCCGGTAATTCCCGATCGAGTTCGTCAACAATCGGTGTTGGCGTGGACAGGAGCACGCTGTGACCCGTTGGACCTTCACCTCGGAATCGGTGACCGAAGGTCATCCCGACAAGATGGCCGACCAGATCTCCGACGCCGTGCTCGACGCCATCTTGACCCAGGATCCCGCCGCCAGGGTGGCCTGCGAGACCCTCATCACCACTGGCCTGGCCGTGGTCGCAGGTGAGATCACCACCACCGCCTACGTCGAGATCCCCAAGGTGGTGCGGGAGACGATCAACGCCATCGGCTTCGACAACGCCACCGTCGGCTTCGACGGCAACACGTGCGGCGTCATCACCTCGATCGACCCGCAGTCACCCGACATCGCCCAAGGCGTCGACACTGCGTTCGAAACCCGGACCGGCACTGCGGGTGAGGACGAGCTCAACAGCCAGGGCGCCGGCGACCAGGGGATGATGTTCGGGTACGCGTGCAACGAGACCGAGGACCTCATGCCGCTGCCGATCTGGCTGGCCCACCGGCTCTCGGCCCGCCTGGCCGAGGTCCGCAAGTCCGGGATCCTGCCGTACCTGCGCCCCGACGGGAAGACCCAGGTCACGTTCGACTACGAGGGCAACAAGCCGGTCGCCCTGACCACGGTGCTGATCTCCACCCAGCACAACCCCGGGATCGACGCCGAGACCACCATCAAGCCGGACCTGGTCGAGCACGTGATCCGCCCGTCTCTGCCAGCCCAGTTCGCCGACGACGACTTCCGGGTGCTGGTCAACCCCACCGGCAAGTTCGAGCTCGGCGGTCCCCACGCCGACGTGGGCCTCACCGGCCGCAAGATCATCGTCGACACCTACGGCGGCATGGCCCGCCACGGAGGCGGCGCCTTCTCGGGCAAGGACCCGTCCAAGGTCGACCGCTCCGCGGCCTACGCCGGCCGCTGGGTGGCCAAGAATCTGGTGGCATCGGGAGCCGCCGACCGGGCCGAGGTCCAGGTGGCCTACGCCATTGGCGTGGCCCAGCCGGTGTCGCTGCTGGTGGAGACGTTCGGGACCGCCAAGGTCGACGAGGCCAAGCTGGTCGACGCCGTGCGGCAGGTGTTCGACCTCCGTCCCGGCGCCATCGTCCGCGACCTCGACCTGCGGCGGCCGATCTACCGGAAGACGGCGGCGTACGGGCACTTCGGTCGCCCCGATCCCGACTTCACCTGGGAGGCCACTGGCCGCGCCCCCGACCTGCAGTCCGCCCTCGGCCTGTAGTTCCGACGACGCCGCCCCGGCGTCGCCTCGACAGCCGGGCTAGTACTCGGCCCGTCGTAGCGGCTGAGCCGACTCAGGCGAAGCGTGCGCGAGGGTGACCTGGTGAGCGCCGCATCGCAAGGACAGGTGGCCCGGGTGCTGCCCGACGTGGTGGGCATCGACAAGGAGTTCGACTACCTGGTCCCCGACGCCACCCCGGTCCACGTCGGCGACGTGGTGCGGATCCAGCTCGGGCCTCGGCGAGTGGGCGGGTGGGTCACTGCGCTCGACGTGGACCCCACGCCGGGGATGAAGCTGGTGCCGTTGGCCAAGGTCAGCGGCCGAGGCCCGTCTGCCGATCTGGTGGAGCTGGCCGGGTGGGCGGCGTGGCGGTGGGCCGGACGGCGGGTCCACTTCCTGCGGACCGCTTCACCCGGCGCCGTGGTCCGATCACTGCCGGCCGAGGTCACATCGGCCGGTCCGGATTCGGTACCCGTTGATGGTGTGCCCACCGGCGACCCGACCGTCGAGGCCGCCCTGGCCCTCGACCGAGGGGTGCTGCGCCTGGCGCCTGGCGCCGACCGGTACCCGCTGGTGCTGGCGGCGGTGCGCGCGCCGACACCGGTCGACGGAGGGCACACGCTGGTGCTGTGCCCGTCGGTGGCCGAGGCCCAGGCCTTGGGTTCGCGGCTGCGGCGCGACGGCGTGCTCACCGCCATCCTGGCCGGGTCCCCCGGGTCGGCATCGGCGGGGGAGTGGGCCAGGGCCCGGGCCGGGTCGGTGGCGGTGGGCGCTCGCGCTGCGGCGTGGGCGCCGATGGCCTGCGTCGGTCGGGTGGTGGTGCTCGACGAGCACGACGAGGCCTACCAGGAGGAGTCCAGCCCCACCTGGCACGCCCGCGACGTGGTCGTCGAGCGAGCGCGTCGGGCCGGTGCCCCCTGCCTCTTGGTCTCTCCGGCACCGTCCCTCGGGGCACTGGGGTGGGGTGAGCTCGTGGTCGCTCCCCGAGCCCAGGAACGGGCCGGCTGGCCCCGCGTGGAGGTGGTGGACCAACGCGACCTCGACCCGACCCTCGGTCCGCTGTTCTCGCCGGCGTTGGTGCGGTTGGTGCGAGGTCCGGACCGGGTCCTGTGCATCCTCAACCGGACCGGCCGGGCCCGCCTCTTGGCCTGCGTGGCCTGCTCGACCCTGGCCCGGTGCGCAGTGTGCAACGCCGCGGTGGCGCAAGCGCCGATGCCAGCGGGTTCGCCCAGGTCGAACGGCGACGGCCTCGCAGTGGGTGGCGCCATGGATCTGTCGTGTCGGCGGTGTGGGACGCGCCGGCCGCCGGTCTGCCTGTCGTGCGGCGGCGTCCGGTTCAAGAACCTGCGCCTGGGTGTGAGCCGAGCGAGAGAGGAGCTCGAGGCCCTGGCCGGTGAACCGGTGGTCGAGGTCACCGCCTCGGGCGACGTCGATGACCCGGCGCTGCGGTCGGCCCGGTTGTTCATCGGTACCGAGGCGCTGCTGCACCGGGTCCCGAGGGCCGACGCGGTGGCCTTCCTCGACTTCGACCAGGAGCTGCTGGCGTTGCGCTACCGGGCCGGCGAACAGGCTCTCGGCCTGCTCGCCCGGGCCGCCCGACTGGTCAAACGAGGGCACGGCCGCACTGGTGGGCCGGGTCGCATCCTCGTGCAGACCCGCACGCCGGATCACCCTGCGGTCCTGGCGGCGGTCCACGCCGATCCCAGCCGCCTCGTCGACGTTGAGCTCCCCCTGCGGTCCGCGATCGACCTGCCGCCGGCCGTGGCCATGGCCATCGTGTCGGGACAGGGCGCGCCGGCATTCATGGCCGACCTCGGTGCCCCGCCAGCGGTCACCGTCCAGGGCCCGCTCGACGGCGCCTGGCGCCTCCGCGCCCCCGATCACCACGTCCTGTGCGACGCCCTGGCCGGTGTCGCCCGTCCGCCGGGCCGCCTCCGCATCGAGGTCGACCCGCTGGGCGCGTAACGCCTGGCTCCTGCGCACCGTCTCAGCGTCGAAGGAAACCTCTTGCTGGACCTTCCAGCCAGCATGGACCGGTAGGGGATCGACTCGCAGGGAGGCGGTGGGCCGGAGGGATGAAACGGGCCACCACGTCGGCCCGGCGTTCCTTGGCGGGCACGCAGGAGCGGAGAACCTCGGGCCTTGTCGCTCCAACGTGGGAGAACGCACGCGTCATCGGTCGGGGCCCGTTGGCCCCTCTGGCTCGACAGGTCTCAGGTCGACGGGTTTCAGATCGACGGCCAGCTCTGTCGGCGGGTCTCGTAGAGGGCGATGCTGGTTGCGGCGGCCACGTTGAGCGAACCGATGCGGCCGAGCTGGGGGATGAAGGCCAGGGCGGTGGCGTCGCCGAGCACGGCGGCCGACAGGCCCCGGTCCTCGTGCCCCACGGCCAGGCACACCGGGCCGGTGAGGTCGACGGTGTGGATCGGTTCGGCTCCGTCGGCCAGTTCGATGCCGACCAGCCGGTAGCCCAAAGCCCTGGCCTCGGCCACCGCAGCGGCCGGTTCGTCGGTGTGGTGGAAGGTCAAGAAGCGTTGCGACCCGAGGGCTGTCTTCTGGGTGCTGGCGTGGGTCTCGTCGGCGGTCTGGCCGCAGATCCACACGTCGTCGACGCGCATGGCCGCCGCGGTGCGCAGGATCGAGCCCACGTTGTAGGGCGTGGCCACCGAGTCGAGGAGCAGCCCTACCTTGCCGGGCGCTTGTCGACGCCACTCCCGGTGGAGGCGCTTGAGCTCGGTGCTACCCAGCGAGCGGGCCATCAGGAGTCGCCCGAACCGGGGCGGACCAACAGGATGCGGTAGCCGGCCCGCGACACCACCCGGTCGGTGGGCCACCCCCTCTCGGTGAGCCAGCGAGCCAGCGAGTCCGCGCCGAGGTGCTTCTGGACCACCAGGGTCGCCGAGCCCGTGCCCGGGCGCAGCCGAACGAGCCAACTGGTGAGGAGACTGTGGAGTGCGGACTTTCCCACACGGATGGGTGGGTTGGACCACACCTGGTCCACGATCAGATCGACCGGAACCTCGTCTGGGGCCACCACTCGGACCCGGTCGCCGACCCCGTTGGCCGCCGCGTTGGCGCGGCACAGGGCCCGGGCCCGCTCGTTCACGTCGACCGCCCACACCAAGGCTCCAGGAGCGCGCAGGGCGAGGGTGACGGCGATGGCGCCGTAGCCGCACCCCACGTCGGCGAGGGAGGCCGCCCCGTCGAGCGACGGTCCCTCGGCCAGGAGCAGCCGGGTCCCGTCGTCGACCTTGTCGGCCGAGAACACCCCCCGGTCCGTGGCCAGGTGCACCAACCGTCCCTCGGGGAGGGCTAGCTCGATCCGGCGCGGCGCCGACGGACCGGTGGGGACGGCCGAGAAGTAGTGCTCGGGTTCGTCAGGCTGGGATCCCGCCACCGTGTCGACGGTAGCCTCGGACCCGTGGCGCCCTACGAGATCCGCGTGATCGGAGACCCGGTCCTGAGGCAGCGGGCGGTGGACGTCACCGACATCGACGCCAAGCTGGTGCGCCTGGCCGGCGACATGGTGGCCACCATGTACGACGCCCCGGGGCTGGGCCTGGCTGCTCCCCAGGTGGGGGTGCAGCGCCGCCTGTTCGTCTGGGACCTCAACGACGACACCGGCGCCCACGTCATCGTCAACCCCGAGATCGTGGAGTCCGACGGCGAGTGGGCCTACGAGGAGGGCTGCCTGTCGGTGCCCGGCCTGACGTGGGAGATCGTGCGCCCGAACCGCGTCCACGTGGTGGGTCGCGACCTCGACGGCAACGAGGTCTCGATCGAGGCCGCCGAGCTCGCCGGGCGGGTGTTCCAGCACGAACTGGATCACCTCGACGGGGTGCTGCTGGTGGAGCGCCTCGACGAGGACCAGGCGCGCGATGCCCGGCGCCAGGTGCGAGACCTCATGTTGGGTTTCGCCGCCGAGGAACCTGCCTCGAGACGTCGCCTGTCGTTGCGCTGAGCTTGCCGGTGTCCGTCCCGCCCGAGGCCCCCGTCGAGCCCCTGCCCCGTCCGCCGACCCACCCCCATCGGCTGGTCTACCTCGGGACCCCCGACATGGCTGTCGCTCCCTTGCACGCCCTCGTCGACGCCGGGTTCGAGGTCGCCCTGGTGGTCACCGGCGTCGACAAGCGGCGCGGTCGACGCTCCGAGGCCACTCCCACACCGGTCAAGTCGGCGGCCATCGAGCGCGGCCTGCCCGTCTCCCACGACGTCGCCGATGCCGTGAGCGGCCGTGCCGACCTTGGGGTGGTGGTGGCTTACGGCCAGATCATCCGCCGGTCCGTCCTGGAGGCCCTTCCCATGGTCAACCTCCACTTCTCGCTCCTCCCGCGCTGGCGGGGCGCAGCACCCGTCGAGCGGGCGCTGCTCGCCGGCGACGAGTGCACCGGCGTGTGCGTGATGGCGGTGGAGGAGGGCCTCGACACCGGCGGGGTCCATGCTTCGGTCGACCTGGCCATCCGGCGCACGAGCACGGCGGGCGAGCTGGGCGCCCAACTGACCGCAGCCGGGTCCGACCTCCTCGTCCGTACCCTGCAGGCCGGCCTTGGAGAGCCGACGCCTCAGGTCGGCGAACCCACCTACGCAGCCAAGCTGAAGACCGACGACCTGCGGTTGACCTGGGACCGCCCGGCCATCGAGCTCGGCCGCCTGGTCCGCGTCGGTGGGGCGTGGACCACGTTCCGGGACCGGCGCCTCAAGGTCCTCGACGCCCGGCCGTGGCCGACCGAGGCCGGCCCCGGTCGGGCCGGCGAGCTCCACGGTGACCGGGTCACCTGTGGGTCGGGCGCACTCCAACTGGTGGAGGTCCAACCCGAGGGCAAGGCCCGCACCAGCTTTCGCGCCTGGGCCCACGGCGCCCATCCGGTCGACGGCGAGCGGATCGGATCGGGCGCTACGCCATGAGCGCATCGACCGGCGGCTCCGGAGGTACCACCAAGCGACATCGGCCCCGCAACGCTCCCGGGCACCGGTCGAGCGCCATGCCCGATGCCCGGCGGGTGGCGGTCGAGGCGTTGGTGCGCATCGACACCGACGGCGCCTACGCCAACCTCCTCCTCCCCCAGCTGCTGGCCCGGAGCGGCTTGTCCGAGCGCGACCGGGCCTTTGCCACCGAGCTCGTCTACGGCACCACCCGCCATCGTCGGGCGTGCGACTGGTTCGTGGACCGGTTCGCCCTCGGCGACCTCGACCCGGCGGTGCGGGCGTCGCTGCGCCTGGGCACCTACCAGCTCCGGATGCTCGGCACCCCACCTCATGCGGCCGTATCGGCCACCGTCGACACCGTTCCGCGCCGCGCCCGTGGCCTGGTCAATGCGGTGTTGCGCAAGATCGCCGGCGCCGACGACGCCTGGCCCTCGGACGCAGTTCGGCTCAGCTACCCGGACTGGATGGTCGACCGGGTCAGCGCAGACCTCGGGATCGACGTCGCCCACGCCGCCCTGGCATCGATGAACGGGGCCGCTTCTGCGGTGGAACGGGCCGACGGCTACGTGCAGGATCTGGCTTCGCAGTGGGTGGCCGAAGCCGTGGGCGCGATCGACGGTGAGCGGGTGCTCGACCTGTGCGCCGCCCCCGGAGGCAAGGCCACGCTGATGGTCGGCTCCGGCGCCACCGTCGTGGCCGCCGACCTGCGCTCGAGCCGGGTCGGCCTGTTGGTCGAGAACCGCGACCGCCTGGGCGTCGTTGCTGCCCGGTTGCCCACCGTGGTTGCCGATGGGACCCGGCCGCCGTTCCTCCCGGCATCGTTCGACCGGGTCCTGGTGGACGCCCCGTGCTCGGGCCTCGGCTCGCTGCGGCGCCGCCCCGACGCCCGCTGGCGCATCGACGCCGAGGCGCCGGCCCGCCTGGCCGCACTCCAGGTCCGACTGCTAGCCGCGGCAGCTGAGCTGGTGGCGCCGGGCGGCACGCTCGTCTACTCGGTCTGCACCCTGACCGCGGTGGAGACCACCAGTGTGGCCGAAGCGTTCGGCGCCTCCCACCCGGGTTGGACCGTGGCTGACGTGCCCGGCGACCCCTGGCAGCGGTGGGGCAGCGGTGCCATCCTGCTGCCGCAGGCGGTCGGCACCGACGGCATGACCCTGTTCCGTTGGCAGGCTCCCAACCATCCAGGGACCGACGGTGGCTGAGGGAGACGCCGCGCCCCGGTGGCGCGCCCGGGTGGTCGTGGTGTCCGACTCGGTGGCGGCGGGTGAGCGAGAGGACCGGGGGGGGCCGGCGCTGCGCGCCGCCTTGGAGCAGGCCGGCGCACTCGTCGAGGCAGTGGTGGTGTCACCCGACGGGATCGAGGCGGTGGCCGACACGCTGCGCGCCCAGGCGGCCGGCTTCGACGGCCTGATCGTCACCACCGGAGGAACCGGCTTCGGGCCTCGTGACCTCACACCCGAGGGCACCCGTCGGGTGATCGACCGTGATGCCCCCGGTCTGGCCGAGGCCATGCGGCTGGTGAACCCCCTGGGGCGCCTGTCGCGCGGGATAGCCGGCACCATCACCACGACACTCGTCCTCAACGTGCCCGGATCCCCGACGGGCGCCGTCGAGTGCCTCGACAGCGTGCTCGACGTCATCCCCCACGCCCTCTCCCTCCTGGCCGGCGACCGCCCCCACTGACGTCACCGACGGGACTGGTCGTGACGGGAACGACCGGGGTTGGTCGCGACCGGGGACCCGCCGTACACTCGCACCCACAACCGAAACGACCGCCCCCTCGCGGGGCTGGGTGCAAATCCCAACCGGCGGTACAGCCCGCGAACCCGGACCTCACGGCCCGGGCCGATCCGGTGAGATCCCGGAGCCGACGGTGAGAGTCCGGATGAGAGCGAGGGTGCGCGACGCGCACCGTGCGCGCCCGCGTGCCCGTTGACGAACGGAGCACAGGTGGACGACGCCGAGGCCATGCAGCAGGCGATGAGACTCGCCGCTGCGGTCCACGGTGCCACGTCGCCCAACCCATGGGTCGGCTGCGTGATCGAATCGGCCGACGGCCAAGTGTTCACCGGTGCCACCCAGCCGCCGGGTGGCGCCCACGCCGAGGTGGTGGCCCTGGAGGCCGCCGGCCAGGCCGCCCGGGGTGCCACCGTCTGGGTCACCCTCGAACCGTGCTCGCACACCGGCCGGACCGGCCCGTGCGCCGACGCGCTCGTCGCCGCTGGGGTCACCCGCGTGGTGGTGGCCCTCGAGGACCCCGACCCCCGGGTAGCCGGCCAGGGCATCGAGCGCTTGCGCGCCGCAGGGGTCGAGGTGGCGGTGGGGGAGGCAGCCGATCGGATCCGCGATCAGCTGGCCCCATACCTCAAGCACCGCCTCACCGGTCGACCCTGGGTGGTGCTCAAGCTCGGGGCCACGCTCGACGGCCGCACCGCGGCGCCCGACGGCTCCAGCCAGTGGATCACCGGCGGGGCGGCGAGAGCCGACGCCCACCAGGTCCGGACCGAGAGCGATGCCATCGTGGTGGGGGCGGGCACCATCCGCGCTGACGACCCGTCGCTCACCGTCCGCCACGTGGAGGGACGGTCGCCGCTGCGGGTGGTCCTGGGCCGGGCCCCCCTCGCCGCGAAGGTCCTGCCGGCGCTCGAGTTCGAGGGCGAGCTCGACGATCTGCTCGACCAGTTGGGCGGCCGCGGCGTGCTCCAGGTGCTGGTGGAGGGCGGGGCTGCGGTGGCCGGCGCGTTCCATCGGGCCGGCCTGGTCGACCACTACATCGTGTACCTGGCGCCGGCCATCTTCGGTGGCAACGACGCCCGGCCGATCTTCTCCGGGCCCTCCGTGGAGACCATCGCCGACATCTGGCGCGGCGCCATCACCTCGGTGGTGCAGCTCGGTGGCGACCTCCGCATCGACGTGCGACCCGTGCTGCCCTCTCCGGTGACCGGTCCCGTGCCCGTGGTGCGCGCCGCCGAGGTATCCGGGCCCATCCCCGAGACACCGGCCTCGAACGAGACGCACGAGGTGCGCTGATGTTCACCGGCATCGTCGAGGAGCTGGGCACCGTCGTGTCCCGCCAGGGCCCCAAGCTGCGGTTGGGCGCAACCACCGTGCTGGGAGATGTCGAGATCGGTGCGTCGATCGCGGTCAACGGCACCTGCCTCACCGTCGTGGCCTGGGGCGACGACTGGTGGGAGGCCGACGTGGTCGAGGAGTCGTACTCCCGCACCTGCCTGGGCGCCTTGCAGCCCGGCGACCGAGTCAACCTCGAACGGCCCGTCCGCCTGGTCGACCGCCTCGGCGGCCACCTGGTGCAGGGCCACATCGACGCGGTCGGCACCATCGTCGACGGCGCCCCGGACCTGCGGGTGACCCTGCCCGAGGACCTGCTCCGCTACGTGGTCGTGAAGGGCTCGATCACGATCGACGGCATCAGCCTCACCGTGGCCGACGTCCACCACGACGGGTTCTCGGTGGCCGTCATCCCCCACACCGCCGAGGTCACCACCCTCGGGACCAAGGGTCCCGGCGATCCGGTCAACCTCGAGCTCGACGTCCTCGCCAAGTACGTCGAGTCGCTTCTGGAAGGACACCGTCCATGACCGACACCACCACCACCAGATCGGACGATGTGCGCCCCCCCAGCTCCGACCGCGGACCCGCCGATGAGGGGCCGCTCGCCGACATCGCCCTGGCCCTGGAGGCCTTTGCCCGAGGCGAGATCCTGGTGGTGGTCGATGACGAGGATCGCGAGAACGAGGGCGACCTGATCATGGCCGCCGAGCACGTGACGCCCGAGAAGATCGCGTTCTTCCTGCACCACACCTCGGGGTTCATCTGCGCCCCCATCACCAGTGAGCGAGCCGCCGAGCTCGACCTGCGCCCCATGGTCGAGCACAACACCGAGAGCATGCGCACCGCCTTCCTGGTGAGCGTCGACGTCCGCCACGACACCACCACCGGCATCTCGGCTTACGACCGGGCCGCCACCGTGCTGGCCATGGTCGACCCGTCGACCCGCCCGGGCGACCTGGCCCGGCCCGGCCACATCCTCCCGCTGGAGGCCCGCGAGGGTGGCGTGTTGAAGCGGGCCGGTCACACCGAGGCCACCGTCGATCTGGCCCGCATGGCCGGGCTCTACCCCGCAGGCATCCTCTGCGAGATCGTAGACGACAAGAAGATGGGCATGGCCCGCCAGCCCGAGCTCCGGCGCTTCGCCCGGGAGCATGACCTCCTCATGATCTCGATCGCCGACCTCATCCGCTACCGGCGCCAGACCGAGAAGCTGGTGCGCCGGGTGTCCGAGGCCCGCATCCCCACCGGCTGGGGCGACTTCCAGGCCTACGTCTACGAGTCGGTCCTCGACGGCGAGCAGCACCTGGCGATGGTCCGCGGCGACATCACCGGCTCCGACAACACCCTCGTGCGGGTGCACAGCGAGTGCCTCACCGGCGACGTGTTCGGCTCGATGCGCTGCGACTGCGGGGTGCAGCTCGATGCGGCCATGAAGGTGATCGCGGATGAGGGTCGCGGGGTGGTCGTGTACCTGCGCGGTCACGAGGGCCGTGGCATCGGCATCGGCCACAAGATCCGGGCCTACGAGCTCCAGGACGAGGGTCACGACACCGTGCAGGCCAACGAGGTGCAGGGCCTGCCCATCGACTCGCGCGAGTACGGGATCGGGGCCCAGATCCTGGTGGACCTGGGCGTCACCTCCATGCGGATCATCACCAACAACCCGGCCAAGTACGGCGGCCTCGACGGGTTCGGGCTCGACATCACCGCGCGGGTGCCCTCCATCACCGCCCCCAACCCGGAGAACATCCGCTACCTCAAGACCAAGGCCGAGAAGATGGGCCACCTGCTCGAAGGGCTCGACGACCTGCCCGTCGATGCGGCCGGGGCCGTCTCCCCCGAGTCGGCTGACGACATCCACGGCGACGACGAGGATATCTGAACGGTGGCCGGCGATCACCGGGGCGAGGGCGTACCCGAAGCCGTGCTGGACGGCCGCGGGCTGCGCATCGCCGTCGTCACGGCCCGCTGGAACTCCCACATCACGCTGCGCCTGCTCGAGGGGGTGCGTCGGGGCTTGGCCGCCGCCGGGGTCGACGCTGCGGAGGTCGCCGAGTGCTGGGTCCCCGGTGCGTTCGAGCTCCCGCTGGCCGCCAAGACGTGGGCGTCATCGGGTCGGGTCGACGCAGTGATCTGCCTCGGGTGCGTGATCCGGGGCGAGACCACCCACTACGAGTCGGTGGCGGGGGAGTGCGCCTCGGGCATCCAGGCCGCCCAACTAGAGACCGGTGTACCCATCGCGTTCGGCGCCCTCACGGTGGAGAACCTGGACCAGGCCCTGGCTCGGTCGGAGGGCCCGAGCGGCCACAACGTGGGGGAGGACGGCGCCCAGGTCGTGGTGGAGATGGCCACCCTCCTGCGGCAGGTCCGCTCCGGCTGACCGGGCGCTGCTCGGGCCGGAGCGGGGGACCCGGCGTGCCGGGTCGTCGCCGGTAGCCTCGCCGCCATGACCAAGCCCGAGATCACCATCCCTGACGAAGCCGCACCCACTGAACTGGTGCTGGAGGACCTCGAGGTCGGCGACGGCCCGGAGGCCACCTCCGGTCAGCCGGTGGAGGTCCATTACGTGGGCGTGGCCTGGTCGACCAAGGCCCAGTTCGACGCCTCGTGGGACCGCAACGACCCCTTTGGCTTCCGCCTCGGCGCCGGCCAGGTCATCGCCGGCTGGGACGAGGGGGTCGCCGGCATGCGCCTCGGCGGTCGCCGCCGCATCACCATCCCGCCCGACAAGGGTTACGGCGCACGGGGCGCCGGCGGTGCCATCGGCCCCGACGAGACCCTCGTCTTCGTGGTCGACCTCCTCGGCGTCGGCTGATACGGGCCGCACGGGGCCCCGCCCCGCCCAAAATGCCACGCCGGTATCGGTCCCGAACCGGCGGTAGGTGACCGTCGAGAACATCGTCAACATATATTGACGAGGGTTCCGTCGCTCGATAGCGTCGATAGGTGTTGGACATCGAGGCGAGCGCCCGCCAGCACGGTGTCACCGAGGACGGCATGCTGCACGCACTACGCAACCACTGGCGAGCGTTCGAAACCGACGACCCGGACGTCACCATGTACATCGGTCCAGCGACGACAGCAGAGCCACTCGAGGTGGGCGTCGTCACCGACGAGGAGGGGGCTGCGGTGATCCATGAGATGCCAGCACGACCCCAGTTCCTGAAGGAATGGTGGACGCTATGACCAATAGCCGCGCGGAACGGGCCGCCGCACTCGAGAGCTGGGCGGACTCCGTCGACCCCGCCCTGCGCACCGCCGACACCGACTCGCTCCAGCTTATCGCGGACCTCGCTCAGCAGCGGGACCTTGTGGACACCGAACTCGCTGAGTCCGTCCGAGCCGCTCGAGCTGCCCACAGGTCGTGGTCAGAGATCGGTGCCATGCTCGGCGTCTCGAAGCAGGCAGCTCAACGCAAGTACCGCAGTAGGGCGTCAGCCTGAGCCCAGCCCACAGGCCCGCCTCAACGCGGCCTGGCTGCATGTCTCCAGCACCTTGTGTCGACGTAGCGAAGTTGCCGCTCAGGGCACGAAATTCACCGATGTCATCAACTGCTTGGCCCCGTCGGGAGGTCGGCCGGTACGGTCGTCGGGTGCTGAAGCTGGTCTTGCCCAAGGGGTCGTTGGAGAAGGCCACGCTCGAGCTGTTCGCCGCCGCCGACCTCCAGGTGAGCCGGTCCTCGGAGGTCGATTACAAGGCCACCATCGACGACCCCCGGATCGAGTCGGTGCGGATCCTGCGTCCCCAGGAGATCCCGATCTACGTGGCCGAAGGCCGCTTCGACCTGGGCATCACCGGTCGGGACTGGATCGAGGAGACTGCCAGCGACGTGGTGTCGCTCGGCGAGCTCCAGTACTCCAAGGCCACGTCGCGCCCCATCCGCATGGTGGTGGCCGTAGCCGGCGACTCATCCGTCGACCGGGTCGAAGACCTGGCCCCCGGCGTGCGGGTCTCCACCGAGTACCCCGAGGTCACCCGCAAGTTCTTCGCCTCTCGCGGCATCGATGCCGACGTCCGCCTCAGCTACGGCGCCACCGAGGCCAAGGTCCCCGACATCGTCGACTGCATCGTGGAGATCACCGAGACGGGCCGGGCCCTGCGCGCCGCCGGGCTCAAGGTGATCGACCAGATCCTCCAGTCCTACACCGAGCTGGTGGCCAACCCGGTGTCGCACTCGGAACCCGAGAAGGCCCACGCCATGGCCCAGGTGCACACCCTGCTCCAGGGCGTGCTCGAAGCGCGGAGCAAGGTGCTGGTGAAGCTCAACGTGGGCGAGGCCGACCTCGACCGGGTGATCGAATTGGTTCCCTCGATGAAGGCGCCGACGGTTTCGAAGCTCCACGGCGTCGACGGCTACGCGGTGGAGACGGTGGTGGCCAAGCGCGAGATCAACGTGCTGATCCCCGCCCTCAAGGACGCCGGCGCCTCCGACATCATCGAGCTCCCCCTCGCCAAGATCGTGCACTAGTGCCGTGTCCGGCATCGCTCGCTCCGCCAGGGCACTCGTGCCGTGACCGAACCCGACCCGCGGTCCACGCCCTTCGCGCCCGGCGGCGGGCAGCCCGCCGAGGCGTTCACCGAACGGGCCGGCGTGGTAGCCACCTTTGACGACCACGTGGGTGCCGGCACGATCGTCGACGACGCCACCGGCGCGCCCTGGTGGTTCCACTGCACCCGCATCGCCGACGGCACCCGCACCATCGACATCGGCGCCCCGGTGACCTTCTGCGTCGAGCCCGGCCCGACCGGCCTCGAAGCAACCGCCGTTGCTCTCACGCCTGCGACCCGGCCGACCTGAGGCGCGTGCGGCTCACCAACGATCAGTCGTCGCCGTCGGCTTCACCCGGCGCAGGGGTGGTCGGCGCGTCGGTGGCCGCGGCCTCCCAGGAGGCTTTGACCTGGACGAAGGCCAGGCGGATCTGGGCCAGGGCGTCGGCCAGGGTGGCCTCGTCGGGGCCGAGGCGACCGGTGACCGCGCCGATCAGGGCGCCGAAGGCGTCGATGGCCAGTTGGGCCTCGTCGAAGCGGGGCGGCTGCTTGGAGAGGTGGATGGCGGCCAGCTCGTAGCAACCCATGGCGTGGTTGGCGATCACCACGGCCGCGGGCACCTGGGCGAGTTGCTCACGGACCTCGGCCATCTCGGCGGCGATCTGGTGGGCCTCGGCCTCCTGGTCGGCCGACAGCTCTGGGCCATCGGGGCCGGGGGCCGGGCCGCCACCCGGGCCGCCACCACTACTCGGGTCACCGCCGGTCGAGCTGGCGCCGCCGCCACGGTCGACCGGGTGCTCGCCGCCAGGGGTCCACAAGCTCATGGGTCGCCTTTCCAGCGCATCGGAGTCGAGCGCATCGTCGGGCGAGCGCGTGTTGTCGCCGACGGACGCAGAGTTGCGGTGCCGGCGAGGACGGCTGGTACCCTACGACACGTACCAACCAGGGAAAGCGGGGCCTCGCCCCCACCCGGCCACCGCCCTTCGGGGCAACCGTGCGCCCGGGTCGATGATGCCAGCGCCCCCGGGCGTCAGCGGATGTCGGCTTTCCGGCATCCGCTTCGTTGTTTTTGCCCAACGGGTCCAGGTGCCACCACCCATCCGCACAGAACGCACCTGCGTCAGGGAGGACCTACGCACCGAATGAAGAGCAACCGGCCATAGCAGCGCCAAGCCCCAACAACAGCGAGCCACGGATCAACGATCGCATCCGCGCCCGGGAGGTCCGACTCGTCGGCCCCGACGGTGAGCAGGTGGGGATCAAGCCGTTGCCCGAGGCGCTCATCTTCGCCCGAGACCTCGACCTCGACCTGGTCGAGGTCGCCGACAAGGCCAACCCACCCGTCTGCCGGGTCATGGACTACGGCAAGTACAAGTACGAGACGGCACAGAAGGCCAAGGAGTCGCGGCGCAAGAGCACCAACGTGGTGATCAAGGAGATGAAGTACCGGCCCAAGATCGGTGGCGGTGACTTCGAGACCAAGACCAAGAAGGTCGAGAAGTTCCTGGCCGAAGGCCACAAGGTCAAGATCACCATCATGTTCCGAGGACGAGAGGTGGCCCATCCCGAGCTGGGCAAGAAGATCCTGGACCGGGTGGCCGACGAGATCGTCAACACCGGTCGGGTTGAGGTCTGGCCCAAGCTCGACGGCCCTCGCAACATGATCATGGTCCTGGCCCCCGACAAGAAGGCGCAGTCGGCCTACGCCGCTGAGCTCAAGAAGGCAGCCGAGGACGCCGCCACCGACACCCCGGCTGCCGGCTCACCCAACGACACCGAACCTGTTCCAGCTCCCGAGGTCACCGAGGCGGTGGTCGACGGGGCATCCGAGGTCACTGCGCCCACCACCGAGGAGCAAACCGATCCCGAGGCTACCGAAGCCGGAGCGACCGAGCCCGAACGAGAGCCCGAGAACCAGCCCTGACCCCTCGCCACCGACGCCGGTGGCGGCCAGGAGGACCCACCCCATGCCCAAGATGAAGACCCACAGCGGCGCGGCCAAGCGCTTCAAGCTCACCGGCACCGGCAAGTTGCGTCGGCGTCGCGCCTTCCGCAACCACATCCTCGAGAAGAAGCCTTCCACCGTGACCCGACGCCTCAAAGACGAGGTCGTCGTGGCCCCCGGAGACGCCGCCCGCATCAAGCGGATGCTCGGCAAGTAACCCACCAAACCACCTTCGAGAGGAGCCCACCATGGCCAGGGTCAAGCGCGCCGTCCATTCCAAGAAGCACCGTCGCGCCACGCTCGAGCGGGCCAAGGGGTACTACGGCAACAAGAGCCGCTCGTACCGCGCCGCCAACGAGCAGGTCATGCACTCGTTGCAGTACGCCTTCCGCGACCGGCGGGCCCGCAAGGGCGAGTTCCGCAAGCTGTGGATCACCCGCATCAACGCAGCCTGTCGCGTGAACGGCGTCAGCTATAGCCGGTTCGTCAACGGCCTGAAGCTGGCCGAGGTCACCGTCGACCGCAAGGTCCTGGCCGACCTGGCCGTCACCGACCCTGTGGCGTTCGCCGCGCTGGTGAAGGTGGCCACCGACGCGCAGGGCCTCAAGGCCTCCTGACCGGCCGCCGGCTCGCCGGCGACACTCCATCCGGGGTCACGTGCGCCCGCTCTCAGCTCGCAACCCTCGCGTCACCCGCCTCGGCCGACTGGCCCGGCGGCGCCAGGAACGGGCCGAGCAGCAGGCGTTGCTCGTCGAGGGCCCGGTCCTGCTGGGTGCCGCGCTCGATGCGGAAGCCGAGGTGCTTGACGTGTACGTCGACGAGGCTTCTCAGCACCACCACCAGGTGGCAGCGGTGCTCCGTCGCCTTCCCGACTGGGTCGACCCGTGGCTCCTGCCGGCCGGCACCCTGGACCGGGTCGGCGACGTCGCCACCTCGCAGGGCCTGGCCGCCGTGGTGTCTCGGCCCGAGGCGGCGTGGCCCGAGCCGGCCACCAGCTCGTTCGTGGTGGTCCTGGCCGACGTGACCGATCCCGGCAACGCCGGCACCTTGATCCGCGCCGCAGTGGCCTCAGGCGCTGGAGCGGTGGTGGTGGCCGGTGGGGTCGACGCATCGCACCCCAAGGTCGTGCGGTCGTCGGCCGGGGCCCTCTTCTCCGTCCCGGTCGTGAGCGTCGACCAGCCAGGCCAAGCCGTCGAGCACCTCAGGGACGGTGGCTACCAGCTGGTCGGCACCGTGGTGGAGGGCGGCGTGGCCCACCACGTCGCCGACCTCACCGGGCCGGTAGCGCTGGTGTTGGGCAACGAGACACGTGGGCTGGCCGCCGAGCTGGCCGGCCAGCTCGACCTCCTGGTCACCATCGACATGCCCGGCCCGACCGAGTCCCTCAACGTGGCCATGGCCGGCACCGTGATCTGCTTCGAGGTCCTGCGTCAGCGTCGTTTCACGTAGGAGAGACCGGTCGGCTCCACCTGGCCCTGCGCCCCGTTCGATCTGGCCGAGCTGACCGGCGCGGTGGTGGCCTCGGTGAAGTTGGCGGTGCCCGAGCTCGACGCCGAGCTGCGGTTCCCGGCCGACCTCCCGACCGTGGAGGCCGACAGGCCTAGGAGCGGGCTCGGTGGGCCCGAGACGCCGGATCCTGGCCGTAGTAGTCGCACAGGACGCCGTAGAGGTCCGGCTTGGCCGCGGCCAGGTCGGCCGACTGGGTGAAGAACACCTCGGTGACCACGGCGAAGAACTCGCCCGGGTCCGTGGCTGCGTAGTCGTCGATCAGCTGGCCACCGCCTTGTCCCCGGAGGAGGTCCAGCTCCGCGGTACAGACCTCGATCCAGCGGGCACGGAGCTCGTCGGTGGCAAGGGGCGGGGTGCCGTCGACGGTGCCGTCGAGCATGTCGAGCTTGTGGGCCAGCTCGTGGAGGACCACGTCATGGCCTCGAGTGGGATGGCGTGCCGCGCTCGATGCCGAATCCCAGGCGATGACCACCGGGCCCTCGAAGGCCGTCTCGCCGAGGAGGTCGACCGACCCGCAGACCTCCGTGCCCGGGACGGGTCCCGACTCGGTGCGCTCGAAGCGCATGGTGGTGGGGTGGACGATGATCGAGTCCACGCCCCGGTACTGGTCGAATCCCAGGCCCAGCACCAGGAGCGCCGCCTGGGCCGCGACCACGGTGCGGACACGGTCGGTCAGCTCGAAGCCCTGAGCCGCCTCCCAGCGCTTGGTGGTGACGATGGCCTCGATGAGCTCGGCCAGGGCGGAGCGCTCATCGACATCGAGCACCTTCCACACGGCCACGTACCGCTCGACGATCGCCAACCAGTCCGGTGCCAGCTCCGCTCGGTGACGTCGGTGGAGGAAGGACACCTCGGGATGCTCGCACACCACCGCGTCGCTTCATCGAGGGTGCTGTCCCGGCCGGTCCTGGCCCTGGCCGGGAGCCGTTTCGGAGTGGACGCACGACGGGCCGAGCGGGCATGGTTCCGCCACCATGATCGATGACATCCGCCGCATCGCGACCGACGCCGCCGGACGCATCTCGGCAGCAGCGACGCTCGACGAGCTGGCTGCGTTCGATCGCGAGCTGCTGGGCAAGTCATCGGAGCTCTCGGCGGTCAAGCGCTCGATGGGCGGGCTGGACCACGAAGCCAAGCGCGAGGTCGGCAGCGCCCTCAACGCCGCGCGCGACCAGCTCCAGGCTGCGGTCATGGCCCGACGGGCCGAGCTCGATGCCATCGCCCGCCGGCGGCAGGCCGATGCCGAACGACTTGACCTCACCGAGGTGCGCGCCCGGCACGACGCCGGCCACCTCCACCTGGTCACCCAGACCATCGAGGAGCTGGAGGACACCTTCGTCGGTCTCGGGTTCACGGTGGCCGAGGGACCCGAGGTCGAGGACGACTGGCACAACTTCACCGCCCTCAACTTCGGCCGGTACCACCCGGCACGCGACCTGCAGGACACGTTCTTCGTGGGCCTCGGCGACGATCGTGAAGTGGTGCTGCGCACCCACACCTCGCCAGTGCAGATCCGGGTGATGGAGGCCCAGGCGCCGCCGATCTACTCGGTCGTGCCCGGCCGGGTGTACCGCAACGAAGCGGCCGACAGCACGCACCTCGCGGTGTTCCACCAGCTGGAGTGCCTGGTCGTCGACCGTGGCATCACCTTCGGCCACCTGGCCGGCACCATCGACATGTTCACCAAGGCCTACTTCGGTCCCGGCTGGAACACCCGCCTGCGCCCCGCCTACTTCCCGTTCACCGAACCATCGGCTGAGTTCGACGTGCAACGGCCCGACGGCACCTGGCTGGAGCTGGGCGGTTCCGGCATGGTCCACCCCAATGTGCTCACCAACTGCGGCATCGATCCCGAGGAGTTCTCCGGGTTCGCCTTCGGCTTCGGCCTCGACCGCCTGGCCGCCACCCGCCACGGCGTCACCGACCTGCGCGAGCTGGCCAGCACCGACGTCCGCTTCCTGGAGCAGTTTTGAAGGTCCTTTCGTCGTGGTTGCACGAGTTCCTCGACGCACCGATCGCCGCCGAGGCGATCGCTGCGGCGTTCGACGACCTGGGCACACCGGTCGAGGCCGAGACCCGGCTGGGGGAGGGGCTCGACGGGATCGTGGTGGCCCAGGTGCTGGCCCTGCGGTCGCACCCCAACGCCGACAAGATCCAGCTGGTCGACGTGGATGTCGGAGACGGAGAAGCGCTGCAGATCTGCTGCGGTGCGTTCAACATGGCGGTGGGCGACCGCGTGCCGTTGGCAACGCTCGGCACGACCATGCCGGGGGGCATGGCGATCGAACGGCGCAAGCTGCGCGGCGAGTGGTCCAACGGCATGTTGTGCTCGTCACGGGAGATCGGCCTGGGCGACGACCACGGTGGGATCCTGGTCCTCGACACCGCCCCGGCGGCCGGCACCCCGCTGGCCGAAGCGCTGGGCATCGAGCCCGACACCCTCTGGGAGCTGGAGGTCAACCCCAACCGCCCCGACGCCATGTCGGTGGCCGGGCTGGCCCGTGACCTGGCCGCCAAGGTCGGCGTCGGCTTCCACCCGCCGATCCCGCCGGTTGCCGCCCGGTCCGTCTCTGAGCCGGTGGCGTGGGGGGCCGCTGGGACGGGTGGTCGGGCGAACGCCACCACCGCCGACGGTGCCACGTTTGGCGTCGACGTGGCTGCACCCGACGGCTGTGGACGGTTCGTGGCCCGGGTCCTGCGGGGCGTCGATCCTGCAGCCCCGTCGCCCGGGTGGATGCAGACCCGCCTCACCCACCTGGGCATGCGTCCCATCTCGGCTCTCGTCGACATCTCCAACTACGTGATGTTGGAGCTGGGCCAGCCCAACCATCCCTATGACCTGGCCAAGGTGGCCGGCGCCACCCTGCGGGTCCGTCGGGCCATCGACGGGGAGACGTTGGTGACGCTCGACGACGTCGAACGCACGTGCACGGCCGGCGACCTGCTGATCACCGACGGCGACGACCACCCGGTCGGCCTGGCCGGCGTCATGGGCGGCGCCGAGTGCGAGATCAGCGACACCACCACCGACGTGTACCTGGAGCTGGCGTGGTTCGACCCCACCTCCATCAGCCGGACCTCGCGCCGCCTCGGCCTGCGGTCGGAGGCCTCGGCCCGGTTCGAGAAAGGTGTCGACCCGGCCGTCGCCGAGCTGGCGGGCGACCGGTTCTGCCAGCTGGCCGCCGATATCTGCGGCGCCACCACCGAAGCGGTCCAGGTTGACGGTCGAGGCCAGCTGCCGTCTCGACCGCCGGTGCTGGTGCGCACGGCTCGCGTCAACGCGCTGCTCGGCACCGAGCTCTCGTCGGATCGCATCGCCGCCGTGTTGGCCCCGATCGGCTTCGATGCCGTGGCCGAGGGTGGCGACCATCGGGTCACGGTGCCGACGTGGCGCTACGACTCCACCGACGAGATCGACGTGGTGGAGGAGATCGCACGGCACCACGGCTACCGCAACATCATCAACCGCCCGCTCACCGCGCCTCGTATTGGCGGCCTCGACGCACGCCAGCAGGCCCGGAGGGGTGTGCGCCGGTTGCTCTGTGGCCTGGGCCTGGCCGAGGCCCAGCCCCTGCCGTTCCTGGCGCCGGGTCAGCTGGCCGACGCCGGGCTCGATCCCATCGGTATCGAACTGGTCAACCCGTTGGTGGCCGACGAGTCGATCCTGCGCACGGCCCTGCGGCCGGGGTTGTTGGCCGCACTGGCGCACAACCACGCCCGGCGTCAGGTCGGCATCGGCCTGTGGGAGATGGGCCACGTGTTTCTCCCTCCACTGGAGGGCAACGTGCTGCCCGACGAGCGCGAACACCTGGCCGTCGTCCTGGCCGGTCGTGAGGCCCCGGTTGCGGTGGAGGTGTGGCAGCTCCTGGCCGAGCAACTGCACCTGGGATCGGTGTCGATCGACAACGCCGAAGTCGCCGGCCTGCACCCGACCCGTGCCGCTCGGGTGTTGGTGGACGGCGTGACCTACGGGGTCGTGGGCGAGATCGACCCGGTCGTGCTCGACCGCCACGACATCGACGAGCGGGTGGCCTACCTGGAGGTCGACCTCGGCGCGCTGTTCGACGCCCCCCGTCGCACCGGTGCCTACCGACAGATCTCCCGGTTCCCGTCGAGCGACATCGACCTGGCCTTTGCCGTCCCCGACGCCGTCTCGGCTCTCGCTGCGGAGCGCACGTTGGCGGCCGGAGACGGGCTGGTCTGGTCGGTCAGGCTCTTCGACGTCTACCGGGGCCCACCGGTGGCCGACGGTCACCGCAGCCTGGCCTTTGCCGTCCGCCTCCAGGCCACCGACCGGACCCTCACCGACTCCGAGGTGGCCGAGGTCCGCAGCCGCCTCGTCACGGCCGTGGAGCAGGCGCATCGCACCACCCTTCGTAGCTGAGCGGACGAGCGGACAGGTCGCGAGACCGAAGGCCCGATCACCTTGATCCGCCGGGGCTGGCTGGTCGATGTCCTGGTCATCGGCGGGGGAGCGCGAGGGTCCGCTCGGCGATGATGGTCCGCAGGATCTGGGTGGTGCCCCCCATCAGCGTGTACGCCGGCGCGTAGACGATGTTGCGGGCCACCCGTTCCGCCACGTCCGTCGCTGCGCAGTCGCCATCGGTCGGGCTCCAGGCCTGGGCGCCGGGGCCGAGCACCCGGGCGCAGAAGGCGGCCACCCGTTGCTCGTGCTCGGTGCAGAACGTCTTGGTGGCGGCCGAGAACGCCGGCGGGGCCTGCCCCAGCACCTCGCGCAGCACGAGCAGGCGGCCCAGGCGGTACCCCGTCTCCAGCGCGGCGACCTCCTGGCGGACCCGAGGATCGGTGAGGTCGGCGAACGGGAGGCAGTCGTCGTAGAGACGGCGGTTGCTGGCCAGGCGGTCGATGCCACCGCGTTCGTGTTCCATCTGGCGCATCACCTGACGGAAGCTGTCGTTGGGACGGCCGATGAGGTGGTCGGCGGGCACGGCCACGTCGTCGAAGTGGACCTCGCAGAAGTGGCCGTTGCCGGTGGCGTCGACGATGGGCCGGACCTCGATGCCGGGCGAGGCCATGTCGACCACCAGCTCGGAGAGCCCGGCGTGGGGCCGAGCAGCGGGATCGGTCCGGGCGATGAGGTAGCACCAGTGGGCAAGGGCGGCACCGCTCGTCCAGACCTTTGACCCCGAAACTCGCCAGCCCCCCGAGCCGTCGGGGTCAGGCGTGGCCCGGGTACGGAGCGATGCCACGTCTGAACCGGCGTCGGGCTCGCTCATGCCGATGCACCACACCGACGTGCCGGCCAGGATGCCGGGCAGCCAGCGGGCCTGTTGTTCGGCGGTGGCGAACTGCAACAACGTCGGGCCGATCTGGCGGTCGGCGAAGTAGGCCGTCGCCAGCGGGGCGCCTTCGGAGATCAGGGCCTCGAAGACCACGAACCGCTCCAACGCGGTGCGACCGCCCCCACCCATCGACACCGGCCACGTCATCCCCAGCCACCCCCGCTCGGCCAGCTCGAGCGCGAACTCCGGGTCGACCCCGACCAGCCACCCGTCCTCGCGGTGGGGACGTCGCGAGGCAGCCCGGCGACCGACTGCGTTCGCCTCGGCGGCCAGGTCGCTCAAGTGGGGCGGAAGGTCGAAGTCCACGTCCGCTCAACGACCAGGTCCGACGACAGCGGTCATGGTCGGGAGCCTCGCAGGTGCACCGGTCACCACGCGGCACACCAGACCGATGGGCGCAGGTGGATAGGGTCGGCGCCATGCGTGCGGTCGTGCTGGCGAGCTATGGCGAACCCGAGGTGCTGACCCTGGGCGAGGTGCCCGAGCCCGACTTCGGGCCGACCGATGTGGTGGTCGACATCGTGGCTACGGCGCTGAACCGGGCTGACCTGTTGCAGCGCCGGGGCTTCTACCCCGAGCCCGGTCCGAAGCGAGACCACGAGGTGCCGGGCATGGAGCTGTCGGGGCGGGTAGCAGCGGTGGGCGACCGAACCTCGACGTGGAAGGTGGGCGACGAGGTGATGGCCATCGTCAGCGGCGGCGCCTACGCGGAGCGGATCGCCGTGCCCGAGGGCCAGCTCATGGGTGTGCCGGCGGGCATCGCGGTAGCCGATGCCGCCGCCATCCCCGAGGTCGGCATCACCGCCCACGACGCGCTGGTGACCCAGGGCCACCTCGGTGCCGGTGGGTGGGCGTTGGTGCACGCCGGCGCCTCGGGCGTGGGCTCGATGGCCGTCCAGGTCGTCAAGGCCATGGGGGCCCGGGTGGTGACCACCACCTCGGCCGGCAAGGTCGATGCGGTCAAGGCGCTGGGTGCCGACGTGGTGGTCGACTACGCCACCGCCGACTTCGTGGACGCCACCCTCGCCGCCAGCGACGGCCTCGGCGCCGATGCCGTGCTCGACGTGGTGGGCGGCGACTAC